>Ga0207670_10001771_pt1 | contig 11296 bp, 7 predicted proteins | sample KBSS23HmetaG_FD_184339 | JGI IMG/M metagenome (GOLD analysis project Ga0207670, IMG submission 184339) | Switchgrass rhizosphere microbial communities from Kellogg Biological Station, Michigan, USA - KBS S2-3H metaG (SPAdes) (version 2) | ecosystem: Host-associated > Plants > Roots > Rhizosphere... | reverse complement strand
AGCGCGGTGGCCCACATGGCCAGCGGGAATACCCCTTTGAAAATCAGGAATTCGCCGACGAACCCGCTGAGTCCCGGCAGGCCGAGAGAACAAAACAACGCGACGCCCATCAGTCCGCAGAAGACCGGCGCGACTTGGCGCAAGCCGCCAAATTCGTTCAGCCCGCGCAACCCGCCGGCGCGCCGCTCCAAAAAACTCAACAGGCAGAAGACCGTCGCAGCAGTCAGGCCGTGGTTGAACATCTGCAGAAGCACACCGTTGAAAACGGCGGCCTTTTCCGTGGCGAGGCGGCCACCGTTGCCGGTGAAACTGGCGAGGGCGAAAATCCCGAGCAGACAATAACCGAGATGATTGATGGACGAGTAGGCGAACGTGCGTTTCAGATCCTTTTGCGCAAAGGCCGCTGCTGCGCCAAAGACGATTGTCACCACCGCGAGCCAGAGCAGCGGCGTCAGCACCAGCCGCATTTGCTCCGGAAAAATCGGCAGCAAAATGCGGAGGAAACCATACACGCCCATCTTCGACATCAGGCCCGTCAACAACATCGTCACCGGCGAGGGCGCTTCCGCGTAAGCCAGCGGCAGCCAGGTATGGAACGGCATCAGCGGCACTTTGACCGCAAAACCCAGAAACGCGCCCGCGAACACCACGAAGGCGAGTTGGTTCTGCGTCAGTGCGTACCAGCCCAGAAGCTTCACCTGCAGCGCGGATTTCAATTCACCCGAGCGGCCCAGTTCGCCCAGGCGAATGAAGTCGAAAGATCCGACCGCCTGATACATGGCGAGAAACGACAGCAGCAGCGTGATGCTTCCCACCATGGTGTATATGAAGAACTGCGTCGCCGCCGCGGTCCGGTTCGGGCCGCCCCAGAGTTTGATGAGGAAGAACGCCGGGATGAGGCTCAGCTCCCAGAAAAGGAACCAGTGAAAGAAATTCAACGCGGTAAAAGTGCCGAATAAGCCGGATTGAAGGAACAGAATGAGCGCGTAGTACAGGTTCTCCTCCTTTTGCCAGGAGGCCAGCATCGCCATCGGCACCACGATGGCCGACAACAGGATCATCAATAGGCTCAGCCCATCGAGCCCAACAAAGTAATCGATTCCAAGGCTCGGCACCCAGCCGTACCGTTGGACAAACTGCAACTCGGTTGTCGCCGGATCGAAATTTTCCCAAACCAGAACGGCGACAACGAGCGCAACCAAACCGAACAGAAGCGCCAGGCGGCGCGCCAGTGTGCTTCGCGTCGGTCCGAGGCCGAGGAGGATCAATCCGCCGACGAGCGGCGTGAAAGTGAGAAGGGTTATCCAGGGAAAACTGTTCATTTCCCCCACCCCCAGGTCAGCAACAACAGGAGCACCGTGAGCCCCAGCGCGAGCACGCGCAGATAATTCTGCAACTGGCCATCCTGAAGTCTCGAGAAAAACCCGCCGCCATCGCGCAGCCGCTGGCATGCCGCATCGAATCCGAGGTTCACAACGTATTCGTCGATGAAGCGATTCAGCCAGGAAAGTCCGACCACGAACCCGGAGACGATCCGCACGAGTGTTTCCAACACGACGCTGTCCATCCAGTGGCAGAAGCGGCAAAAGGCGGCATTGGCGCGGACGACCGTGGCTTCATACAATTCATCGACATAAAACTTGTCGCGCAAGACTCCGAACGCGATGGGAAAGGACGATTCGAGGACATCGTTCTTTTCGCCGGTGTCGGATTGCAGCAGGCCGTAAACCAATCCGCCGGCGCCCAGTCCTGCAAAGACCACCAGCGCGGAAATCAGCATCAGAATGAGCACTCGGCTCCACTCCACTTCTTCGTGCGCCGCTCCGAGGTAATTCTGGAACCACGGCCATGCCGGAGTGCCGATGAAACCCAGCAGCATCGCAAACACCGCGAGGATGACCAAAGGCAGGGTCATCACGCGCGGGCTTTCATGCGGCGCAACCTCGGGCGCGGGTTCCTGGCCAGGCGCGGAGGCCGGTGCCATGTCTGCGCTGCTTTTGCCGAAGAACACATAACAAACCTGCCGCGTCATGTAGAACGCAGTCAGAAACGCGCCAATGATTCCGAGGATGAATGGCGCCTTCGACGGCTGCCAGAGCCAGGCCGCGTGAAGAATTTCGTCTTTGCTCCAGAAGCCCGAGAACAGCAGCGGAAACCCGGAAAGCGCCAGCATGCCAATCGCGTAAGTGGCAAACGTCACCGGCATATGTTTTCGCAAGCCGCCCATCTGACGAATGTCCTGCTCTTCATGGCAACCGTGGATGACCGAGCCTGCGCCCAGGAACAACAACGCCTTGAAGAACGCGTGCGTGATCAGATGGAACATCCCGACTGCGACGCCGCCGACACCCAGGCCCATCATCATGTAGCCGAGTTGCGACACGGTGGAATAGGCCAGGATGCGCTTGATGTCCGTCTGCGCGACCGCGATCAACGCTGCGAACAAGGCGGTGATGGCGCCGACCCAGGTAATCACAAGCGTCGCATCCGGCGGGGATAGGCTTACCAGTGTGTGAGGACCGGCTAATGCGTTCCAATCCGGTTTGATCAACGCGAAGACTCGCGCGACAAGAAATACTCCCGCTGCTACCATTGTCGCGGCATGAATCAAGGCGCTCACCGGGGTCGGGCCCTCCATGGCGTCTGGCAACCACACATGCAGCGGCACTTGGCCGGATTTGCCCATGGCTCCCATGAAAATGAGAAGCGCGATTCCGAGCAAAGGCACGAACCCTGAAGAGGCAATTGGAAAAGCCTTCGACAAAGTTGAAGCTTCCAAACAGCCATTGCCGTTGTCATAGAACAACAGTGTCCCGGTTTTTGTGTAGAGCCACAAAATGCCGAGAAAAAATCCAATGTCGCCGATGCGCGTGACGACGAACGCCTTTTTCGCCGCCGCCGCCGCGCTCGGCTTCTGAAACCAGAAACCAATCAGCAGGTAGGAGGACACGCCGACCAGTTCCCAGCAGATGAACAGGAACAGCAGGCTGTTTGCGATGACCACACCCAGCATCGCCGCGGCGAACAGTGACATGAAACAAAAGAAGCGGGTGAAGTTTTCGTCGTGCGCCATGTAACCCACGCTATAGATGAAAATGAGCAGACCGACGAAAGTCACCATGACCAGCATCACCGCGGTCAGCGGGTCGAGCACCCAGCCGAGTTGCAGCCAGGCATCGCCGAACTGGAGCCAGTTGAAATTGTAAACGTGCCGTTCCACTCCCGGTCCGGAGTGTTTGCCGAGGGTTCCAACAAACGCCCAACACGAAAGCAGGAAAGACACGCTCATCGATCCAATGGCGAGCGTGGCGGCAAGCTTGCGTTGCGGCCGCTTCGCCAGCGCCGTTATCCCTGCCGCCAGCAACGGCAGCGCCGGAATCAGCCAGAGCGTTTGGATCGGCCTGGTCATCCCTTCATCGAATCCACCTGATCGAGATTCGTCGTTTTGTAGTGCCGATACACCGCGATGATCAGCGCCAGCCCGACCGCTGCTTCCGCCGCCGCCACGCCGATGGAAAAAATCGCGAACATCACCCCGGTCAGCGTCTCCGGATGTTCGCCGTAACGCCAGAAAGCGATGAAGTTCAGGTTGGCGGCGTTGAGCATCAGTTCGATGCCGATGAGAACAATGATGGCATTGCGGCGCGTCAGCGCGCCGGCCAGACCGATGCTGAACAGCAGCGCCGACAATAACAGATAACAAACCAGCGGAGTCATGGCGATTGAAAGCTCCAAGCTCCAAGCTCCAAGCTCCAGAGAATGTCCCAATCCCAAATCCCAGGGGTCCGCCATGGCCGGGTGATCGGTGTTTGGATTTTGGGGTTTCTCTGGTGTTTGGGATTTGGTGTTTGGACCTTCATTTGGGTTCTTCCTTCATCGCGATAATCACGGCCCCAATCAGCGCGGCGGTCAACAGCAGCGCCACGACTTCCAGCGGCACGACATAATCGGTCATCAGCTTTTCACCGATGCGGTTCACCGCCACGTCGGTCGCCACGTTTGGTTTGGGATTGGACGCCCAAGGAATAACATGGCTCGCCAGCACTCCCGCGGCCAGGCTGCCAAAAGTCAGAACCGCCACGCTCACCCCCATGACCCACGACGACGTGAGTGCGGATTGCTGCGTCGGTTCGCTGCCGCGCGTCAGTAAAATGGCGAACACGATCAGGATGGCGACCGCGCCGATGTAAACCAGGATTTGCGCGAGACCGACGAACTGGGCGTCGAGTTGCAGGAACAACCCGGCCAGACCTCCCAGCGCCAGCACCAGGCACAGCGCGCAATGGACGAGGTGGCGCTGGCTCAGGGCGGCCATCGCGCCCGCCAGAGTGACCATCGCGAGGATGACGAAGATCCAGATCATACCGGATCAGGCACTGGAACCACGATCATTCGGCATACTGGTAGCGCCGTTTTGCGAATGGTTTGCCGCCCGCCAATCCTCTGCCCAGCAAAGCGTAGGCAACGAGCAGCAGCACCGAACACACCACCCAACGCACGACTCCCAACGGCAGGAAGCGCCACAGACCCGCGGCGAAGATGCCCATGAGCGACAGCGGCAGCATGAATTTCCACGCAAAGTTCATCAACTGGTCGATCCGCAAACGCGGCACGGTCCCGCGCACCCAGATGAAAAAGACGACCAGCCCGATCAGTTTGCCGAAAAACCAGCACCAGGACGGCACCCAGGCGAGAAGCGCGAGCGGAGGGGTCCAACCGCCGAGAAACAGCGTGATCGCCATCCCACTGATGGCAAACATGCCGAGGTATTCCGCGAGAAAAAACACCGCGAACTTGAATCCGGAATACTCGATGAAATATCCGGCCACGATCTCCGATTCGCCCTCGGGCAGATCGAATGGCGAACGGTTCGATTCCGCCATCGCCGCGATCAGGAACAGGACGAACCCGGCAAAGCCCCATGGCGTGAAGACGTGCCAGTGCGGCAATGGGCCCGAGAATCCCGCCTGTGCTTCGACGATTTTCACCGTCGATAGCGACCCGACCACCATGACGACCGAGATGGTCGAAAGAATGAGCGGCACTTCATAGCTAATCATCTGGGCGATCGCCCGCATGGCGCCGAGCAGCGAATACTTGTTCCGGCTCGACCAACCCGCCATGAAAACGGCCAACTCGGTCGCCGCACCCACCGCGAAGAAGAACAAGAGCCCCGCATCCATGTCGATCGGCACCATGTTCCGACCGATTGGCAGGACCGAATAGGACAGGAACACCGGCACGATCAAAAGCAGGGGCGCGAGGAAATGCACGACCTGGTCCGCCGCGCGCGGGACCACATCTTCTTTGGTCAACGCTTTGATGCCGTCGGCAATGAACTGGCCGAATCCAAACAGGCGGAAGTCGGTAAACGGAAGACCCACCCGGTTGGGGCCATACCGGTTTTGGATTCGCGCGATCATCTTGCGCTCGACCACAGTGGTGATCCCGAAGAGCAGCCCAAAAACAGCGATGATCGACCCAACCGAGATCACAGCCCCGATGAACGGCTGCAAACCCACAGGGAAGCGTCCGACCAGCCAATGTGCCAGCAGCACGAAAAGTTGGTCGAACAATTCGGTCATGGATCAACGTGTATGTTTAGCGCCCCACGACGATTTGCACAGGAGCGCGGCTTTCAGGCCGCTTCACTGTGAGCGATTTCCTAAGACGTGGCTTTTCCGTAACGTCGCGTGTCTGTGCCACGCGGAAGCGACGTAAACGTCGCGCCCCGGCCACTCGCGCATCGAGGACGCTAAACAGATACCGCGCGACGATTTGGGGAGATACTGATAGAGTGCAACTCTGCGCTACGCTAAACACGTATGACGCCTGTCTCGCGTTATCAGCCGGCAGGTCGGCGTCCCCTCGAGCGTCGGCGGTGGTCGGCGTTAGACGCATTTCCGTTAGCTCGCTGGGATCGGTGCGGGTTTGGGGGGTGGAGTCGCTGCCTTGGCTGCGGCTGCTTTCGCCTTGGCCTCGGCGTCGGCTTTGGCCTTCACATCCGCTTTGGCCTTTTCGGCCGCAAGCCGCGCATCCACTTCAGCAGCTTCAGTCGGATGGATATCGTGGTAATGCCCGTTCGATTTGGCCAGCTGGTGTTTGTCGAACAGCAAACCGCCGAACCGGTCCGGATTGCTCAACTCAAACGCCGTGTCCATCTTGATCGCTTCGAAGGGGCAGACCTCAACGCAAATCTGGCAGCTCATGCATACCGAAACATCAATGTCGAACACAGCCGGATAGAATTGCGCTTTGCCAATGTAATCAGGCTTCTTGTCCTTGCTCTTCTCGATGTAAATGCACTGCGGCGGACATTCTTTTTCGCAAATCTGGCAGGCCACGCAACGCATCCCGGCATGCGGATCGTTGCCGTCGAAAACCAGAAACGGGAAATTGCGCGCGGCTTCCTTGGCCGGCAGAAGCTCTTCCGGATATTGAACGGTTGTCAGCCGGTCTTGCTCAACGTAGCTGCCGATGAAGTTCCGCGCAGTTTCCGCAAGACCTTTGACGATTCCTTCGCCAAGCATGGAAGCATGATGGAGACGCCCGAAGGCAATAGCAAGTGCGCACCGCCACCGGAGCGCGGGCGGGGACCGCCGGCGGGGACCGCCCGCAGCACCGTCTCTCGGTCTCTTTGCCCCTGTTCCCATCGAGTTCCGCCGAAGAATGCGATCGTGCGCCCTTCGCGCCGCGCACTTGGCGCGCCGTTGACACAGCGGACTCTGGTTAATATCGTCGCCGACGATGAAGCCCACGCCCCGCTCGCTGGCGTATGTGTTTAGTCTCGTCGATGCGCGAGCGGCCGGAGCGCGACGTTTACGTCGCTTCCGCGTGGCGCGGACACGTGACGTTACGGAAAAGCCAAGTCTTAGTACCCCGTTCCGTAAATACAACCACGTTTGCGGCGAGGGATTTTTGGCCCAGACAGGCGCGAGCGACGAGCATACCCTTCAGCGGTCTGTAAGGAGCGAGCAACGAAGTCTGGGCCAAAAAGAACCGCCGCCCGGAGGGTTGCGTCGCTTTTCGGTTCTGGCTTTGTTGCTCCTCGATCACAGCCCCACTGCGGGGGATGCTCCCTCGTCGCGCCTCGCCAGAACCGAAAATCGACGCAACAAACGTGGTCGTATTTTTGGAACGGGGTACTTAGGAAATCCCGCACAGTGAAGCGGCCTGAAGGCCGCGCTCCTACGCAAATCGTAGTTGGGGCGCTAAACACATATTCACTGGCGCCCACGGCCATTGCTTGAGAGTTGATTGAGCCGCTGAACATGCCCATTTCTTTTACCTTCCGCTCAGTGCCCCTAGCCTTGGCCTATTGCGCCACAACGCTCCTCTCGGGAAACGCCGCGGCGCCTGCTGATTCAGTAACTGTCCCCCTGCCTCAACCGACTTGGGGCCGCATCATTCCGGCAACCAACTCGTCCGGTATTATCCTCCTTGAAGTCCGCTCCTGGCCGGCGGATGGCAAATTACCGCTCCCGACTCCGTTCCCAAACATCTCCGCCGCGCATCGGCTCAATGGCCTCAAAGGCGAACCGCTGAGCTGGGAATTCAACAACGACGCCACACACCTTCACCTCGAAGTTCCGGCGCAAGTCCAGGTTACGTTGCCCGCGACCCTGGTTCTTGAAACCGCTGAGAAGACCACGCTGTTCCCCGACGGGCGCATTGTTTTCTCAGCCCTCGACGCAAAGGTGCAAGGGAACAAGGCGAAGCTGGAGTCACATCCCGGCAATCATCGCATTGGTTTCTGGACCGATTCGACGGACTCGGTGAGCTGGGATTTCAAGCCGACGCGCTGGGGCATGTACGATTTGGAATTCGCGTATTCCGCCGATGGCGGCGCCGGAACCGAACTCCAATTTGACATTGCGGGCCAAACCTTCCGTGTCACGCGTCCGTCCACGGGCAGTTGGTACCGTTACGAAACATTGCCGATCGGCCGTTTCTACCTTGCCCGCGCCGAACCGTTCACCTTACGTGCGAGTTGCAAGGCGCTCAAAGGCAGCGCGGTGATCAACCTCAAGGCGGTGACGCTTCGGCCAGCACCTGAAGGCAACCCGATCACGCCGGAGCCTTCGGGCGCCCTCACACTCCTCGCGCGCGACGCCACAACCCACAGCGTGATGTTGCGCTATGAACCCGCAACGAATAAGAACTGCCTCGGTTATTGGGTCAATCCAAGCGACTGGGCGGAGTGGGAATTCAGTGTCACACAACCGGGCGTTTTCGAGATCGAGGTCTGGCAGGGCTGCGGCAAAGGACAAGGCGGAAGCGACGCGGAGGTCGAAGTCGGCGGCAGGAAATTTAACTTTGTCGTCGAGGAAACCGGCCACTTTCAAAATTTCGTGTCGCGGCGGCTTGGGCAGGTGAATCTGCCGGGTTCTGGGATGCACTCCCTGGCCATCCGGGCGACGCGAAAGCAAGCTGGCGCTGTGATGGACGTTCAAAAGGTTCGATTGATTCCTGCTGTCGCCACGCAGAACGCCCCGGCAAAAGCGGCGCGGTTTCTTCAAGCTCGTCGCATTGTTTTTCTGGGTGACAGCATCACCTACAGCGGCGAATACGTGGAGACCATCGAGATGTTTCTTCGCACCCGATTTCCGGAGTCGCGCCCGCAGTTCATTAACCTCGGCCTGCCGAGTGAAACCGTTTCCGGTTTGTCCGAACCGGGCCACGCGGGCGGCGCCTTTCCGCGACCCGACTTGCACGAGCGGCTTGAGCGCGTGCTGGATAAAGCCAAACCCGACCTGATCGTCGCCTGCTACGGAATGAACGACGGCATTTATCACCCGTTCAGCCAGGAGCGATTCCAAAAATTCCAGGAAGGCATCAGACGCCTTCGAGAGCGCGCGGCGGCTGCGGGGTCAAAGGTGGTTCACGTCACGCCACCGACGTTCGATCCAATACCGCTGCAAGGCCGCACGTTGCCAGCCGGCCTGCCGGAATACCGGTCGCCTTTCGAGGGCTACAACGAAGTGCTCGACCGCTACTCGGAATGGCTGATCAACCAACGCGGCCAGGGTTGGGAAGTCGTGGACGCGCATGGGCCGATGACTCGCTTCCTCGCCGAACGCCGCCGCGGCGATCCGAACTTTCTTCTCGCTCGAGACGGGGTTCACGCAAACGCTCAGGGCCATTGGCTGATCGCCCGCGAAATTCTTCGCTACCTGGGCGCGCCGGACGAAATCATTTCGAGCGACAGTCCGGACGCGCTCCTGAACGCATGTCCGCGCGGCGCCGAGGTGCTCCAGCTGGTTCAACAGCGCCAACGATTGCTCAAAGACGCCTGGCTGACGCACGTCGGCCACGTCCGTCCCGGCATGAACAAAGGCAAGCCGTTCCTGGAAGCCGAACACGACGCGGAGGAACTGGAGACAAAGATTCGCGCGTTGACCGATGTGCCGTGTCCATGAGGATGACCGGCCCAATGAAATAAAATAGTCTGACCGAGCCATTCACTGGATTCTCCTCCACCTCGGCACGCTGAAGCGTGAACTCCAAGCCGAAAGACGGGCGATCCCGGTTTGAGTTCAACCTTCAGGGTGGCCTTGGATGAGGCCGGCAAGGGAACCGGATGCTTAACCATTGCTCGGTTTCCGGTTGCCACAGTTGCAAAATTAGAAAGCACCGGCGATGCCAGCGCTCAAAATCCTGAATTACTCAAAGCCATACTGCTCTGCGGGCAATGGCCGTGCGCCAAGGCGAGAAGAGATTTATGCGGCGCGGTGCAGTCGTTTCTTTCCCCTCACCTCTTCCCTCTCCCTTGGGGAGAGGGTGAACCCGACTCTCCGCAGAGTACAGTCCAGACCCTTTGGCTCTCCGCTGCGCGATGCGCGCTGTTCCCGCTCCCTGAGGGAGAGGGTCAGGGTGAGGGGAAAAGGCGTGGTCCACGATCCCGCGTGTCGGACTTTTCCCGTAGTTCTCGAACTGGGCGAGCCATCCTGCAATGCTGGAGGTTTCCCTTTGTGTCCATGACTATGTTCAAATTTCACACCAGCGATAAACCGCGGCACCTGCTTGGATTTCTCCGAAGCGCGCTTGGACCAGGCATGTGCTGCTTCGGCTTTCTCATCCACTCCATCGCTCAAACAAAAGCCGCCGAGCCGATGCCAGCCGGATACTCGATCCCGGTTGTCGATATCTCCGCTGATACGAATCGCCAGGTGATCGTGGACCGCGAATTGGGCCAATACCTCGGCCACCCCACCACGGTCCTGCTTGAAGATGGGAAAACGCTGTTGGCCGTTTATCCGAAAGGGCACGGTCGCGGCGCGATTGTCTTCAAGCGCAGCACTGACGGCGGATTGACTTGGTCGGAACGATTGCCCGTGCCGGAAAACTGGAGCACGTCGCTCGAGACGCCGACCATCCATCGCGTTCTGGATGCTCAAGGAAAGAAACGTCTCATCGTCTGGTCCGGTCTGCACCCGGCGCGGCTGTCGGTCTCGGAGGACGACGGCAAAAGCTGGACCCCGCTGACCCTCGCGGGCGATTGGGGCGGTATCGTAGTGATGGGCAGTGTAGAACAGTTGCGCAATCAACCCGGACATTATCTGGCGCTGTTCCACGACGACGGCCGTTTCATCGCAAAGACGCCTAACGTCACGAAACCTCCCGTGATGACGCTTTACCAGACCGAATCCCATGATGGCGGCCTGACTTGGGATCGTCCGCACGCTCTCTTTGCATCGGCCGAGATTCACCTTTGCGAGCCCGGCCTGATACGTTCGCCGGACGGCAAACAGCTCGCCGTTTTGCTCCGCGAAAATCTGCGCCGCCGCAACTCGCACGTGATCGTCTCGAACGACGAAGGCCGCACGTGGACGGCGCCGCGGGAGTTGCCAGCCGCGCTCACCGGTGACCGGCATGTTGGCAAATACTCCCCGGACGGGCGGCTGTTCATTTCCTTCCGCGACACCACGCGCGAATCGGCAACGAAAGGCGACTGGGTGGGTTGGGTTGGGAGGTATGAAGACATCGTGGCTGGACACGAGGGCCAATACCGATTGCGGCTCATGCGCAACACCAAAGCCGCTGACTGCGCTTACCCGGGAGTGGAAGTGCTGCCCAGCGGCACGATCGTGACGACGACGTATGGGCATTGGACAGCAGGTGAACCGCCGTATATCGTGAGCGTCCGGTTCACCCTGGCGGACCTTGACGCGAAGTTGAAACCGCGCCTGGGCAAGCCTGACTGAAGCGGTGGAGCGATTGGCTGGGCGGCGTTCGCGCATCGCGACATCGGCTAGCTCGTGAGACGGCATTCGCACATCACTCCCAATGCGATTAT
>Ga0207670_10001768_pt1 | contig 11302 bp, 10 predicted proteins | sample KBSS23HmetaG_FD_184339 | JGI IMG/M metagenome (GOLD analysis project Ga0207670, IMG submission 184339) | Switchgrass rhizosphere microbial communities from Kellogg Biological Station, Michigan, USA - KBS S2-3H metaG (SPAdes) (version 2) | ecosystem: Host-associated > Plants > Roots >... | reverse complement strand
TGGGTCGAGCATGGCATGCCGCCGCGCCGCATCGTTGCCTCGCACAAGACGAACGGGGTAGTCGATCGCACCCGGCCGATCTGCCCGTACCCGGAGCGCGCCGTCTACAAGGGCAGCGGCAGCACCGACGACGCGGCAAACTTCGAGTGCCGCAAGCCGCACAAGAAGCACAAGGGTTAGAACCAAGCCAATCCGTCATCACAACGGAATAGTTTCGGCGCACAATAGGTTCACCGCAGGGGAGGAGCGCGGGTTCCGAAGCGCGAGCTTCGGGAGCCGCACCTTCCCGCGTTAGGACCAGCCCAAGGGAAGGAGGACACGTATGAAGAAGGCTCTGCTCGCGGCAGCGACCGCTCTCGTATTCGCACCCTGCGCACTCGCCGATCGGGACAATGACGACAAGTTCCGCCTGAAGCTCACCGGCTTCCAGGAGACGCCGCTCACGCTTTCCTCGCCTGCGTCCGGGGAGTTCGAGGCGAGAATCGTCGACCACGACAGCCAGATCGACTGGGAATTGAGCTACCGCGGCTTCCCCACGAACGTCCTGCAGGCGCACATCCATTTTGGCGCGCGCGCCATCACCGGAGGCATCAGCATCTTTCTCTGCACCAATCTCGGCAACGGCCCCGCCGGTACGCAACCCTGCCCGCAGATGGGAACGATATCTGGGCACATCAGGGCGGCAGATGTCATCGGGCCCGCGGGCCAGGGCATCGCAGCCGGCGAGCTGGCGGAGATCATTGCTGCGATCCGCGCGGGCGCCGCGTATGTGAATGTCCATTCGACTCAATTTCCCGGCGGCGAAATCCGGGCACAGTTCCGCGGTAAGCACACCGATCGCGGGCGCGGGCACGATCACGACTGAGGAGGTGCTTTAAGATCCGGGGATGCGCTTCGCGACGCGGCTCGCCGCGGCCGTCCTCGGATCCGGCATCGCCTTCGCCCAGGCGGGGCACGACGACGTCGTCCGAGTCGACCCGGCGCTGAAGCGCCTCGCCGGGATGATCACGGCGCTCGGCGAGCCCGACGCCGAGGGCCGCATTTTCTCGTTCCGCGGCACGCCGATCGGGCCGCCGGCGAGCACGCCCAAGGAATATCCGCCGGGCGAGCTGCGCGGCTGGCGGCTCACGTTCCTCGCCGGCAAGCGCTTTTCCGCCGCGTTCGAGGTCCAGTCCAACACCGATTCCGAGATCACGGTGAGCGCCGCCGACGGGCCGCTGAACGGCATCGCGGTGCGCGACGTCTTCGTCGTCGAGGAGATCGAGCTCCAGCGATGAGGCGGCTCTGCCTCGTCCTTGCCTGCGCCCTCGCCTGCCTCGTGGCGGGGTCGGCCGGGGCCCAGGGCACGCGCCTTCCGGCCGAGGCGGTCGATGCCTTCCACGCCGCGATGCGCAACAAGGACACCGCGGCCGCGCTGTCGCTGCTCGACCGCGGTCTCGTGGTGTTCGAGTTCGGCGGCGTGGATCCGACGGTCGAGGCTTACGCCCTCACGCATCTCCCCTTCGACATGGACCTCGCGGTCGCGACGCAATGGAAGCTCGAGACACGGCGCGTGGGGGGCGAAGGCAACGAGCGCTGGGTGCTCAGCACCTACCGCGTCACCGGGAAGCAGGCCGACGGCACTCCGATCGACCAGGTGACGCTCGAGACGGTGATCCTGCGGCGCGTCGCCGGACTGTTTCGCATCGTGCACTTCCACTGGTCGACCAGCGATGCCGGCTTCCAGGCGCGCTCGCAGGGGCAGCGGAACCAGAGCGCGCCGCGCTAGCCGACGATCGGCTGGGCGAGGATCCAGAGGCTGAGCATGGTGTAGGCGACCATGAGCGCCACCATCGGCACCTGGCTCGCGGCCGCAGCTCGGGCGCTGCCGAAAAGCCGCAGCGCGGCGACGTGCGCGAGCACGACGGCGATCACGTGGCCGGTCACGATCAGGAACACCGCGCCGTACCAGAACACGTCGGGGCTCACCGCGCCGAGGTCGACCTTGTAGCCGGCGGTGCCGAAGAGATTCCAGCCGAAGCCGAACGGGTCGGAGACGAGCGGGATCATGAACTGCCCCGCCGTCACCAGCAGAGAAAAGTAATGCGCGAGGTGGTAGGCGACGGCGATGGGCACGAGCGTGAGCACGAATGCACCCGCCGTTTGACTTACGCTTTGATTCTGTTTTGAAAGACGCAGCATAGCCCACGCGGTGAGCCAGAACGCGGCGACGAAGATGACGGGAAACGCGGCGAGCGTCGCGCTCCTGATGGTCTGCGATTCGTCCAGGCCCCATTCCGACAGCGTGAAAAGCGCCGAGGCGAGTGGCGGCGACGAGAGCGCCGCGGTTTCCAGGCTGCGCATGAGCGGCGTCTCGAAGAAGCCGTCGCAGGTCACGCTCGAGAGCATGAGAAGCACGAAGACCGCGAGGGAGACCGGAACGCGCTCGACCGCGAGCAGGCCCGCGCCGGGTACGCGGACGCGAAGCGTGCCGCCCTGCGCGTAGAGCGGCGCGAAGCGCCCCAGCACGCCGAACGCGACCGAGAATGCCTCGCCGTGTCTCAGCCACGCCTCGGCCCTGAAGACGGCCATCGCGGTCCAGGTGAGAACCGCGTAGCCGAGCACCGCGCTCGCGAGGTACGCCGGCACATCCTTGTCGTGCCACACGAGCTCGGCCCAGGCGAAGGCGAAGAACAGCATCACTGCCGGCCAGGCGCCCAGCTGCTCTGGATATCTCAGGAATCCCTTGAATGGGATACGAAAGGGACTCGCGAGCGCCCAGAGGTCGCCGACGAGCGCGCACACGAACGCGAAACCCACCCACCACGTCACCCACACCATCGTGGTGATGAGGTTGCGATAAGGATCCTGCGCGCCGAGAAACCCGGCGCAGACGGTGAAGAGAAAGACGAGGAGCGCCAGGATCCGGGCCCCTGCGACCACGCGGGGAGAAACGGAAAAGAGGCTCCGTCCCACGCTCAAGGCGGTGAAGCTGCGCTCGCGGAAGAAGAGCGCCATCGCGGCGAACGTGAGGACGATGGTCGCGCCAGCGCCGCTCACCCAGAGCCAGAGAGGCAGCGGCAGGTCGAAGCGCTGGCCGAAGCCGTGCGCCGCGGCTGCTAGGGGAGTACTTCCAAATACAAGACCGGCCGCTCGTGGCGCGAGCCGTGCCCGTGCTCGGACACGGGAAAGCGGCCTGCGATGCGCGCCTGGAAGGCCATCACCGCCGGCGTCCCCGGCGTCACCGTCGTCTCGATATCGTAGCCGTGCAGATGCAGGGCAATGCGCCGGTCGCTGGTCCATCTCAACTCGACTTTGTCCCCTTTCTTGACCCGGACGGTCTCCTGTGCGGCGTCTACCCGCCCCTTGGCGATGGCGACCTCGAACGCCCTGCTCGCCGGCTCGGCCGCGACGCCCGCGAGCGGCGCCGCGCCGAGCGCCAGTAGGAATTCTCTTCTTCTCATGAAAAAGGCCGGGCAGCGCCCGGCCTCCGGAGCTTACAACAGGAGCCGCGGCTCAGTGCTGGGTCACTTCCACCCTGCCGCCGCCGAGCTCGCCGCTCGCACTGTACGAGCATCCCGCGGTGCAGACGATGTGGAAGCGGTCCGCCTGCTTCGCCTCGCCCTCGCGGTTGTCCTGCACGCAGACGCGGAACGAGGCCGGGGCGCCGTTGAAGGTCCCGCTTCCGTTGAGCTGCACCGCGTTGGCGGTCGGCAGGATGTCGCCGCACGCGTCGCGCACGCTGCCGAGGAAGTTCAGGCTCGTGATCTCGATCGAGGTCTTGGAGGCCTGCTCCTTGAGGTCGACACCACCCTCGATGCCGCTGCCATTGCGCCGCGCATCGACATGGAAGTGCGCCTTGCCCTTGCCGCCTGTGGCGACCCAGCCGTCGCCTTTTGCTTCACGGCGCATGCACTCGTTGTACTCGGGGTTCGTGAGCTCGAGAATCCTCAGGCCGCCCTGGTTCCAGCCGGTATAGATGAGGCACGCCGCCGGGTCGTAGCGCGGGTCGGGACGGGTAAAGTCGTTCTCGCCGGGCTGGGTGGTGACCACGCTTGGCGCCTTGTAGTAGGCGATCTCCTTCGGATTCTCCGGGTCGCGCCAGTCGACCACGCGGATGCCCTGGTTCGCGCCGGCGAAGATCACCCGGCGCATGTGGTTGCGGTCGTCGAAGCCGATGTAGTGCAGCATGCCGCCGTTGATCTGCTCGGCCATGACGCGGGCGACGTTGTCCGGGTCGTTCACGTCGGGCTTGAACGTAGCCACGACGCGCGGGTTTTGCTCGTCGCTGATGTCGATCAGGCGGCTGAAGGTGCGCTGCCTGGGGTGCTGGGTCCACTCGCCGTCGAGCCCGGCGGACGACTCGTCGGTCGAGACGATGTAGGGCTTGCCGTTCTCGTGAATCACGTACTCCGTGGCATGCGCCGAGGCGGTCGAGCCGTCGCCGTAGTCGGGGTCGATCTGCTGGTCGCACCAGGAGAGGAAGCTCACGTACTTGAGCTGGGGATTCGGAACGCGCGCCTGGACCTCGGAGGAATCGAGGATCAGCAGTCCGTTCGAGCAGCGCTGGTTCTGCGCGGGAATCGGGTTGTTGTTGTTGCCGCCGAGCGAGTTGTTGCCGCCGTAGAGCGCGAGGTACACGCGAGTGCCGTCCTCGTTCGAGCTCACGTCGTGGAAATTTGTAGTGGCGAGAACGCGCGGCTGGACCTCGGCCGGCAGTTGCAGGCGGTTCCAGGTCAGCAGACGCTTCGGATTGGCCGGATCGGTCATGTCGAGCACGTGCATGTCGATGCGCGTCGGGTTCAGCACCGGAGCGTCGGCGGTACCGGAGAGGATGCGCACGCCCCCGAATGGAATCCCATAGTAGGTCTTGGTGTCCGGCGTGAGCCAGCCGTCGTGGTTGCCGCCCGCGGTGGTGATCTTCCGCGTCAGGATCGATTCGGGCGTGTTCACCGCGAGCGGCTTCGGGTTGAGGCAATCGCCCGAGACGTCGTAGATGTCGAACCAGTTGTCGCCGTTCGGCCCGAAGTCCTTGAATGCGCTGATCATGATGTGCTTTTGGATCTCGAACGCGGAATAGGCGCGCTGCATGGCCAGCGTTCGCAGCGTCCGCACCCAGATTGGGTTGGACGGAACGCGGACGTCGAGGACCGCCGTCCCGGTGCTCTCCAACGCCAGGTTGGACGGATCGCGCATGCTGGCGTAGGCGCAGTGACCCATGATCTGGACGTCGCCGAAGCTGCCGCGCGGCCTTCCCTGCTCATTCAGGAGCAGGTTGTTCCCGACCTGGCGCAGCCCGCACTGCTCGCCCTGGAAGCCGCCTGGCGCATTGCGCTTCTCGGTCGTGAGGCCGCCTTGCAGGGTGGTTTCCGGAACGTCGCCTGGACCGGGAACGCAAAACGATTCGGCTTGCGCCCCGGGCATCGCGAACGGTGACAGCAGTAAAAGGCCGAGCGCAAGCGCTCGCGTGGTCAACGTCATCTGGACTCCTCCTCTTCGTTATTTGAAAAAACTACCTGCCTTTGCCGTGACCGCGATCGTCGTCGTCGTCGTCGCGGTCATGGCCGCGGTCGTCATCGTCGTCGCGGTCGAAGTGCACCACGCCCGCGTCGTAGACCACTTTCCCGGCGACTACGGTGAGCACGGAGCGGACTTTCCTCGCGTCCGCGTCGCTCACCCCGAAGAAGTCGCGGTCGAGCACCACGAGATCGGCGAACTTGCCCTTTTCGATCGAGCCGAGCTCGTTCTCCCGGTTCATGTACCAGGCGTTGCCGCGCGTGTACGCGTGGAGCGCCTGCTGGCGCGTGATCTGCTGTCCGGGGTTGATCTGCTGGCCGAGCACGTTGAGGCCGGTGGTGGCGTAGTGCAGCGCGAACCACGGGTTATGCGGCGCGATGTGCACGCCGTCCTCGTGCATGCCTGCGGGGATGCCGCTCGCGAGGATCTGCGGATAGAGCGGACCGACCGCCAGCCCGTCGGCGCGCGGCACGCCATTCAGCCAGCGGAAACCAGACATCGAGACGCCGCAGTTGAGCGCCTTCAGCCGCGCGAGCTGCGTCGGGGTGGCGAAATCGACGTGCTGCAGGCCCCAGCGCAGGCTCTTGATGCCGTCCGGGAAGCCCGCGGCGATCTGCTCCGCGTCCATCTGCTCGTAGGTCGACACCACCTGCTCGATCGCATCGTTGTTGGTCGGCGTGCCGCCCTGGGCGTTCTCATTCCTCCACCGCGCCTTCGCGACCAGCCGCTGCGATTCCAGCCACACCGCGAAGCCGTTGGGGTTGCTCGGCGCGGCGAAGGGCGCGGCCCACTCGCCGATCGCGCCGGTGCGCACCATGTCGTTGCCGAAGAACTGGAACTGGTTCTTGAGCCGCTCGCGCAGCTCCGGCAGCTGGCTGTCGATCGTGGCTCCGAACCGGGCGTCGAAGCCCTGGTTGTGCAGGAAGTTGATCTGCAGCCGGATCAGGTTGCGGTGCTCGCGCTCGAGCTGCAGCCACGCGTCGTACATGCGGTAATGGTTGAGCGTGAAGAGCGCGTCGGTCGGCTGCGGGTCGTAGAGGGCCGGGTTCAGGGTGCCGTCGGCCCTCGCGACGAGCGTCTGGTCGAGCACGGCGGTGATGCCGACGCTCGCCGAGTACGCCTGCGCGTCGAGCGCGCTGCGCTTCTTGTCCTCGAAGGTCTGCCGGATGCGCAGGTGGTACAGCGCGGCATTTGCCTGGTTCGGATTGCCGCCGGCGATGGTCCCATCGGCGCCGACTGTCACCGTGGGATTCGTGACGGTGGCGAAAAACGCCTTGCCGAGTGAATTGGTCCGCGCCGGGCCGCCGCCGCCCTGGTAGAGGAACACCGGCCGGTCGGACACGACCGCGTCGATCTCCTGGAGCGTGGGCAGGCGCAGCTCCGCGAACATGCGCGGCGTGCCGGCGCCCATCGCCGTGATGAAGGCGCCCGGAGGCACGTCGCCGCGCGCGCGGCGCTCGGCGAGCAGCGCGAGGACCTCGCCGATGTTGTTGGCGAGCTCCCATTGCGCCACGTGGTAGCCAGGCCGGTTGGCGAGGCTCACGAAGTGGGTATGGCTCTCGATGAGGCCCGGCACCACGGTGCGGCCGCGCAGGTCGATGCGCTTGCCGGAGCGCGACCCGGAGTCGTGCCCGATCGAAACAAACTGGCCGTTGCGGATCGCGACCGAATCGACGATCCGGTTCTTGTCGTCCATGGTGTGGATGCGGCCGTTCACCAGGACGAGATCCTCGCTGCGCTCGGACGACCCGCCGGCCGTGGCGCTCGCGACTGCTGCGGTGAGGCCGCCCGCCGATGCGGCGAGCGCGCCCGACTTCAGGAAATCCCTGCGCGAAACTCCATGCTTTTTCATGGCTCCTCCTCCCGAGCCACGATATGCGACGGTGCGGGCGCTACCAATTCGGCTCGTTCATCGGTTCATGAGCGATGAAGATGAATGAGGGCGCAGCCTGCGAGTGGGCCGTACCCCACTTCCTCGCCATCCGGATCGAGCTTTTTCCCGGCGCGCTCGTTTCAGCGAGATGACAGAACACGAAAAAAGCATTGACGCAATATGACTTTCGGCGTGCAACGGGTCTTGCCCGTGTAAATCCGACAATCGCCGCCCGCGGCATTCCGGCGCCGGTTTCTCGTCTAACATAGCGGTTCGGAAAGGAAAGTCACGATGGGCCCCAAAGAGGCTCGAACTCAACGGGGTGGTGGCATGCGCGGCTTTACGCTGCTCGAGCTGCTCGTGGTCGTGGTGATCATCGGCCTGCTCGCCGGCTTCGTCGCGCCGCGCTACTTCGGCCAGGTCGGGAAATCGGAAATCCAGGTCGCCAGGGCGCAGATCGACGCCCTCGAGAAGGCGCTCGACCAGTACCGCCTCGACACCGGCCGCTATCCCGACAACGAAGCCGGACTGAAGGCGCTGGTCACCAAGCCCGCCAACGAGCCGAAGTGGGCCGGGCCCTACCTGCGCAAGGACATCCCGCTCGATCCCTGGGGAAGGCCCTACGTCTACAAGTTCCCGGGCGAGAAGGGCGAGTTCGACCTCCTCTCCTACGGCAAGGACGGCCAACCCGGCGGCAGCGGCGAGAACGCCGACCTCACGAACCACTAGGCCCGCCGCGAAATGCGCTTCGAGCTCAAGGCGATCGGACCCGGCGGCGCCGTCGAGGCGCTCGACTTCCAGGCCCCAGATGAAGTCACCGCGGTGCGCCAGCTCGAGGGGCGCGGCTACACCGTGCTCAGCGTGCGCGCCAAGGGCTCGCTCGGCCTGCCGTGGCGCCGCGGCGGCGAGCGGTTCCCGGTGGCGCTCTTCAGCCAGGAGCTGCGCGTACTGCTGAACGCCGGCCTGCCCCTGCCCGAGGCGATCGACACGCTGGCGCAGAAGGAGAAGCGCGGCGACTGGCGCGGCATCATCGAGCGCCTGGTCGAGGTGCTGCGCGAGGGCCAGACGTTCTCGAACGCGCTCGAGGAGTTCCCGCAGACGTTCTCGCCGCTCTACGTCGCCACCGTGCGCTCGAGCGAGAAGACGAGCGACCTTGCGCCGGCGCTCGGGCGCTACGTCGCCTACGCGGCCCAGCTCGAGGCAATCAAGAAGCGCGTGGTGAACGCCTCGATCTACCCGGCGCTGCTCATCGGGGTGGGCGGGATCGTGAGCCTGTTCCTGCTGCTCTACGTGGTGCCGCGCTTCGGCCGCATCTACGAGGAGCGCGGCAGCGCGCTGCCGCTCTTCTCGCGCCTGCTTCTCACCTGGGGAAGCGCGGTTGACAAGCACGCCCCGGTGTTCCTTTCGGTTTTTGGGGGACTGATTGTTCTCGGAGTGTATGCATTGCGGCTGGCCAACGTGCGCACCGCGATCGGCGACGCGCTGTGGCGCCTGCCGGCGCTCGGCGAGCGCCTCAGGATGTACCAGCTGGCACGCTTCTACCGCACCATCGGCATGCTGCTGCGCGGCGGCACGCCGCTCGTGTCGGCGCTCGACATGGGCGGGGAGCTTTTGCACCCGCTCCTGCGCGAGCGGCTCGCGCGCGCAAGCCGGGCGATCCGCGAGGGCCGCGGCGTAGCGCAGTCCATGGAAGCGAACGGCCTCACCACGCCGGTGGCGCTGCGCATGCTGAATGTCGGGGAAAAAAGCGGCAACATGGGCGAGATGCTCGAGCAGATCGCCGCCTTCCACGACGAGGAGATGGCGCGCTGGGTCGACTGGTTCACGCGCCTGTTCGAGCCGATCCTGATGACCATCATCGGCCTGGTCATCGGCGTCATCGTGATCCTCATGTACATGCCGATCTTCGAGCTCGCGGGGAACCTGCAATGACCATTACCGCGGGCGAGATCGCCCAGGCGCGCAAGCTCGCCTCCGCCTCGCGCCGGCGACTGGTGGACGTGCTCGAGGAGACGCAGCAGGGCGACGCCGACGCGTTCACCGCGCGGCTCGCCAAGACGCTGCGCCTCGAGTACCTGACCATGTCCCAGCTGAGGGAGGCGACCGCGGCATTCGAGCTCCTGCCCTTCGGCGAATGCTCGCAGCGCGGCTGCGCGCTGCTGCGCGCGGCCGACGGCAGGCTGCTGCTCGCCTTCGACGACCCGTTCTCGGGCGAGCTGCATGCGTGGGCCGAGGAGCGCATCGCCGAGCCGTTCAGCTGGTGCCTGGTGCACCGCGGCGACCTCGTCGCCTTCCTCGCCTCCCACGAGGAATCGATGCACGCCCTCGACGACGTCGAGGCGCAGGCCGCCACCGGGCCGGCCGAGAGCGGGCGGGTCGAGGACCTCTCGCTCAAGGCGATCGGCGACGAGTCGAGCGAGGTCGTGCGCCTGGTGCGCTCCACCCTGCGCGACGCCCTCCTCCTCGGCGCGAGCGACATCCACCTCGAGACCCTGCCCGCCGGCCTCGCCATCAAGTTCCGCATCGACGGCATCCTCTCGCAGGTCAAGCTGATCCAGGACAGCGCGCAGGCCGAGCAGGCGATCGCGCGCGTCAAGGTGCTCGCCGAGCTCGACATCACCGAGCGGCGCGTGCCCCAGGACGGCCGCTTCAAGGCGCTCGAGCACGGCCGCGCGGTCGACTTCCGCGTCTCGATCATGCCGAGCATCCACGGCGAGGACGCGGTGCTGCGGGTGCTCGACAAGCAGTCGCTCTACGAGCAGACCCAGCAGCAGCTCTCGCTCGACTCGCTCGGCTTCGAGCCCGACGACGTGCGGCGCTTGAGGCGCCTCTCGCGGGAGCCCTACGGCATGCTGCTCGTGACCGGGCCCACCGGCAGCGGCAAGACCACCACGCTCTACGCCGCGATCAGCGAGATCAACAGCGGCCAGGACAAGATCGTCACGATCGAGGACCCGGTCGAGTATCAGCTCGCCGGCGTGCTGCAGATCCCGGTGAACGAGAAGAAGGGCCTCACCTTCGCCCGCGGCCTGCGCTCGATTCTGCGCCACGACCCGGACAAGATCATGGTGGGCGAGATCCGCGACCCGGAGACCGCGAACATCGCGGTGCAGTCCGCGCTCACCGGCCACCTCGTGTTCACTTCGGTGCATGCGAACAACGTGTTCGACGTGATCGGGCGCTTCATGCACATGAACGTAGACCTCTACGGCTTCGTCTCGGCGCTGAACGCCATCCTCGCGCAGCGCCTGGTGCGCATGGTCTGCCCGCATTGCGCCGAGCCGGACAAGCCCTCGAAGGAGGCGCTCGCGGAGTCCGGGCTCGCAGACGTCGACGTCTCGCATTGGAAGTTCGTCGTCGGCAAGGGCTGCCGCGAGTGCCGCGGTGCGGGCTACAAGGGGCGCATGGCGATCGCCGAGCTCATGATCCTGAACGACGAGCTGCGCGAGCTGATCACCGGCCGGGCGTCGGTCCGGAAGCTCCGCGAAGCCGCGCAGCGCTCGGGCACGCGGCTCCTGCGCGACGCCGCCTTCGATGCGGTGCGCAAGGGCCAGACCACGCTGCAGGAGATCGACCGTGTCACGTTTGTTTCCTGAGAAGCTGCGCGTGCTGCTTACGCCGGGCGAGCTGCTCGCCGGCGGGCGCAGCCTGGCGTGCGATCCCGCCGCCGGCCCCGAGCCGTGGCAGGGTCCGGTAGCGGCGCTCAGGACGCTCGAGTGGACCAAGCCCTGTCGCGTGACGCTGGTGCTCTCGAACCATTTCGTGCGCTACGCGGTGCTCCCCTGGAGCGACGGCCTGTCGACCCCGGCGGAGGAGGAGGCGTACCTGCGCCACCACTTCGCGAAAATCCACGGCGAGCGCGCCAAGGGCTGGAGCCTGCGCGCCTCCGAGGCTCCGCGCGCCGCCCCGCGTCTCGCGAGCGCCCTCGACACC
>Ga0207670_10001762_pt1 | contig 11316 bp, 8 predicted proteins | sample KBSS23HmetaG_FD_184339 | JGI IMG/M metagenome (GOLD analysis project Ga0207670, IMG submission 184339) | Switchgrass rhizosphere microbial communities from Kellogg Biological Station, Michigan, USA - KBS S2-3H metaG (SPAdes) (version 2) | ecosystem: Host-associated > Plants > Roots > Rhizosphere... | reverse complement strand
GTTGCGGGAACGCTTCGTCTCGACCTGGCACAGTTCCGCGAACTGCAAGCGTTTGCGCAGTTCGGTTCTGACCTGGACAAGGCGACACAGGCCCAGCTCGCCCGCGGACGGCGGCTCACGGAGATCTTGAAACAACCGCAGTATCAGCCGGTGGATGTTGAGAAACAGGTGCTAGTGATCTGGGCCGCGACCAACGGTTACACTGACGATATCGCAGTGGAAGACATTCGCCGGTTCGAAATCGGCCTGCTGAAATTTATTGAGAGCTCGCGCCCGGGTCTGCTCTCCGACATCCGAGAGCAGAAATCGTTGACTGAAGACATCAAGGCCGGTTTGAAGCAGGTGCTGGAAGACTTCAAGATCGAATGGCAAAAAGAGTCTTCGACGCCAACAGAGCTACCGACGGCTTCGATCAGGCCCTCTTCGAGCGCTGCCGCTTCGACTACTTAACGAATTAAACGATGCCGAACCTTCTGGACATTCGCCGGCGCATTAAGTCGGTAAAGAACACGCAGCAGATTACCAAGGCCATGAAAATGGTCTCTGCCGCGAAGCTCAAACGCGCGCAGGATCGCGTCGTGATGGCGCGTCCTTTTGCGAACAAGATGGGAGAGGTTCTGGGCGAGCTTGCCAGTCGAACCGATCAGGATTTTCATCATCCGCTACTCGATCTGCGCGGCGATCAGCGTTACCTGCTGGTCCTGATCACGGCTGACAAAGGTTTGTGTGGCGGGTTTAATACCAATCTCACGAAGGCGGCGCAGGCTTTCATTCGTGAGAATCCGGACAAGAACGTCGAGATCATGGCCATCGGTCGAAAGGGCCGGGACTTTTTCCGCAGCCGGCACGCGACGATTACGAGCGAGTTTCTTGGTTTGACGGGAAAAGGCCGGGTCGAGTTTTCGGAAGCGCTCGAGGTGGCCCAGGCCATCATCAAGGAGTACACCGAAGACAAGGAGATCGATAAAGTCTTCCTCATTTACAACGAGTTCAAGTCGGTACTTTCACAGCGCGTCGTGCTCGAACAGTTGCTGCCGGTTTCGCGCGCCGAAGCAGGGCAGGAAGAAGAGAAGTCTCAGCAAGCCGCAAGTCTCGCCGATTACATCTACGAACAACCGCCCGAGCAGATGTTCACCACGCTCCTGCCGCGTCTGATTCAGACGCAGATCTTTCGCGCATTGCTGGAATCAGTTGCGTCGGAACAAGGCGCGCGCATGACGGCGATGGATTCCGCATCGAAGAATGCGAGTGAGCTGATCGACAGTTTGACGCTCAATATGAACCGCATTCGCCAGGCTGCGATCACAAACGAGATCATCGAAGTCGTTTCCGGCGCCGCCGCGCTCTAGTCTGAAACGATGATTAACCACAAAGACACCAACACACAAAGAAAGAAATTTGTGCCTTGGTGTCTTTGTGGTTAAGTACTATGCGCAGGTTTCTAAGTCGCTACCTTCCGCTTGTCGCCTGGCTCGCTTTTATTTCTTACGCTTCCACAGCAAGTTTCTCCGCCAGCAACACGTCGCGCATTATCGGACCGCTAGTGCTCTGGTTGTTCCCAAACACGAGCGCGGAAACGCTTGCCACTATCCAGTTCTTCACTCGAAAGATTGCGCACTTCACCGAGTACGCGATTCTCGGCTTCTTAGCGGCGCGTGCTTTTCGTACCTCGCCGAATCCCGCAATTAGCCGGCGCTGGTTCTGGATCTCCGCGGCGCTGATCATCGTTTACGCCTTAATCGACGAATATCACCAGAGTTTTGTGCCTAGCCGGACCGCCTCCATTTTCGACAGTTTTATCGATATGTCGGGCGGCCTGGCTGCCCTGATCTTCCTTCGCAAAAGGGCCGCGGTTTTCGCTGATAAACACTGATCTGTATAATCAGGTCAAATCTGCTCAGAGTGAGGTCAAAGATGGGACTACTTGATCGCCTAAGCCCGACGTCACAATTCATCGAAGTCATCGAATGGCTCGACGACTCACCAAACACCCTCTTGTACCGTTTTCCGGTTAAAGACCAGGAAATCAAAAACGGAGCGCAGCTCATCGTCCGCGAATCGCAGGCGGCGGTTTTTGTACACGAGGGACAGATCGCCGATCAGTTTCCCCCGGGCCGTTACACGATCGATGGCGGCAACACGCCGATCCTCTCAAAGCTCGGCGCCTGGAAGTATGGCTTCAACTCGCCATTCAAAGCCGAGGTTTACTTCGTCAACACCAAGCAGTTCACGGATCTGAAGTGGGGCACGCCCAATCCGATCATGATGCGCGATACTGACTTCGGCATGGTCCGTCTACGCGCGTTCGGGATCTACTCCATGCGCGTTGCCGATCCGCAGGCGTTCATTAAGGAGATCGCGGGAACGAGCGGGCGGTTCGTAACGGAAGATGTTGAAGGTCAACTGAAGCGCACGTTGGTTAGCGGCTTCAGCGATGCGCTCGGCGAATCGAAGATCGCGGCGCTCGATCTGGCGTCAAATTATGACGAGCTCGGCAAGTTCATACGCGTCAAGCTCAATGAAGAGTTCAAAACTTTCGGACTCGAGTTGACCAAGTTTGTCATCGAAAATATTTCGCTGCCGCAGGAAGTTGAAGCGGCGATGGACAAGCGCACTTCGATGGGCGTGATTGGCGACGTCGGACGTTACGCTCAATTTCAAGCGGCTGATGCGATGCGCGATGCGGCGCAGAATCCGGGCGGCGGTGCGGGTACGGGTGTTGGACTCGGTGCTGGCTTTGCGCTCGGAAACGCGATGGCGGGTGCGATGAGCGATGCGATGAAGCAGTCGAAAGAAGGCGGCGGTGGTGCAGCTGCTACTCCCGCCGGCGTGCCCTGTGCGAAGTGCGGTCATCAGAATGCGCCCGGCGCGAAGTTCTGTACGGAGTGTGGCGCCAAACAGGGACCAGCCACATGCGCGAATTGTCAGGCTGAGCTGAGTCCCGGCGCGAAGTTCTGCAACGAGTGCGGCCAGAAGCTTTAGCCACAGATTTCACGGATAAACGGATTATCCACGTATGTTCAAAGGGTTGACGCGTCCACGCCGGGTTGTGATCACCGGAATGGGGTGTGTCACACCGCTCGGAATCGGGCGCGACGCCTTTTGGAATGGATTGATAACCGGCAAGAGCGGCGTCCGCCGGATCGAGGCTTTTGATCCTTCCAGTTTTCCGGTTCAGATTGCCGCGGAAGTTCCTTCGTTCGACTGGCAGTCGCAACTCAATCCGAAAGATCGCAAACACGTGCCGCGCACGGTGCCGCTCGCTCTCGCGGCCGCTCGTGAAGCCCTCGAAGACGCGAAACTCTTTACTAATGATTTATCACTGCCTGAGCGTCGTGCGTTCGGTGTAGAGCTCGGCACCGGCGGCGGCGGTCTCGCCTTCACAGAACAGCAATACGAATACTGGTACGTTGGTCCAACCAACAAGGCGAGCGTCTACACGATTCCCGCTTCGACGCATGGTGGACTATCGAGCGAGTTGTCGATGGCGTTTGGCCTGCGCGGTCTGTCGCACATCGTTTCGACCGGTTGCACGAGCTCGACGGATGCGATGGCCTACGCGGCGCAGCACATCGCACTCGGTCGCCAGGACGTGATGCTTTCCGGGGGCGTCGATGCGCCGATCGCGCCGGGCATTCTCGCGGCGTTCAATCTCATGACGGTGTTGACCAACGATTGGAACGACGAACCGCATCGTGCTTCTCGTCCTTTCTCACGCAATCGATCCGGCATCGTGCTCGGCGAGGGCGCGTGGATTTACGTGTTGGAAGAACTCAAACACGCGACCGATCGCGGCGCAAAAATTTATGGCGAGATAACCGGCTACGGCTCCACTTGCGATGCTTATCATCGCGTTCGTTTGGCTGAAGACGGTGATGAACCGGCGCGCGCGATGTGTTTGGCGCTCGAGGATGCCGGCTGCGATACAAAAGACGTCGACTACGTTAACTTGCACGGCACGTCGACCTTGCTCAACGATCGCATCGAGACCAGTGCTTTGAAGCTCGCGTTTGACGGCCAGGCCGCGCGCATTCCGATGTCCGCTACGAAGTCGCAAATCGGACATCCGCAAGGCGCGAGCGGTGCTGCCGGCCTGAGCGCGGCGCTGTGCGCGATGCACACAAACAAGATCCCGCCCACGATTAATCTCGACGAACCTGACCCTGATTGTGATCTCGACTACGTTCCCAATGAAGCGCGCGAGGCGAGCGTGAGGATTGCACTTTGCAATTGTATTGGCTTTGGCTCGAAGAACAGCGCGCTGGTGGTCCAAAAGCTCGATCGCTGATCAGTGGTCCATATGTTTCAAAAATTCAAGCAGCGCAGTCAACGGCTCGAATACATCGACACCGGTGATTACACAGCGGAAGAGTATGAGGGCTGTATCGGGGAACTACAGTTCGTCAACCGCTGGATGGGTGACGCACATACGTTGAAGACCACGCTGTTGCGTGAGATCGAAGAGAAGGGGTTGCGGAGCTTTTCGGTGCTGGACGTGGGAGCGGGTTCCGGAGAGTTGCTGCGCGTGTCGGCTACGTGGGCCAAGCAAACTGCTCGACAGTTGCGCGCGGTGGGTTTGGAGTTGAATGAGAGATCCGCGGAGTCGATTGTTGAGGAGTCGGATCGTTTTGACGAAATCAGTTCAGTGCGTGGCGATGCGCTGGAGCTTCCTTTTTCCGATGCGCAGTTTGATTACGTGATCTGTTCGCTGTTCACGCACCACTTTGTTGACGAGCAGGTGATCCGGATTCTTGGTGAGATGAGTCGAGTAGCGAGGCGACGAATATTTGTTATCGATCTTCACCGACATCCGATCGCGTATTTGCTTTACACGACGCTCGGGAAGTTGGTTTTGCACAATCGATTGTTGCGACATGATGGGGCGCTGTCGATACAGCGGAGTTTTAAAGTTGAGGAGTTGCGGGAGTTGGCCCAACGCGCCGGGTTGCGCGACATTTCGGTGGAGCGACATTTCCCCTATCGCCTGGTGTTGAGCGCCACCGCCCGCGCCACCGTGCATCTGCAGGAACCGAAAACGCGCTCTACTAGAGCTGCGTAAAATGTGCGCTGGGGTGGCCACGGAGGGCCACCCCTACAAATAGGATCCGGGCGTTATTGTAGGGGCGGCCCTCCGTGGCCGCCCCAGCGTTGCAAACATGGACCACGCAAACACATTTGACGTAATCATTGCGGGGGCGGGGCCGGCGGGGTCGAGTGCCGCCATACATCTGGCGCGCAGGGGTGTTCGCGTGTTGCTCGTTGAGCAGAAGAAGTTTCCGCGGGCAAAGTTGTGCGGGGAGTTTATTTCTCCCGAGTGCCAGAAGCACTTCGAGATTCTCGGCGTCGCGGAAGCCATGTCAACCTCACAACCCGCCGCCATCACCGAAACCGTCTTCTACTCAACGGGCGGTCATCACATCACCGTCCCAAGCAGTTGGTTCGGCGGGTCCGCGGCGCTTGGCCTGAGCCGCGCCGTCATGGACAACGTGTTGCTCCGCAGAGCTCAAGATTGCGGCGTCACTGTTCTTGAAGGCGTGAGCGTAACCGAACCGATTCTCCACGCCACAGAAGTCAAAGGCGTCAGAGTAAAAGAAAACGAATACCTCGCGCCACTAACAATCGACGCCACCGGCCGCGCGCGCATCCTTACAAAGAAACTTCACCGCACCGAGCCAAAGTCAAAACCAAAGCTGATTGCATTCAAAGCGCACCTGCGCAACACACGCGTCGCGCCCAACGCGTGCGAGATCTATTTCTATCCGGAAGGCTACGGCGGCCTGAGCACGGTCGAAGGCGAGATCAGCAATCTCTGCTTCATCATCTCCGCGAAACAAGTAAAGCGTCATCACTCAAACCCCGAAGTCGTCATGCGCGAAATGGTGATGAAGAACCGGCGCGCGGCTTACACGCTCGAGCAGGCAGAACCGGTATCCGAATGGCTGAGCGCCTCGTGGGAACGCTTCGGCCGGCAGCAACCGTCTCCCGCGAAAGGCTTGCTCACCATCGGAGACTCGGCAGCCTTCATCGATCCTTTCACCGGCAGCGGCATGTTGATGGCGCTCGAGAGTGGCGAACTGGTTGCGGACGTGATTGTTCGCCACCAGAATAGTGAATCAGTCGCCGCAGAATACACCGCGGAGTACATCCGAAAGTTTGATTCTCGCCTGCGGATTTGTGGCTGGCTGCGACGCGCGGCCTTCAATCCTCGTCTAGCCGGACTAGGTATCGCTATCGGCAGCGCCAGCAAACACTTTACAAGCCGAATTGCGCGAGCCACACGCTCACCAAAACGCGACCCTCACCGCACCTTGCGCGCGGGTTAAACTGCTTGCCACCTTGACTCTTTTAGAGTAAAAAGGCTCAGCCAGTGCTGGTCTCTCTGTCACTGTTGCTCCCACGAATCATGTTTACTGGCAAGCTAAGTAAACCAAACGAGTCTTTGTGACCGCGCGAATTCCAGAGCCGCGAATAACAACGAAGGAGAAATGACGATGTTTATATCGTTAATGCCCCGGCTTATCAGATCATTTCAAATCCCCGCTTTGTTAATGGTCTTGCTTCTCGCTGCCCACGCGGCTTTCGGACAGGCGCAGTCAAACGCCGCTGACATCCAGGGTCTTGTAAAAGACTCCACCGGCGCGGTTGTACCTAATGCAGCTGTGATTGCGCGCAACCCGAGCACGAACTTCACGCGCGCGGCCGTCACTAACGACGAAGGTGTTTATCGCATCGTCGCCGTGCCACCCGGCGACTATGAATTAACCGTTGAGGCAGCAAACTTCAAAAAAGCTGTAGTGTCAAAGGTTACGGTTACGATCGGGCAAGCGGCTCAAATTGACGACATTACGCTCGAGCCGGGACAGGTTAGCGAGAGCGTTACCATTTCTGACGCGACCACGGAAATAGTCGAGACTTCCAAGACTGCCGTCGCCACGACCATCGATCAGCAGCGAATCAACAACCTCCCGATCAACGAACGGAACTACATAAACTTTACGCTGACGACTTCGACAGTCGGACGCGACAATGGCCGTCCGATTGGACCAGCGCCCACGACCGGCTTGAACTTCGGCGGCCAGCGTGGTCGCTCGAACCTCGTTCAGGTCGATGGCGCGGACAACACGGACAACTCCGTAAACGCATCGCGCTCAACTGTCAGTCAGGAAGCAGTGCAGGAGTTTCAGGTCGTCACGAATTCGTTTGCGCCCGAGTTTGGTCGTTCGGCAGGCGGCGTGGTTAACGTTGTCACCAAGTCAGGCACGAATGATCTTCACGGAAACATTTTCGGCTTTTTGCGTCACCGTAGTTTCCAGGCGCGCAACGCTTTTGCGCCCATCGAAGATCCGCCGTTCACGCGCGCGCAGTATGGCTTCACTCTCGGTGGCCCACTCGATAAAGATCGAACGTTCTTCTTCTTCGCTTTTGAACAACGACGACGCAATGAGTCGGGCTTCTTTACGAGCGATGTAGTCGCGAACCTTACATCCAGCGTGACGATCGCCGGCCAAACTTTCAGAAATCTTTCGCCGGCACAGGTAACTTACATTAATCAGTTGCTGGGAGCAGGCGCTACCGCCCTGGCCGTTCCATATGCATTTCTCGCGTCGAGCGGCGGTTCAACCGCGCTGACTGGCACGAACCCACTCGTGGTCTTTCCGGGCTTGGGCGCATTGACTCCCATCCCGGCAGGATCGACCGTTGGTGGCCGCTTCCTGCTTTCGAGCGCGCCTGTGCCGGTAAACACGACCAACGCCGCGGGCCAGTTCATCGCGTTCAGGCCACTGAATAACCTGCAAAGGGTCTTTCCGATTACGGACGACACCACGTTCAACTCGTTCCGCCTCGATCATCTGATCACAAATAACCATCAGTTTAGTTTTCGGTTCGGCTACAACCCGAGCTTGATCACCGGTCTTCAGGTCGAATCACAAAACCAATCGCTGGGCCAGAATGATTTCTCACGCACAGGCATTCAGAAGCTGCGCGATTTTTCGGCAGTCGCCACACTGACTTCGACGCTTTCCAACAACGTTGTAAACGAACTGCGTTTCAACTTCGGCGAGCGCCGCGCGACTTTCAAATCGCAGAACGGCGATGCAGTGGCTTTCAATATTTCCGGCACGGCGTTCATCGGTCGCGAACTATTCTCGCCAGTTCAACGCACAGAAACGCGCTATGAGTTCACGGATAACGTGAACGTTGTTCATGGAAGCCATAACTTCAAATTCGGCGGCGACATTGCTTACATACGCATCCCACAAGCGATCTTTGAGTTGAACTTCGCCGGGCTGTTCAATTTCGGCGGCCTGGGCGCATGTACTTTGGTATCCGCGCTGTGTACTACGCCGGGATTGCCACCGCCGCCGGACTTCACGTCGGTGCAGCAGTACGGCCTGGGATTCCCGGCCAACTTTATTCAAGGCTTCGGAAATCCGGTAAGCAGCATTGGCAACAAACCGCTGGCGTTCTTCGCGCAGGACTCCTGGAAGGTACGTCCAAACTTAACTCTCAATTACGGTGTTCGTTACGATTACGAAGTAACGGAACAGATCCCGACACTTCCACTCCGCGATCCGCTGTCGGGCATCAACCTCTCAGCCGCAGACGTTCTGGCGGCGCAGGATGCGATGGGCGTGCAGCAAGGTTTTCCGCGTGACAAGAACAATTGGGCGCCGCGACTGGCGGTGGCCTGGGATCCGTGGGGCGACGGCAAGACGTCGATTCGCGCCGCGTTCGGTCTCTTCTACGACCACCCGCTGCTCGCGATCTCATTCAACTCCGACATCGCCGACGCAGTGCAACAGCAGCAAGGCATTCTCACGCCGGGCAGTCCCGCCCAAACGTCTCTGCTCAACGCCGTGCAGGTTTTCCAGGGCACTGTCTGTCCTCCGGGTGGGCCAGCCACACCGATCTGTCCTCCGGGCGTCGTGACACCTGGCGTTGCGGCGGGAGCGCAGTATCAGTTCGGCAGGCAAAGATTCAACGACCAAACCTTCCCGGGTTTTGGACCAGTGCTGCCGTTCACGTTGCACGTGCAGAAGAACTTTGAGTACGCGTACGCCAATCAAGGTAACTTCACCATAGAGCGCCAGCTGGCCAAAGACATGACGCTTACGGGAAGTTACATCTACGTCGGCGCGCATCACTTGCCGCATCCGCTGGACATCAACGCTCCCCGAACCGATCTGCAAATCCAGAACTTCAGGCGCTACGCAAATCGCAACCCGGCGAATACGACTGAAGCAGCGCTTGCCACTTCCGGTCTTTTCCCGACTCTGGCGCCGGGCACCGTCTTCGCGAATCCGTTGTTGCCGGGCGACAACCTTGTCGTCATCGTTCCGGGAATGATCGTACTGTCCCCAACACGCGGCAGAATCATCACCGGCGATTGCAAACTTCTTCCGCCCGAACGCGCCGAATTACTTCCTGGCCCAGGCGGCCAGCGGTGGTCTGGTTACACCGGCCGTGCTGAATTCGCAACTGGCCGGCACCCTCCGCACTCCGGGCACGATCACTCCTTTCGGATCGATCAACGCGCAGACATCGGATGGCAACTCCGTCTACAACGCTTTGAACGTAGACCTGAAGAAACGCTTCTCGAATCACTTCCAGTTTCTCGCTTCATACACGTGGTCACACTCGATCGACGATTCGTCTGACCTGCAAACGCTCTTGTTGCCGCAGGACAACCGTAACTTCGGCGCCGAGCGCTCCGACTCGCTCTTCGATCAACGCCATCGCTTTGTGTTCAGTGGCGTGATCGCTTCGCCGAGCAGTTGGGCCAGCGAAGGTGGAATTCATCGCGCGCTGTCAAACTTCACGATCGCGCCAATCTTCGAAATCTCCGCGGGCCGTCCGTTCAACATCCTGAGCAACCAGGACACCAACAACGACCAGTCGAACCAGACGGACCGGCCGGCGGTGCGTGATGACGGAACGCTGTGCGTCCCGGGCGCTGTCATCCCCGGCACGACAACCCTCTGCACGCCGCTTATTACGGACGGAGTGTTTACGAGCGGAAGCTTGGCGCGTAATTTCGGCGTGACGCACGGTTACATGTCGCTGGATCTGCGCCTGGCGAAACTGGTTCCACTTGGCGAGCGCGTGAGGCTGGAGTTGATTGCGGAAGGCTTCAACCTCTTCAACCGCTTCAACGAAGCCGCCGCGTCGCCCTTCGTCGACGACGTCCGCGCCTTCAACCAGCGCGCCGGCAACGGCCGCTACTATAGCCGCCCCACCGCCGCCTTCGACTCACGGCAGTTCCAGTTTGGGCTGAAGCTGAACTTCTAAAGGCTGCTTAACCATAAAGGCACCAAAGACACAAATTGAAAAAGTTTGTGTCTTAGTGCCTTTGTGGTTGGAAATTCCGACAACTCCCCGTCCGGTTCCAGCATCCGAAGCTTTGTTTAACCACCCTCTCCCGCATACAATCGTGTCCATTATGTGTAGACATATGCTTGTTCAACGTTTTATTACTGTCGGTGCTATTTTTCTGCTGACTGTGGCGGCTATTCAGGCGCAATCGACCCGACCCCGACGCGCGAACAAGCAGCCGGCACAAACGACTAAAAAACCCGCTGACGAGCCATTGCTGCGGCCCGAGCCAGCCCCGTCTCCAACGGCACGGCGAACCAGTTCCAGCGACTCGCTGCTTGACGTGCAGCCCGTGCGACCGGTGGCAAATACCGTAGCCTCCGCGGACACGAAGCATGCGTACCTGCTGCTCGAGCAGAAACAGTTTGCGGCGGCGGCGAAGGAAGCAAAAGAGCTCATCGTTACTTACCCCAACGACCCGGAAGCCTGGAAAATCGCCGGCTTTGCAGAGTTGAATTTGAAGCAGTACGCGGAGGCGGCGAAGGATCTAGAGAAGGCAGTTGAACTGCAGCGACGTGCAAAGCAGGAGGATCCAAACACCGAAAGCGCGTTAGGTCAGGCTTACGTCCTTGCGGAAAACTATCAGGAAGCGCTGCCGCTTTTGACTGCCGCAACTACCCGCAGCGGCGCTCAGCCGGACGCGATGATGATCTACTATCGCGGCATTTCAGAGTACAAGACGGGCAAGACTGCCGAGGCCGAGAAGAGCTTCAACCAGGTAGTTAAACTGAATCCAAAAGATTCGTTGTCGCTGTTTTACCTTGCTCAGATCGCGCTCGCTAAAAACGATCTCGACGGCGCGATTGCAACTTTGAATCGAGCGACGGTTAACGATGCACGACTTACCGGCGCCTGGACGCTTTTGACTTCCGCTTACTTGCGTCGTGCTGCAACGAGTACTGATCCCGCCAAAGCCGAGGCCGACTATCTGAGCGCAGTGCG
>Ga0207670_10001757_pt1 | contig 11335 bp, 1 predicted proteins | sample KBSS23HmetaG_FD_184339 | JGI IMG/M metagenome (GOLD analysis project Ga0207670, IMG submission 184339) | Switchgrass rhizosphere microbial communities from Kellogg Biological Station, Michigan, USA - KBS S2-3H metaG (SPAdes) (version 2) | ecosystem: Host-associated > Plants > Roots > Rhizosphere... | reverse complement strand
ATTGAAAAACGCCGGCGGGCAGGTTGAAGAGATTCCACGCGGCTGAATTGAAGGCGGTGTTGTTGGCAAAGACCTGATCGGCGGAGGTCAGCGTCCAGCGCAGTCCCGGCGTGGGTTGGAGATTATCCATCATGATGTGTGTGGGTGCGGCCAGGGTGAACCTGTAGATCCGCAACTGGCCGGGCGCGGTGATGGAGGCTTGAACGGTCTGATTGAACGCGATGGTTTCCGTGGAATTGGTTACCCGATGGATGCGGAAGCTGTAGTTGCCGATGGCGCCAGATTCCTGGATGCCGCCGCCGATGAGGAGTCGATACCGGGCGGTGCGCTGGACGGTGAACGGTCCGACGTCGCCAAAACCGCGCTCGAAAGTGAGGCTCAAATCGGGAAGAAAAATTGCGTTTCCTTCGGGGTCTTCGACACGCCAAAAAAGATTTCCCCAGTAGGGGAAACCACTTTGGGAGAGCGTGTCGAAGAACATTCGATCGCCGGCCACCAGATCGAGATCGCGAATCACAACCGTGCGGGCGGGTGCGACCGTGCCGTCGATGATCGGGCCGATGGGCGTTGGAATGCTCGTGGCGCAGTCGATGATTTTAAACCCGTAACCACCGGTGTCATCGCCGTTGGCGAATACGCTCAAGCGATAGTCACCGGGTTCAAGAGTGTAGGCCAGCCAGCCGCCGGCATTGAACGCCACGGCGGCGACGTTGCCTTGGGGACCATCAAGGCTCCAGCGGACGAGGGACTGGTTGGTGAGGGATTGAAAGTAGACGCGCTTACGGTCGGCCAGGGTAAAGGTGTAGAGGTGTCGCTGGCCAGGAAGGGCGACGCTGCCGGAATATTCGGTGTTGAGAGCCAGGGCGGTGGAGGACTCCGTGACCGGCACGAGGTTGAAGGAGAAGGCACCGGCCGGGCCGGGTTCCTGATCACCGCCCGCCACCCAAATGGTGTAGGTGCCGTCGCCGGTCAGCGTCATGGTCGAGCGATCGGCCAAGCCGGCGTCCTCGAAAAGGATGTTTCCGTAAGGATCGACCAGCGTCCAGTAGCAGTTGCCCCAGTAGCTGTTTCCGGACTGTCCGAGCGCATCAAAAAAAAGGCGTGTCCCAGGTGTGGCGTTGAAGCGGTAGGGAGTCAACGAACTGGCGGGAAAGTTCGTGCCAGCGACAACTGAGCCCAGAGTCAGCGGCTGGGCGTTCGATAAATCAAGCAGGCGGAAGACAAACGGTCCGGTGAAATTGTTGGCTCCGGAGATGACGAGCTGATAGTCGCCGGCCGGGGCCTCGTGCAGATCATTGTTGGCGCCGCCTGCGCTGAAGGACCGGGTGGAGGCCATGATTCCGCCGGGGCCTAACAGCGTGTAGCGGAGATTGCTGTTATGCATGAGGCTGTCGAAGTAGAGGAAAGTCTTTTGGGGCAGGCTGAAGGTGTAGGCGTTGGTGGAGCCTGCAGTGGCTATGACATTGGAAATCGTCGTGCCGAAAGTGAGCGGTGTACCGGTGAAGGGGGGTGGCGGCGTGGCACCGCCGGGAACCAGGCGAAAGGTGTAGCTGGTGGGAGAAGAGCCGTTGATCAAACCTTCCAACATCAGCGTGTAAGTACCGGTGGCGGGCAGGGTGAAGTTATTGACGTCATTGAAGTAGCCTGGCCAGAGGATCCGACCGTAAGGATCGATGAGCCTCCAGTAAATCAGTCCACCGGAACTCGCGGTTAGGCGATCAAAAGTCACGATGTCACCGCTGTTCGCGGCGAACTGGTACAGATCGGTGGTGCGAGGGGTGAAGGTCGGATTGCCGTTGGTGGTGCCGACCTGGATTAGAGCGGCGTCGGCGAGATCGAGGAGGGCGAACTGGTACGGTCCGGTGGCATCATTCGCGCCGCGGATGGTCAGCGTGTAGTCGCCCGCAGGCAGGCGGAGGAGGGGGTCGGAAATATTATCAGCATCGCTGGCGCCGAACGTGCGGCCGTTGACAACCAGCCCGGGTGGACCGGTTAACGTCCAGTTCAGCGAGCTGTCTTGTGTTTGGGCATCGAAATAGAGCGTGGCGGGAGCGGCCAGGCGAAACGTGTAGGTTTCCTGCTCTCCAGGGTAGTCGATGCCACCACTGGCGGGCTCAGAATTCACAGGTTGGGCCATCAGACCGTGGGTGAAACTGGCCACGATGATGACAGCGCAAACGAGGGTGGACGAGAGGGCCCGGCCGTTGCGTCTCCAGATATTGAAAAAGGATTGTGTGTACATCTGCGACGATAACGATCGTTTTGCGGAAAACCTTTCAACAAAATGCGGTTGCGGTTTCCGCGGCGGGCGCTCGCGGGCAAGAGAGGCAACCGGCTGACTTGCAGGATGTTGTTTCTCTAATTCAGCCGGCCGAGGCGCGTTCTAAATCCGGCATTGGAACTTAAGGTGTATCGCTGAAACGAGGAAATCGCCCAGACGCCACGACGCCCAGAGCCGACTTTTTGACCGTAGCTTGCGAACCGGCTTGTCTTTTTTTAGCCGCGAAAAAGCGCAAGACGCGAAAGAAACTAGAAGGGGAACGAAAGGGCGAAAGTTGGTGAGAGAATAATTCCGTCCGCGGCTTCGTACGAAGGCCCAAGTCATCGCGGTTTCCGAAGTTGGGCTTGACCGTGCTGGGACAGGTGATGAAAGTCCGCCTCATGGGCAAGGAACTTCCTATCGTATACATTCGGGGCTATGCCGGCAGCCAGGGAGAGGTTGAACAGACGTCGGATGATCCGTTCTGCGGCTTCAATCTTGGCTCGACTCACATTCGTCTGGACGTCAATGGCGATGCCGATTTCTTCGCGTTTGAAAGTCCGCTCGTGCGGTTGATTTCCGATCACGGTTATCGAGAGGTGTACGACGGCGCGCTGCAGACCGCCAAACCCATCGAGTCGACGGCTCGGCCCAAATCCGTATGGATTTACCGGTACTATGATCCCACCTCCAAGACGTTTGACCGACCGGGCGGCCGGCGGCTGTCGATCGAGGAAGCGGCCGCCGGGCTTTTCGAATTCATCCAGACCGTCAAAGAGGAAACGGGCGCGGCCAAAGTTTATCTCGTGGCCCACTCGATGGGCGGACTGATCTCCCGTTGCCTGGTGCAGAAGCACTATCCGGACAAGTCGCTTTCGGCGGACCGGGACGTGGACAAGATCTTCACCTTTGGCACGCCGCACGGGGGCATCGAGTTCAACCTGGGCGGGGGGATCATTGAACGGGTGCGGGATCTCATCGGGGCGAACAACTCGAATGATTTTGGTCCGAAGCGAATGGGGGAGTACCTGACGCCGAAAAAGAAGGGAGCCAAAGCGAAGAAGTTCGATCCGCGGGAACTTCCGGACGAAGCGTTCGATCCGGATCGAGTGTTCTGCATCGTTGGGACGAACGCCCACGACTACGAAGCGGCCATGGGACTTTCGCGGACGCTGGTTGGCCCACAAAGCGACGGCCTGGTGCAGATAGAAAACGCCTCCGTCTACCGTTCGCACCGGGCGTATATCCATCGCGCTCACAGCGGGCGCTACGGCATGGTGAATTCCGAGGAAGGCTACCAGAACCTTCAGCGGTTTTTGTTTGGCGATGTGAAGGTGAAGGCGGTCCTGTGCGACTTTAAGCTGAACTTTGTGCCCGGTCCTCAAGACCACAAGAAAACGGAAATCAGCTATCAGTTTGAAGTGCAGATAGCCGTGCGCGGGCTGCCGATATTAATGCACGAACGAAGTTTGGATCACTTTTGTCCCGTGTCATTGAACGCCGAGCAGTATGAGGAACAGATGAAGAAAGGAGAGAAAGGGAGGAAGGGCGGGCTGCCTCTCTTCACGAGTTTTCTCATGCAGAAGTTTGCCCAGGGCGGGACGATGCGTTACATGGTTCGGCTGGCCGTCTTCTGCCAAAAATTCCGAGAAGGCTCCTTCCTGGCCAAGGATCACATCGAGAGACTGCCTCTTTGGGCCGATCGCGTGGTCCTGGAACTCGCGCCGCCGGCGCCGGGACAGGGAACAGTCTTCTCCGCACGTTACAGCTGGGTCTCCGAAAACGTCGAGCCGGTGACGCCAGTGGAACTGGACGAAGCCGATGTGAAAGGAGACGGCCAGATGGATGTCTTCATCGGTTTGCCGGCTCGTGCGTACGAGGTGTTGGGCGAGAACGCGCAGTTGCGATTTGAGACGTCATTGTGGGACTGATTCCATTTTGGATTTTTGATTTGGGATTTACGTGCGGCTGGTATCGGACCGCGGGTCTGTGACCCGCAGCGGGTGCGGCAGTCCGGGTGCGGTAGAGTTGGCCCAAAGCGGCCTGATGTTTGGGCGTGCTGCGGCTCACAGAGCCGCGGTCCGCACGTGGTAGTCGTAAATCCGATATCCCAAATCTCAAATCCCAAATCCGGCTAATCCAGGATAAGCACCCGGTAAAATCGCTGGGGCTGCGCGCCGATGTTGTCGGTGACAACCAGGGATGGGGAAGTTGCCAGGCGATTGCCCCCCAGCGGCGACCAATTGGCTTCACTCAAACTATTTTTGAATTCGACCCGGTAGGTTTTTCCCGAAACAACCTGCACCGTCAACGTGACCACCCCGTTTTGCGGCGGCGTCAGGGTGCTGATCCGCGGCGGGCCAATCACAAAAACCGTGAATGTGCGCGTCGCGCTTAAAGGCGGCGCTCCGCTGTCGGTCACCCGCGCCGCCATCACGTTTGTGCCTGGGGTTTGGGCGGCGGTCGGAGTGAAGTTGAAGATCCCACTCGCGTTGCCAAGGGTGGCCCCCGCCGGCACATTTCCTTCGAGGGTGAACGACAACGTTTGGGGCGGAACTTCTCCATCGGTGGCGGACACCGTAAAGGTCAGGGTCTGTCCCAGCGTGACCACGCGGTCAGCCAGAGGGGCCAGGGCGGGCGGCGTGTTACCGCCACCCAGTGTGTTAGGCGAGCGTGGTGTCGGGATGGCCATCGTGTAGATGGCATTCGCGCCATCAGCAAAACGGCCCTGGCTAACATCGCTGACCTGGTTGGTAAATCGAATCGCATCGATCGGTGTCAAGTCAGGCGCGAACAGCCCGATTTCCTCCCGGGCGGCGCCGAGGCGGAAATTGGCGTGAAGGTCCACGAGGTCCACGCTGTTCACCACCGAGTCTTCGTCGGCCCAGACGAGCAAGAAGCCACCGGGAGGTATGACGTAGGCGCCGTTGGCCGGCACCTGAAACCCTCGCGGATTGGAGAGATTGTCCGTGAGCCAGAATCCTCCGAGGTCGACCGGGTCGGGGCCCGGGTTATAGAGCTCGAACCAATCGTCGAACACCAGGTTGGGGTACTCGCTCGGGTCGGCCAGGGTGTTGGTATTACTAGCCATCCATTCATTGATGAAGACCTCGATCCCGCGCGCCGAATTTGTTCCGCCGGGCGTGATCGTTTGGAAGACCCGGCGTGTGAACGGCTGGCCATCGGGGAAATCACCGTAGGAGAGATTGGGTCCGAGCTGCGCGTAAGTCAGATGGTCGGTGAACTGCGGCAGGCCGCCCACCAACCGGACCAGGGCCACGCTGCCCGTCGTGCTGTTGAGTCGAAAGCTTGTATGGAGATTGAGTCCGGCGGCTTCGCCGGGCTCGCCGTCGGCCCATACCAGGCGGAATTGCCCGGGACCGATGGTGGTGCCCGGCGGGAACGCCCATTGCAGGACATTTGAGTTGTAGTTATTGGCGAGAAAATATCCATCGAGGTTCACGGGGTCGGCTCCGGCATTGTGAATTTCGATCCACGGTTCGCGTTCGCCCATGTTGTCGAGTGGGCCGGCGATGTTGTCGGCCTGAACCTCGTTCAGCCAAAGCGGTGCGAACGGTGGCAGCGCGGCCTGGGCGTTGTTGGCGAGGCCGGGCGTGGCGTTGGCTGGTCGTATGGAGACGATGCTGCTCATCAAGCTGCCGCTGAACACTCGAATCTGGGCCTGAGCGCCGTTGGTTCCTGGACGGAGCCAGTAGCTCATTGTGCAAATTGTGTTCGACGCGAACGCCGGAAGCATTTGCCGGACGGCCGCGGTTGGTCCGCCCAGGCCGGCTCCAAAGACGTGCATGGAACCGTTGCCGGAATGGGCGGTGTCGCTGCTGATGGCCGAGTTGATGTGATTGCCGGTGGCGTCCCACGTTCCGCTCATGACAGTTTCGAAATCTCCATTGACCACCAGGTTCATCCCGGCGTTGGCGACGGCGCCGGTTACCAGCACGATGTCGTCGATGAAGAAATCTCCGGCGGATCCCGTGGCGAAAATGGCGAGATTCGTTCCGGGCGACGCGCCGCCCTGGATGGTTCCGGTGAAAACGATCTGCTGCCAACCCTGGCGATCGGTCCAGTTGCCGGGCCGGCTGTTGTCCTGCGCCGGGTCGATGAGTTGCAGGGATGCTCCGCCGCCGTTGGCGTTAGTGGGCCAGGGCAGGCGAGCCTCGTAGCGAACCTTATCGACGACGACGGCCGCGCTGTTGGTGGCGGACTTGATGAGCGTGAGCGTTTCGCCGTCGGCATCCAGGGTTCCATCGAATGCGTCGAACGGCGCGGGAGCGTTGGTGCCGTAAGCCGCCTGATAAGCGGCGCGGTTTTCGGCCAGCGCCAGGATTTGTCCGGCGGTGATGGTGGCGCCGGGCGGGAACGTATAATCCAGCCCGTTGATGGACCAGCCGGAGAGGTCAAAGGCCAGCGAGCTGCGGTTGAGAATCTCCACATAGGATGCGCCGGCATTGGTGGGGTTGTACATGATCTCGTTGAAGACCACGTAATCCTGCGGTGGTAAAATCGGCCCCGTGTAAATCGCCGTTACTTGGCCGCCCACGCCGGGAATCAGGTTTCCGTGGACGTCCAGGCCGGCGAAGATCAGCTGGTTAGTGGCTTCGCTGACGGCCAGGCGCACGGTCCAATTCGTTAGCGTCGTCCAGGTCACCGGGCGGACGAGGCCGTTGACGAGGATCGAATGCAGGCCGACGGGCGCGACGCCGCTGATGATCGCCAGGTTGGTGGTCAAAGTGATTTCGGGAGGCGTCGTGATCGCGAAGGCCGTCGCGTTAATCTTGCCCAGCTCCTCCAGGATGTAAGTGCGTCGCTGGGCGATCCAATGTTTGATGAGGTTGGGCGCGGTAACATGGACGCCGCTGGCCTCGAAAGAGGTGAAGCGTGAGTCCATCACCGGGTCGGCAGCTCCGGCGGCGAAGACGCCGTTGGCAATTTCTTCGAGGGCGCGCCAGTAGGCACGGCGGTAGGCGGGGGTGTTGTAGATCGCGTTCATGCCCGTGTCGACGGTATCGATTTCGAGCAGGGTTTCGTTGGTACCGATGGGTGCGCCGCGGGTGCCGCCACCGAAGATGATGTTGATGTCCCAGATGAGGAGGGACCAGCGAGCGCGTTCCGGTTTGTAGGCGAACATGTTTTGCTGGTTGCGATAGCCAAAGCTGTCCCAATTGCCGAGGGCATGCTCGAGGGCAAACGTGCGCATCCAATTTTCCATGTCGACCACGCCATCGAGGTTTTGTCCGTAGGCGGGATACCCGCCGTTGGTGGACGCGGTGGCGGCGTCGAGGAGGGAATAGAGACTGGCGAAATCGTTGGCTGAGCCATGGACGGCGCGGGGCTGCCAGTTCCAGCGGTAGCGCGCGCGTTTTCTGGCGCCGCCAGTGGTCGTGTAGTTGTTGAGATAGGCCTCGGAGCTGGCGGCGGTTCCGAGGACCGGTGATGTGGCAACGTTGAATTCGTACCACACGGACACCTTGAAAAGGTCGCCGTCGGAGTCATCGGGGAACACACTTTCGATGACCTCATTGTTGGGCACCTGGGTGTCTTCCATCAGGGTGCCGCGCCGCGCGCCGTTGATGTACATCGCGACGAAGCGCTTGTAGTTGGCGGGCAGGCCCAGTTGCTGGGCCATCCAGTAGGCGGTGGTCTCGCGCTGGAGCGTATTATCGTCATGATGATTATTACCCGCGCCATGGACCTTGTTGAAGTTGTCCGTGCCCAGGACGAGTTCGTCGCGCGGCATGTCGAACGTATAATTGTTCGGTGTGCCGACGGGCGAATAGTCGGGCGCGGCCTGATCCTGGTGCGCGGCGCTGCCCGCGTAACGGGAGCCCGAGTCGTAGATGACGCGGTGATTGCCGTAGACGAACGTGCCGGGCACGCGTTCGTTGCTCAATACCTCGCGTTGCGACCAGTCGGTGATCGACTGCTGGGTGATCCAGAAACGGTAAACTCCAAAGCCGCCCGCCGGGCTGGGGCTGCCGAAATGGATTAGGCACTCCCGAATCGGTCCGTTGTCATCGCGCAAGGCGGGGAAACGCGCAGCGGCAGGACTCCCCGCCGCGTCGTTCGCCTCAATCGAAAATGCGACAATCGTGTCCGCCGGCTGCCCCGGAATCGTTGCGCTGAAAACGCCGTCTCCTGCGACCGCGTCGCCGCCGGTCCCGATGTCGTTCATGGGAACCGATGATGTCGTCACGGCTGGATCGATTCGGTACTTCAACGCGACGGTGGACAACCCATCCACATCAGTCACGCGGGCGGTGACGACGACATTCTGATTGGCCGCCGGGGTGACGGGCGTATGGGTGGTGTCGGTGATGGCGGGGCCAATGTTGCCGACCAGCCGGCTGTTAGGCGCGCCGGGCGTTCCGAGGTTTTGGGGAACGATCATTCGATCGGCGGCTTCGGAGAACCCACCACGGAGGCGCAGGAGAATTTCCGGCCAGCCGCGCAGCCAGCGGACCTTGGCGCGGATGGTCGTGTTGCCGGTGGGGGCGGACGTCAAGGACACTCGCACCTGGTTGGCGCCGATGTCACCGCGCGAGCTGGCCCGCACATGCAAGGAGCGGGCGCTGTTGAATCCGCTGTTCTCTAGGGAAGAACGCTGATGGGTGCCACGTGCGATCCAGCCGGTCAGGCCGGATTCGAAAGTGCCATTGGCGATGCGATTGGCGCCGCCGACGGGAAAGACCTCGACGTCATCGAGAAGACATTCGCCCTCTTCGAGGAGGATGACCTGGAGGGTGTCCGCGGCGGCCAGGCCGTTGTCGAGAGCACCGGTGAATTCGATGGTGGTCCAGGGGGCTTTGCCGGTCTCGTCACTGTCGGCCCAATTCGCGGCCAATCGATTGTCGGATCGAGGGTCGGTAAGTTCGAGGCTGCTGCCGCCGCCGTCGGACCATCGGCCCCAGCGGCCGCCATCGCGGTATTCGAGTTCGTCCACGACGACTTGGAGGATGTTGGTGGTGATGGGAGGAGGATTGTCGGAGTTGATGGCGATTTCGGGCCGGGTGAGGGCGATGCGCTCGCGGTCATTGGCCAGTTCGCCGTCATAATCGCCCACGACGAGGGTGGGGTTGGACGCGAGCTGGGTGTAGCGCGCGAGCAAGTTTGTGCGGTTCCTCGCCACCACCAGAAATCCGCCGGCGGAGATGACCGTGTTCGACGGAAAGCGAAAACCAACGCCGCCGCCGATCCTCCACCCGCCGAGATTCACGGCAGTGCCGCCCTTGTTATAGAGCTCGATGTATTCGTCATCACTGTTGTCCGAAATGGGGTGGTACATGATCTCGTTGATGACGATGTCGCGGGTGACGGGCACTGCGTTGGCCGAGTTGGCGGAGGAAGCCGTCAGCTCCTGGAAGTCCGGGGCGCCGTCGGGATGGCGCCCATAGGCGACGCCGTTGGCCTGCGGTCCGAAGGCGATGGCATCAATCACGCGGGATTGGTTGGAGTTTACGAGAAGAATGCGCTCGCCGGCGGAGCTGAGGGAAAATCCGAGCTGAAACTGATCGAATGCGACGAATCCGCGGGGCGGGATGAGCGTGGGCGAAGGCAATCGGAATTTGTTCGTGGCAAAATTATCGGTAAGCCACGCGCCTCCGGCGTCCACCGGCTGGCTGCTGTCATTGAACAACTCGATGAAATCCGCCAGCGGGGCATCGGTGTGGGCGCGAAATTCGTTGATGACGATCGAACGCAACGGTTCGGCGCCGACGGGTTCGAGACGGCCGGGTGAACCACCGATGGCATCACTGGCCCCCCATGCTTCGCGTTGGTTTTCACCGTGGCTTGGGCGCGCCAGGACGAGCGAGTGGCCGGCGCCGTCTGCCGCTGCCGGCCAGGGATGGACGCTGTCGTAATTGACCTCGAGCAGGATGAACCCGTTGTTGTTGCGAAGCCGAAGCCGCCCGCGGTCGTTGGGGAGGTTGTTGGTGAAGGGACCGAGAGCGGCGATGCCGTAGACGGATTGCAGGTCCGCGGGAGCCCGGGCCACCACCGCGAAACTCCCGCCCGGGAGGATGGTTCCGAATGGAAACGTGTACTCGATGTCTCCGGAGATCCGGTAACCCGAGATGTCTTCATAGTAAGGGTTCGAATTAAAAACCTCCACGAACTCGAGCTCCGCCTTGTTGGTGCCAAGAAAGACGTCGCGCGGGTGATACATGATCTCCGAAAAAACGAGGCCGGTTTTTCGACTGGATGGCCCGAGCGGCTCCGCGCGCGGTGGGACGGCATCCACCGTGCCGCCGGTGGCGGATGAATACTGGCGGAAGACGGCGGTGGTGGTTTCGTCGGTATTGTGGCTGGTGACGGCGAAGCCGAAGTAGAGCCGATTCGAAAGGGCGAGACTGACCGAGCCGAGCGTCGCCCAATTGGCGCCGTCCTGGCTGGCAAAACCGGAAAACATCAGGCCTGTCCGTCGCAATCGCAGCCACATGCTGGGATAGCTGGCAGGATACGAACCGCTGCTGAACGTTTCCCATCCGGCATTCGTGCGTGTCTCGAAGAAACAACCTGCGAGAGTTGGAGTGGCGAGCGCGGCGACGAAGCGACTGTCCGCGTCGAGGGACTCGCGTGCCATGAGACCGGCTTGGGCAAACGGGTCGGACATGGCGAGCCCTTCGACTCGCACCCGGATGTCGAAGTCGCCGGCGACGGACTGCCAGGCAAATTGGAAGCCGTCGATGTTTCCGCCGATATCCTGACCTCCGGCCGTGACGTCCGCGCCGTTGCTCACCAGGGTGATTGACCCTGCCGGTAACGGGGCGCCGACGGCGGTCGCGTTGAATTCACGGGCGGTGAACGGGATGGAAACGGCGGCGAGCGAGTTTGGCGTGCTGGCCCGATCCAACACCCCGTTGGCGGAAAGCGTGTAGCTGCTGGAAAAATTCAGCGGTGAAGTGCGTAGAATTACTATGCGGCCGTCCGCGGTGAGTTCCGCGCCGAGGAGCGTTGCGCCCGGCAGTTGATAGCGGCTGAGGGTCAGCGCGGAGGCGGGCGACACAGGCTCCGAAAATGTGACAAAGACATTGGTGGAGTTCGCGGTGGAAACGCTGA
>Ga0207670_10001756_pt1 | contig 11342 bp, 11 predicted proteins | sample KBSS23HmetaG_FD_184339 | JGI IMG/M metagenome (GOLD analysis project Ga0207670, IMG submission 184339) | Switchgrass rhizosphere microbial communities from Kellogg Biological Station, Michigan, USA - KBS S2-3H metaG (SPAdes) (version 2) | ecosystem: Host-associated > Plants > Roots >... | reverse complement strand
CCGCGAATTACAGCGGCGAGGTTGCAGCGGGCAAGTGGCATCGAATTGCGATGGCGGTCGATGTCAGCGCACGCGTGCCCACCGTGTTGAAATTCGTGGACGGAGTGAAAGCCGGGCGGCAAACGCCGACGCCGGGCGGGATTCCAACCAATGATCTGCCAGTATCGGCCTATGTGGACAAAACGGTTCCCGAATCCGGCGTGTTTGGGGTGACCGAGGATGCGGATATTCAGGCGGAGATCTTGGATGGGCAGCATCCGTTGGAACGGGAAACGGTAAAGCTGTTCATGAACGGTCAGGCGGCTTCCGTGTCTCTTTCGCGAGCGGGAACGCGGACGTTCGTGCGCTACCGCCCGGCGGCGCCGTTGCCGGCGACGAATACGGTGGTTTTGTCGTATCGATCCGGAGGCGCGCTCGTCACCAATGCCTGGACCTTTGTCAAAGCGTCCAGCGAACGCAGCCGCGCTGTGACTGGCCAATGGGATTTTGAGCGTGGTGACCTCAGCGCGACGGTGGGAAGTCCGTTGCGATACTTCGATGGGACGAACGGGGCTAGCCGTGGGGCGGTTGAGTTCAAAAGCACGACTGCGTTTGGGGTGGGCGAGATTCAGGGACAATCGGCCCGCGTGATGCGCTTTGCCGGCGCGAGCGGCCGAAACATTGGCTTGATCATGTCTCATGGAGCGTCGCCAAACGGCGGGGAGGGCATTACTCGCGTTAATCAATGGACGTTCATAGTGGACTTGCTGATTCCCAATGCCCACAGCGAGCAATGGTTTGCCCTGGTGTAGACGGATATGGGGAACACGAGCGACACGGATGTATGCGTCCGTTTTGAGAACCAAAGCGGGGGGATTGGAATCCGGGGTCAGTACATGGGGGAAGGAAGCATCGTTCCGGGGCGCTGGCATCGTCTTGCGGTGGCCTTTGACCTGATGGGTTCGACCATGGAGAAGTACATCGATGGCTCTCTCTTCGCGGTTCAGCAATTGCCGGATTCGGAGGCCGAACTGGACGGCCGTTTTTCCCTGGGGCCATCGGCCCTGCTGTTTGCCGATGAAGATGGAGAATCCCAAGTCGCGTATATTAACAGCATCCAAATTCGAAACTATGCAATGGATGCCGACGAGATTCGCGGGCTGGGCGGACCGACGGCGCAGGGCATCTCGACAAACTCGGTTGCCTTGACCAAGTAGAAGCAGGGCTCTGATTCGAAACGGGGAACTGGGAACTTGCCCGGGCGAGATGGTCCAACTACGCTGCGCAAGCTTATGGACCCTGAAACGCCCAATCCAGTTCCGCCGTCGCCACCGCCACCGCCGCCATTTTCTCCGCCGTTGCCGCCGCCTTTGACGCCCAACGTTCCCCCGCGGGCATATTCGCAGCCAGGGATGACTAACAGGCCCGGTCAAGCCGGACGGAGCCGGGGTTTAAAAATCGCGGTCGTGGTGTTGAGCGTCCTCCTGGCGATGAGCGTCTTCGGCCATTTGATCCAGGGATTTATCAGTGCGTTGACGACGCCGACAACGGGCGGCGACAGCCGGTTGCTGGAGGTGTTGATCGAGAACAATCATTCGGCGTCGAAGATCGCGGTGATTCCGGTGGAAGGACTCATTTCCAGCGGCAGCGTCGAGGGTTCGGGTTACAGCACCGTATCGTTGATTGAGGACCAGCTGAAGCTGGCAGGCCGGGACGAGCGGGTGAAAGCGGTGTTGTTGAAAGTCAATTCGCCGGGCGGAGAGGTCCTGGCGTCGGATGATATCTATCGCGCCATCGAAAAGTTCCAGGACGAATACGACAAGCCGGTGGTGGCGTCCATGGGCAGCCTGGCGGCTTCGGGCGGGTACTATGTCTCGGCTCCGTGCCGGTGGATTGTCGCCAACGAGCTGACGATTACCGGGAGCATCGGGGTCATTATGCAGACCTACAACTATCGCGGGCTGATGAACAAGGTGGGGCTTCGTCCCATGGTTTTTAAGAGCGGCAAGTTCAAGGATATGCTGAGCGGGGAAAAGGATTTGGAGAATCCGTCGCCGGACGCGAAGGCCATCAATGACGAAGAGCAGGCGATGGTGCAGAAAATGGTTAATGAGACCTTTCAGCGGTTTAAGACGGTGGTGGAGACTGGACGTAAGAATGCGAATCAGGAAAATGCTTCGAACCCGGGAGGAACCACCGGGCGGAAGTTGCGGGCGGATTGGGCCGATTTTGCCGACGGCCGGATTCTCTCCGGTAAGGAGGCGCAGGAACTTGGATTGGTTGATGAAACGGGCAATTGGCTGGCGGCCGTGAAGCGGACGAAGATCCTGGCCGGCGTGTCGGAGGCGAACCTCGTGACCTATCAGCCACCGTTCAATCTGGGCAATTTGTTCCGGTTGTTTGGGAAATCCAACGCCGGACAAATCAAGGTCGACCTGGGGTTTGATCTGCCGCACCTTCAGGCGGGGTTGTACTTTCTGGCGCCGTCCTATCTGAATTGAACGCTGGAACCCTGAACCACGTCACGGTCGTGGCCCATCCCGTGATCCAGCATCATTTGACGATGCTGCGCGATCGGAGGACAGGGCCGCAGGAATTTCGGCACGGCCTGGCGCAGGCGGCAGCGCTGATGGTGTATGAGGCGACACGGTCATTCTCGACGGCACCGATCGAAGTGATGACTCCGCTGGCCCGGACGCGGGGTTTGCAATTGGCGAAGGAGGTCTTGTTGGTCCCGGTTTTGCGAGCGGGGTTGGGCATGCTCGACGGGATACTCCGGCTGATTCCGCATGCACGCGTAGGATTCATCGGTTTGAAGCGGAGCGAGAAAACTCTTCAAGCCAGCTCCTACCATAAAAGCTTGCCAGAAGATTTAGGCTCGTTTGAAATCCTCTTGATCGATCCCATGCTGGCAACCGGCGGGAGTATCGTCGCTGCCCTTGGGTTGCTGGCGGAACGGGGTGCCCGGCGCGTGCGAGTGGTGAGTCTGGTGGCCGCGCCGGAAGGGATCGCTCGAGTCCACAAACGTTATCCGGAGTTGCCAATATTTACGGCAGCGGTCGATCTGCGGCTGAACCGAAAGGGATACATCCTTCCGGGACTGGGGGACGCCGGAGATCGGTTGTTTGGAGTTTAGGCTGCAAGACGTGCGTTACGGAATTTGCCGCGCATGAAGCGAGAGAACCTGTTGATGGTTTCGGACAGCGACCACAACGCCGACATGTTGTATGCGGTCGGCATGTTCGTTCCGGATCCATTCATTTACGCCCGGGTCAATGGCCGGCCGCACATTGTCATGAGCGACCTGGAAATCGACCGCGCGCGCAATCTCGCCCGCCATTGCCGCGTGATTTCCCTGAGCCGCATCCAGCGCGCCCTGCGCGCCGAAGGCCGGAACAAGTTCGGAACACCTCAAGTCATCAAGCACCTCCTGAAAAGCTACGGCGTGCGGCGCGTCATTGTGCCGGACCATTTTCCCCTCGGATTGGCCCGCGACCTCCAGCGTCAGCGCATCAAAGTCCGGCCCAAGGGCGGCACGTTTTTTCCCGAACGCGCAGTCAAATCCGCCGCCGAAGTCAAAAAGATCAGCGCCGCCCTCATGATGGCCGAGGTCGGCCTGGCCGAGGGAATCCAGGCGGTCAAATCCTCCAAGGTGGATCGCAAACGCCGCCTGATCTATCACGGCAATCCGCTCACCGCCGAAAAACTGCGGTCCATCATCGATACGGCCATCGTGCAGGCGGGAGGTTTGGCGTGTAATACGATCGTGGCGGGCGGGCGCCAGGCCTGCGATCCTCATGAACGCGGCCATGGCCTTCTCCGCGCCAACCAACCCATCGTGCTCGACGTTTTTCCCCGCTCCCAACGCACCGGTTACTTCGGAGATATTACCCGGACTGTGGTGAAAGGCCGGGCCAGCGAGGCGTTACGCAAGATTTACCATGTCATCGAGCGCGGACAGGAGATCGCGTTTGAAAAGATGCGGCATGGCACGGCTGGGCGGGATGTCCACCTTTGCGTCCAGGAGTTTTTCGAGAAAGAGGGCTATCGGACGTCGCGATCGAATGGCCGGATGCACGGATTTTTTCATGGAACCGGGCATGGCGTGGGACTGGAGATTCATGAGGCCCCGCGCATGGGCGCCACGTCAAGCGACCTTTTGCGGGCGGGGCATGTCGTGACGGTGGAACCTGGACTTTACTACTGGGAACTCGGGGGCGGCGTTCGCCTGGAAGACATGGCCCTTATTACCACCAACGGACCCCGCAACCTCACCAAGTTCGAGAAGGTTCTGGAAGTCTGACGCCCATTTGGAATTTTCGATTTCCGATTTACGAGCGCCGGGGACAGGTGGGCTAAAGGTCAGCGCGTGCGCTTGGGGGGTATTGCTAACTTTTCCAGTCGAAGGCGCGTTTCTTCAGCGCGTAGAGATACCCGATGAAGAGCACGCCGATGAAGGAGATCATCGCGAACAAAATGAGGTTTGCGTTTTGCGCCAGCATGTCCCGGTAAACAACCGCCCACGGATAGAGGAATACCACCTCGATATCGAAAAGGATGAACAACATCGCCACCAGATAGAATTTCACGGACATGCGCGTGCTCCCGGCTCCAACCGGAATCATGCCGCATTCGTAGGCGGTGTCCTTGGTCTTATTCCGTTTGCTGCGCCATCCCACCAGAACGGAGATGCCCAGGGTGCCAAAGGCAAACGCGAGCGCCACCAGCAGCAACATCAAAACCGGCACATATTCCTTTAACTGCATGCCGCGCAGGCTAGAAACCGCACCTCGACCTGGCAAGCCATTTACGATTTCGGATTTCGGATTTACGAGCGTCGGTCGGTTTGGGGGTGAATACGAGAGAGGGCGGCTTGGGGAGTTGTCGCCGCCGCTAATACAAGAGGGGTCCGGAATTAAGGTGACAACCCTCCGACCCGAACCTTCCTGCGCTTGAGCCCTGAACCTCCGGACGCTCGTAAATCCCAAATCCGAAATCCGAAATCGGACCGGCTTGCCTTGGGAGCGGCAATTGACAACACTACGCACCCTCATGAAAAAGTCAGTGTCACAGTCGAGTTCGAGCGCGGCGGGCCGCGAGTATTCCGCGCAAGTGGTGGATGGACCCGAGCGGGCGGCCAGCCGGGCCATGCTCCACGCGGTCGGTTTCACGCGGGACGATTTTCAGAAATCCCAGATTGGCGTGGCGTCCACCTGGAGCCAGGTCACCCCTTGCAACATTCATATCGATCAGCTGGCCGTCCACGTGGCCCTCGGAATTCGCGAGGCCGGGGCCAAGCCCGTCGTCTTCAATACCATCACGGTCTCGGATGGGATCTCCATGGGGACGGAGGGCATGAAATATTCCCTGGTCTCGCGGGAAGTGATTGCGGACTCGATCGAGACGGTGGCAGGTTGCGAAGGCTTTGACGGTCTGGTCGCGATCGGGGGGTGCGACAAGAACATGCCGGGCTGTCTCATCGCCCTCGCTCGATTGAATCGGCCGGCGGTTTTCGTTTATGGCGGGACGATTCTGCCCGGCGATTTCGAGGGTCGGCCGGTCGATGTCGTTTCCGTGTTCGAGGCGGTGGGGCAGCACGCGAACCAGAAGATGTCAGATGGCGATTTGGCGCGGTTGGAGGAATGTGCCATCCCGGGTCCCGGTTCATGTGGTGGGATGTACACCGCAAATACGATGGCGTCGGCTATTGAAGCCCTGGGCATGAGCCTGCCCAACAGTTCGGCCCAGGCCGCCGTTTCCAAGGACAAGGAAAAGGATTGTGAACAGGCGGGCGCGGCCGTCGTGGAATTGGTGCGCCGCGACATTCGGCCCCGCGATATCATGACGCGCAAGGCATTTGAAAACGCCATCACCCTGGTGATCGCCCTGGGAGGTTCCACCAATGCCGTCCTGCACCTGCTGGCCATGGCTCATGCCGCAGGAGTGAAGCTGGGGATCGATGACTTTACTCGAATCGGGAAACGCGTTCCGGTGCTCGCCGATTTGAAACCCAGCGGAAAGTATGTGATGGCCAAACTCGTCGAGATTGGCGGCACCACGCCATTGATGAAGATGCTGCTCGACGCGGGATTGATGCATGGCGATTGCCTCACCGTTACTGGACGGACCCTCGCCGAGAACTTGAAGAACACCCGCCCGTACCCGGCTGGGCAGGATATCGTTCACGGTTTTGACAATCCTATCAAACGGGACAGTCATCTGGTCATTCTTTATGGGAATCTGGCGCCCCAGGGGGCGGTCGCCAAAATCAGCGGTAAGGAAGGACTGCAATTCAGCGGACGCGCCATTGTCTTCAACAGCGAAGAACAGGCGCTCAAGGCGATTTTGGACGGCACGGTGAAGGCCGGGCATGTCATCGTGATTCGCTATGAAGGACCGAAAGGTGGACCGGGCATGCGGGAGATGCTTTCCCCCACCTCGGCCATCATGGGCAAAGGACTCGGGAAGGAAGTCGCCCTCATCACTGATGGCAGATTCTCGGGCGGCAGTCATGGGTTTGTCGTTGGCCATGTCACACCCGAAGCGTACGTTGGCGGTCCGTTGGCCGCCGTGAAGAACGGTGACCGGATTACCATCGACGCCGAGAAGCGCGAAGTCAGCGTTGCTCTGACCGGCAGGGAAATCCGGGCTCGACTGGCGAAGTGGAAGCAACCCAAGCCGAGATATACCCGGGGAATTCTGGCGAAGTATGCCGCGCAAGTGAGCTCAGCCCACTTGGGAGCCGTCACCGACGCAGGGGACTGACCAAGAGAACAGGGGTGGTCAAGTGACCACTTCGGAAGCGGATGAGGGAACCGTGACCCAGTCAGGACCGTCCTGGGACGGATCGTCGACCGGTTGGGGAACAGCTAATTAGGACCGAAATTCCCTCGCAATTGCTTGCTTGGGATTTCGGCGCGATCTCGGGTAAACGAGAAGTCGGAGCCAACTTCTTTTTCATCAGGGGCAAGAGTTTTGCCGTCCGTTGGCCCATCCATCACTCGCTCGTCGTCCTGCTCCGCATCGTCCAGGAGCGTCTCATACACCCTCTTGCTCCGGCATACTCCAGCGTAAAACCCGTTGCAGTAGAACGCTAAGGCGGTCAACAGGATTAGCCCCAGATAGACATAGTCTTTTATGGTCATATTTGTCTCTGGCTAGGCTCTAAACACTGCCTTCATTGTGAAGCACAAGCGATGCCGCAAAGCCCTATTGGCCAATACTTGTTGCTTCCTCCTCCTTCCCACGTTCCTAACAAAAGGCCCGTTTTTTTGCCCGGCCCCTAAGTCCGAACTTGCCTCAGAATCAGGCAAAAAGTGTCTAGTAACAGGACATCATGATAGGCGGATTCGACTTATGCCGCGGAAAAGATGAGGCAGTCGCGGGGTCGAATGTGGATGGAAAGGGGAGTGCCGGCAGTCCGAATTTCCATGGGATTCGGTTCGATGGCTTTGATGATCTCTCCGCCGCTGAGCTGGAGGTGATACTGTTCGACCTCCCCGAGATAGCTTACGGAGTGAATGACGGCCGACAGATTATTGACCGGTCCAAGTCCTATCTGAACCGCTTCCGGCCGGAAGCCCAAGTCGACGGTCTGTCCGGGATGAAACCCGGCTCGTGGCTCCACCGTGAATCGTCCGAACGCGGTCTCCAACTCAACGCCCGATGCCGTCGATTCTGCTACCTTCGCCGCAAGCCAGTTCGTCTCGCCGATGAAGTCCGCCACAAAACGGCTGGCGGGGGACCGGTAAACGGAACGCGGGTCGCCCAATTGTTCCACCACTCCATCCCGAAGTATGGCCATCCTTGTCGCCAGCGACAGAGCCTCTTTCTGGTCGTGGGTCACGTAAATCGTGGTGATTCGGGTTTGACGGTGAATACGTCGGATCTCGTCCCTCATCTCCAGGCGCAGTTTTGCGTCGAGATTCGACAGCGGTTCGTCCAGAAGCAGGACGTCGGGGGAAATGACCAGGGCGCGGGCCAGGGCGACGCGCTGCTGCTGGCCGCCGGACAGCTGGTTGGGCGACCGGTTGGCGAAGTTCTCCATTTGCACTATCTCGAGCGCGGCGCCAACCCGCTTTTTCCTTTCCTCCGCCGGCACCGCGCGCGCTTCCAGACCGTAGGCCACGTTTTCGGCGACGGACAGATGGGGCCACAGGGCGTAATTCTGAAATACCATGGCGGTGTTGCGGCGATGGGGAGGAACGCCCTGCATGGATTTGTTTCCCAGGAGGATTTCGCCCTCGTCCGCATCAAAAAAGCCCGCGATCAGCCGCAGCAAAGTCGTCTTGCCGCATCCGGAAGGTCCCAACAGGAAAAAGAGTTCGTGCGACGCAATCGTCAATGAAACCCGGTGAAGAGCCGTCGTCGTGGCAAAGCGTTTCGTTAGGTTTTGAATTACGACCTGCATAGCCTTCGGTATTTGGCGCGGGCCCAGGTTTGCCAATCCAACCGCTTCTGGTTGCGAACCTCTGGACGTTTCCATTCTTCGGTGGACAAACGGAGGGCCTCCGCTTCTGTCACGGGTACCTGTCCAAAGGCTTCCAATCCGCCGCCCGACAGGCCGCGACGGTTCAGGTGTCGCCAGGCTTCGGTGAGTTCAGAATGAGTATCGACTAAAATGGCTCCGGCCAGGGCGGCCACGACCTCGCGTCGGGCGCGCGAGAGCTTGGAATCGTAAGTGAACCCCCGGGTCAACTCGAAGGGGGAAAACTCGATATTGCTGACCCCGCGATAGCGCCGATAGAAGTCCGGACGGACCGACATTCGTTCGATGGAAAACGCCTGCGGACCCTCGGGATGTCCGCGCGGGAGGAACCAAAGGCGCTGGCCCGCTTCGGAAAGCACGAAGTCCACGAAGCGTTCGGCCATGCGGCGATGCGGTGCGCCTTTCAAGATCGCGATACAGTCGACATTGATGGCGGTAAAATCCTCCGGAAGGACGAAGGTCATGTTCGTCCGGCCGGCCACGGCAATCTGGCTGAACCCATAGAAATCAATGGCGAAGGCATAGGCGGTCTCTCCGAGGGTAACGTCCTTCGCCGTGGTGCTCGAAACCCGATCGAATCGTCGCACGTTCCCGGCAATCTGTGTCAGCAGCCGCCAGCCTTTTTCCCATCCGTAGGCTTGGAGAAAAGCCTCGAACATCACATACATTGTGCCGCTGTTTCGCGGATCTCCCGCGCCCACCCACCCCATCAGTTCTGGCTGTCCCAGGTCTTCCCATCGCCGGACCAGCGGAAAACCGTGGACCCGCTGGAGCTTGGTGTTCTGGAGGATCCCGAAACTGGAGATCGCCGCGGCGTACCAATGAAATTCGGGGTCGTAGATTTCCATTCCCAGATGCGTCGCTGGTATTCCGGCCAGGCTTTCGGACCGGGCCTTGTAGGGTGCCGAAAGCGCCTCGTCGGCCAGGACCAGAAAAGGTTCCTGGCCTCCACCAAACAGGATATCCAGTCCGATCCCATCGGGTTTCAGCTGGAACTCGGAGCGGATGAAGCGCAGGGCGTCCGAGGTGCCGCCGACATTTCTCCAATCCACACCGCCGGGTTCGTTAAAATGCTCCTGGTGCCACTTGGCGAAGCCGTGGGCGAACTCATTGCGAATGGCGTCAACGTGCGGGGTGAGAATAATGGCTCGTTCTGCCACCGCCGGCGCGGCGCCGGAAATCCCCACGCCCCATTCCCCGAGGATCCAGGCCGAAATGTGCAGGAGAATGACAATGACGGAACGACGAGATCGGGTAGGGACGGCGTCGCGCCATCGAAATGTCATCAGAGCCATCTGAACCGAGGGTAAAAGTCAGGCCTGCGGTCGGCAAGCACTCGAATGGCTCCTCACTGGTTGGCCTTGCCTTGACCAGGGGCGTCTGAGACACACAGGAACGCATGAAGGAAGAATTTATGAAGGAAGCCATTCGGCTGTCTTTGGAGAAGGTGACCGAAGGTAAGGCCGGGCCGTTTGGGGCGGTCGTGGTCAAGGAGGGCCGGATCGTGGGAACAGGCTGGAATCAGGTCGTCGCTGCCGGGGATCCTACCGCCCATGCCGAGATTGTGGCGATTCGCGAGGCTTGTCGGGCACTGAATGATCACCAACTGGCCGGGTGTGAGATTTACGCCAGCTGCGAACCCTGCCCGATGTGCCTGGGAGCAATTTATTGGGCCCGTCTGGATCGTTTGTGGTATGCGGCCACCCGTCATGACGCGGCTGCCGCTGGATTCGATGACGCTTTTATCTACGAGGAACTCGGCCGGGCGCCGGATCGTCGACGCCTGAGAGCCGTTCAAATCCTTCGCGCCGACGCATTGAACGCGTTGGACGCCTGGCGCGCCAACCCGGACAAAACGCCCTATTAAGATTTTTGAACATTCGCCAAGTCGCCCTGTCTGAAGCTGTGTTCCATCGTTCCACTCGGTCGAGTGACCTGACGGGATATGAGTGTCTTCAAATTGGTATTATGTCTGACGGGTCTGGCGATTTACCTCGTGGTTAAACAATTCGTCGTGATTCGAGGCGAAGTTTTGCCCGGGGATCCGGCGGGTCATTCGACTTCCCCCCAGCCCGTCCAAGGCCAGGGGCAGCCGGAAAAACGCGCCGTAAAACCACAAACAACCCCGCACACTGAGGTCTTAAAGACCAGTCGCGAATGGGTGTAGGGACGGGTGTATCGAACGGGAGCGGGATGAAATCTGATGAACGGGGCCGAACGGGAAAGGAGATTTATTTAAGCCACGGATAGCGCGCAGGCAGCGGGTTCGTATTATCCAATCTGCTTCTTCCGCGTCGTCCGTGGCTTCCGATTTAGTCTGGGCAGTAAGCGGTCAAGGGCGCGAGGAGATTTCCAGCATTCTTTCGATGGGGCGGCGGGCGCGCTCGATGATTTCCGGGCTCAACTCCACTCGTGGCGAAAGATTTGCCATGCAGTCATGGAGCTTCTCCAGCGTGTTCATCTTCATGAACCGGCATTCGTTGCAGCGGCAATGATCGGTCGGTGCCGGGATGAACTCCTTGCCGGGGCATTCCCGACGCAGCCGATGAAGCATGCCCGCCTCCGTGGCAATGATGATCTGCCGGGCCGGGGTGCGCCGGCAAAAGTCCACCATGCGTTCGGTGGAACACACCTCGTCCGCCAACATCCGCACGGCTTTGGTGCATTCGGGATGAGCCACCAGGGGGGCATCTGGATAATCGCGGCGGATCCGCGTAATGCTGGCGTGGGTCCATTCCACATGCACGTAACAGTTCCCTCGCCAAAGAGTCATCGGACGTCCGGTCTTCTCGATGACCCATGAGCCAAGATTCTCGTCCGGCACAAAGAGCAGGTCCCGATCTTTCGGGGCGGCGTTCACTATTTTCACCGCGTT
>Ga0207670_10001755_pt1 | contig 11345 bp, 10 predicted proteins | sample KBSS23HmetaG_FD_184339 | JGI IMG/M metagenome (GOLD analysis project Ga0207670, IMG submission 184339) | Switchgrass rhizosphere microbial communities from Kellogg Biological Station, Michigan, USA - KBS S2-3H metaG (SPAdes) (version 2) | ecosystem: Host-associated > Plants > Roots >... | reverse complement strand
AAAAGCATCCGCGTCTCCGCGCGCGGCCACCATACCCAGGAGTGTCATCGCCAGGGCAAGGCCAACGGTTCTACGGCTGTTCAATTTCATGCCACAAATCGATGATTTACCAACCAACCCCCAACTCCATGGCGACACGTCGTCACAGGACATCATTACACCGGCGCGGAAGAGAGGTTTCGAAAAATCTGGCGGTTGCTGAACTATTCCCGGGAGAAGGCTTGCGGGTCGCAGTCTTTGAAGATGGTTAGTCCTTCCTTGACGATCTGCAGCGTGTCGCGGTCGACGATTTGAAAGTATCGGCTGGACTCGGGCAGGAGGTTTTCCAGCGCCTCGGCCACCGAGTCGAATGAATCAAGGAAGTCTTTCATGCCGCCCCAGGAGCGGCCTGCGTAGTAGGTAAACAGCAAGTAACGATTCATCATGCGTCGCCGCGCGACGCACACTGATTTCGTCAGGATGGGAGAAAAGTTGAGCGCGTTATGGACCGCTAATGATTTGAGGGATCACGGCACCTTGATGACGCGGTAGAATCGTTGCGGCTCACCGAGCGGTATCCGATCCGCAACGCAGTTTGTCCCGCCGTTCCCGGCCACCGGGTCTCCCGTGTTCGTCCAGCCGTCCCCGGCCATGACCGAGCGATACTGCAATTGATAATTCTGATACAGCTCAGATTCCCAGCAAGCCGTGACTTCGGTGACATGCACCTGAACCCTCGCTTCAGGTCGAGGGATTTCGGCCAGTCGAATATTGTCGAAATAAACGTCCCCAGCCACGCCGCCAATGTCGCGCCAGTCTTCCAGCATGAGGTGAAAGCTGCTGACGCCGGATTGTTGTACCCAGCGAGAGATGTCGATTTCGTAGTGATGCCAGGCGCCGTCATCCACCAGTTCGACACCCATGGGTGGAGTGATGCCGGATGGATCGGTGCCGGCGAGCCATGACCGGCCCTGTTGCCAATCGTCCACGGAAGTTGCAATCCCCAAGAAGCCGCCGAAGTTGTCGGGCACCGAACCTTCTTGGGCCAGGCCAAGGTAATCAAAACTCAAGACGTGCCGTTGATTGGTGCTCACCAAAAGAGGCGTGATGGTGAAAAGGTCACCGTTCGCGGCGAGACCTGTGAATGTCACGACGCGATTTCGCGGCCGCAGAGGATCGGACACGATAATGCCGCTATGCGATCCGTGGAGATTGCCAGTCCATTGATCCAGGTTGCCGCCTTCAAAATTATCCTGGAACAGCACTCGGGGGGAAGGGGCTCGAACTGCTTGCTGCGCGAAGAGGGTCCCGATTCCCGCGGCGAGGAGCAGGGCCGCTCCGGACAAGACGGGTTGGAGTTTGGCGTAGAACATGGCTTTCATTGAGACTTTGATTAGGATGAGGGTTGCGGTTGAACCGCCGTTGGAGGCGACGGTTGCGGTGATGAGGGGTAGCAAAGTTGCCGGGGCGGCCTGAACCGCGTTGGCCATGAGAGCGCCGCCGAGTGCCGCCGTTGACAACACGGCGCCCCGCCGAGTCAGGAAGCCATGCAGTTTGTCCAGCGCGCGGGCGATGCGCTTTCTCGCCGCCTCCTCGGTGGTGCCAAGCGTGGCGCCCACTCCTTTCAAATCCTTCCGTTCGAAGAATCGCAAAAGGATGGCATGACGATCTGTTTCACCCAGGCGGGCGATGGCATCGTCCAGCACCGGAGCGATTTCATCCCAGGAGGTTTGGAGCTCGGCTTCTTCCTTGTTCATTTCCACAGCCTCCTTCTCGTACTTTTGGCGTCGGCTCTGGTCGCGCAATGCATGATTGGCCACAAAGCGGGTGGTTCGAAACAGCCAGCCGACGAGCACCACGTTCTTCGAAAGACGGCCAGCTTTACGGGCGAGAATGACGAAAACGGCCTGGGTGACTTCCTCCGCCATCGCCACATCCTTCACCTGTCGCAACGCCGCCGAATAGACCAGGTTATGATGCTGCTGCACGATGGCCGTGAACGACTTTTCACAGCCGGTGGTCGCGTAGTTCTGGAGCCACTTGAGGTCCTGCGACATTTCTATCTAATAGATGCCCGGCCCAAGGAAAACCGGACACGATTTCTTGGGCGCAACAACTCTATCGCTGTAACAGATTTCCCCGACTTCATAAGTAATTAGGAGAAATGAAAACCACTGTGTCAAATCGAGTCTTTGGCTCTACGATGGCGGGTTGGACCTCGACGGCCATTGCGGTGACGGTGCTAATTGTCGCCCCGTTCCCCGGCCGACGTGTGGTCGCCGGCAGTCTCGATTCGGCGGGTGGTCGGCAACCCGACCAAGCTGTGAGCCTTCAGGCCGGCGAACTTCGCTTTGGCGGGGCGACACCTGCCGGCGAATTGACAATAACGAATTCATACACCAATGGGGTTTGCACTCTTTTGGGGGCCAATGAAATCACCGGTCCGTGGCAGGTGGTTAAAAACTCGTTCACCACGAACACCCAAACGATGCTCACGGTCACCCCGTCCGGGTCCAATTCGTTCTATCGCGCCCTGGCCAGGGACCTGTCCGGCGGTCGAGACGGTTTTACCAATTTGACCCTGAGTTACGGCATTCTCTCAACGATCGCCGGAGCAGGCGGACCTCAAGACATTAATAACTGGCGTCCCGAATATGAAGGCGCCCCCGCCACCTCCGTGGCGCTGTCCGGCCCGCACATCGCGATGGCCGATCGGGCTGGCTGCATTTACATCGCTGACAAGGACGCCCATGGCATTCGCAAAGTGCGTCTTGACGGAACGATCATCACCGTCGCGGGGACGAGCCTGCCCGGCAACGGGCCTGATACTCCGACACCGGGCACCGCTGTGGCGTTGATGGAACCCAACGGTCTTTGGGTTCGGCCAGATGGCACCCTGTTCATCCTCGACCTGGGCAATGGCAAGGTGCGGCGCCTGGACACCAACGGAATGCTGCAGACCCTGTTCACGGTGCCGGGCGGAGTTCAGGTGGGACGAGGCCTGTGGGTCAGCGACGATGAAACGATCGCTTACCTGTCGTCGTCCACCGTCGTCAAGAAATGGACGGCCAGCGGCGGAGTGACGGATTTTGCCGCGGGTTTCCTTTCCCTGGGAAACCTGGCGTTGGACCCTTCGGGTAATGTGTTCGTTACAGACCGGAGCGGACATCGCGTTTATCGCCTGGACGATAAGGGCAATCGTGTGGTCGTGGCCGGCAATGGTCTGACGACCGGCGGCGGAGACGGTCAGCTCGCCGTGGATACGGCATTGGAGGAAGTGCGCGGGGTTTGGTACATGCCAAACGGAGCGCTTCTAGTCGCGACTCACCGAAGCAGCCGGGTTTGGTACGTCGACACGGACGGCTACATTCATCTCTTTCTGAACGGCAATCGCAATGGCGCGCACGCGGGCGATGGCACATGGTTCTACGATCTGACACAGTTGCGAGTGAGCGAATGCCGGGCCGTGACAATGGATCATGAGGGGAACGTCCTCATTACGGAGAACGACGTCGGATTTGTCCGCAAAGTTAGGTTTGTGCCGATTGAATTTGAGCAAACGGGATTTTGAAGTTCTCGGCGCTGAGTGGGCCTTTCGTCCGGACCGCGGTTCTGTGAGCCGCAGCACGCTCGAACATCATTCCGCTTCAGGTCAACTCGATCGCTCTCGGCCTGTCGCACGCGCTGGGGGTCACAGACGTCACAGACCTGCGCTCCGTTGGTCATCGTTGGACTGGACGGGCGGATTTGATCCGTGGCATAGATTCTCGTCCTGGCAAACAAGCGCGTTTTATTGGATAAGATTGTGAACCGCCTGCGGGAGGAATTGACGTCATCCGCCCGTGCGGCCATGGCGGCGCATGCCGAAGCGACGGATCCCCAGAGCAAGGCGGAAAACAAGTACGACACCCGAGGCCTTGAAGCCGCCTACCTCGCCGGCGCGCAGTCGCGTCAGGCGGCAGAGACCCAGTCGGCCATCGAGTTGTTCGAAAAGATGCCGCTCAAAACATTCGAGGAGAAAGACCCCATCGATTTGTCGGCGCTGGTCGAAGTGAAATCACCCGCGGAGCGCACGTTTTATTTTATAGGGCCCGCCAAGGGAGGCCTGGAAATCCAGCAAGGAGATAAAGAGATCGTGGTTATTACACCGCAAGCGCCCTTGGGCCGGGAATTGATGGGCCGCCGCACCGGGGATCGGTTCAAATGGGGCACGGGGCGCGCGGCTGTCGACCTTGTCATCGTTGGAGTGAGTTAAGCGAGACGTCCGGCGGTCATGTCGGAATCTCCTTTGCCCGCTTGATGCGGCGTGGGGAACTTCGCTACAGTGGAGGCCATGGTTCCGGCGCGTTCGAAAGGCGGGCGAATGGCTTTTCAGGCGCAGCCATGCGATGGGATGGCCGGGCGTCCGGTGAGAAGCCCGGCACGTGGTTCGCCAAGCGGAGGTTTCACCTTGATTGAATTATTGGTCGTGATCGCGGTCATTGCGATTCTGGCCGCGTTGTTGTTGCCCGCGCTCAATCAGGCCAAGGATGCAGCCCGGCGCATTTCGTGCGCCAATGGCATGCGGCAGTTGTCCGTCGCGGCGACGATGTATGCGAACGACAACGATAATACGCTTCCCAGCATGTGGGATGGGTCGGTGGGCGGCGGGAACAATTCCGGAACCAATGGCTGGATTTACTTTGCGAACTTTGGCGGCCCGGCGCGTTTTGATCCGGCCCTGGGCGCCTTGTTTCCGTATCTGGAATCAAAGGATATTTTTAAGTGTCCGCTGGATCTTACGCCCTATGGAAACAGCTATGCGATGAACGCCCAACTGGCGGAGGCCACGAGCGTCGCGGGATTCCATGCCGGCAAGCGGGACGCCGTATTGAATGCGCCGGCCAGCACGCTGCTCTTTCTTGAGGAAGCCGCTCCGGAGCATCCGGACGGTTCCACCAACGATGGCTATTTCGATCCGCGTAATGACAAGGTGACGCGCCGCCATCGCGAAGGTGCCAATTACACCTTCTGTGATTCGCACGTCGTCTATCTGAAAAGCAGTGCGGCCGGTCCGGTGCGATATCCGAATCCCACCGGAGATCCCCGGTTTGAGCCCTAGGGGGGTAGCGCACGCACGTAGCGCACGCATCCTTGCGTGCCGGTTAGGCGGCATCCTATCCTCGCGCTACCTAATCCGGCACGAGCCGATAAAATCGTCCGGCCTCCACCCGGCTTCCAGGAGTATTGTCCCGCAGCGACAATTCACCCGAAGCGTCCCCTGTGATTCGCTCGAACAGTTGCCAGTCCGGGGCGGCCAGCGAATCGGCGGATTCCACCCGCCAGATCGTATCCGGTTGCACCCGGACGCTGAGATTTACCGCCTGGAGCTTTCCATGGGAATCGAAGTCAGGCTCGATTGCCAATGACGTCGAAACCCCGGGTGGGGAGGGAATCGCCTGCAGTCTCAAATCAAAGGCCACATCGTCCCAAGTCGGTTGCGAGACGTTGTTGAGGATCACGGCGATCGTATTCGTGCCCGCGCGCAGCCGCTCAGCAAACGGTGTCAGATCGAAATACTCAATTCGATTGCCTGGCCCGCTCACCGCCTCAATCCCGGATGTGGCTATGGGCAATCCGTTGAGATAAATCTCCAAACTCTTGAGACCCCCTTCCGTGCACGTGGCAGACAACAACAATTCCTGGAATGAAACTTCCGGCACCACAAAGGTCCTCCGGAAATAATAGGCTGGTCTTCCTGGCGGCAGCGGCGTGATTACGTTAACTGGGCCTCCACCTGCGCCAAATTTCGCGTAACCGAGCGGCCAGTTCGAATCATTAAACGCTGTCGTGAACCAGTTGGCCGGCGGTGGATCCGCCCAGTAACGCCAGCCTGAGCCAAACCCCAGCAATTCCATCCACAGAGCGGAACTCGGCGATGGCAGCAAGCGAAAGAACAGGTCGTCGAGATAAAACCTGCCGCTGCCGGGCGCGGCGATCGTGTATCGGTGCCCGATCTCCACGTTGGGAAACCCCTCCGGCATCGTGAACGTCCGATTGAGGTAAGTCCATTCGCCGGCGTTTGTTCCCAGGCGCAGCTGCGGCGTGAAGTAGTAGGGCCAGGGTCGCGCCGGTCGCGCCGTGGGATTCTCGCCGGTCGGAGTGGAAGCCCACTCCAGCCAATGTTCCGAGGGCTGGCTTATGCCGTCGCTCTTAAGGAAGCCGCCGAAACTGTAGAGGCCCGTATTGGTCAAGGGAATGTAGGCGTCGGGCGTTCCATATTGTCCGTATTGGGAGATCGAGCCGTTGTTGCCCTTATTGAGCAGGGTGATCTCCATCGATTTACGCCCGCCATGGACCGGGTTAAACGCGCCGACCATGTTCGTCCATTCGATTTCTCCGGTGAACCACTTGTCCCAATGGCTATGGTCGTTCTCTTCGAAACCCCCATTTGCAATCAGGTTGCCTTGCAAGCCGCAGGTGATCACGAAGGGCGCCGAACGGACCGAGTTGGCTTCATAGACAGCCGCCACTTCATAAAAATATTGGGTTCCATTTTCCAAACCAAGATCGGTAAAGGCTCGCGCGGGCGCCGCCACGCTGGCGATGTGTTGGAACGGGCCTTCGCCCCGATCGGCGCGATAGATTCGCCAGCCGAGCGCGGTGTAGCCGCTGGCGTTTTCCCAGACAAAGCGGGCGCGCTGGTAGCCGCCCTGCTTTTGGGTAACGAGCGGTGTCCCGGGCGGAAAAAGAGATGCGGAATAATTCCCGTCGCGGCTGACATTACCGCGATGAGTCGTCCATGATGCCGGGCCGGCCTGCGTTGCGCCGAAGTTCTGTGCGTAAACCCGCCCGGCCAGCGAACGATAGACCACCTCCAACCCGCCATCGTTGTTCACGTCCACCAGCGAGGGAATGTGCTTTATGCCTCCTGGCACGGGCACGATGTTCCGAACGGCCCCGTCCAGTTCGAAAACATAGAGCGCGCCCTCGGAGGGATTCTTTTCGGGATCGTAAGTGCCCACCACGATCTCCTCCTGGCCGTCGCCGTCGACGTCGCCCATCACGGGCGGCGTGGGCAACTGCGGAGAAAACGTTTTGGGCCAGCCCGGCCGGTTGATCAGTTCAGCTCCGTTCCAGTAACGGAAACTGATTTCATGGGAATGCGCGAACGTGAGAACATCCACATGATTGTCCTGATCGGGGTTCACTGGGATCATGCAGGCGTTGTTCTGCCACTGGTTCAAAGTGAAGTGCACCGGCTTGGTCCAGGCTCGCCAAAGAATGGCCCCATCGTCATCCAGGATGGTGTCGTTGGGTTCCCAAAGCGGATTCCGCCGGGTTGTGGGAACCAGCACTTCGGCCAGCCCATCGCCGTCGATATCGGCCGTATAGACATCCACGCCCACCTGGTACGAGCCGCTCATCAACCGCTGGTTCTTGCCAAATTGTTTGTGGAGCGTCCCGTTGCCGTAAAACCCGTGGGCCTTGGTCTTGTCGAAGCAGACCACACTGTCGCTATCGTTTAATACGTAGGTTTCAAGGGGGCGATCGGCGTCGGCGCGTCCCAGTGCCAGGCCGGATTCCACTAGTTGATGAATGTGATAGATGTAATCCGTGCTGCCATTGGCGGCGTTCATGAACACCACGCCTCCGGACCAGGTCTCGCCGACCGTTCCCCATTCGGCGAAGCCCCAAACATCGTTGATGAACGGATTGAAGTCCTGATCCCCGCTCGTGCTGTCGGGATCGATCTTCCAGGCCGTGATGACCTCTCTAACTCCATCTCCGTTGATATCGGCGACAAGCGGGCTCGAGACTTGGGAAGAGAAGACGGCGGAGGCGGGGAGATGATCCAGATGACCGCCGCCGTTGGACCAATAAAACCCGCCGGGCACGGTCATATAGCCGCTGTCTGGCACGTAGTTCAACCGGTTCACGGTGTTTGACCAGTAGACCGAGCCATTTCCTTTCAGGGCAATCACCCGGGTGCCGTGAGTGAAAAGGATTTCCGCGCGTCCATCGCCGTCCAGGTCGTAAAGGGTCGGCGACACGTTGATCTCCTCGCCTCCTCCCCCGTAGGGGAAACCGGACACGCGCGAGCCATTCAGTTTGAAAGCATCAAGGAACCATCGGGCGCTGGTGTCTCGATAAGGAACGATGATTTCCGGCGCTGCGTCCTGGTCGATATTACCCACGGCGAGCGTGCCGAGGTGCCAGCCCCCCACGCTGGCTTGAAAGGAGAACAGCTCCGCCGACTTCAAACGGCTGCCAGCGGTGACCGTGAGGAGCCCGATGGCACAGTGGAGCAGGACGCGTTTTGAGATTCCCACCCCGGGCGGGTGGACGGAGTGATGGCGGAATGCGGAGCACATCGCGAGTAGACTCTTTTCGTTTGTTCTTCAGCTGGCAGAGGCGACGCCGCTTCGAGGTTCGAACCGGTCACGGTCTGCGGGGCTCATCCGGCGAGGACGAATTCCGTTTCTGATGAAGGCGCATTTTATTAGAGCGCACGCCGCGATGAATCGCAAGAGAGGTGGCCTGGCGGCGCTTTTCCGGATGCCCGAGTTTGGCACGATGTTTTGCAATCTGCATTTCCGGCATTCGGAAAAATCCGGGAGAATGCGGGAATTTAGCGAAATTCAGGGCAAAAACCCACGGCATGGGATGTGCGTTTTCCTCGCTTATGAAGAAGACACTAATTTATTCACTGTTAGTGGCGGGGACGTTTGGAGTTACGGGCTCGGCTTATGCCGATCACGACAAGGAATGCAAAAACGTCCACGGCAAGGTCACGATCGTCACCGAGGAAGGCATCTCGGTGAACGACAAGCTCTATAAAGTCGGATCAACGACCCGCATTACCAAGGGGGATAAGAAGGTCAAGCTGACGCAAATTACCGCGGGAGATCTTGTTTGCTTGGATGTGCGCGGTAAGGACGATATCGGCGGCGGTGAAGTGGCCGCGGTATCCGTGCTCAGCCTGAAGGATTCTCCGGCGGAGCGGCAATATGTGCGGGAAAAGGAGACAGTCCGGAAAATTGGTCATGACAAGAGTTGCAATCATGTCCATGGCAAAGTGACCCGGGTCGAGGATTCCACCATCGTGATCGACGGGAAATTGTATCCCGTTCGCGAAACAACGAAGTTCGTCAAAGGCGATCAGCTCGTGACGATCAAGACCATCAAAACGGGTGACTTTCTTTGCCTAAACGCAGGGGAGAACGGAGATGTGGAACAGAGAGTGACCACCGTCATAGTGCTGGACCCCGAGGACGCCGCGCAGTTTCAACCTCGGGAAGTGATCCGGGAGCGCGAACAAATCAGGGAAAAGATTCGCGAGCAAAAATAACACGGCCGACATCACTGAGGCCGAGCAAGTTCACAATCGATAAAGTTTTATGAAACCGACCACGTTAACTCCATTAAACTCGAACCGAGAACGCGTCATCACGCGTATCAAACAGCTGATCGGCGCCCCGTTGGCGATGGGAATGATCATCTTCGCCATGGGCTGCGATCGACACAACTCCGCGTCGACCGCGAAGTTCGTTGACGATGATGACACATCCGGGCGGGTTCGCACTGCCTTGAAAGCCGACACGGCCTACAAGTTCCCCGATGTGAAAGTCACCACTTTCCAAGGCACGGTGCAGCTGGCGGGATTTGTGGACAACGCGTCGCAGAAGGATAGGGCGGCGGAGATCGCCAAGAACACAACGGGCGTCAAGGACGTGAAGAACAACATCTCGCTGAAGTAAGTCAGCGAGTAATCAAGGCTTGGCCTGCGGTCATGGTCCCGTTCTGGATGGGACCAGCCGCAGGCCAAATAATTTTATTCGCGCGTCGGTAGAACGGACCGCGGGTCTATGACCCGCAGCGGGTGCGACAGGCCGGGCGCGATCGAGTCCGCCTACGGTGGCTTGATGTTCGGACGTGCTGCGGCTCACAGAGCCGCGCTCCGAACGTAAAATATGCGGAATCAGGGCTCACTTCGGTGTTCCAGTGGGAAAGTCCAGCCCTCCGGCCAGAAAAGGATCAAGGCCAGCCCACCCGCCAGCGCCGCGCCAAGAAACGGCGAGAGCCGCAGCCCAAAACCCCACCCACCGAGAAAGGTGGCAGCGGCGCCCTTGAACACGAAGTTTGACAGGGAAGCAGCCAGAATAATTCGCCATCCCGCGTCCGGATCGAGCTGGCGACTTTCCACCATCCGCGCGAGCGAAAGCGTGATGGCGTCCATATCCGTCAGGCCGGAAATGAGCGCTACTCCGTAAAGTCCGGAGGACCCGAAACGGTTTTTGGCGGCGGCGACAGCCAGGGTTATCCCGGCGTAGATGATTCCGAAGATTATCGCGCTCTTTAACTCCGCCGGGTTGGTCGGTGCGGGCATGGCTTCGTGTTTTCCGCGGAACAAGAGGAGCGCGAAGGCGGCGATGGCGCTCGTCCAAACCAACGCTGCGACCAGCGGCGGAAGAAGCGCGCCCAGGCTGGACGGCGCGAAGAGGGAGACTTCAACGAGGACGCGCAGATAGGCGACGGCGGAAGCGATGAGTATCACGGCGAGGGCCAGGCCATGTGCCGCTGGCGCGCCCTTGGCCCGTCGGGCATAGGAAACGGTTGTTGCCGTGCTGGAGATCAAACCGCCCAGAAATCCACCAAGCACCGTGCCCGCGGTGCTGCCGACCCATTTGTAAATGATATAGCCGGTGAGACTCAGACCCACGATCAGCACGACCATTCGCCAGATGTCGAAGGGATTAAGAACGTCCCCTGGGCCGAAGGCGCGGTTGGGCAAAAGGGGAAGGATGATCAAGGAAATGACCACAAACTGCATGATGCCGGCCATGTCCTTAGGTCCCATTTTCCGGACAAAAACGTGCATGGGCTCCTTCAAGTGCAGAAGCACGACGGCGAGTCCGGTGGCGACGATGGCCACGGTGCGTTCGCCGATGGGCAGATAGGCGCCCACGGCGAAGGTCAGCAGGGCTGCGACATCGGTCGTTTGGCCGTGCTCACCCGCGTCGGACGAGGCGTTAAGCCAGTTGGCGATCGCCAGGATGCCGAAAATGGCGAGGATGCCCGCGGCGATCGGCCAGCCGCCTTTTGTTTCGCTGACCATTCCGCAAAACGTGCCGAACATGCTGACCAGCGGAAACGTTCGAATCCCTCCCAGCCGCGACTCGGTGCGTTCGCGCTGCAGGCCTATGAGCAGGCCAAGTCCCAGTGAGATACCCAGCGTGACAATTGAGTCCACGGAAAATATGAGGTCGCTTTGGCCACCTCAACACCACCCTAGCGGTGTTGACCGAGCAACTCAAACCGAAGATGCAACCGGCGGAGCGCGGCTCTGTGAGCCGCAGCACGTCCGAACATCAGGCCGCGTTCTT
>Ga0207670_10001754_pt1 | contig 11348 bp, 12 predicted proteins | sample KBSS23HmetaG_FD_184339 | JGI IMG/M metagenome (GOLD analysis project Ga0207670, IMG submission 184339) | Switchgrass rhizosphere microbial communities from Kellogg Biological Station, Michigan, USA - KBS S2-3H metaG (SPAdes) (version 2) | ecosystem: Host-associated > Plants > Roots >... | reverse complement strand
GCCGCACGCGGACGTTCACGGCAACGTGCTGCCAAATGAGAGAGCCAATCATGGCTTGCAATCGCCTCGCGATTTTATTCGCTGCCATCATTCTTCTGTTCGCGGCGCCGGCTTCCGCGCAGCCGCGTCCGAGCGATGTTGAGCTTGCGCAAATGTTGCGCGCCGGAGGGCACGTGATCGTCTTGCGACATGGCGCCACCCATGCAGATCAGGCTGACACCGACCCGCTCAACCACGACAACGTCGCCAAACAGCGTCAACTGAATGCCAAGGGCGAGGCAGCCGCCAAGTCATTTGGCGAGGCCTTAAAGCAGATTGGCGTTCCTGTGAGCAAGGCCATCACAAGCCACTTCAACCGCGCCTATCAGACCGCAAAGCTTGCCGGGTTCGACAATGTGGAAAAGACCCTGGACCTTACCGAAGGCGGCTTGGTGGTTTCGCCGGACGAAAACAACCGGCGCGCTGCGGCATTCCGCAAGCTCGCCAGTGCGGCTCCGGCGGCAGGCACCAATGTCGTGATCGTTTCGCATAAGCCCAACATCATCGACGCGTTCGGCAAGGACTGGTTCGAGATCAAAGAAGGCGAGGCCACGATCTTCAAGCCGGACGGTGCGGCTTATAAAGTCGTCGCTCGTGTTCAGATGGACGAATGGCCCCGCATCGCGGCCACGGCGAAACAGTGAACGGCATCAGCCGCCTGCTCCCCGTGGGGTGCAAACGGAAACCAAAAGAAATTGGTGCGCCCTCTTGATATCCCGCTGGCGCGAGGCGGTTCGTGAATTCTCTCTTGCGATGTGGCGACCAGAGGCTAACGACGACGCAGGGCCGTTGTGGCAAAAAATGCCGGTCAGGCCGCAGTGGCTGGCCGGTTCGGATCCGAGGTCATTGCCGCAGATGTTTGAAAGCGCGCGGTACAGCTGTCGCATTGCCAGCTGTTCCAAACACGACCGGGCGCATATTGCATACCCTCGGGAAACAAACACAGTTGGCCGCACCTGGGACAGGACGGTCGGCCAAGCGGTCCTCGGTGTTCAAAGCTCATTCGCGGGAAGTGCAAGGCCATCGATATGCCCCTCCGTGTGCCCTGATTCGTAGCTGGCCGATGTGGTCTTGTCGTGACCGTCAATTGGGGACAGCGGGAATATTTCGAGAAGTATCTTGCCCCAATAATTAACGTCGCCACCTCGAATGGCGCGAATTCGTCGGCATTCTCGGCTACGCAACGGCGAGGGCTCGGGCGGGCACATGGTTGTCAAAATCGCAAGAATTGCCGCGTGGCTTCTGGTCGCTGCCATTGTTGTCATGACGCTCGGTCCACCGACGGTGCGGCCGGTCAGCGGCTTCAACCGGAGCCTGGAACATGTCGCGGCCTTCGCACTGCTCGGCCTGGCTTTTGGACTGGCCTATCCCACCCGTCGAATGCTGCTGGCACTGACGGGTGTCGCCGTCGCCGCGCTGATGGAGACATTGCAGCTGGTGGTTCCCGGGCGGCACGCCTATTTCAGCGACTTCGTGATCAACGCCGCCGGCGCGTGCGCCGGGCTTGTCATCGCTGTGTTGCTCGATGGGCTCTGGTGCCGAACCGCCGGGGCCGGGGCGATACGGCGGGACGGCGAATAGCCCGGGCGTCCGGGGCCTTGGCTTCGCTGAAGGAACACGGCGCAAAACGAGTCGGAGCAACGGAATCGGAGTATATGTATTTCGTTGCAACACAACTCGTATTCGGTTCCGGGAACATCATGCGTGTCCTTGCCTGTATCCTCATCGCGGCGATCAGCCTTGCCGCGCAGCCGGCATTCGCGCAGGCCGACCGCGCCGCGGCGGCGTTCTGGAAAACCGTGCAGGCCACCTGTGATGCCGCCGCGGCAAAGCCTGCCGGCGACGTCGGCCAGCGCATCGCGCAGACCGCCATCGACGAGTTCACCCAATTCGGCGGCCATCAAGTCGATGCCAACGGCCGGCTGTTCCACTTCGGCTTGACCGAGGCGGAGCATGAGGAAGACGACGGCGGCGACCGGGCGGCGAGCGTCGGCCGTCTCGGCTGGTGGCAGGTGATGAAGTATTGGCGCGCGCTGTTTGGCAACGACACTGCGGACAGCCTCGAGGTGCAGGGCTATCGCGACGCCTCAACCGTGACGAAGGAGACTCAGACCGCGGCGATTTTGCGGAGTTCTGCCGGCCGGCTGTTGCGTGCCGCCGAAGCCGAGTCCGATCCGGAGACCCGCGAGGTCCTCCGCGAGGCGGCGCTGCGCGCCGCGATCATCGACACGCCGTGGTCGGCCGCCTTCATCAGCTATGTGGTCCGGCAGGCCGGCGTCGGCGTGACGGCATTCAAGTTCGGCAACGCCCACCGCACCTATATCTATGACGCCTTCGCGGCAAGCGCGGCTGAGCCGGCCAATGAGGCCGGCGACCGGCTCTATCGGGCCTGTCCGCTGACCGCCACAAAGCCGCGCCCGGGCGATCTGGTTTGCCAGCAGCGCGAGCCCTCGCTCGCCGACGCCAGCGAAGAGGTAGTGCGCGAGCGCATTCGCTCGGAGCTCGGCGGCAGCGCCGCCGCGCGTACGGTCCGGCGCACCCATTGCGACGTGGTCGCGTCTGTCGATGCGAAGGCGCGCAAGGTCTATGTCATCGGCGGCAACGTTGCTCAGTCCGTCACCGCCAAGAAGCTGAACCTGCGGCGCGACCTGAAATTCTCGGCCGCGCAGCAGGGCCATTGTGGCGGCGCGGGCTCCTGGACCCTGCCGCAGGCGTCGGGCCAGCCGCCCGGCGGCGCCGGCCACCACGAGAAATGCTCGCTCAACGACAAGAAATGGTTCGTGTTGCTGCAGTTGCGGTAGATTGTGGTTCAGTTGCCATGATTCAGCCGGAGCTTGGCTGTTGAGTTGCGGCCAGGAATTCAGGGGGACGCCATTGTTTCCAGCACATCGGTTTGCCTCCATCGCCGCCACAGCGCTGCTGATGGCTTGTGTCCTCGGCCTGTTCCCGACCGGGAACGCCCGCGCCCAAGGGTCGGCCAGTGGTGCCGCGGGCGCCTGCGAAGAGGCGGTCGGCCTCTCGGTTCTGCCGTCGCCGGTTATGCCGTGGAAGGGCGCGCCGCTCCGCGTCATCTTCGCCGCCGAGAAACCACTCGACGGCGAACTGTCGCTGATCGGCCCCGACGGCAGCGTCGCCGCCAAATCGCGCGAGCGGCACGGCGGCCCGCCGTATTTCTGGTTCGCCGAGGTCAAATCGCCGGCCGCCGGCACCTGGCGCGCGACACTGACAGGCAATCGCGGCGCACCGGCGGGGTGCGGCACGATCACCCGCGACATCACGGTGCGCGCCGACCGGCCGCCGCCGCTCAGCGCCACCGCCGGCAGCGTCTGGCCGTTGCGCAACGCCTGGAATCGGGCGACCGAAAACCTGTTCTCGGCCTGGGTCGAGAAGCTGTTCGACGATCCCTTGGATGCAGCGCCGTCGTGGCCGGCGCTGCATGAGGTGCTGCGCGATCGGTCGCGCAACATGCTGTTCAATCATCTCGGTCTCGGCGAAGACGAAATGAAGATGGTGCTGCGTCCCGACTGCGCCGACCTGCCGTACTTCATACGCGCTTACTTCGCGTTCAAGATGGGGCTGCCGAGCGGCTACTCGAAGTGCTCGCGCGGCGGTGCCGGCCGGCCGCCGCAGTGCACCCAGTGGTTCAGCATTCAGAACCATGAGGCGCCACGTCCGTCGGAGCAGACCAGCGCGCCGGGCGCGCCCGCAACGAACGCTTCGGCTCAGGCGATCACAGCACCGCCGAGGCTCGGGCTCGCGGCGGCATTCGGCCAATATTCGCGGACGTTGGCGGACGCCGTGCATTCCGGCTCCGGACGGACGCCGGCCGCCGACAACAACACCGATTATTATCCGGTCTCGCTCAAGGAGGAGACGCTGCGGCCGGGCACCGCGTACCACGACCCCTATGGGCACGTTCTGATGATCGTGCGGCGGGTGGCGCAGTCGGAGGGCAAGGCAGGAATCATTCTCGCGGTCGACGGCCAGCCCGACGGCACGGTGGCGCGCAAGCGCTTCTGGCGCGGCAATTTCCTGTATGCGCAGGACCCCGCACTCGGCGGGCCAGGCTTCAAGCGCTTTCGCCCGATCGCGCTCGACAGGAGCGGCGTGCTGCGGCGGCTGAGCAACGACGAGATCGCGAAAAATCCGCAGTATGCCGATTTTTCGCTCGAGCCGTCGCGGCTCGCGGTCGAAGACTTCTACGACCGCATGGATGACGTGATGTCGCCGTCGCCGCTCGATCCGCTCGGCGCGATGAAGGAGGCGATCACCTCGCTCGACGAGCAGGTGAAGACGCGCGTCACCTCCGTCGAGAATGGACGAAAGTATCTGAACAGCGGACGCGGTGAAGCCAATATGCCGGACGGCCCGGCGATCTTCGAAACCACCGGCGCGTGGGAGGATTTCGCGACGCCGTCGCGCGATCTCCGCCTGCTGATCGCGATCGACGTGGTGCGCGGCTTCCCGGATCGCGTGGCGCGGCGGCCCGAGCGCTATGCGATGCCGCGGGGCAAGAGCGTCGCCGACGTCAAGGCGGAATTGCAGAGCGTGCTCGCCTCGGAGCTTTCGACCCGCAAGTTTTCGTATCTGCGGAGCGACGGCTCGTCATGGACGCTGATGCTCAAGGACGTGTTCGATCGCGCCGCGGACCTTGAGATGGCGTACAACGTGAATGACTGTGTCGAACTGCGGTGGGGCGCGCCGGCCCGGAGCGACGAAGCATCGACCTGCAAGCGATATGCGCCGGGCGCCCAGCGCGCCAAGATGACCAAGTATCGCGCTTGGTTCCACGAGCGCCGCCGCCCGCCGCGCGCCTAGCAGTAGGCGGCACGCCTCGCTCAAGGGCGTGATTTTCCGTGTTGCCGCTCCGGCCGATCCTTCCAGCGGGCTACAATCAGCGGTATGCTGGCCACCTATGAGAGTGACGGCGAACGTCACCTTTCGGAGCCGGTCCTGGGGAGGCAATCATGCGACGTGGCTTTCTGTGGTTTCTCGCAAGCGTTGGCATTGCTCTGCTGCCAGCAGGAGCGGCGCCCGCACAGGCGCAATCGGCGGCGCTGACCGGTCAGGTTTCGTCGGCTGATGAGCCGGCGATGGAAGGCGTGCTCGTCAGCGCCAAGAAGGCGGGCTCTGTCGTCACCGTCACCGTGGTGACCAATGAGCAGGGCCGCTACGCTTTTCCGACGGACCGTCTCGATTCCGGCAACTACACCATCTCGATCCGCGCGATCGGCTACAAGCTCGACGGCCCGAAGACCGCCGAGGTCCCGGCCGGCGCCGCCGCCACCGCCGATCTCAAGCTCAGCAAGGTCAAGAATCTGACCGCGCAATTGTCGAGCGGCGAGTGGCTTGTCAGCATGCCGGGCCAGGACAAGCAGAAGGCATTCCTGACCATGTGCGTCGGCTGCCATACCTTGCAGCGCGTGATGATGTCGACCCACAGCCCAGCCGAGTTCGAGCAGGTGTTCCTGCGCATGTCGCGGTATTCGCCGGGCTCGACGCCGACCCATCCGCAACCGCTGCTGCCGGGTCCGCGCGGCGAGCGGCCGGCCGTCACCGGCGATGCCGCCAAGGCTGCGGCGGAATATCTCGCCAGTCTCAGCCTCGGCAATGCCGAAGCGACCGAATATCAACTCAAGGGCCTGCCGCGACCGAAGGGCCGCGCCACCCGCGTCATCGTCACCGAATACGATCTGCCGCGCAAAGAGGCGATGCCGCACGACGTGATCGTCGATGCCGATGGCAAAGCCTGGTACTCGGACTTCGGTCACCAGTTCGTCGGCGTGCTCGATCCCAAGACCGGCACGGTGAAGGACATTCCGATCCCGGTGCTCAAGCCCGAGCAGCCCAAGGGCGGCCTCGATCTCGAATTCGACCCGCAGGGCAATATCTGGCTGTCGATGATGTATCAGGCCGGCGTCAGCAAGATCGACCGCAAGACCCACGAGGTGAAGGCCTATCCGTTCCCGAAGGAATGGCAGTCGGCCTCGACGCAGGCGTCGATGGTGTCGCCGCAGCATTCGGACGTCGACGGCAAGGTGTGGAGCAACAACCAGGAGGATCACTACGGCTATCGGCTCGATGTCGCGACCGGCCAATGGGAGAATTTCGGCCAGGCCAAGGACCCGGCCGGCCGGCAGATCCGCGCCTATGGCATGCCGACCGACCGCAACAACAATGTCTACCAGCTCGGCTTCAGCGCCACCCACATCGGGCTGCGCAAGGTCAACGAAGGCGGCCTGGTCCGCATCTGGGCGACACCGACCGAGCTGTCGCGGCCGCGCCGCGGCCGGGTCGACGAGCAGAACCGGCTGTGGTTCGCCGAATACGGCGCCAACGGCATCGGCATGTTCGATCCGAAGACCGAGGTCATCACGGAATGGAAGTTGCCGACGCCATGGAGCGCGCCTTACGACGTGGTCTTCACCAAGCGCGGCGAGGTCTGGACCGGGTCGATGCTGAACGATCAGGTCGCGCGGCTCGACACCAAGACCGGCGAGATCGTTGAGTATCTGCTGCCGCGCACCACCAACATCCGCCGCGTCTTCGTCGACGACAGCGGGCCGCGGCCGGCGTTCTGGGTCGGCAGCAACCATGGCGCATCGATCGTCAAGCTCGAGCCGCTCGATTAGTGGAGAACGCCATGTCGTCGGTCTTGAAGGTTCTGGCGGGCGCGCTCGCCGTGGTCGCGCTTGCCAGCGGCGCCCAGGCGCAGGGCGTCATCTCCGAGCGCAACGTCTCGACGCAGTTGGCGCGGGCGATTGCCGACGCCGCCATGGAATGCGCCGCCAACGGCGTCGGACTCTCGGTCGCAGTGGTCGATCGCTCCGGCCAGCTTCGTGTGCTGATGCGCGGCGATGGCACGCCGCCGCATGGCATGGAGCTGGCGCGCCGCAAGGCCTATACCGCGAGGACGTTCCGGCGCTCGTCGCTCGAATGGGCCAAGCGCAGTGAAACCGAATTGGTGGGCCAGCGCAGTCTGGCGGAGGTGATCCCGCTGGGCGGCGGCGTGCCGATCAAGGTCGGCGACGACACCATTGGGGCCGTCGGCGTGAGCGGAGCCCCCGGCGGCCAGCAGGCCGACGACGATTGCGCCAAGGCTGCTATCGCCAAGGTGGCCGACCAGCTCAAGTAGCGGTTTCAAGCGGTGCGACCTGCGCTGCTCGCCCGCGCCGACGCTGTCATTGAATGAGCTGCGGCGACGCGGTGGAACCAAGACCTCTATAGTATTCGACTGCGGCAAACGCGTCGGGCCAGTACCGGCGCCAGCTTACGGTGATTGCCATGTACCAACCCGATCATTTTCGCGTCGAGGACGTGGCGGAGATGCATGCGCTGATGCGCGCCAGGCCTTTTGCCACGCTGGTGTCGGCTGGCTCGGCCGGTCTCTATGCCAGCCACCTCCCGACTGTGCTCAAGGACGACGGTCCCTATGGCGTCATCGAATGTCATCTGGCGCGGGCCAATCCGCATTGCCGCGATCTTGCCGAGGGCGGCGAGGCGCTGATGATCTTTCAAGGACCCGAAGGCTACATCACGCCGAACTGGTATCCCTCGAAAGCCGCGCACGGAAAGGTCGTGCCGACCTGGAACTATGCGGTGGTGCATGCCACCGGCCGTCCCGAAGTGATGAAGGAAAAGGCCTGGCTGCTCCGCCACGTCGGCGAACTGACGGCCCAGCAAGAGCGGACCGAAGCCAAACCGTGGGCGCTGTCGGACGCGCCCGACAGCTATATCAATGTCATGTTGCGCGGCATCGTCGGTTTCCGCTTTGCCATCACGCGGCTCGAAGGCAAGTGGAAGATGAGCCAGAATCGTGAGGCCATCGATCAGGAGGGCGTCGTGCAAGGCCTGAACACGCGCGCGGTCGGCGACGATCTTGAGATGGCCGAAATCGTCGCGCGCCGGATCGAGCCAGACAAATAAACATCTGCTGATAGGCGCGAGAGTCCGCAAGCCGATGATGAAAGGAAGAGCATTCATGCTCCAGCCAAAACTTGCTTTGATTCTGGCCTTGATCGCCGGTTACGCGGTGGCAGGCCGCGCCAGCGCCCAAGACGCAACTCCGGCCAAGGATTATCCGGCCGCGCCGCTGCTTTCGACCAGCACCACCATCCTCGGCGAGACGATCCGATATCCGAAAACGGGTCCCGCCCATGTGACGGCCGCCATCGTGACGCTGGCGCCGGGCGCCAGGACCATCATGCACAAACACGGTGTCCCGCTGTTCGCTTACATCCTGGATGGCGAACTGACCGTCGACTACGGTACGCACGGCACGCGCACTTATCGTCAGGGGCAATCGTTCATGGAAGCGATGGCGGTCGCGCATTTCGGCGTCAACAACAGCCCGCAGCCGGTGCGCCTCCTTGCGGTTTATATGGGCGCGAAACACGCCAAGGATGTCATCCCGTCAAAAAACCAAGCGGTTAGGTCTGGACGGAGGCCCGCCAAAGCCATCGGGCCAAAGCCGTGGCCAGCAGCATCCCAGCCACTTGGGCCAGGATAAAGGCGGGCGCCGCCGCAGGCGCGATGCCGGCAAAGGTGTCGGACAACGCCCGCGCCACAGTCACCGCCGGATTGGCAAATGACGTCGATGCGGTGAACCAGTAGGCCGCGGTGATGTAAAGCCCGACGGCGTAGGGCAGGGCGGTGGGCGTCCGCGCGGCGCAGCCGAAGATCGTCAGCAGCAATCCGAAGGTTGCGACCAGCTCGGCGAGCCATTGTCCGGTCCCGGTGCGCTGGGTGAAGGACAGCTGCCACACGGGCAATTCGAACATCAAATGTGCGGTCCACACGCCGATTACGCCGCCGCCAACCTGCGCCGCGATGTAGGCCGCTGCGTTCGGCCACGGCAATTCCCGCCGGATCGCCAGAGCGATGCTGACCGCCGGATTGAAATGCGCGCCGGACAGCGGGCCAAATACCAAGATCAGAACGGTGAGCATCGCGCCGGTCGGCAGTGTGTTGCACAACAGCGCCAGCGCATTGTTCCCGCCCGACAGCCGTTGCGCCATGATGCCGGAGCCGACCACCGCCGCGAGCAGCAGCGCCGTGCCGAGCGCTTCGCAAACCAGACGCTGGGGGAGATTTGGCATCAGGTGGGTTCGGCGGCCTTCGCCGTCGCGCCCTCCATGCGGCCGATTTCTTTCAGCCTTTTGTTGAGGCTGAGCTGGTCGAGGCTGCGGATCGGCAAAGCTACAAAGATTCCGATGCGTTGATGGAGCATCCGGTAGGTGTCTTTGAACGCCAGTCCGATTTCAGCGGGCGAGCCCTTGGCCTCGGCGGGGTCGGGGACACCCCAATGCGCCGTCATCGGTTGGCCGGGCCAGACCGGACACGTCTCGGCCGCGGCATTGTCGCAGACCGTAAAGACGAAATCGAATTGCGGCGCGCTGGGCTTGGTGAACTCATTCCACGACTTTGAGCGAAACGCCGAGGTGTCGTAGTCGAGCCCGCGCAGCAATGCGAGCGTATTCGGGTTGACCTCGCCTTTGGGCTGGCTGCCGGCGCTAAAGGCGTGAAAGCGGCCGTGGCCCAATTTGTTCAGGATCGCCTCGGCGATGATGGAGCGGGCCGAGTTGCCGGTGCAAAGAAACAGCACATTGAACGGGTGCTCGCTCATGCCGGAACCTTGCGGCGTTTCGTCGGTGTGGGTTGGCAGACCGCGATCGGCGCGCAGGTCTCGGGCGCGCCGCCGCAGCAGTTCTCCGTCAGGAACGCCAGGAGCGCGTTCATCGTGGCAAAGCGCGCTGCGTAGATCATCGAGCGGCCGTCGCGGCGGACCGTCACCAGCCCGGCCGATCGCAGCCGATCGAAATGGAACGTCAGCGTGTTGGGCGCGATGGCCAGCATGGCAGCAACTTGACCGGCCGGCAGGCCCTCAGGCCCGGCTTGCACCAGGGCCCGAAACACATCGAGCCGGTTGTCCTGAGCCAGGGCGGCGAGGGCCGCGAGCGCATCGGTCTTTTTCATATTTCAGCAATTATCGAAATAATAAATCGGCGTCAAGGATTACTTCAATGATAATTGAAATGATTGTTGGCGGAAAAATCCGAGCCTTCGAGCAAGCGAAGGACGCGCAATGTGTTCAAAGACGCGCAATAACCGTTGCATCAGTGCTGGCGCTATGTCGGCTCGTCGCATTCGTGGTAGGTTTTGGTCTGCAATGAGGAATTCATGACCAGCAATCGCGTCAAGGTCGGTATCGTCGGACTCGGCCGTTGGGCCAAGGTGCTCACCCGCGCCGCCCGCACCTCCCAGTCGATCGAGATCGTGCAGGGTTTCAGCCGCTCGGAGGACAGCCGCGCCGCCTTCCAGCAGGAATTCGGCGTCAAGAGCGCCCCCGATTTCGCTGCGCTGCTGGCCAATCCCGAGATCAAGGGCGTGATCCTCACGGTGCCGAACGAGCAGCACCTGCCGCTCGCCCGCGAGGTCGCCAAGGCCGGCAAGCACGTCTACACCGAGAAGCCGATCGCCAGCACGCTGGAGGAGGGCCTCGCCATCGAGGCGCTGGAGAAGACCTACGGCGTCAGCGTCACGGTCGGCCACAGCGCCCGGCTGATGGCCGGCATCCGCGAGATGGGCCGCGCCATTGCCGCGGGCGAACTCGGCCGCGTCGGTTTCATGGAGGCGAATTTCTCCAACGAACGCGCGCTTGAGCTCACGCCGAAAGCGTGGCGCTGGTACAAGGACCGCGCGCCCGGCGGACCGCTGTCGCAGCTCGCCATCCATCAATTCGATGTCTTGCATTATCTCGGCGGCGAAATTCTCGAAGCCAATTCCATCGCATCTAAGCTGTCTCCGGTCGGCGCCGAGGTCGACGACCAATCGATGACAGTGCTTCGCTTCGCCGACGGCAAGATCGGCTATGTCGGTTCGTCGTGGACTTCGCCCGGCGTATTTTGCGTGCGCGCGTTTGGCTCCAAGGGCCTAATGCACTACGAGATCGACTTCGGCAGCTGGGACACCCCCGACAAGCTACATCAGACGTCGACGCTCTACATCCAGCGCGGCAAGGACGGCTACGGTAAGCGCGAGGAGCTGCCCGTCCCGGAGAGCGACATGTTTCGCTCCGAGCTCGATATGTTCGCGGAAAGCTGCCGCACCGGGAAGGCAAACGAGCTCAGCGCCCGCAACGGCAATGTCGCGCTGGCGGTGGTTTACGCCGGCCTGCGCTCAATCGAGCGGCAGGGCCAGGCCGTGAAGATCGCCGACGTCATTGCTGACGCGCACAAGAAGCTTGCCGAAGGAAGCCGCCATGTCGCCTAGCCGTTATTTCTCCGACCTGACGCAGCCAGAGATCGCCG
>Ga0207670_10001748_pt1 | contig 11358 bp, 9 predicted proteins | sample KBSS23HmetaG_FD_184339 | JGI IMG/M metagenome (GOLD analysis project Ga0207670, IMG submission 184339) | Switchgrass rhizosphere microbial communities from Kellogg Biological Station, Michigan, USA - KBS S2-3H metaG (SPAdes) (version 2) | ecosystem: Host-associated > Plants > Roots > Rhizosphere... | reverse complement strand
CGCCTGGGCCGCCGCAATCCGGTGTTCGTGGGCAACCCGAACCACCCCGAGATCTTCGAGCGACTCAACGGCTTCGTGGCGGCACTGGCCAAGCACGGCGTCAAGCCGCTGCTGATCCGCCGCGACGAATTCACGCTGGCGTCGGGCGGCGACGCCATGCATTCGCTGATGGATCGCGGCGTGCCGTTCGATGCCGTGTTCGCCTGCAGCGATCTGCTGGCGATGGGCGCGATCCGCGCACTCAACACGCTGGGACGCACGGTGCCGGGCGATGTTTCCGTGGTGGGCTACGACGACATGCCGCTGGCGGCGAGTTTCCTGCCGCCGCTCAGTTCGGTGCGCCAGGACTGGCAGGAAGGCGGCACGCTGCTGGCGCGCAAGGTGCTGGCGCTGATCGGCGATCAGCCGCAGCAGTCGGAAACGCTGCCGGTTGAGTTGATCGTGCGCGAGACCTGATGGGGCCAGGGCGCCTGGCGATATGCCTGCAGCCTCCCTCACCGTCATTCCGGCGCAGGCCGGAATCCAGTGGCGCGAGGTTTAGTTTTCGCGCACCTCTGAGCTCAGGCTGTTTTAAGGCAGTGCCGGCCACTGGGGCGCCTGGATTCCGGCCTGCGCCGGAATGACGGTGAAGGGTGAGGTGCGCTCGGAGGGCCTTACCCTGCCGCTGCAGCATCCCCAGTCGCCTTGCCCACCCGCGCCGGCGTCAACACCAGCCGGAAGCAGCTGCCGCCACCCGCCACACGCACATATTCCAGCGACGCCTGATTCGCCTCGCTCATCTGGCGCGCGAGATAAAGCCCAAGACCCGTGCCGTATTCGTGCGTCGTATAGAACGGCTCGAAGATCTGCGCCGCCACTTTCGGTGCAATGCCCGGACCGCGGTCGATCACTTCGAGAATCGGCACGCCGTGTTCGCCATGGCGGGCCACCACCATCACGCGGGCGGGTTCGCCCGGCATGCGTCCATAGCGCAGTGCGTTCTGCACCAGGTTCCACACCACTTGCTGCAGCTGCTGCGGATCGGCCACCGCCGCCACCGGCGTGCTGGCCTGGATCACGCGCAGCGAATCCTCGCCCAGGTCGTTGCCCTGGCGGTACTCGTCGACGAACTGGTTGGCCCAGGTGCCCAGGTCCAGCGTCTCCGGACGCGAGCGCTCGCGCCGCGACAACTGCAGGATGTTCTCGATGATCTCGTTCAAGCGCACGCAGTGGTTGTTGATGATCTCCACCATGCGCTGGTCGGTCGGCGGCAGGTCTTCCGACTCCGCCAGCAACTGCGCGGAATAGCGGATCGCCGCCAGCGGGTTGCGGATTTCGTGCGCGATCGAGGCGGACAGGCGGCCCAGCGAACTGAGCGTGAGCTCCTCGGCGCGGCGCGATACCAGCGAGGTGTCGTCGAGGAAGATCAGCACGTGTGAGTCGTCGTTCGGCGCCAGTCGGCTGAAGCGAGGCACCACTTCGGGCACGCCGTCGGCCAGTTGGGTGGCCGATTCATCCAGCTTGCCCGAGGTCATCCAGTGGTACAGGCGGCGCGACAGCTCCGGTGCCACGCGGCCCAGGTCGCGCTGGTCGGCGGTGGGGTTGCCCAGCAGCATCCAGGCCGACTCGTTCATCTGGTGGATGCGGTTGGCATCGTCCACCAGCAGCACACCGGTCTTCATGCGGCGGATGATCAGCTCGTTGACCTGGGCCAGGTTGGCCAGGTCGACACCGCGCTGTTCGGCCAGCGCTTCGCTGGCGCGGATCTGCCGGCTCAGCACGTAGCACAGCATGGTGATGGCGAAATAGGCCAGGCCGAAAAGGCTCGATTCCAGCAGTTCGCGGTCCATGCCGCCCTGGCCCTGGGCCTCGAGCACCGAATGACCGATCACCCCCAGCGTCGCCAGCGCAGCGAAGAAGCAGGAGAGCCGCAGCGGCAGGATCAGCGCGCCGGCCGCCAGGTTCACCGCCAGCATCATGGCGATGCCGATGCGGGCGTCGTGCATGGTGATGATCGCCAGCACGGCCGCAATGATGTCCACCGCCAGGGCGCCGGACACCGTCCAGCGAATCCAGGGGGTGGAGCGGCGGGTCAGCGAGAGCATCCCCAGGGCGAACAGCAGGAACAGCACGGCCACGCCGCGGGCCAGTCCCACGTCGGCCAGCTTGGGCCAGCCCAGGGTGCTGGGACTCAGCGCCAGGCCGATGTAGACCAGCGCCTGGGCCAGCCGGAAACAGTTGAGGAACAAGAGCTCGTGGCGCGCCGCCTCGGGAGCCGGACGCGCGGTGGGGTAGGCAGGCTGCACGGTGTTGGACACCTGGGCGGGCTCTCTTTCAGTCGGCCGGAAGGCGGGCGGAGCCAGTATAGACGGGGCTTCCGCGGCTTGTACGCACCGGCCATCCGCGGCCGCCGGCCGGGCCGCCCCTTTCCATCGGGGGCCGCTGCTGCGAAAATACCGGGCCGTATTGCGCGGTTTCCGTCATGTCGACAGGCAGGCGGCGGCGCACTGCATCCCGGCAGCGCTCGTACCGCCGTCGTTCCCCTGACCGTCCGGTCTCCCACAACCGGCCGGCCGTCATGTTCCCCCGTACTCTCGAGGTATCCATGAATTTCCACGAGTACCAGGCCAAAGAATTGTTCGCGAAGTACGGCATTGCCGTGCCCCCGGGCAAGGTCGCCAACTCTCCCGATGCCGCTGTCGACGCCGCCAAGCACCTTGGTGGTTCGCAGTGGATGGTCAAGGCACAGATCCATGCAGGCGGCCGCGGCAAGGCCGGCGGCGTCAAGTTCTGCAAGAGCCTCGACGACGTGCGCGCAGCTGCCAAGGGCATGCTGGGCACCAACATGGAAACCTACCAGTCGGCCGGCCGTGCGCTGCCGGTGAACCTGGTGCTGGTCACCGACGCGACCAACATCGCCAAGGAACTGTACCTGTCGATCCTGACGGACCGTGACAGCAAGTCGATCTCCTTCATCGCCTCCAAGCACGGCGGCGTGGACATCGAACAGGTCGCCAAGGACACCCCGGAAGACATCCACACCATCGTGGTGGACTTCGTCGAAGGCCTGCAGCCGTACCAGTGCCGCCAGCTTGGCTTCGCCATGGACCTCAACGCGAAGCAGGTCGGCCAGCTGACCAAGATCATGCTGGGCCTGTACAAGCTGTTCAACGAGAAGGACCTGTCCCTGGTCGAGCTGAACCCGCTCGCCATCCTCGAAGACGGCAACCTCGCCGCCCTCGACGGCAAGGTCAACTCCGACGACAACGCCGAGTTCCGTCATCCCGATCTGGCCGCCATGCGCGACCTGACCCAGGAAGACGCTGCCGAGGCTGCTGCCGTCGTGCACAACCTCAACTACGTCACCATGGACGGCACCATCGGCTGCATGGTCAACGGCGCCGGTCTGGCCATGGCCACCATGGACGTGATCCAGCTGGCAGGCGGCGAGCCGGCCAACTTCCTTGACGTCGGCGGCGGCGCCACCAAGGAGCGCGTCACCGAGGCGTTCAAGCTGATTCTTTCCTCCGACAAGGTGAAGGCCATCCTGGTCAACATCTTCGGCGGCATCGTGCGTTGCGACCTGATCGCCGAAGGCATCATCGCGGCCGTTAAGGAAGTGGGTCTGAAGATCCCCGTGGTGGTGCGCCTGCAGGGCACCAATGTGGAGCTGGGCCGCGAACTGCTGGCCAACTCCGGCCTGGCGATCACGCCGGCCAACGATCTCAACGACGCGGCGCAGAAAGCCGTGGCTGCGGCCAAGGGCTGAGGAGCAAAGATCCATGAGCGTTCTCGTCAATAAGAACACCAAGGTCCTCGTGCAGGGCTTCACCGGCCAGCAGGGCACCTTCCACGCGCAGCAGGCGCTGGATTACGGCACCAAGGTCGTCGGCGGCGTGACCCCGGGCAAGGGCGGCAGCGAGCACATCGGCCTGCCGGTCTTCAATTCGGTTTCCGAAGCGGTTGATGAAACCGGCGCCGATGCGTCCGTCATCTTCGTGCCGCCGCCGTTTGCGGCCGACTCGATCCTCGAAGCCATCGATGCCGGCATCAAGGTCATCGTGGCAATCACCGAGGGCATCCCGGTGCTGGACATGCTGCGCGTGAAGAACGTGCTGGCGCAGCACCCGGAAATCGTGTTGATCGGGCCGAACTGCCCCGGCATCATCACCCCGGGCGAGTGCAAGATCGGCATCATGCCGGGTCACATCCACATGCCGGGCAAGGTCGGCATCGTCTCGCGCTCCGGCACGCTGACGTACGAATCGGTGTTCCAGACCACCAACGAAGGCCTGGGCCAGTCCACCGTGATTGGCATCGGCGGCGACCCGATCAACGGCCTGAGCTTCATCGACTGCCTCAAGCTGTTCCAGGACGATCCGCAGACCGAAGGCATCATCATGGTCGGCGAAATCGGCGGCAGCGCTGAAGAAGACGCCGCCGAGTTCATCGGCGAGTACGTCACCAAGCCGGTCGTTTCGTTCATCGCCGGCGCCTCGGCTCCTCCGGGCAAGCGCATGGGCCATGCTGGTGCGATCATCTCGGGCGGCAAGGGCACCGCGGCAGCGAAGTTCGCTGCGCTGGAGAAGGCAGGCGTCACCACGGTGAAGTCGCCGGCCGATCTGGGCAAGACGCTTGCTGGTTTGATGAAGAAGTAATCGAGTCTTTTCGATCGATGTGAAGAAGGGCCGCAGCGATGCGGCCCTTTTTCTTTGGACAGCCTCCAGCACAACCTCGTATGACACCGCATCTGTGGGAGCGCACCCTGTGCGCGACAGGCGCTGCCTACATCGCGATGCTTCCGAGCTGCGCAGGCCATGCCCCGATTGCGGTGCGCCGCCGTCGCACACAGGGTGCGCTCCCACAGTACGGGCGAGGCCGCTCACCTGCGCTGGCGCAACCCCTCCTGCGCAGCGCGCAACAATGCCTCCGTCACCGTCGCCAACGTCGCCGAGCGAATCGACCAGCACTGCCAATACAACGGAACGTCGAGCCATTGATTGGCCGCGATCGGCTTGAGCGTGCCGGCCGCAAAATGCTTCGCCAGCATCGACTCCGGCGCCATCGCCCAGCCCAGCCCCAGTTCGGCGCCTTCGACAAACGCCGTGGACGACGGCACGTAGTGCATCGGCGGTGCCATGCGCGCGCGGGTGACGCTGTGGATATAGCGCCACTGCAAGGCATCCTTGCGGTTGAACACCAGCATCGGCGCCTGGCCGAGCGAGGCGGCGTTGACGCCGCTGGCGAAATGACGCTTCACAAACGCCGGCGAGGCGACCGGGAGATAGCGCATCACACCGAGCTTCTTCACGCTGCAGCCCTGGACGGGTTGAGCTTCCGCGGTAATGGCGCCCAGCACCGAGCCGTCGCGCAGCAGGTTGGTGGAGTGGTCCTGGTCTTCCACGCGCACGTCGAACAACAGCTGATGGCGGTCGTGCAACTGCGCCAGCGCGGCGAGAAACCAGGTTGCCAGCGAGTCGGCGTTGACGCCGATGGCGACCGTGGCCGGGCCGCTGCTGTCCGGGCCGACCCGGAACTCGTTCAGGGTCTCCGCTTCCAGCAGGCGCATCTGCTGCACGCTGCGCAGCAGGCGTTGGCCGGCTTCGGTTGCTTCGCTGGGCGTGTGGCGCAGGATCAGTACCTGGCCCAACCGATCCTCCAGCGCCTTGATGCGTTGGGAAATGGCGGAAGGGGTCAGTGACAGGCGCCGCGCGGCGCCATCGAAACTGCCTTCTTCCAGGACGGCGGCGAACGCGACGAGTTGGGGGTTGAGCAGGCTCATAGGGCGTCGTCCTGGGCATTCACTGTGGGAGCGCACCCTGTGCGCGACGGGCCTGCGGTGAGCCCTCAGGTACGGCAGTCGCGCACAGGGTGCGCTCCCACATTGGTCATTAGGAAAATTCAGGTAAGTTAAGAATAATTAGTTTTACTGTCCAAGACGTCTACGCCACAGTGGCGGTCTTTTCGGAGCATTCCCATGATTTCCACGGCCTATCTGGCCGGCCTCGCCGCGGGCGCGGGGCTGATCATCGCCATTGGTGCGCAGAACGCCTTCGTGCTGCGCCAGGGCCTGCAGCGGCACTTCATCGGCTCGGTGGTGGCCGTGTGCATTCTCGCGGACGTGGGGCTGATCCTGCTTGGCGTCGCCGGCATGGGGCTGGCGGTGAAGCAACATCCCAGCCTGCTGGAGTGGCTGCGCTACGTGGGTGCTGCCTTCCTGGCGGTCTACGGCATGCTGGCGCTGCGGCGCGCATGGCAGGGCGAAAGCGGCCTGCAGCCGGTGGGCAATGCTGCCTTGAGCCGGGGCCGCATCGTGCTGGCCTGTCTGGCCTTCACCTTGCTCAACCCGCACGTCTACCTGGATACGGTGGTGCTGCTCGGCAGCCTGTCGACTCACTACGCAGGCAATGCGCGCTGGTTCTTCGCCGCCGGCGCGTCCACGGCCAGCGTGTTGTGGTTTCTTTCGCTGGGTTATGGCGCGCGCCTGCTGCTGCCGGTGTTCCGCAGCCCGCTCGCCTGGCGTGTGTTCGATGTGGCCGTCGCGGTGTTCATGCTGACGCTTGCGGTGGTGTTGCTGCGGCAGTCCGTGAGCTGACCGGCGCAGGGCAGGCGGCTTCCGGGCGGGCCTCGGGTACAATTTCAGGCCCCAAGAGTGTGGATTCCCCGGCATGCCCTCCCTACGCTTCGCGCTGGCCCAGTTCGATTTTCCCGTAGGCGCGGTTGCGGCCAACGCGGCCAAGGTGGGGGACCTGCTGGCGCAGGCGCGCGATGGCGGCGCGGCGCTGGTAGCGTTCCCCGAGTTGACCTTGAGCGGTTATCCGCCCGAAGACCTGCTGCTGCGCCCGAGCTTTCTCGCCGCCTGCCAATGCGAGCTCAATGCGCTTGCCGGCGGCACCAATGGCGTGGCTGCACTGGTGGGTCATCCGCATAGCGAGGGCGAGGTGTACAACGCGGCCAGCCTGCTGCGCGGCGGCAGCATCGAACTGACCACGCACAAACAGGCCTTGCCGAACTACGGCGTGTTCGACGACAAGCGCTATTTCCGCCCCGGCCACGACAGCGCGGTGGCGATGATCGACGGCGTGCGTGTCGGCATGCTGATCTGCGAAGACATCTGGCAACCCGAGCCCGCCGCCATGGCCGCAGCGGCAGGCGCCGAGCTGATCGTGGTGATCAATGCATCGCCGTGGGACGACGCCAAGCAGTCGTCGCGCGAGGCGGTGCTCACCGAGCGTGCGCTGGAAACCGGCTGTGCCATCGCCTATGTGAACCTGGTGGGCGGACAGGACGAAGTGGTTTACGACGGCGGCTCGCTGCTGGTGAACGCCGACGGCAGCATCGCCGCGCGCGCGCCCACGTTCGCGGACGTGATGCTGTGGGCCGAATTCGACAGCGAAACACGCACCCTGCGTGCGGAGAACTGGCCCACGGCCAGCGATGCGTCGATCGAAGCCACCCTCTACGCCGCGCTGGTGCGCGGCATCCGCGACTACATCGAGAAGAACGGTTTTGCGGGCGTGCTGCTGGGTCTGTCCGGCGGTATCGACTCCGCGCTGACCTTGGCGCTGGCGGTCGATGCGCTGGATGCGGACCGCGTCACCGCCGTGATGATGCCCACGCGCTACACCTCGCAGCTGTCGCTCGACGGCGCGCGCGCTCAGGCCGTGCAGGCGGGCGTGGATTACCACATCATCAATATCGAGCCGATGGTCGATGCCTTTCTCGGCGCGCTCACGCCCGCGTTTGCCGGCAAGGCCGCCGACACCACCGAGGAAAACCTGCAGTCGCGCACGCGCGGCGTCACCTTGATGGCGTTGTCCAACAAGCACGGCCGCCTGCTGCTGGCCACCGGCAACAAGAGCGAGATGGCGGTGGGCTACGCCACGCTGTACGGCGACATGTGCGGCGCCTATGCGCCGCTGAAGGACGTCTACAAGACCGTGGTCTACCGTCTCTCGCGCTGGCGCAACGCGCACGCGGCACGCCTTGGCGAGCCGGAGGCGATTCCTTCGGCGGTGATCGATCGTCCGCCCTCGGCCGAATTGCGCGACAACCAGACCGACCAGGATTCGCTGCCGCCGTACGACGAGCTCGATGCCATCCTCGAGCGCTTCATCGAAGGCGAACAGTCGCAGGCGGAAATCGCCTCGCAGGGTTTTCATGCCGACACGGTGCGCCGCGTGGTCCGCCTGGTGCTGCTCAACGAATTCAAGCGGCGGCAGGCGGCGCCGGGTCCGCGTGTGACCACGCGTGCCTTCGGGCGCGAGCGTCGTTATCCGATCACTTCCGGCTGGAAGTAACGCCTACCTCAGTCTCCTGTGGGAGCGCACCCTGTGCGCGACCGCGGCGCTGAATGCAGCCGCAGTTTCAGGTTGTCGCGAGGGAATCGGGCAGCACAGAGGTACATCTCAGCGCCGCGGTCGCGCACAGGGTGCGCTCCTACAGTCGCTGGCCATCCAGTGACCGGACACAAAAAAAGCCGGCGGCCCAAGGCCACCGGCTTTTTCCATCACAGGTCGCGCAGCGACCGGTTCAACTCTTTCACAGGTCGCCAAGCGACCGGCAAACCCGCTCTCGAATCAATGATGCCCCGAGAACGGAATCATCTTGCGCAGCGTCGACGGCGGATGCGGCCACTTCGGATCCTTCAGGTACGGATGATCCGGGTAGTTCATGGCCAGCACCTGGCGGGTCTGGTCGGCCAGGTTCTTCTGATCCATACCCAGGTAGCTGCGGGTAAGGATGGCCAGCGCGTCGCCGGTCTGCGGCGCCTGCTGGTAGTGCTCGATCACGTACTGCGAGCGGTCCGCGGCGGCCACGTAGGCCTTGTTGCGCAGGTAGTACTCGGCCACGTTGATCTCGAACTGCGCCAGCACGTTGCGCAGGTAGATCATGCGCTGGCGGGCATCGGCGGTGTACGCGCTGTCCGGGTAGCGGCGCGACAGCTCGGAGAAGTCGTCGAACGACTTCAGGTTGAAGCCCTGGTCGCGACGCGTCTGCGCCTGGTCGCCACGCTGCAGCAAACGCTCCATCGCACCGCCGGTGCGATCGAAATTGATCAGACCGCGCAAGTAATAGGCATAATCTACGTGCTTGTGGGTCGGATACGTCTTGATGAAGCGGTTGATCGTGGAGTAAGCGTCGTCCGGCTGATTGTCTTTGTACTGCGAATAGGCCAGATCGAGCTGGGCCTGTTCGTTGTAGTTGCCGGACGGGAAGCGCGCGATCAGGCGCTGGTAGGCCTTGCTCGCAGCCGAATAATCGGCGTGTTCCATCGAGTCGTGAGCCTTGGCGTACAGCTTGTCTACCGGCAGCGTATCGTTGGTGTCCCTCTTGTGATGGAACATCGAGCATGCGCTCATCGACAAAACGATGGCGAGCACGACAAAAATTTTGAAAGCCGGCAGCTTGGTTACGCGCATGAGAAGGGTTCAGATGTTTGAGCGAAAAGGGATGATAGCCGAAACGGCCGGGCGGCCGGGTGGCCAGCCATGACGATGATCCGTCATGAAGCCGCGGTGCCCCTGACGGCCGCGGGTCGGAGGTTCGACCAGACCTTGGCCGAGATGTTCCCCGACTACTCCCGCTCGCGTCTCACGGCGTGGATCAAGGCCGGCGCGGTGACCCTGGACGGCGCCATCGCGCCGCCCCGCCAGCTGTTGCGCGGCGGGGAAAAAGTCCTGCTGCAAGCGGAACTTGAGACCGAAGTGGAGCTCGAGCCCGAAGCCATTGCGCTGGATGTCGTGCACGAGGACGAGCACGTGCTGGTGCTGAACAAGCCGGCCGGGCTGGTGGTGCATCCGGGCGCAGGAAATAGTGCGGGCACCCTGCTGAACGCCTTGCTGCACCACGATCCGAAGCTGGCCCAGCTGCCGCGCGGCGGCATCGTGCACCGGCTGGACAAGGACACCTCGGGCCTGATGGTGGTGGCCAAGAGCCTGCCCGCCCTCACGGCGCTGGTGGACATGCTGTCCCGCCACGACGTGGAGCGGCAGTACGAAGCGGTAGTGCTCGGCACCCTGGTGGCCGGCGGCACGGTGGATGCCCCGATCGGCCGCCATATGGGCGACCGCCTGCGCCAGGCCGTGCGCGACGAGGAGGACGGCAAGCACGCCGTCACCCATTACCGCCTGCGCGAGCGCTTCCGCGGCCACAGCCTGCTGCAGTGCAGCCTGGAGACCGGCCGTACCCACCAGATTCGCGTGCACCTGTCGCATATCGGCCATCCGCTGGTCGGCGATCCGCTGTACGGCGGCGGCCTCAAGCTGCCCAAGGGCGCCACGCCCGAGCTGGTGGCGGCGCTGCGCGGCTTCCGCCGCCAGGCCCTGCACGCCGAGCGGCTGGCGTTCGAGCATCCGGTCAGCCACGAGCCGCTGTCCTTCAGCGCCGAGCGGCCAGCCGACCAACAGGCCCTGATCGACGCACTGCGCGCCGATACCGCCCAGGCCGACCCGGACGACTGGCGCTGATGCCGGGCGACGCCTGGCTTATCCCGGATTGGCCGGCGCCCGCCCGCGTGCGGGCTGCGGTCAGCACGCGGCAGGGCCCCGGCGTGTCCGAAGGCGCCTGGGCGCGCTTCAATCTCGGGGCCCGCTGCGGCGATCTGCCCGAAGCGGTGGCCGCCAACCGGGCCGCGGTTCGGAGTTCGCTGGGGCTGGCTCGCGATCCGCACTGGCTTCAGCAGGTCCACGGCGTGGACGTGGCCGATGTCGACCGCCTTGCCGGTGGGCCGGAGCCGCGAGCCGACGCCTCGGTGACCCAGCGTGCCGGCGAGCCGCTGGCGATTCTCACCGCCGACTGCCTGCCGGTGCTGTTCTGCACCACCGACGGTCGCGCGGTGGCGGCCGCCCATGCGGGCTGGCGCGGCCTCCAGGCCGGCGTGCTGGAAGCGGCCCTGAATTCCCTGCAGGCGCCGCCTACCCAGGTGATGGCGTGGCTGGGTCCATGCATCGGCAAGGCCAGCTATGAAGTGGGCGAGGAAGTGCGCGATGCCTTCATCGTCTGCGATGCGGGCGCGGCCGAGGGTTTCGAGCCGACGCGACCGGGTCACTGGCTGTGCGATCTCGCCTGGCTGGCGCGTCGCCGGCTGCAGGCAGCAGGCATGACTCGCGTGCATGGCGGCGGCTTCGATACGCGCACCGACGATCGCTTCTATTCCTATCGACGCGATGGGGCGCAGAGCGGAAGGTTTGCGAGTTTGATCTGGCTGCAGGACCAGCCATAACGTCGACCCGTTGTGAGAGGGCCCATGGTGGGAGACCCCCTGTGGGAGCGCACCCTGTGCGCGACAGGCGTCCGAAGGCTTCGCTAGAACTGGTTGCCGAGGTAGCGCTCGGACGCCTGTCGCGCACAGGGTGCGCTCCTACAGAAGTAGGTTGG
>Ga0207670_10001743_pt1 | contig 11365 bp, 9 predicted proteins | sample KBSS23HmetaG_FD_184339 | JGI IMG/M metagenome (GOLD analysis project Ga0207670, IMG submission 184339) | Switchgrass rhizosphere microbial communities from Kellogg Biological Station, Michigan, USA - KBS S2-3H metaG (SPAdes) (version 2) | ecosystem: Host-associated > Plants > Roots > Rhizosphere... | reverse complement strand
TGTTTTTTGACTTTCAGATAGTCGTCGTAGAAGCCAACGAATCCGAAGCCGAGCGTCACCCAAAGCACCACCCAGACATAGGGGTTGGCCGGATTGGCCCAGAGCAGGGTCGAGACGAGCAGGCCGGACAGGATCATCAGCCCGCCCATCGTCGGCGTGCCGGCTTTGGCGATGATATGCGACTTCGGCCCGTCGGCACGGATCGGCTGCCCCTTCCCTTGCAGCAGGCGAAGGCGGTGGATCATGGTTTGCCCGAACAGGAAAACGAACAAAAGTCCGGTGATCACCGAGCCGCCGGTGCGGAACGTGATGTAACGGAACACGTTGAGGATCGAGAGCTTGTCCGACAATTCCACGAGCAAATAGAACATCGCCTCAACCTTGTGCGGACGCGGTTTCCAACATGCCGTGCTGGACGGACAGCTTTTGCAGCGCCTTGACAATAGGCGCCATGCGCGAGCCGAGCGAGCCCTTGACCATGACGACGTCGCCGGCGCCCACGGCGGACAGCACTTGCGGTTCGAGCGCGGCGGAGTCTTCGGCGTAGCCGCCGCGGCGGCCCGCCGGCAGCGCCTGCCACAGCGCGCGCATCAGCGGCCCGCAGCAGAACACGAGATCGATCGCATTGGCGTCGACCGCGGCGAGGAGCCCGCGATGGAGCGCGCGGCCGCGCGGCCCCAGTTCGAGCATGTCGCCGAGGACGGCGATGCGCCGGCCGACGGCGCCGATCGGCTTCTGGCCGAGCAGCGCCAGCGCGGCGGCCATCGACGCCGGATTGGCGTTGTAGCTCTCGTCGATGACGGTTGCGCGCCCGCCGGGAAGATCGATCTCGACCGCGGCACCGCGCCCGGACGTGGGCTTGAAGTCGGCAAGCGCAAGCGCGCTCAGCGCGAGATCGGCGCCGACCAGCACCGTCGCCGCCAGGACCGCAAGCGAATTGTCCACGAGGTGACGGCCCGGCGCGCCGATCTTGTAGGTGAGTTCGGTGCCGAGGATGTCCGCCTGCGCGGTCGAGCAGTCGGGATGCAGCGCGCATTTTATGAGGCGCGCGTCCGCCTCCTCGTGCTCGCCGAAGGTGACGATGCGGCCGACGCCCGCCGCTTTGGCGCGGCGCTTGAGGTGCGCGAACTGCGAATTGTCGCGGTTGAGCACGGCGGCGCCGCCGGCTTCGAGGCCAAGAAAGATTTCCGCCTTGGCGTCGGCGATCTTGGCCAGCGAGCCGAAGAATTCGAGATGCACCGGCGCGATCGTGGTGATGATGGCGACGTGTGGGCGCGCGAGCCGCGACAGCGGCTCGATCTCGCCAGCGTGGTTCATTCCCATTTCCAGGACCGCGTAGCGCGCGCTCGCCGGACAGCGCGCGAGCGACAGCGGCACGCCCCAATGATTGTTGTAGGAGGCGGTCGAGGCGTGAGTCGCTCCATCCTTGGAAAGCGCGAGCCGCAGCGCCTCCTTGGTGCCGGTCTTGCCGACCGATCCGGTGACGCCGATCACTTTACCCTCAAAGCGCGCCCGCGCCGCAGCCGCGAGCGCGCGCAACGCCGCGAGCACGTCCGGCACGACAAGCAAGGGCGCGTCGTGCGGCAACTCGGCCCGGCGGCTTGCGGCCACGACGGCAAGTCCGGCCTTCGCAGCGAGCGCCGGGGCGACGAAATCATGACCGTCGCGGTTGTCACCTTGAATGGCGAAGAATGCGTCGCCCGCCGCCAGCGTGCGGCTGTCGATCGAGATTCCGCGAACCGATTGCGGCAGCGCGCCTGCGCGCTCCGCGCCGGTCGCCGCCGCCATGGCGTCGACGGTCCACAAAGCGCGTTCCGTCATGCGGCAAGCTCCTTGAGCGCCGCGGCGACCGCCTCGTGATCGCTGAACGGCACAACCCGGTCGCCGATGATTTGGCCCGTTTCATGGCCCTTGCCGGCAATCAGGAGCACATCGCCGGTGCCCAATCCTGCGATCGCCGAACGGATCGCATCATGGCGATCGCCGATCTCGGTCGCGCCGGGGGCAGCGGCGATGATGGCGGCGCGGATCGCAGCCGCGTCCTCGCTGCGCGGATTGTCGTCCGTGACGATGACGCGGTCGGCCTTGGCGGCGGCGACTACCCCCATCAGCGGACGCTTGCCGCGGTCGCGGTCGCCACCAGCGCCGAAGACGACAATGAGCCGGGCCGCCGTGTATGGCCGCAACGCCTCGAGCGCCTTGGCGAGCGCGTCCGGCTTGTGCGCGTAGTCGACGAAAATCGGCGCGCCACGGCTCGTGCCGACGAGTTCGAGCCGGCCCGGGGCGCCAACGAGGTGTTCGAGCGCCGGGAACACCGTCGCGGGATCGCCACCGGTCGCGACGGCGAGCCCGGCCGCGACCAGCGCGTTTTCCACCTGGAACTCGCCGACCAGCGGCAAGCGCACACGAAAAGATCGGCCGCCGTGCTCAAGCATCAACGCCTGCGCGAATCCGTCCCGGGCGGATTCGACAAGGCGGATACCGGTTCCATGACGTCCGACAGTGATGATCGAAAGTCCGCGCGCCTTCGCGGCAGCGACAAAGGCTTGCGCATGCTCGTGATCGACATCGATGACCGCGGCGCCGCCCGGCTCGATCAGGGACTCGAACAGTCGCAGCTTCGCGGCGAGATAGGCTTCGAGGCTCGGATGATAGTCGAGATGATCGCGGGTGATGTTGGTGAACGCGCCGGCGGCGATCTTGAGGCCGTCGAGGCGGTGCTGATCGAGCCCGTGCGAGGATGCTTCGATCGCCAGATGGGTGACTTCATCGCCGGCGAGCGCGTCGAGCGTACGGTGCAGTGCGACGGGATCTGGCGTCGTGAGCGAGCCATAGGTCGCGCCGCGGGGAGAGACGACACCGATCGTGCCGATGCTCGCGGCCCGGTGTCCGAGCGCCGTCCAGATCTGACGCGTAAAGGCTGCGACCGAAGTCTTTCCGCTCGTGCCGGTGACGGCGGCAATGATGCGCGGCTGGCGCGGGAACAATCTGGCGGCCATGACGGCGAGCGCGCGGCGGGCATTAGCAACGCGCGCGAAAGGAGTTCCCTCCGCCGGCGGAACGTCCGGCCGGCGCTCCGCCACGATTGCGGCAGCGCCGGCAGCGAGCGCGGGCGCGATGAAGCGCAGCCCATCGGCCTTGCCGCCGGCAATCGCGACGAACGCGTCGCCGCGCCTGACCGCGCGGCTGTCGGCCGTCACGCCGCCGACATCGACATCGGCAAACCGGGCATCGATCTCGGCGTCGGCAGGCAGAATCTCGCGAAGCTTCATGGCGGCTCGGTCGATGTGCGGCCTCGCCTTACCTGCTTTCCCTTATCGAGGCCAGTATCAGCTGATCGGCCGGCGGCAGGTCGAGGCGGGGCTCAATGCCGAGGAGCGGCGCGATGCGCGAGACCACCGCGCCGCCGACCGGCACCGCGTTCCAGCCGGACGTGGTGAAGCCGTGCGTTTCCGGCAACGCCTGCGGGTCATCGATCATGATCAGCAGCACAAAGCGCGGCTGGTCGGCCGGCATCACCGCCATGAAATCGGTCAGCACCTTGGTCTTGGAATAGTGGCCGTTGATGACCTTGTCCGCCGTGCCGGTCTTGCCGCCGATGTAGTAGCCACGCACGTCGGCCTTTTCGGCAGTGCCTTTCTCCACATTGAGCCGCATCAGATAGCGCATCATCTCGCTGGTCTGCGGCTTGATGACCTGCTTGCCCAGCGCGGCCGCCTCGGCCTCGGTGCGCCGCAGGAAGGTCGGCGGAATAAGCACCCCACCATTCATCAAGGCGGCGACGCCCATCACCGCCTGCAGGGGCGCGACCGAAAGGCCGTGGCCGAAGGCGATGGTGATGGTGTTGAGTTCGCCCCAGCGCTTGGGAACGATCGGCTCGGCGCTTTCGGGAAGTTCGGTGCGCAGCCGGTCGAGCTGGCCCAGCTTCTTCAGGAACGCCTTGTGCGCCTCGACCCCGACCGCGAGCGCCGCGCGCGCTGCCCCGATGTTCGACGAATAGGTGAAAATCTCCGGCACCGTGAGCACACGATGCTGGGCGTGGAAGTCGTGGATGTCGAATTTGCCGAAGCGCAGCGGCATACGCGCGTCGAATGAGGATTTGAGCGTCACCTTGCCGGAATCGAGCGCCATCGCGAGGGTGAACGCCTTGAACGTCGAGCCCATCTCGAAGACGCCGGTGGTCAGCCGGTTGATCCGCGTCGGATCGAGCGCCTGGTGCGGATTGTTGGGATCGTAGTCGGGCTCCGACACCATGGCGACGACCTCGCCGGTGCGGACGTCGAGCACGATCCCGGCGGCAGCCAACGCCTTGAACTTGGTCCGCGCCGAAACGAGCTCGTCGCGCAGCGCGTGCTGCACGCGCAGATCGACCGCCAGCTCGACCGGCGTCTGCAGGCGGTCGGTCGCCAGCCCCGCCATGTGCAACGCCGCGAGCCCGTGGCCGTCGAGCCACTTCTCCATGCCGGCGATGCCCTGATTGTCGATGTTGACGTGGCCGATCACGTGGGAGACCTCGGCGCCGTTCGGATAGTCGCGCTTGTTCTCGCTGAGGAAGCCGATACCGGGCAGGCCCATCCGGTAGACGTCTTTTTGCTGCTTGGGCGTGATCTCGCGCTTGAGCCAGACGAAGCCGCGCTTGGAGGAGAGCCGTTCGCGCAGCTCGCTGGCATCCAGATCGGGAAGCTGGGCGGTGAGCAACTCCACCGCCTCGTCCACATCGATGATGTGGCGAGGTTCGCCGTAGAGGGAGGGGACGCGCACGTCGGTGGCCAGCACTTCGCCGCGCCGGTCGAGGATGTCGGGACGTGCCGTGGCGATCGCATCGCCCGAGGGACCGTGGCGCGCCACCCGGCTGTCGGGGATGACCGCAAACATGACGAGCCGCGCGGCGATGATGCAATATACGGCGGCGAAAACCAGAATGGCGAGGCCGACTCGCGCCCGCGCCTTTGCCGCGCGATCGATGTTGTTGCCGTAGAGCAGGCCGCGCAACAGCCGCCGGCGCCAAGGCTCGGCAGGAAGCGGGGCAGTCTCCTGCGCGGTCGTGGTCATGCGCTTACTGATCCGCCGCTGCGGCGGCTGCCGGCGCGGCCGCCTCGCCCGCGCTGCTCGCCGCGTCGGGCGCCGGAACGCTTCCTGTGACCGTCTCCGGCTCCTCCAGATTCTCGATCATGACGCCGATCGGATCGGCGACGCCGGGCATCAGGAATTGCGGCGGATGTTCGGGAAGCTGATCGAACGAACCGAATTGCGTCGACGCTGTCGGCTTGAGTTGCAGGTGGCGCTTGGCGAGCGCTTCGATGCGCGCCGGATTATCGAGTTCGCCCCATTCGGCGCGCAGCGCCGCGATGGTGTCGCGCTCGTGTCGGACCTCGCTGCGAATCTTGGCGAGACGCTCGGCCTGCACCGTCGCGTCGAATTTGATGCGATAGACATAGGCCGCCGCGAGCACGAGGACGCCGATCACCAGAAGGTTGAGGATGCGGAAGATCACGGTTGCCCTCGGACGACTTCGGCAAGCGGCGGCAGGCGCGGAAGCAGCGCTGCGACCGGCTTGGCGCGCGGTGCCGCATCCGTGCGCTCGGCCGCCCGCAGCTTTGCCGAGCGCGCGCGCGGGTTGGCGGCGATCTCGACTGCGTCGGGCGTCTCCGGCCGCCGGGTAAGCACGCGGAAGGTCGGCGACGCCGGCGGAAGCTCCGGCCGATGGCGCGAACCGGCGGGCGCGCGGCTGCGTTCGGCGAGGAAATTTTTGACGATGCGATCTTCGAGCGAGTGGAAGGCGACCACGACCAGGCGACCTCCCGGCTTGAGCACGCGCTCGGCGGCGGCAAGCCCGTCCGCCAATTCGGCGAGCTCATTGTTGACGAAGATGCGCAACGCCTGGAACGTGCGCGTGGCGGGATGGATGGCGCTCTCGCGTGCACGGACGACACGCGCGACCAGATCGGCGAGCGCCCGCGTTGTGGCGATCGCTTGCTCCTGCCGCGCCTTGCCGATGGCGCGCGCCACCGCGCGCGCGTGGCGCTCCTCGCCCAGTGTTGCAATGATGGCGGCGAGGTCGCGCTCGCTGGCATTCGCGACGACGTCGGCCGCGCTCGGCCCCTCGTTTCCCATACGCATGTCGAGCGGGCCTTCGAGCCGGAACGAAAATCCGCGGCCGGGACTGTCGAGCTGCATCGAGGAAACGCCGAGATCGAACACGACGCCGTCGACTGCTGAGACGCCGGCGCGAGAGAGTATTGTTTCGATGTCGGAGAAGCGTTCCTCAAACAGGAGCAGCCGGTCGCTCGCTTCCGCGGCGAGGGCCGCACCCTCCGCGGTCGCGCCGGCGTCGCGGTCGATGCCGATCACCCGCGCGCCCGGCGTCGCCAGGATGGCGCGCGAGTAACCGCCCGCGCCGAAGGTCGCGTCGACATAGACGCCGTCAGCGCGGACGCCGAGCCACCCCACTGCGGGGCCGGCGAGCACGGGAAGGTGACGAGCCGGTCCGCCAGCGACAGCCGCGCTGTCGCTGCCCGTCATCACTCCCGTGCTCCGAGCGGCCTTGCCCCCGCCATCCGGGCGCCCAGCTCCTGCTTGTAGGCACGGACCTTCTCGGTGGCCTCCGCGAGTTCCGTGCGAAAGCGGCCGGGCTCCCAGATCTGAAATTTGTGGCCGAGACCGACGAAGGCGACGGCATCGCCGATCCCCGCATGCGTCTTGAGCACATCGGTGATCACGACGCGGCCTTCGCCGTCGATCTTCAGCGTCTCGCTCGTGCCATAGAGCGCAAGCGAGAAGCGCTCGCGCTCTTCGGAATAGGGTGAAAAGTCGCCGATCAGCGCTTCGATCTCCGCGAGCAAGGCGTTGCCGCCAGCATCGAGCGCAGGCCGATCGAGCGTCGGGTAGCAATACAGGCCATCGAAGCCATCGCGGGCGAGTACTGCGCGAAACGATGCCGGCACCGACACGCGTCCCTTGGCATCGAGACGGAGCATGTAATGGGACACGAACCGGTCCATCTCGCCCTTCGCCGAACGGACGGCCCGATGGGCGCGACCGCTGCAACCGGCAAACCCTCCCCCAACCTCCGGATATGCCATCGGCGGCTAGGCCGGGCCGCGCCGAAGTTGGGAATAAATGGGCTATCATGGGAGAATATGGGCGTCAATCGAATCGACTCGGCCGCGGGGCCGCGACTTCGCATGGCGATTAGCGAGCGTTAAGTTTAAGGAATGGTTGAAGTCTCAACCGCGTAGCGGCGCTGGCCGGCCTCGCGTGAGCAATAGGGAGGCCCTGGCCCGCCCGCCTTGTGCTTTCATTGAGCGCGATGTATCGAGCGACCCGGTTCGCCGCGTTGAGGAGAGCGTGCCAGTCGATCCGTTGCGTTGATCGTTCGCACGTGCAAATCGGCTTGTCGGCGACGGCGTTCGCTCTGGGGTAAAGTCATGGCGCGTCCCGCATTTCCGGCCGATTCCTCCGTCGTCGCCGATGTCCGCCCCTCGGCCAATCATGGCGAGCGCACCGGCATCCAGCGCCCGAACATGATCGTCCTCCACTACACCGGCATGACGAGCGCCAATGGGGCGCTTGACCTCCTGTGCTCGTCCGGGAGCCAGGTCTCGGCCCACTACTTCGTCTTCGAGGACGGCAGGATCGTGCAGATGGTGCCGGAAAGCCGGCGCGCCTGGCATGCCGGTTCCGCGTTCTGGGGCGGCGAGACCGACATCAATTCGTGCTCGATCGGCATTGAGATCCATAATCCGGGCCACGATCACGGTTATCCGGACTTTCCCAAGCGCCAGATGGCGGCCACGACAGCCCTCTGCCGCAGCATCCTTACCCGCAACACCATTCCGCCGGTGCGTGTGCTCGCCCACTCCGACATCGCCCCGGCGCGCAAGCAGGACCCCGGCGAGAAATTCCCGTGGCGGACCCTTTATGATTCAGGGGTGGGGCATTGGGTCAGGCCGGCCGCCATTGTGGAGAATAGCGTCCTGGTCGCGCTCGGCGACAGCGGCGAGGCGGTCACCGGAATCCAGGAGATGCTCGCCGAGTACGGCTACGGCATCGCCATCAGCGGCATCTACGATTCCGCCACGCACGCCGTGGTCACGGCGTTCCAGCGCCATTTCCGTCCGCAGCGGGTCGACGGTGTCTGTGACGAGTCGACACGGGCGACTTTGCAGAGCCTGATCGCCACGCGTGGCCGGGTGCGCACCATCGCGTCACGGGGCCGTAGCACTGAGAACGTCCCCGCCTCTTGACGAAGAGCGCGGGCCTGCCCATCCCTGTCCTGTCAGTCGGCCGGACGGCCGCTCCGGCAAGAGCCGAAAGGCTGCCGGGGAGGAAAGTCCGGGCTCCGTGGACGAGCGGTGCCGGATAACGTCCGGCGGGTGCGAGCCCAGGGAAAGTGCCACAGAGAACAGACCGCCGCGGGGTGTTGCGTAAGCCGCGGCAAGGGTGAAACGGTGCGGTAAGAGCGCACCGCGCCGGCGGCAACGCCGGCGGCACGGCAAACCCCACCGGGAGCAAGACCGAATAGGGACGGCGCGCCGCCTCCGCACGCAAGTGCGAAAGCGGCTGGATCGATGTCCAGATCCGCCCGTCCGGGTAGGTTGCTGGAGGCGCCGCGCAACCGGCGCCCTAGAGGAATGGCCGTCACGTATGCAGGCGTGCCTGCATGCCATCCAGAACCCGGCTTACAGGCTGGCTGACGCTAGCTTAAGGGCGCCCGGCGGAAATCATCCGGCGGGCGCCCGCCAGTTTTGAGGCGCGGTCGACAACGCGGCGCGTGCATCGAGCGCAATGAAGAATCGGGCGAGTTCGCGTGCCACTGAGAAGCGGCGGAACCCATGCAGCAGGCACGGAAAGAACAGGTTGCAGAACCCTGTCCGAGCCGCCTATCTATGCCCGCATGGATACGATAACCGCACCATCTGCAGGCGTATCGGCAGCGCCCGAGGCGGGCCGCGCGGGGGCTTTGATCGACGTCACGTTGACCGACATAACCGTCGTCGCCCGCGATACCAACCTGTACACCTTCGCCCGGCCGGGCGGCGGCGCCCTGCCCGCTTACAAACCGGGCGCGCATATCGACATTCACATCCCCAACGGGCTCGTCCGCCAGTTCTCGCTGCTTAACCCCGCCGACAATCCCGAAAGCTATGTCGTCGGCATCAAGCGCGATGCGCAAAGCCGTGGCGGCTCGCGCTACATCTTCGACGAGATGCGCGTCGGGCACGCGGTCAAGATCAGCGCACCGCGCAACAATTTCCCGCTCGTCGAGAGTGCCGAGCACGTCGTCCTCGTCGCCGGCGGCATCGGCATCACGCCGATCTGGTGCATGGCGCAGCAGCTCGCGGCGCAGAACCGTTCCTGGAAGCTTTACTATTCGTGCCGCTCGCGCGCCGACATGGCGTTTCTGGACACGATGGCGAAATTCGCCCCAGGCACCGCGCATCTGCATTTCGACGATGAAGCGGACGGCAAGTTCCTCGATCTCGCGGCCGTGTTTGCGACCGCGCCGCAGAACACGCACTTCTATTGCTGCGGCCCCAACCCGATGCTCAAGGCGTTCGAGGCGGCGGCGGCCTCGCGGCCGCGCAGCAACGTGCACGTCGAATATTTCACCCCGAAGGAGGAAGCGGCAGCAGGGACGCTCGGCGGCTTCTGGGTCGAACTCGCGCGCTCCGGCGAGGAATTTTTCATCCCCGAGGGCAGGAAGATCCTCGAAGTGCTCTACGAGGCCGGCATCGACGTCGACTATTCCTGTGAGCTCGGCATCTGCGGCGAATGCGTCACGCGTGTCATCTCCGGCGTCCCCGAGCACCACGATTCCGTGCTGAGCGAGGAGGAGCAGGCGAGCAACGAAAAGGTCATGATCTGCTGTTGCGGCTGCAAGAGCGAACGCCTGGTATTGGACATGTAGGCGTCGCGTTGCTCCGGACGTGCAATTAAGCTAAGCCCCGTGCGCAGGGCCGAATTTTGGAGAAACGCGATGGCCGACCACGGCGAGCTCGAATACGCGACAGCGGACGGGAACGACTATGCTGAGCACGAGCAGATGTACCGTTCATTTGTCGCGTTGGTGAAGGGCGGGATCGCAGTCATCGTCGTCATCCTCATCCTGATGGCAATATTCCTCGTCTGAACTCGTCCGCTCGTCGCACGCCGTCGGTGAGGGCCGGCACCAAGCCGCGTGCGCACGGGCTTGAAACCGGCCGCGCACGCAGGCCGCCGTCGGAGGCACCATGAAGGTCGCGGTTGCTGCGGAAACCGAGGCGGGCGAGCCGCGGGTGGCCGCCACTCCGGAGACGGTCAAGAAAATGATCGCGCTCGGCGCCGAGGTCGCGGTCGAGCCCGGCGCCGGAATCAAATCGGGCATCCTCGACGCGGATTTTTCTGCCGCGGGCGCGAGCGTCACTCCCCAGGCGGTCGAGAACGCGGATGTCGTCCTCAAAGTGCGCCGTCCGCAAGCTGCCGAGCTGTCGCGATACAAGAAAGGCGCGATGGTCATCGCCATCATGGACCCTTACGGCAATGAGCCCGCGCTGCGCGCCATGGCCGCCGCCGGGATCGTCGGCTTCGCCATGGAACTCCTGCCGCGCATCACCCGCGCGCAGGGAATGGACGTGCTGTCGAGCCAGGCCAATCTCGCCGGCTATCGCGCCGTGATCGATGCCGCCGCCGAATACGGCCGGGCGCTGCCGATGATGATGACCGCAGCCGGCACAGTGCCGGCGACGCGCGTCTTCGTCATGGGCGCTGGCGTCGCCGGCCTGCAGGCGATCGCCACCGCGCGCCGCCTCGGCGCAATCGTCACCGCGACCGACGTGCGACCGGCGGCCAAGGAGCAGGTCGAGAGCCTCGGCGCCAAGTTCATCGCCGTCGAGGACGACGAATTCCGCGCCGCCGAGACCGCCGCCGGCTACGCCAAGGAAATGTCGAAGGAGTACCAGGCCAAGCAGGCCGCGCTCGTCGCCGAACATATCAAGAAGCAGGACATCGTCATTACCACCGCGCTCATTCCCGGCCGGCCGGCGCCGCGGCTCATCTCCAAGGAGATGGCCGCATCCATGCGGCCCGGTTCGGTGATCGTCGATCTCGCCGTCGAGCGCGGGGGCAATGTCGAAGGCGTCGCCGCCGACGCGGTCGCCAATGTCGGCGGCACCAAGATCGTCGGCTACAACAACGTGCCCGGCCGGCTCGCCGCCACCGCCTCGAGCCTCTACGCCAAGAACCTCTATGCGTTCCTGGAAATCCTGATCGACAAAAAGACAAAAGCGCTCGCCGTCAACTGGGACGACGATATCGTCAAGGGGACGGCGCTCACCCGCGACGGCGAGATCGTGCATCCGAACTTCAAACCGAGAGCGCTGCGTGA
>Ga0207670_10001742_pt1 | contig 11365 bp, 4 predicted proteins | sample KBSS23HmetaG_FD_184339 | JGI IMG/M metagenome (GOLD analysis project Ga0207670, IMG submission 184339) | Switchgrass rhizosphere microbial communities from Kellogg Biological Station, Michigan, USA - KBS S2-3H metaG (SPAdes) (version 2) | ecosystem: Host-associated > Plants > Roots > Rhizosphere... | reverse complement strand
CGCGTCGCGTCGGCGAGGACGGCGTCGAAGAGCGCGCGGCGCCCCTGCGCGATGTCCTGGAGGCGCAGCGAGCCGAGGACCGCGCACGTCCGCGGGAAGCGCGTCGCGCCGCCGCAGCCGAGCCCCTCGACGATCTTCGCGCGTACGAGCTCGATCGCCGCGGCGCTCGCCCGATCGACGACGATCTGCCCCAGGACTTGCACCGCGTCGTCGGCGATGCTCATCGCGTCGCGCCCTTGCGTCGCCCCCTGCGGCGTGAACGGCGTCATCGGCGGCGCCCTCACGAGCGCGTCGTAATCCGCGGCGCTCGCGGGCGGGCTCGGCGATCGCTGCGCCGCGCCGGCCGCGGGCTCGGCCTCTGGCGTCGCCGCGGATCCCGCGGTCGCGCCGGACACCGCGGGCGTCGCGCCGGCCGTCGCCGGCGTGCTGCCCGACATCGCGGCCGGCGGCGTCGCGCTGGACGCGTTCGTCGCGGCCGCGTCGATCGCGGATCGCGGGACCGCGGCCGCCGCCATCACCCACCGCACCGAGCACGGCCGCTTGCACGGCCGGAGCACGCGCTTCGTACCGGCTTGCGTGAGGAAGACGACCTCGGTGTCGTCGGACGGCGGGTGCGCCGCGAGCTCCTGTCGCGCGCTCGCGAGCCCCGGCTCGTCGGCGTGGGCGGCGGGCGCGACCGACGCCGCCCCGGCCAGGGCAAACGCGGCGGCGATCGATCGGAGGTGGGCGAACGACGGGCGGATCGGTGCGGGGGTTCTTGGCATGGGTTCTCTTCGGAGGTCAGAGGAGGAGCGCGAGCGCCGCGCCGATCTGCGCCGAGAACGCGTCGATCGCCGCGTCGAGCGGCGTGAAGAGCGATCCTGCGCCGTCGATCCCGATGCACGTCCCGAGCGCGAGGCGCTCGTCGTTGGCCGTGCACAGGATCGTCCCCGAGTCGCCGCTCGCCGTCACCGCCGTCGCTGTCCGGATCACGTTCGAGACCGCGACGCGATTCGGGCGCGCCGCGGCGGGGAGGTACACCACCGCGGGCTCGATCGTGCAGGCGGCGACCTCGGAGTAGTCGTTCGAGACGGCGCGGAACGTCTGCGCGAGCGTCCCCGCGATCGCCGTCGCGTCGAGGAGCCCGGTCAGCCGCGGGGCGTGCTTGTGTGTCGTCGCCGCGAGCATCTGCTCACCGTGCGCGTGGAGGCGGACGAGCGCCGCGTCGAGCGGGTGGCTCGCCCCGGCGGGCGGCGCGAGGTCGAGGAGGTTCGACGCGACCGCGCCGATCTCGATCGGCGCGCCGCCGGACGCCGCGCAGCGCACGACGCCGCCCCCGCCGCGCGAGAAGAGGTGCCCGGCGGTCACGATGTACGTCGCGCCGCCGCCGCGGAGCGCGCACCCGACCGCGCCCCACCGCTCGCCCTGATCGTGCACGAGGATCGGCGCGCCGGGATGAATCCCGCTGAACGCCGTCGCGGCCGCGCCGTTCGTCCCGTTCGTCCCCACGCGTCCCCTCCTGTCCGCTCTCCATTCGATTCGCGGGGACGCGACCCCGTCGCGCGCGATGTCGCTCGCGCTCGGCGAGTCTACCTCCGTGAGACTTCGGTCGCGACGTCTGCTGAGCCGCCGGTTCCATCCGTGTTCGGTGGATCGAAAGCTCGATATGCCCCTCCGCGGAAGGCGTTCGTTTGGCTCGTCTCCGTACGGCAGCCAAACCAGGCGCCGAATAGACGACATCGGTCGCGACAGGCCGTGACAAGCGCCGACAAACGAGCAAAAGCACACGCGCGCTGCGGCCGTGATGACGACTCGCGTGCCGCGTCGATCGCCCCTCGTCGCCTCGAGCCACCTCCAAGGACCCTTCATGAGCGTGAATCGCACCTCCCTTTTCGTGATCCTCGTGACGACCGCCGTATCGGCGGCGTGCGCGAGCCCGGCGCCCGATCGCGCCACGTCTTCGAAGGAGAGCGCCGCGGCGCTGGCGTCTCCTCTGTCGCCGAGCCCGAACGGGCGCGGCGCGCGCCCGCGCGTCTTCGCCCCGCGGCCTTCGTCGATCCCCGCGTCGGTGGGCGTGCCCGGGAGCTACCAGGACAAGGCGGGCTGCGCAGGCCAGTGGGACCCGGCGTGTACCGCGACGCAGATCGCGTACGACGCGCGCTTCGATCTGTGGACCGGCTCGCTCCATGTCGCGGCCGCGGGGAGCTACGAATACAAGATCGCGCTCAACGGGACGTGGGACGAGAACTACGGCGCGAACGACCAACGCAACGGCGCGAACGTCCCGCTGAGCGTCGCGTCGCCCGGTCCGGTCACGTTCGTCTACGACCACAAGACGCACTGGATCGCCGACAGCTCGCTCGCGCCGGGCGGGCAGGTGATCGCCGTCGCCGCGGGGAGCTTCCAGAGCCAGCTCGGGTGCAGCGGCGATTGGCAGCCGGACTGCTTCGCCTCGCTCCTCGAGGGGACCGGGCCGGGTATTTACCAATTCACGACGACGAGCCTCCGCGCCGGCGCGTACGAGTTCAAGATCGCGCTCGCCGGGAGCTGGACGACGAACTTCGGCGCGGGCGGCGATCCGGGCGGCGCGAACATCGCGTTCACCGTCCCGCGGGACGGCGCCGAGGTGCTCATCGAGTGGAGCGCCGTGACGAAGGTGCCTCGCGTCGTCGTCGGCGGCGTCCACGGCGATCTGTCGCGCGCGCAGGCGCACTGGGTGAGCCCCGACACGATCGCGTGGAACGTCCCTCCGCCGCCCCCCGATGCCGTCTTCACGCTGCACGCCGATCCGAACGGCGCGCTCTCGCTCGCCCCCGAGGGGATCACCGGCGGGACGAGCGTCGCGCTGACGGTCGATCCGGCCGGCCTCCCGGCCGACGTGCGCGCGAAGTTCCCCCACCTCGCGAGCTTCACGGCGCTCACGATCGCGAGCACCGATCTCCCGAAGGTCCCCGACATCCTGAAAGGGCAGATCGCGGTCGACGAGGTCCGCGCGGGGAACGGGCTCGACGCGACGTCGCTCCAGATCCCGGGCGTCCTCGACGCGATCTACGCGAACGATCTGCCGCTCGGCCCGACGTTCACCCACGGCCGCCCGACGCTCCGCGTGTGGGCGCCGACGGCGCGCTCGGTGACGCTCCACCTCTTCGACGACTCGAAGCCGGAGACGACCGCCGTCACGCAGGCGATGAGCCTCGACTCCGCGACGGGGACGTGGAGCATCCAGGGGCCGGAGTCGTGGCGAGGGAAGTACTACCTCTTCGAGGTCGAGGTGTTCGTCCGGTCGCAGCAGGCGGTCGTGAAGAACCTCGTGACCGACCCGTACTCGGTGAGCCTGTCGATGAACAGCCAGCGCTCGCAGATCATCGACCTCGCCGACCCGTCGCTGATGCCGCCGGGCTTCCGCGAGCTCGAGAAGCCGCCGCTCGCGGCGCCCGAGGACACGGTCCTCTACGAGCTCCACGTCCGTGACTTCAGCGCCGGCGACACCACCGTCCCGGCGGCGCACCGCGGGACGTTCATGGCGTTCACCCACGAGCGCTCCGCGGGGATGCAGCACCTCGCGCGCCTCGCGCGCGCCGGGCTGACGCACGTCCACGTCCTCCCGTCGTTCGATTTCGCGACCGTCAACGAAGACAAATCGGCGTGGAAGGACCCGGGCGCGCCGCTCGCGAGCCTCCCGCCCGCGTCGGACGCGCAGCAGGCGGCGGTCACACAGGTCGCCGATCAGGACGGCTTCAACTGGGGCTACGACCCGTGGCACTACACGACGCCGGAGGGGAGCTACTCCACCGCGCCCGACGGCCCGGCGCGCATCCGCGAGTTCCGCGAGATGGTGCGGTCGTTGAACCGCGCCGGGCTGCGGATGGTGATGGACGTCGTCTACAACCACACCACGGCGTCGGGGCAGGACGCGCGATCGGTGCTCGATCGGATCGTCCCGGGGTACTACCACCGCCTCGATCTCGACGGGAACGTCGAGACGTCGACGTGCTGCCAGAACACGGCGAGCGAGCACGCGATGATGGAGAAGCTCCTCATCGACTCGGCCCTCACGTGGGCCACCGCGTACAAGGTCGACGGCTTCCGCTTCGACCTCATGAGCTTCCACATGAAGTCGAACATCCTGAAGCTCCGCGCGAAGCTCGACGCGCTCACGAAGGCGAAGGACGGCGCCGACGGGCGGCGGATCGTCATCTACGGCGAGGGGTGGAACTTCGGTGAGGTCGCGGACAACGCGCGCGGCGTGAACGCGACGCAGGCGAACATGGCGGGGACGGGGATCGCCACGTTCTCCGACCGTCTCCGCGACGCGGTGCGCGGCGGCGGGCCGTTCAGCCCGCGGCGCGATCAGGGGCTCGCCACCGGCCTCTCGCTCGAGCCGAACGGCACCGATCAGGGATCGAGCGACGACGCGCGGGCGCGCCTCCTCCACGACGCCGACCTCACGCGCCTCGGCCTCGCCGGGAACCTCGCCGACTACGCGTTCGTCGACGCCACGGGGCGGACGGTGACCGGGCACGACGTCGACTACAACGGGCAGCCCGCCGGGTACGCGTCGCGCCCCGACGACATCATCAGCTACATCTCGGCGCACGACGACGAGACGTGGTTCGACGCGCTCGACGCGAAGCTCCCGCAGGCGCTCCCGATGGCCGACCGCGTCCGCGCGTACGACCTCGGGATCTCGATCAACATGCTCGCGCAGAGCATCCCGTTCTTCCACGCCGGCGACGACATCCTCCGCTCGAAGTCGGGCGACAAGAACAGCTTCAACTCGGGCGACTGGTTCAACCGCCTCGACTTCTCGCTGACGACGAACGGGTGGGGCGCGGGGCTCCCGCCGAGCGGATCCAACGGGTCCGACTGGGCGATCCTCTCGCCGCTCCTCGCCGACCCGGCGCTCGCGCCGGCGCCGAAGGACATCCGCCGGGCGAGCGAGCACTTCGACGAGATGCTCCGCGTGCGTAAGAGCTCGACGCTCTTCCGGCTGCGCGGCGCCGACGCGATCAAGTCGATGGTGCGCCAGTTCAACACCGGACCGAGCCAGGTGCCGGGGCTCATCGTGACGAGCGTCACGCGCCCCGCCGGCCGCGACGAAACGAGCGAGGCGGTCCTCGTCTTCAACGCGACGCCCGCGCCGCAGGGCTTCCAGGACGCCGCGTTCCGCGGCCACGACCTCGCGCTGCACCCGGTGCTCCGCGCGTCGACCGATCCGGTCGTGCGCTCATCGAGGTTCGATCGCGAGACCGGTACGTTCTTCGTCCCGCCGCGCACGACCGCCGTCTTCGTCGACCGCGCGCCGCGCGGCGAAGGCTGCGACGCCGACTAGGCGCAACGGACGGTTGGATCTCGGGAACCGGTGGAAGGGTGAGATCACCTGCCCATCGGTTCTCGGGAACCGTTCGGAGGGTGAAATCACGTGCCTGCCGGTTCTCTCGGGAACCGCTCGGAGGGTGAAATCACGTCTCCGTCGGTTCTCGAGAGCCATTAAGCTGGTCGGACGAGGATGATCATGCATGCCACCAAGCTCACCGTCGCCGTCTTTGCCTTGAGCCTCGTGGTGGTGCCGTCGTGGGCCGGTTGTTCGTCGAGCTCGACGGACGGTACCGACGGCGGCGCGCTCGGGAACGACGGCGGCGGCGGCAGCGACGGCGGCGGCGGTCGTGACGGCGGGGGCAGCGGCGATGGCGGCGCGGTCGACGGCGGCGACTCGACGTGCACCTTCGCCACCGTCGGCCATCCGGGCGCCACGCCGATCCAGCCGAAGACCATCGCGGATCCGGGACCGGAAGGGCCGGGGGGCGTGGGCGTGTGCGACGCGAGCGACCGCCTGATGACGAAGGCGCAATACCAGGCGTACCTCGCGAGCAAGAACGATAGCGGCGCGGGCGGGAGCGACGCGGGCGTCGATGTCGACGACGCCACCGAGGAGGTCCTCGTCGTGAAGAGCCTCTCCAACGTCGCGACAGCGATCGGGATCGACTCCGGTGCGATCGTCCTCCTCTCGTCCCCGATCTGTCAGGGGGTCGCGCCGCAATGCGAGGAGACGGCGTACGTCGTGCCGAAGGCGAGCGGCGTCACGCGCGTCGCGTGCCCGCCACCGAAAGAGCCGTGCCTCGCGCCGTGAGTCGCTGACGCCGGCGCGTCACGCCGTGGTGAGGAGATGCGCGGCGATGAGGTCGTTGACCGCGTCCGCCGCGAGGATCGGCCCCATGTGCCCTTGGCCGGCGATCTCGCGGAGTGAGCCGCGCGGCAGCGCGTCCGCGAGGATCTTCGAGAGGCGGCGGGCGGCGGCGGGTGAATGCTCGCCGATGAGGAAGAGCGCCGGAACGTCGATGCGCGCGTACGCGGCCGCCGGCGTGCGATCGTCGGTGAGCGTGGCGACCTCCATGAACACCTTGCGCCCGACGCGGAGGAACGACTGGCGGGACGCCTCCGGCATCGCGCGCCACGCCCCGTCGCCGTTCCAGTAGTCGACGAACGCGGTGAGCCACGCCTCGCTCCCGCCGCGCGCGGGGTCGCGAAATACCGGGTTCTTCTCGGCGCGCGCGAGATCGGCGAGCCCCTCTTCGTCGGCGGGGCCGTAAAGCACGCCGAACGCGACGGGGTCGTAGAGCGCGAGCGATCGCACGTGATCGGGCACCGCGAGCGCGACCTTCAAGGCGATCAGCCCGCCGTACGAGTGCCCGACGACGTGCGCCGGGCCGCCGGCGTCGACCAAGAGCGCGCGCACCGCGTCCACGTCTTGCGTGAACGTGAAGGGCTCGCCTTCGGGCCACGGCGGATTGCTCCCGGAGCCCAGGAAGTCCGGCGCGATCACGCGGTAGCGCGGCGACAGCTTGGCGATGAGCTTCCGCCACTGGCGCGACGACATCCCGCCGCTGTGGAGGAGGAGGACGAGATCACCGCGGCCTTCATCGATCCGTTCGAGCATGTCGCGGGTATCCAACAGGCAAACGCGGCGCGTGTCGATCGCGCCGGCGCACCGCGCTACGCTCGTGGGGTGGCGGCGAAGGAGGGCGCGGCCTTGCCGAGCGGTCACACGTCGTCTTTGCCGCGGAGATGTGCGCCGTGCGGCGCGCGCTTCATCATCCCCGTGCCGGCGAGCTGGAAGCCGGCGCTCGCGAGCGCGCCGGCGATCGCGCTCTCGCGCGCCGCGACGCCGTCGACGAGCTCGAGGAGGAGCGCCCTCCGCGCGCCCGACTCGACGAGCGTCGACAGCGACTCGGCCACCGCGCGGGCCGCGTCGCCGCGCGCCGGCTCGACGTCGGGGAGGAACGTCACGAGGCTCTCGCCGCTCTTCGAGACGTAGGCGACGAGCGCGCCGTCGTAGAGGATCACGCGCGCTCCTGCGGCGCGCTGCGGCCGCGGTCCTTCACTCTGCGGCTCGCCGCCCTGCGCCGGCGCGCGGTGCTCGGGCCAAGGGAGCGCCGCGCCGTACGGGTTCGCCGGGTCGGTGGCGGCGAGCATGACGGCGCGCGGCGGCTCGTCCAGCGACGCGATCGACGCCGGCGCGCGGAGGCTCCGGAGGCGCTCGTCCGCGCCCGGGAGGGCGAACTGCGTCGCGCCGCGGCCGGCGATGAAGTAGCCGCGGCGGATCCGGCCCGACTCTTCCATCGCCTTCAGCACGTCGTAGACGGCGCTGAATCCGCCGGCGATCCCCTCGGCGTGCGCCGCCTCGCGCGTGACGACGCCGTACCGCTCGAGGAGCGCGCGCGCGAGCGCCGCGCGGCGCTCCGTCTCGCTCGGGCTCTCGTACCAGCGCGACGCGCGGAGGCTCCACCGCCCCTCCGTCCCCGGGCGCGTGACCCCGCTCGGCCTCGGATGGAGCGACGGCCGCACCGGGCGGGCGCGCGGGCGATCGCCCGCCGTCCGCGCGCCGAGGTAACTCCGGAGCGGCTCGAGCGAGTCGTTCGTCACCTCGCCGGACCACACCATGTCCCAGAGAGCGTCGACGAGATCCGCGCCGAACCCGCCGATCGCGCGCGCGAGGTCCGGGAAGAAGACCGCGCCGCGTTGCTCGAGGAGGCCGCGGATTTTTTCGTGGAGCTCTCCGTCGACCGGCGCGGGCGGCGCGGTGAGGAGCGCCTCGTGCTCGCGGAGATAGAGCGCGATCCGCCCGTCGCCCGCGCCGAGCGGCTCGACGCCGGCCCACACGACCTCGCCCCGCGCGCACAACAGATCGAGGTCCGACGGGCGGAACGCGTCGACGCGCGCCGGGAGGACCTCGCGCTCGAGCACCGACGCGGGGAGGGGACATCCTTCGAGCTGCGCGATCGCCGCGAGGAGCGCGTCGTGGCCGCGGCGCTTCCGCACGGTCCCTTGCCACTCGACGAGGAAGCGGCCGAACGCGTCGCCGTCGACCGGCTCGACCTCTTTGCGGAGGCGCGCCAGCGTCTTTCGCCGGAGCGCCCGGAGGACCTCGGCGTCGCACAGCTCGCGCGCGCCGCCGCCCGGCGGGCGCGCCAGGAACGCCCCCTCGGCGAGCCTCCCGGCGCGGACGAGGCGATCGATCGCCGGCGCGAGCGACGCCGCGCCGACGCCGAAGCGCCGCGCGACGTCGAGGTCGGTGAACGGGCCGTGCGTGCGCGCGTACCGGCCGACGAGGTCGCCGAGCGGGTCGGAGGGGGGCTCGAGGAACGCGCTCGGGAGGCCGCGCGGCGGGACGACGCCGAGCGCGTCGCGGAGGCGGGCGGCGTCCTCGGCGGCGGCGAAGCGCGCGTCGCCGGCGATCCGCGCCGGGATCGCGCGGCGCGCCTCGACGAGCGCGGCGATCCACGCCGCGGCGGCGTCGGGCTCGGCGGCGCGCGCGCGGATCTCGTCGAGCGACAGATCGCCGATGGCGAGGAGCATGTCGTGGAGGCCGTCGGCGTGGCGCGCGGGGTGGGTGAGGCGCTGCATCGCGCGCTCGTGCTCCTCGATGACCTCGAGGTCGAGGAGGCCGCGGAGCTCCGCCTCGCCGAGGAGCTCGCGGAGCTGCGCGTGGTCGATCGTGAGCGCCTGCGCGCGCCGCTCGGCGAGCGGCGAGTCGCCGTCGTAGATGAAGTTCGCGACGAAGGAGAAGAGGAGCGACGCGGCGAACGGCGACGGCTTGTCGCGATCGACGGTGACGACGCGCATCTTCCTCGACTCGACGGCGCGGAGGATCTCGACGAGCCCCGGGAGATCGAAGACGTCGCGCAAGCACTCGCGGTACGTCTCGAGCAGGATCGGGAACGACGGGTAGCGCGACGCGACGGAGAGGAGGTCGCTCGCGCGCTTCCTCTGCGCCCAGAGCGGCGTCCGCTTCCCCGGGTGGCGGCGCGGGAGGAGGAGCGCGCGCGCCGCGTTCTCGCGGAAGCGCGCCGCGAAGAGCGACGTGCCGGAGAGCGACGCCGTGACGAGCTCCTCGATCTCCTCCGAGCCGGGGAGGAAGACCGTGACCGGCGGCGGCTGCTCGGTGCCGGTCACGCGGAAGGCGATCCCGTCGTCCGACCAGACGACGTCCGCCTCGCCGGCGTGGGCCTCGCGGAGGCGCGCCGTGACGGCCGTCGCCCACGGGGCGTGCACGCGCGCGCCGAACGGGGAAAGTACACATATCCGCCAGTCGCCGAGGTCGTCGACGAACCGCTCGATGACGAGCGCGCGGTCGCTCGGGACCTCGCCGGTCGCGTCGCGCTGCTCGACGAGGTACGTGAGCGCGTTCGCCCGGGCGCTCGCGCCGAGCGCGCCGGCGCTCGCGAGGAGCGCGTCGGCGTCGTCCGGCGCGGCGTGCGTCACTTTGCGCGCGAGCTCGCCGATCGCCGCGCCGAACGCGCGCGACCGCCCCGGCCGATCGCCGTGCCAGAACGGCATCTTCCCCGGCTCGCCCGCCGCGGGCGAGACGAGGACGCGGTCGAGCGCGATCTCGTCGACCCGCCACGACGACGCGCCGAGGAGGAACACCTCGCCCTCGCGGAGCTCGAAGACCATCTCCTCGTCGAGCTCGCCGACGCGCCGGCTCCCCGCGCGCCCCTCGAGCCCGGCGTTGAGGAAGACGCCGTAGAGGCCGCGATCCGGGATCGTCCCGCCGTTCGCGATCGCGAGGCGGAGCGCCCCTTCGCGCGCGGTGAGCGTCCCGGCGACGCGGTCCCACGTGACGCGCGGCTTGAGCTCGGCGAACTCGTCCGACGGGTACCGCCCCGAGAGGAGATCGAGGACGCCGTCGAACGCGCTCCGCGGGAGGTCGGCGAACGGCGCGGCCCGCTTCGCGAGCTCGTACAGGTCCGACGCGGCGATCGGCCCGGCGGCGCTCGCGACCACCGCGACGATCTGTTGCGCGAGGACGTCGAGCGGGCTCCGCGGATAGAACGTGGCCTCCACCTCGCCTTCGCGCATGCACTTCACCGCCGCCGCGGAGGCGACGAGATCGGCGCGGTGCTTCGGGAAGATCACGCCGCGCGACGTCTCGCCGACGGAGTGCCCGGCGCGGCCGATCCGCTGGAGCCCGGAGGCGATCGTCGGCGGCGCTTCGACCTGGACGACGAGATCGACCGCGCCCATGTCGATCCCGAGCTCGAGCGACGACGTCGCGACGATGCACGGCAGGTCGCCCGATTTCAGGCGGTCCTCGATCACCGCGCGCTTCTCGCGCGCCACCGAGCCGTGGTGCGCGAGCGCGATCTCGTCGCCGGCGATCTCGTTCAGCGCGGAGGCGAGGCGCTCCGCGAGGCGCCGGCTGTTGACGAAGACCATCGTCGAGCGGTGCTCGCGGATGAGCGCGACCATCCGCTCGTGCACGTGCGGCCAGATCGACGTGCGCGTGCCGCCCGCGGCGGGGCCCGACGCCTCCGGATCCACTTCGCCGAGGCGCGCCATGTCGACGTCGGGGACCTCGACGCGGATGTCGAGGCGCTTCTTCTCGCCGGCGTCGACGATCGCGACCGGGCGCGGCGCCCCGCGGTCGAAGCCGCTGAGGAGGCGCGCGACCTCGTCGAGCGGCCGCTGCGTCGCCGAGAGGCCGATCCGCTGGAGCGGCGCGCGCGGTGCGCCGGACGCCGCGCGGAGCGCCTCGAGCCGCTCGAGCGACACGAAGAGGTGCGCGCCGCGTTTGCTCGCGACGAGCGAATGGATCTCGTCGACGATGACCGTCTCGACGTCGGTGAGCATCTCGCGCGCGCTCGACGTGAGGACGAGGTAGAGCGACTCCGGCGTCGTGATCAGGATGTCCGGCGGCGCGCGCTGCATCCGCGCCCGCTCCGCCTGCGGCGTGTCGCCGGTGCGGATCTGCACGTCCGGCGCGCGCGCCTCCACGCCGTTCGCGTGGAGGACGCGGAGGATCCCGGTGAGCGGCGCGCGGAGGTTCTTCTCGACGTCGACCGCGAGCGCCTTCAGCGGCGACACGTAGAGGACGCGGACCCCGGGC
>Ga0207670_10001741_pt1 | contig 11369 bp, 7 predicted proteins | sample KBSS23HmetaG_FD_184339 | JGI IMG/M metagenome (GOLD analysis project Ga0207670, IMG submission 184339) | Switchgrass rhizosphere microbial communities from Kellogg Biological Station, Michigan, USA - KBS S2-3H metaG (SPAdes) (version 2) | ecosystem: Host-associated > Plants > Roots > Rhizosphere... | reverse complement strand
AAGTGGCAGGCACTCAGGTGACCTGACCCGGTGCGCTCGCTCAGCACCGGCTCGACCAGCGCACAATCATCAGTGGCCTTGAAACAACGGGTGCGGAATGCGCAACCCGAAGGCGGAGCCAGTGGGTTCGGGATATCGCCGGACAGCACGATCCGAGTCCCAGCGCGCGCGCGAACCGGATCGGGCAATGGGATCGCCGATAGCAGCGCCTGGGTGTAGGGATGCGCCGGCGAGTGGAAAACCTGGTCGCGGCTGCCGACCTCGACCAGCTTGCCGAGATACATGACCGCCACGTCGTCGGAGATGTGATGCACCACCGACAGGTCATGGGAGATGAACAGATACGACAGCCCAAGCTTGCTTTGCAGGTCCTTGAGAAGGTTGATGACCTGGGCCTGGATCGAGACATCGAGCGCCGACACCGCCTCGTCCAGGATCATGATGTCCGGACCGAGCGCGAGCGCGCGGGCGATCGCGATGCGCTGGCGCTGGCCTCCGGAAAATTCCGGCGGACGACGCTGCGCGTGCTCAGCCGACAGCCCGACCGCGACGAGCAATTCCTCGATCCGCCGGCGATCGTAGCGGCGATTGATGCGAAGCGGTTCCGCAATCACCTCATGGACGGTCATCCGCGGATCCAGAGATGCGTACGGGTCCTGAAACACCACCTGCAACTCGCTGCGCTTGGGCCGCAGCCGAGCCGGCCGCATGGTGGTGATGTCATCGTCCTTCAGCCGTATCACGCCGCCACTCGAGTCGATCAGGCGCAAGATCAGCCGGCCCAACGTGGATTTGCCGCAGCCGGATTCACCCACAAGTCCCAACGTCCGTCCGGAGGTCAGGACGAACGAGACGTCACGCACAGCGCTCAACGTGTCTCGACCCCAGCCCCTGTGGCGGCGGATGTGGAAATCCTTTCGGAGCCCGGCGACCTCGAGCGCGGGGGACGCCTTGTCAGGTCGAAGCGCTAAGGCGGCATCGGCCGCGGCCGGTGGACGCGCGATCGCACGCGCCCACTGCACGGTCTCTTCGGCAAAGTGGCAGGCAACCTGATGATGCGGGCCAACGTCGCGAAACGCAGGAATCTGCTCTCGGCAAGCCACCCGATCGTTCGACAGCCCGCATCGCGGATGGAACACGCAGCCGGGCGGGCGTTTCGCCAGGTTCGGCACCTGTCCCGGGATCGAATACAGCGTCGTGACACTGCGATCGAGCCGCGGCAGGCTGGAGATCAGCCCGACTGTGTAAGGATGACGCGGCTCCGAGAACGTGGCGCCGACGCCGGCACGCTCCATCATCCTCCCGCCATACATCACAGCAACGCGGTCCGCGGATTCCGCAACGAGGCCGAGATCGTGTGTGATCAGCACCATCGCCGCGCCCGTGCGCGCGCGGATGCGGGCCAGCACATCCAACACCTGGGCTTGGATCGTCACGTCGAGCGCCGTGGTCGGCTCGTCGGCGATAAGCATCTCCGGATCGTTGGCCATCGCGATGGCAATCATGGCACGCTGGCGCATGCCTCCTGAGAATTCGTTGGGATATTGGTGAAATCGGCGCTCCGGATCAGGAATGCCGACAAGACTCAGCAGTTCGACGACCCTGGCGCGAATTTGCGCCTGCGACAGCGATGGATTGTGAAGGCGCACGGCCTCGGCGATCTGCGAGCCGACCCGCAGCACCGGATTGAGCGACGTCATCGGATCCTGAAAGATCATCGACATCAACTTGCCGCGGACCTTGCGCATCTCCTCGAACGACAAACCGGTGATGCGACGGCCGCTAAGGATGACTTCGCCCGAGGTCATCCGCACTGGATTTGGCAGCAGACCCATCACTGCGAGCATGGTCATGCTTTTGCCCGAGCCGGACTCACCGACGATGCCGAACACCTCATTCGGAAACACGTCGAATGAAACATCGTCGACAAGCCGAGTGACGCCATCTCGACCAGGCACCTCGATGACAAGACCGCGCACCGAAAGCACCGGCTCTGACGCCGACTGCAGCGGATTGCTGGAAATGACGTCCGCCATCATTGCACCTTCACAATCTCGGCGGACATGTCGTTCTCGGCGGTAAGCGATTGAGACAGGATCTGAACTCCCGCGACCAGCATGAACAGCGCCACACTTGGCAACAGCGAAAGCCACGGATCGAGTTCCAAATACGTCTGCCCTTCACTGACCATCAGGCCCCAGCTCGGCATCGGTGGCTGCACGCCAAGGCCGAGGTAGCTCAGCGATGCCTCCAGCACGATGATCTGGCCGAGTTCGTACGAGCCGACGATGAGCATCTGCGGCAGCACATTGGGCAACAGATGCTTTCGAATGTTCCAGGCCGAGGTGGCCCCTTGCGTCGTCGCGGACAGCACGAACTCGCGCTCGCGCAGGCTCAGCGCCATGGCGCGAGCCACGCGCCCGTAAACCACCCAGCTCGTCAATCCAAGCAGGATGGCGAGATTGAGCACACCGGTTCCGACGATGGCCGCGATCGCGATCAGGAGTAGAACCCGCGGAATCGACAGCTGCAGGTCGGCGATGCCCATGATCAAATTCTCGATCCAGCCGCGGAAGAAGCCCGCGATCAGACCCAGAACGACTCCGATCGCAAGGCTCAGGGCAACGGCCGAGAACCCAATGAACAGCGAGATACGGCCAGCCAAAGCCAGGCGACTCAGGACGTCCCGGCCAAGGGCATCGCTGCCGAGCAGATAGAGCTGCCCTTCTATCGAAGCCTCTCCAGGCGTGAGCAAGCTGGAGGCGAGGTTCTGGCTGAATGGGTCATAGCCCGGCAGAAGTGGGACCACGGCAACCAGAATTAGCACGACGAACAAAAGGATGAGTGCCAACGCCAGCGATGCCGAGAGCCCGCTCCTCATGAGAGCCTCACTCGCGGATCGAGGTAGGCGTAGATGATGTCGACGATCAGGTTCACCAGCACGAAGGTTAGTGAAATGATGAAGACTCCAGCAACGATGACGGGATAGTCGCGCTGACTGACCGATTGAACGACCAAACGTCCTACGCCGGGCCAGCTGAACACAGTTTCGGTTACCACGGTGCCGCCGAGCAACAGGCCGAGGTTGATACCGGCCACGGTAATGAGCGGCAGCAGCGCGTTTGGCAACATGTGAGCCACGATCACCTTGGTTCGGCTTTGCCCCTTGCTGTAGGCGGTGCGCACGTAATCCTGGCTTTGCTCGGCGTTGAGCGACGCGTTGAAGAGGCGCAGATACAGCGCCAGTTCGTAGGTGGCGAGTGTGAGCGACGGCAACACAAGATGCGCGAGGCTGCCGCGACCGAGCGAAGGCAGCCATCGTAACCAAACCGAAAAGATCAGGATCAGGATCAGGCCAAACGAGAAAACCGGGATGGCCTGGCGCGCCAAGGCAAGCCACAACACGGCGGAGCGAAGTCGTGCACTGGTCGACAGCCGCATCGCCAGTCCGATGCCGAACGCCAGCACCATACCGAGCACGAACGAAGTCAGAGCCAACTCCAGCGTCGCGGGCAGGCGCTCCAATACGAGGTCGAGCGCCGGCGTGCGCTGGCGCAGCGATACGCCGAAATCCCCACTCACCGCATTGGCGAGGAATTTCCAGTACTGCACGATCCAGGACTGGTCGAGTCCGAGCGCGGCGCGCAGCCGCGCAATGTCTTCATCGCTGGCTTCCACCGGCAGCAGCAGCGCGGTCGGATCGCCCGCGAGGCGGACTAGGAAGAAGGTGAAGGTGACCACGCCGAGGACGGTGAGAACCGACTGAAAGGTCCGCCGGAGAATAAAGTAGATCATGGACTTGCTCCGGAACCCCGGTTCGAAAGACTTTCCGATCGCGGCAGCAGCCCTGGCAAGCTCCCCCCTCTTCTCACCACTGCCAATTTGCAGAGGCCCCGGAAATCTGTCAACAGTTTACATGTGGGACTACTGCGGCTAAATGGGCTCGCCAATGACCACAAAAGTCGGCGCGGGCGGCGCGATGATGGACGGGCCTATTTACAGCTCTCCGAGCGTGCAGCCACTGATCGACGCGTTTGCGAAACGCGTGCCCCGTCCCATGGCACCGCGGTGTGAGCAGTGACGGCGAGACCATGATGAGAATTTCACGATGTCGATGCTGAAGCCGATCGCATCCGCGTCGCTGGCGGAAATCGCATTCTCCAACCTGGTCGAAGCAATCTCGGCAGGTGAATTCGAGCCAGGACAACGGCTTTCTGAAGCGGACCTGGCGCGACGGTTCGGCATCAGCCGCGGTCCACTCCGCGAAGCCCTTCAGCGGCTCGAAGGCCGTCTGGTCACTCGACGCGCGCGGGTCGGCGTCCACGTCATCGAACTGTCCGCGGAGGCCATCCGCGAACTGTTCATGATCCGGGAGGCGCTCGAAGGCCTCGCCGCCCGCTTAGCCGCTGAGAACGCGGGCAAATCTGACATCAAGGCGCTCCGCAATCTGCTATCACGTCATGCCAAGGACCCGGCACTGAAGGCGGGCGCCGCCTATCGGCAGAGCACGTTCGACACCGATTTCCATGCCACCATTGTGCGGCTCGCCCGCAACCTACGGCTGGAAAATCTGCTGCTCGACAATCTCTACTATCAACTCAGGCTCTATCGATACCGTTCGAGCGAGAAGTCCGGCAGGGCGCTGGTGGCGTTTGACGAACATGTTGCGGTTGTCGACGCAATTGAAAGTGGCAATCCCGATGCAGCCGAGGATGCGATGCGCATCCACATACGCAGCGCCTACCTCAGTTTGGCCGAGCAGCGACCACGCACGCACGCCCCGCGCCGACAAAGCCCGGTCCCATGACAGGTTATTGCAGGAGCAACACGATGCGCGCCCGTTCATCTCTTCTGGCTGCAATGGCGGCCGCGCTCGCAATTTTGCAGCCCGCGACGGGGATTGCGCAAAGCGTTAAAGACCGTGTCGTCGCCGCGCTCGGTTCTGACGTGGCGACGCTCGACCCCACCATCAATCACGCCATCATCAGCTATAACGCTCGGCTCAATATCTTCGACGCGTTGACCGACATCGGCCCGAACAACGATGCGATCCCGCGCTTCGCGACCCATTGGGAGTCGAGTCCCGACGCCAAGACGTGGACTTTCACCATTCGGACCGGGGCAAAATTCCACAATGGCGATCCTGTCACCATCGACGACGTGATCTACTCGTACCAAAAGATCATGGATGACGAGCGGTCGCCGACCCGCATCCACGTCAATCACATCGCCACGATCGATCGCATCTCCGACACCCAGCTTCGCTTCAACCTGCATGCGCCGTTCGCGCCGTTTGCCCGCACGGCGTCGATCATCTGCGTCATATCCAAGCGTGCGTATCAAGAAATGGGCGCAGACGCGTTCGGCAAGCGCCCAGTCGGGTCTGGACCCTACAAGGTCGTCAATTGGATCAAGGACGACCGCATCGAGCTTCAGGCGTTTGACGACTGGTGGGGCGGAGCGCCAGTCATCAAGTCGGTCTGGATGCGCGCGGTGCCGAGTGAGGCGAGCCGTTCGGCAGCGCTGCTGTCTGGCGAGGTGGATATTGTACCGCAGACTCCTCCGGCACTCATTCAAGCGTTGGCCAGCCGACCCGGGATCAAGGTGAGGACAGGCGACGGATACAAGGTCGTTTTCCTGGGCTTCAATCCGGCCAATCGCAATCTCGCCGATCTCAAGATGCGCCAGGCCATCGACATGGCCATTGACCGCAACGCGATCACCAAGCAACTGCTCCGCGGCCTCGCGGTGCCGAGCGGACAGATCGTGGCCAAGGTCAGCTTCGGTTACGACGCCAACCGCGCGCCTACCACGTTCGATCCCGAGCGCGCCAAGCAGCTCATCAAGGAGGCGGGTTATCAAGGCGAACCAATCCCTCTGCAGTATCCCAACGACTACATCGCGTCGGCCGACGCGGTGGCCACGGCCATCGCGGGTTATCTCCGCAACGTCGGCGTCAACGTCAAGCTGGAGGGCATGGAGTACAACACATTCTATTCAACGTGGCTGGTCCGAAAGCTTCCCGGCATCCACTTGTTCGTGTTTGGCCCGAACTTCCTAGATGCAGATTCGCCCATCTTCAGCATCTTCGTGAGCAAGGGTAGGCGCGGCTATATGTTTACGGACCACGTCGACGAACTCGCCGAAGCCACGAGGTCCGCGGCCGACCCCCGCAAGCGGGCACAACTGATCGCGGACCTGTGGGCGGCGTCTGACGCCTATAAGCCGTTCGCCTTCCTCTACAATGAAGGTCAGGCATCCGCCATGCGCAGCGATATCGAATGGGAGCCGCAGCCCGACGGGTTCGTGCGGTTTTGGAAGGTCCGTCGCATCAAGTCGCCATAATGCGAAATAGTGGATTTGCAGTGAGATCGTTGTGATGCCCGGCTTTGCTCGTCCACGCAGTTCTCATTCAATCACCATCGCCGACGGCATCTTTGCCTCCGCGAGCCGCACCCCGCAGAAAGTTGCGATCCGCGAAGCCGGGCGATCACTGACCTACTCGCACCTCGCCGAACGCATTGTGCGACTGGCCAATGTCGCACATGGCCATTTGGATCTGGCGCACGGCGAGCGGGCAGCCGTACTGATGCCGAACCGCATCGAGTATCTGGAAATCGTCTGCGGGCTATCGAGCGCAGGCGTCGCCGCCTGCACGATCGGACCGGCCGCATCGCGCTCCGAGATTCGCTTCATCTGCGAAGATTCGTCATCACGTGTGCTGTTTGTCGCGCCGGCTCTCGAGGAGGTCGCCCGCGCGGCTGTTGGCGACATTGTCCCCCAAATCATTGCCCTCGATGAGCGCTACGAGACTCTGCTCGCGAACGCGCGCTCCGACTCGTTGCCGGTCGATACCGACTGGGAAGACATCTTCTCCATCCCCTACACTTCTGGCTCAACCGGACGGCCCAAGGGCGTGATGCTATCGCACCGCTGTCGCGTGCTTTCGTCCTACGCCATGGCGTCCGAGCACGGCTGCTACGGCCCCGATGATCGCGCTGTGGCGACGACACCGATGTTTCACGGCTCGGGCTTCCTGATGACGCTGGCACCGGTATTCTTCGGCGGTTTTGTCGAGTTGCTGCCGGCCTTCGACATCGAACAGCTGATGCGCAAGATCGAGGATGTCTCCGCGACCAGCGTTTACATGGTGCCGACCCATTTCAGCTCGCTTTTCGCGATGGGGGATGCCGTCCATGCCTTCAACCACAGCTCGCTGAAGTGCGTCATTGTCGGCACCGCGCCATTGTCCCAGACCATGAAAGTGCGGATCGTGGAGTACATGGGCGAAGGCAAGCTGTTCGAACGATACGGATCGACCGAGGCTTCCATCGTGACGGCTCTGCGTCCGAAGGATCAGTTGCGAAAACAGCAATGCGTCGGCCTGCCGCTCGCGGCAACGCAAATCCGGATTCTCGACGAACATGGCAATGAGCTGCCGCCGGGCCAGGTCGGCGAGCTCTACAGCACATCGAACTACATGTTTTCCGGCTACCTCAACATGCCCGACGCGATGGCAAAGGCCATGCGCGATGAATGGTTCTCGGCAGGCGATCTCGGCCGTCTCGACGACGAAGGCTACCTCTATCTGGTCGATCGCAAGAACGACATGATCATCTCCGGCGGCGAGAACGTCTATCCCCGCGAAGTCGAAGAGGTGCTGCTGGCGCACCCGGCCATTGATCAAGCCGCAGTCCTCGGCTTGCCACACGAGCACTGGGGCGAGCAGGTGGTCGCCTTTGTCGTGGTACGGCCCGGAATGAACGTCAGCAGCGATGAGTTGAGGCAGGCTTGCGGTGCGAGGCTTTCGCGCTACAAGATTCCGAAGGAATTCCGTACGGTGACTGACCTACCGCGAAACCGGATGGGTAAGATCGATCGACTACAGCTGCGCGAATATGCCGTCAAGGTTTAGCCGCCTGCCGCTACGTCCGAAGGAAGTGCGCGCCACACCTGGGTCACGGAAGGACCCGGGTCACGAAAGGAGTAAGGCCTGATGTTTGTCCCCCGTCTGAAGCATCTCGGCGTCCATGGCATGGCCGCACTGGCCTTCCTGGCTATGGGCACGCCCGCGCCGGCGGCGGACCGCCCGACCACCATCGTGGTCTCACAAGGCTCCGACGTGCTTACCCTTGATCCCATGCTCGACACGTCCCCCATCAGCGTCAACGTCTTCCGTAACATCTTTGATGCGCTGACTCGCATCGCCGCCGACGGCTCGGTGACGCCGCTGCTTGCCGAATCCTGGACCACCTCCGAGGACACCAAGACCTGGGAGTTCAAGATCCGGGGCAACGTCACCTTCCACAATGGCCAGCCGCTCACGGTGGAGGATGTGGTGTGGAGCTATCAGCGGCTGGCAGCGGAGACCAAATCGCCGGTCCGGACTTACATCAACAAAGTGAAATCGGTCGAAGCGGCCGGCCCAGACAAGGTGAAGTTCACCCTCAGCGAGCCGTTCGCACCATTTGACCGGCAGGCATCTTTGATCTCGATCCTCCCCAAGCAGGCGTTCGAGCAGATCGGCGCCGCCAAATTCGCTGTGGAGCCGGTCGGCTCCGGGCCGTTCAAGGTCGTGCGCTGGGTCAAGGACGATAACATCGAGCTTGCCGCGTTCGAGCAGTATTGGGGCGGCGCACCCAAGTTCAAGACGCTAATATTCAGGCCGGTGCCTTCGGCAACGACGCGGGCTGCGGCCCTTTCCTCCGGCGAGCTCGACGTGGTCCCGATCCTACCGCCGGCACTGGTCGACACGCTTAGCTCACGCAAGGGCATTCGCGTCGAAAAGGTGTCGAGCAACAAAGTTGTATATCTCGGTTTTGATGTCAAAAACCCGACGCTGAGTGATGTTCGCATTCGCCAGGCAATCGACCTCGCCATCAACCGCAACATCCTGACCTCTCGCCTGCTCCGTGGACTGGGTAAGCCGTCAGGACAAGTGGTGGCGCCCGTTACGTTCGGCTATTCACCTGACATCAAGCCGACGGAGTTCGACCCGGCACGCGCCAAGGAGTTAGTCGCTGCGTCGGGGTACAAGGGCGAGAAGATCGTCCTCCAGTATCCCAACAACAACCTGGCATTCGGCGAAGAGGTGGCACAGGCCATCGCCAACTATCTCGGTCAAGTCGGGATCAATATCGAGCTTCAAGGCATGGAGTATTCGGCGTTCTTTCCGCTCTGGGCCAATCGCAAGCTCAACGGACTGCACCTGTTCGCCTATGGTCCCTCAATCATGGACGCAGACCAGATCATCGGCAGCCTCTATGACAGCACCGGCCGTGTTTACTGGATCGACCAGAAAGTGCAGGAGCTCGCCCAGCAGCAGCGCGGCGAGCGCAACAAGGATAGGCGCCGTGCTTTGATCGCGGAGATCCTGAAGCTCAGCAAGGACAACGTGCCCTACGCCCCGCTTTATGACGAAATGCACGCCTATGGAATTCAGGATCGCGTCAAATGGGAGCCACGGCCTGACGAACGTCTATTCTTTCAGGACGCCGAGATTGTAAAGAAATAACATCGTCAGGGCGCACACCGATCGTCGTCGGAACCCTCGGATCAGAGCACGTCCATGTCTGCAACCGCCTATCCCTTCTCCCCCGCCAATTCCCGGTTTGGGTTTGGTGCCGTGGACATTGTCGTCAATATGTACACGCCCGAGATCATTGCCGAGGGCCGTGCCCCCACCGATGAAAATTTCCGTGACAAGGTGAGAGTTGAGCAAGGCCATCGGCGAGGCCTGACGCTTGAGCAATACATCGAGAAAATGGACTGCGCCGGGATCGAGCGCTCCCTGTTGGTTGCCGTGCGTTGCGGCGACCTGCGCGTCCGCGGCTCGACTGAAATTCCCTACGAGAAAGTACATGCTGCCGTACAGCAATATCCGCACCGGTTTTCCGGCCTCGCCGGCATCGATCCAACCCGCGGCATAGCCGGGCTGAAGGAGCTTGATCGCGCTGTCAAGGAGTTCGGATTTGTCGGCGCCCACCTTTATCCGCACTGGTTCGGACAGGCGCCAGATGCAGCGATCTACTATCCCTACTACGCGCGCTGCGCCGAACTCGGTATCCCGATCATGATGCAGGTCGGCCATTGCCTAGTCTATCAGAAAGACCGGCGGCTCCCTTCAGTCGGTCGGCCCATGACCCTCGACCGGGTGGCGATAGACTTTCCTGAACTGACGCTGATCGGTATCCATCTCGGCTATCCCTGGACCGAGGAGATGATCAGCGTCTGCACCAAGCATCCGAACGTCTACATGGCAGGCGACGCCTATGCCCCCAAGCACTGGGGCGCCAGCGCGGTGCACTACGCCAACACCTTCGGGCAAGACAAATTCATGTTCGGCACCGATTGGTGGGTGATCGATCCGGAGCGCGCCGTGGACGAGATCGCTGAACTCCATTTCCGCTCGGCTTCCCTACGGAAGATCATGCGCGACAACGCACTGCGCGTCTTCAATCTCGCTTCCTGATATCACCCACGCGACGTCGCGATCCAAGAAGCGAGGGCCGCGTGCTCATGATGAATGTGATTGGCTCTCGAACAATTGCATGGGATGGCCTTCATGAAATTTCCCCACCGAAGACGAGTCCTGCATCTGGCCGCGGGTGCTGCCGTGCTGCCGGTCGTCTCGCGCGTCGCAGGGGCGCAAGCTTATCCGTCGCGGCCCGTACGCATCGTTGTTCCGTTTCCGGCAGCCGGCCTGAGCGACATCGTCACGCGTCTGGTTGGCCAATGGTTGTCGGAACGGCTTGGTACGCCGTTCATCATAGAAAATCGACCTGGCGCCGGAAGCAATCTGGGCACCGAGGTCGTCGTGAACGCGCCGCCGGACGGTTACACGCTTCTCAACCTCAGTTCGGCAAACGCCACCAACGCGACGATATACGAGAAACTCAATTTCAATTTCATCCGCGACATCGCACCGGTCGCGAGTCTCGTCCGCTTTCCTTATGTCCTCGAGGTCAGTCCGTCCGTTCCGGTCAAGACCGTTCCGGAACTGATCGCCTACGCCAAAGCCAATCCAGGCAAGCTCAGCATCGCGTCGGCCGGCACAGGAACGCCCGCGCATATCGCGGGCGAACTGTTCAAGCAGACGACCGGCATCGACATGGTGCATGTGCCCTATCGCGGCGCGGCCTTGGCGCTCACCGACCTGATCGGCGGACAGGTTCAGGTCATGATCGACAATATGGCGGCCTCGCTCGAACATATCCGCGCCGGCAGGCTGCGTGCTCTGGCGGTGACGACAGCGACGCGCCTGGAGCCGCTGCCGGATCTGCCGACCGTCGGCGAGTTTGTCCCAGGGTTTGAGGCAAGCTCAATGAACGGTCTGGGCGCGCCCAAGCGCACCCCAGCCGAAATTGTCG
>Ga0207670_10001740_pt1 | contig 11370 bp, 15 predicted proteins | sample KBSS23HmetaG_FD_184339 | JGI IMG/M metagenome (GOLD analysis project Ga0207670, IMG submission 184339) | Switchgrass rhizosphere microbial communities from Kellogg Biological Station, Michigan, USA - KBS S2-3H metaG (SPAdes) (version 2) | ecosystem: Host-associated > Plants > Roots >... | reverse complement strand
CGCTCGAAGAACTCGAAAAAGCCGCCGCGAAAGAAAATCGTCCGGTCAAAGAACACCGCGACAAAACGGTTTCGTTCTACACGAAAGGTGTCGGCGGAAACGTCGTCGAACTCATCTATTACCCGCCGGATTCCGGCGAATAAAAGTTAAAAAGGGTAAAAGTGAAAATGTGAAAAAGTTTGTTTTCTAAATAAAATTGCTTTTTCACTTTTTACCTTTTTCACATTTTCACTTTTTTATGAATGCTGAAATTTTAGCCGAAGTCGTTCGCGGCGAAACCGTCGAATCCGTTCATCGCGGGCATCTTTTGATTTTGGGCGGCGACGGCGAAACACTTTTTAAGATCGGAAATCCCGAAACCGTCACGTTTTTTCGTTCGGCTTCGAAATCTTTGCAGGCGATTCCGTGTCTGACGAGCGGCGCGGCTGAACATTTCGGTTTTGGTGAAAGGGAAATCGCGCTCGCCTGCGCATCGCATTCGGGCGAAAAATTTCACACCGAAGTCGCGGCGGAAATGCTCGAAAAAATCGGCTTGAGCGAAAGCGATCTGCGCTGCGGCGCGCATTTGCCGTTCAGCGAAAAACGCGCCGAAGAAATGGTTCGCGCCGGAGAAAAACCGACTCAGCTTCACAACAATTGTTCGGGAAAGCACGCGGCGATGCTCGCTTTTGCGAAATTTACCGGAGCGGAATTAGGCACTTACGAACGCATCGAAAATCCGGTTCAGCAGAAAATTCTGGAAACGATTTCGCTTTTCACGGATATTCCGACAAGCGAAATAAAAACCGCCGTTGACGGCTGCTGCGCACCGAACTTTGCGGTTTCAATCGAAGCGATGGCGCGTTCGTTTATCAAACTTATTAATCCGCCCGCCGATTTCGATGAAAAATTAAAAAACGCCTGCCGAAAAATCGTCGAAGCGAACATAAAATTTCCCGAATTGATCGGCGGCAGCGAAAGATTGGACACGCTTTTGCTCGATAACGGAAACGGACAATTTATTACGAAGATCGGCGCGGACGGCGTTTGGCTGTGCGCTGTTTTGCCGTCGGAAAAGTTTCCGAAAGGCGCGGCAATCGCGCTAAAAATCGAAGACGGCGACGACAAACGCGCCCGCGCCGTCGTTTCGGTCGAAGTTTTGCGTCGGCTCGGAATTTTTGAAAAAGACACGCTCAAAGAAATTTCGCCTCTGCCGATTTTGAATCGGCGCGGCGAAACCGTCGGACAAGTAAAAGCCGTTTTCAATTTATAAAAAAGCGGCCACAAAAATTATTAATTCGAAATTCTTCGTTATTTATTACTTTTCAGAAGATTTTTGCCTGAATTATTTCCGAAATAATTTAGAATTAATAGTTAAGAATTTATAATTTTCTCAGATGCTCTACCGCGAACTTTTAACCAGCGAACTTCATAATCAGCGCGAAGATTTTCGGCGTTACGCGTTCGAACAATCAACTGACCTCGAATTTTACGCGGACGCTTTAAGCAAACTCGAACGCGAAAATTTCCCCGCGCTCGTCGAACGTCTTTTCGAAAAAGAAAACGCCGGAGCGATTCCGGCGGACGAGTTGGAATTACGTAGATCGTTTACGTTTTCTTTCAGCGAAAAATGGGCGAATCACGAACAGGCGCGAAAATGGGCGAACGAAATTTTGCGAAACCGGACGACTTTTGCGGCGGACGGCAGCCAGATTTACGCGGAAAAAGACACTTCGCTGCCGGTCGGCGCGATTCAGATCGGCTGGTTTGAAAATCCGCATTCGGTCGAGAAAAGTTACGAAAAAAACGTAACTTTCAGAATTCTTTCGCCGAAGGAACTGCTTGAAAATCAGGAAGAGCCGATGAATCCCGAAACGCGCGTCGGCGAAGAGAGATTTTACGGCGAAGTAAATAAAGTCAAAGATTTTTTGATCAAACATCGCGATTGGCAAAAAAACGGCGAGAGAATGCCGCTCGCCTTTTTCGATAACACTTTGCTCGTTTCGTTTTCCTTGCCGCAGACGAAATTGCAGGAAGGTTTTCTGACCGCGGTTTTGAATCTGATAAATCTTTCGAAGGAAACAAAAGTTCCGCTCGTCGGCTATGTCGACCGCAGTTTTTCGCGCGATTTGATTCACTTGCTCGACGCATTTTCGGACAGACAAAACGACGACGATAAAAAAACTTTGTATGACGCGACGGTTTTACACGCGGAAATAAAAGATGATGCGCCGATTTTGAAAAATTGGGGCGACAGAACCTGTTTCTGTTTTTCGCGCCGAAAGGGACTGAATATGTTTTACACGGCGACCGAATCGCTCGTCGGTTTCGTTTATTTGCAGACGACCGCCGATTCGACTCCGGCGCGGCTCGATATTCCGGCTTGGATTTACGAGGAAAATCTTTTGAACGAAGTTTTGGACACGGTTCGTGCCGAATGCGTCATCGGTCTCGGCTATCCGTACGCGCTCGAAACCGCCGATCAAACCGCCGTCATCACGATGCGCGACCGCGAGATTTTTCTCGGCGCACTGCAGGAATTTGCGAGCCGCGAAAAACTAAATTTCAACGTTTCGCGTAAAAACGCCAGTAAAGGCAGACGGCGATAATATGTTAAGCCAGGTAACGAATGCGGAAACGCCGGCGGCAAGAAAGCGTGAAAGGCTCGACTTGATTTTTCATAGACAAGCGTTATGAAACCACGCAACTTGAATTTTCTACAGGTAGAATTCGTAATAGTTTAATTGAGCCTTTCACGCTTTCTTGCCGCCGGCGTTTCCGCCTGTATTCATCTGTAGAGAAAAAAAATTCTCTAATGGCATCAACTTGAATTAAACTAATAACAGTGAAGAACGAGCGATTTAAAGTTAAAACGGACGGCGGCTTTCGCGACATTTCGATTTGCGTCGCTTGCGGCGCGGAAACGATACGCGACACCGCAAAATTTTGTCTCGTTTGCGGCAAGCTTTTGCGCGAAGATTATCAGCCGCTCGACCGTATTCGCTCGTCGTATAATTTGCAGGGAAAAAGCTTCGGTTTTCTGTCGAATAAAAAAGAACAAACGGATGACTTATTTGCCGTAAACCGCAATCCGACGGCGGAAACGGCATGGGCTTGCTGCGTTTATTCGTTCGTGCCTTATCTCGGAATTTTGTTCGTGCCGTTCACGTTTTTGATCGGAAGTCTGGGATTTGCCGCCGCCGCCAGAAATCCCGAACTCGGCGGACGAAAAATGTCTCTGACGAGCATCGGTCTGAGCTTCGTAGTTTTGGGAATACAGATTTTTCTCTGGTGGCTTTTGTATATTATTCCCGGCATCGGAATCGGAGTCTGAACAATTTAAACCACATAGGAACATAGAACACATAGACTTTAAAGATTTTGATTTTAGAGATTGTTTTCTTATTTTCTATGTTTCTATGTGGTTAATAAAACGTAGTGAATAAAAAATGAAAATCGCCAAAATTATAAAATCAAACTCGCATATTGATTACATCGGTCGCGTAATTGACGAACTCGACGCGGAAAATCCGCCGTCAGCTGAAGATTACGGCTTTGCGCAGTTCGTCAATTTGCCGCAGTCGGAAAATGAAAATATCGTCGGCGTGATTTACAATTCGATTTTATTAAATCCCGATTATGCCAATTTCGGTCCGCGACTTTCGCCGAAACCCGAACTCGGAAATTTCAGTCCCGATTATTTAAATGAACAGGGTTTTTTGATCGGAATTCTTCTGCTCGGAACGCGCGACGGCGCAGGAAAGATCCAGCACGGCGTTCCGCGCAAGGTCGTGCCCGCCGGACAGGACGTTTTTAAGATTTCGGGCGACGAAGTAAGACGTTTTCACACGGACGAAAACGATTGTCTGCAGATTCATTATTATTCGCAGATCGTCGCGCACGCCGGGCTTTTCGCCGTTCCGCTGCTCGAAGCGATCATCGAACAGCTTTCGCTCGATTGCGCCGAATCGGATCGTCAGCGTCTCGGCGTTTTAAAACAAACTCTGTCGTGGCAACGAACGCTCGGCGGAATGCGTCTATAAGAATGGTAATTTTCACACTCCAAGTTATAAGAAAAATTTAAATTTCAGGAAAGATTTATGAAAAAATTATTATTTACGCTCGTTTTGAGTTTGTTCGGCTCCGTTTTAATCGCCTCGGCACAACCGCGTCCGACTGAAAAAAGTTCGCCGACCACGACTGTTTCAAAAGCTAATCGAACGATTCTTCCGTCGGTCGAAGCGCGTTACGAAGGCGGAATTTTCGGCTATAACGAACGCGAAAAGGGAACGATCAAGTTTGACGATGAAAACGAACGGCTCGTTTTTCTCGGCAAGGAAAAAGGTGCAGAGCTTTTTTCGATTCCTTATAAAGCGATTCTCGTCGTTTCGCCGAGTTCGCGAAAAGTTCAGTCGGGCGCAGGTCGCGCCGTCGGTTCCGCGCCGATTCTGGGCGCGGGCATCGCGGGAAGCTTTATGAAAAAGAAAAAGAATTATCTCGTGATTCAATACCGCGATCCGGATGTTGACGTTCAGGGAATGACGACCTTTCTCATTGACACGGACGAACTGCTCGAAAAAGTGATCTACTCATTAGGCGAAAAAGCCAAAATGACACCGCGCGGCGATGCTTATTATCGCCCGAACGAAAGAAAAGTAATTCTGTAAAAGCAGGTAGAAGATAGAAGGTAGTAGATAGTAGAGGAAAAGAGCTTTCTACTATCTACTAGCCTTCTATCTTCTAAGACTTGATTGCTCCTTCAATCGGACTCGAAGCCGACGCATATAGTCTTTTCGGCATTCTTCCCGACAAATACGCCAATCTTCCGGCTTGCACAGCCAATTTCATCGCCGTCGCCATTTGTTCGGCATCGTTCGATTCGGCAATCGCCGTGTTCATCAGAATCGCGTCCGCGCCGAGCTCCATTGCAATCGCCGCGTCCGACGGAACGCCGACTCCGGCATCGACGATGATCGTCGCGTCGGGCAATTGTTCGCGCATAATTCGCAAATTCGAAGGATTTTGAACGCCCATTCCCGAACCAATCGGCGCGGCGAGCGGCATCACCGCCGGACAGCCGATGTCGAGCAGTTTTTTCGCCATAATCAGATCGTCGGAAAAATACGGCAGAACGATAAAACCTTCCTTGACGAGAATCCGCGCGGCTTCCAAAGTTTGTTCGTTGTCGGGCAAAAGCGTCACCGGATCGCCGATGACTTCGAGTTTTATCCAATCGGTTTCGAGAGCTTCACGCGCCAGACGCGCCGTGCGAATCGCGTGTTCGGCATCGTAACAGCCCGCCGTATTCGGCAAAATCTGCATTTCGGGCGAAAGATAATCGAGAAAAGATTCGGTTTTTCCATCGAGCGGAACGCGATTGACCGCGACCGTCACCATTTCCGCACCCGAAGCCAAATGCGCCTTTTGCATTTCGTCATAAGAACGATATTTTCCCGTTCCGATAATGAGGCGCGAATTAAAAGTTTTTCCTGCTAAATTAAAAATATCTGACATAAAAAGTTACGAATTAAAAATTACGAATTACGAATTGTATGCTTCGATTTTAACAAAATTCCGGGCAAAAGAAATGCGAACCAAATTATAAAAATTTAATCCGCAATTCGTAATTCGTAATTTTTAATTCGTAATTGAATCAACCGCCGCCGACGAAGTGGATTATTTCGATTTTATCGGCATCGGAAACATTTATCGCTTCCCAATCTTTTTTACGGATAACGTCTTTGTTGAGTTCGATGGCGATGCGTTCGGTCGGAAGTTCGAGTTTTTTGAGAAGTTCGAGCAAATTCAGCTCGCTTTCGATGTTTCGCGTTTCGCCGTTGATAAAAACCTGCATTTTTTATTTATGTTTGATCGTTCGCCGCAATTCGACTTCTTCGCCTTCGCTCATCGCTTTGATGAGAATCGCGGCGCGACCTTGTTTAAATAATGGCATTTGCAGATGAATTTTGGCAACGCCCCGCGCGTCGGTTTGGCCGTGAAAAATCAAAGGGCGAAACGCCGCGCCGAGAACTTTTATCATCACCTGCGCGTTATTCAAACCGCTTTCACGTCCGCCGCGATAGACGAGTATCGACATCGTTTTCTTTTCGCCGCTTTTGAAAACGTCGTCGCCGAAAATTTCCAGTTTTAATTTATTGTCAGACGGTTTCTGCGGCGCGATTTCAACGATTTCGACGGCTTCGTCCGGCAAAATCATTTCATCATCAAGTTCGATGATTTCAACCGCTTCGATAATTAATTCATCTTCTGCAAATTGTGTCGCAATGTTTTCATCATTCGTTCTGAACTCCTGGGAAATCGGTTCGGAATTCGGAACGGATTTGATCGTGAAATCATATTTCGGTTTCGGAATCGGCGAATCGTTTCCTTTATAAACCGAAACTTTATTTCCGACGTTTGCCGCGCCGACGGCAATTTGTTCCGGTTGTTTTTCTACCGGAACTTCTCTCTGCTGAATCGGTTGAACAGGTCTGTTTTCAACCTGCGGTGCGGAATTGCCGTTTAATTTTAACCCGGTTTTTATCGGACTTTGATGCGTTACGACGGCGACGGTTTCTTTGACTTCCGCGTTTTTAATTTCAGCGGCTTTTTTCTGTTTCGCGGCGGCATTTTTCGCCGTCATTTCTTTAAGCTGCTCGATTTTTCCGGCGCGAATCGCGGCGCAGATTGTTTTATGCTGTTTTTGCAGACGCTCGGCGAGAACTTTTTCGTCGAAACCCTGCTCGACCAAATCTTCGTAAGGCGATCTTTTGCTCGCCAGAATCGTGCCGCGATTGTAGACGAGCGACAAGATGAACGGCGTTGCCAGACCTTTGTCTTCGGTCTGAACGTGATACGTCACTCCTTGAAAATCTACGTCTGTATTAAATCCGGTTATCACTTATTTAAAACTGCTGATAATTGGCGAGAATAAAAAGGTTAGCTTCGAGGGCAAAACTCCAGCTATAAACTTATCATAAGCCGACATTTACGGTCAATAAAAAGTTTTTGCAAAAGCATTTGCCTTGACACTCCAAGAGGCTTAACTTACGATTGAGTTTGTGCCAAAATTCTCGATCTTTTCGTAAGAAAACAAAGACGATTTGCGGATTTTTCAAACACTTCGGGGAAACAAATTTTAATGTCTGAATACAATATTTTTGATTACGCGCCGATTGCGATGATGTTTCTCGTCGCCTTCGGCTTCGGCGCGAGTCAGCTTCTCGTGACGCAGCTTATCGGGCCGCGCAAGCGAACGGCGGTCAAATTAATGCCGTATGAAAGCGGCAAAGATCCGGTCGGCTCGGCGCGTGATCGTTTTTCAATCAAGTTTTATACGGTCGCTGTTATCTTTTTATTATTCGACATCGAAGTTTTGTTCATCATTCCGTTTGCCGTCGCGTTCAAATATCTTTTGGCGCAGGAAAGAACCGCCGGAAATATGATCGCCTTCGGCACAATCGCTTTTATAGAGATTTTGATTTTTGTTTCAACACTGGTCATCGGCTACATATACGTCTGGAAAAAAGGCACGTTCGATTGGGGAATCCAAGCCCGAACCGAAGCCGAAGCCGAAGCCAAAGTGATGCGTAACAAGAAAAAACAAATGCGCGAATTAAAACGCGCCGCTTAGCGATTTTGGATTTTAGATTTGGATTATGATTTCAACTCTAAAGTTCAAAGAAATTTTGAGTTCTGAATTTCGGATAATTATTTTAAGAACGTAAGTTAATCTAAAAATCCAAAATCCAAAACCCAAAATCCAAAACAGAAAAATGGGTTTAGAAAATACAATATTTGAATCACTGCCGGACGTTGTCACGGTCAAACTCGACGCGGTGATTAATTGGGCGCGCAAATCGTCATTGTGGCCTGCTACATTCGGTTTGGCCTGCTGCGCTATCGAGATGATGAATTCGGTTTCGGCGCGTAACGATCTTTCGCGTTTCGGCGCGGAAACGTTTCGCGCATCGCCGCGTCAGGCTGACGTGATGATCGTTTCGGGACGCGTTTCGAGAAAAATGGCTCCGGTTTTGCGCCGCATTTACGATCAGATGCCCGAGCCGAAATGGGTTATTTCGATGGGCGCGTGTGCGACTTCGGGCGGCGTTTTCGATAATTACGCGATTGTGCAGGGCGTTGACAAAATCGTTCCGGTTGACATTTATATTCCGGGTTGCCCGCCGCGACCGGAAATGCTCGTTCACGCGATCATAATGCTGCAGGAAAAAATTATGAAAGAGTCGGTCAAAGACCGTCGCGACACATACGAACCGGAATCGCGCGAATCCATCGTTCCCGGAACGTTGCCTGTTACCGAAGGCACGAAACTCGAACAAGCAATGGAAGAAGCGGTCGTCGAAAGAAATATTTCGCGTCCGTATTCGATTCCTTCACGGCACGAGAAACGCCGTTCATCTTAAGATTTTTTAGAGCGGTGAAGTAATAAAAAACTCACCGCTTTTTCGTTAAAACTAAAATGGCTGATACAACAGTTTTACTTGAATACGTCGAAAAATTAAAAGCGGAAAACGCCGAATGGGTTGCGGATTTTAAAAACGCTCGCGGCGAAGTTACGATCTTTGTTCCGCGCGAGTTTCTCGTCGATGTGGCCTGGGTTTTGAAGACGAAATATCAATTCGATATGCTTGTCGATTTGTGCGGTTCGGATCGCGGGCCGGAAGAAGATCCTCGCTTCGAAGTCAATTACCATTTATTTTCGACGATTCATCACAATCGCCTGCGTTTGAAAGTTCTCTTGGGCGAAGACGAACCGAACGTCGGAACGGTTGTCACCGTCTGGAAAACCGCGAATTGGCACGAGCGCGAAACGTTCGATATGGTCGGCGTAATTTTTGACGGTCATCCGGATTTACGCCGCATTCTTTTGCCGTCCGATTTTGACGGGCACGCGCTGAGAAAAGATTATCCGTTGCGCGGTTACGAGCCTTATTCATTGAGTTAAAATTTACGAGAAATTTGTTATGAGCGTTGCAGCACAAAATATACCGAGCCAGTTAGAAGTTATGGACGAATCGCTTGATTCGCAGATGACGCTTTCGATGGGACCGCAGCATCCTTCGACGCACGGCGTTCTGCGGCTCGAACTTAAACTCGACGGCGAAATGGTTATCAAAGCCACGCCCGACATCGGCTATTTGCACACGGGAATGGAAAAGCTGTTCGAGTATAAAAAATACCAGCAGGGAATCGTCATTACCGACCGGATGGATTATCTGAATCCGCTCGGAAATAATCTCGTATATGTGATGGCGGCGGAAAAGCTGCTCGACATCGAAATTCCCGAACGCGCACAAGTTATCCGCGTTTTGATGTGCGAATTGCAGCGTATCGCGTCGCATATGGTTTGGCTCGGAACTTCTGCTCTCGATCTCGGCGCGATGAGCGTTTTCTTTTTCTGTTTCCGCCAGCGCGAAAAAATCCTGAATATGATCGAATCGGCTTCGGGCGGACGAATGACACCGAGTTATTTTCGTATCGGCGGTTTGATGATGGATTTGCCCGCCGGTTTCGAACGCCGCTGTAAGCAGTTTCAAGACGATTTTCCGGCGGCTTTAGATCAATTCGAAACGCTCGTTACTGGAAATACAATTTGGCAGTCGCGCACGAAAGATGTCGGATTTATCAGCCGCGAAGACGCGATTGACTGGGGCTTGACCGGACCATGTTTGCGCGGCAGCGGCGTTGATCTGGATTTACGCCGCGACAATCCGTATTCGGGTTATGAAACTTACGATTTCGACATTCCGATTGAAGAAGACGGCGACGTTTGGGCGCGTTTTCGCGTTCGCATGCGCGAGCTTTACGAATCGCACAAAATCGTTCGTCAGGCTCTGGAAAGATTAAAACCGGGCCCGATAAAAGCCGACGCGCCGAAAATCGTTCTGCCCGACCGCGACGATATGCGAAAACATATGGATTCGCTGATTCACCATTTTCTGATTGTCGCCGAAGGTTTCAACGTTCCCGAAGGCGAAGTTTATCACGCCATCGAAGCGTCGAAAGGCGAGCTCGGCGTTTATATGAAATCGAACGGCGGACCGAAACCGGAAAGAGTTCATTTTCGCGGTCCGAGTTTTGTCAATCTTTCAGCGTTGCCGACGATGAGCGAAGGCGAAATGATCGCCGATGTCGTAGCAATTATCGGTTCGCTCGACATTGTTTTAGGGGAAATTGACAGATAAATAGTTCTGCTACTTATAAACTGGTCGGCAAAAAATTAGTCAAAGCAAATTAAAATATGGCATCAGCAGTCGCAACTGATTTTACAAATCAAATCGTTTACACCGACGAAATCGCGGAATTTTCGCCCGCGGTCGTCGAAGAAATGAAATCGCATCTGACGAAATATCCGCCGGAAAGAAAACGTTCGGCATTGATTCCTTTATTGTTCGTCATTCAGCGCGAACGCGGTTATGTTGACAACGGCGGCGTAAATTTTCTGGCGCAATTTCTCGATCTGGAAGTCACGGACATATGGGAAACGGCGACGTTTTATTCGATGTTCAATCTGCGCCCCGTGGGAAAATATCACATACAGGTTTGTAAAACGCTGTCGTGCAGAATTATGGGCGAGCCGGAAATCACCGGACATATCTGCGACCGGCTCGGCATTCACGTCGGCGAAACGACGGGAGACGGAAAATTTACCGTAACGCGCGTCGAATGTTTAGGAAGCTGCGGAACTGCGCCGATGATGCAGATCGGATTTGATTATCACGAAGATTTGACGACCGAAAAAGTCGATAAAATTTTGGATTCTTTGAAATAAAATTCGAACTTTATTACGGCAAGCTTATGTCGCTTTTGTTTCTGTTACGGCAAGATCAAGGAGCAAATTTATTTGCCGGAAAATTAGGCGAAATAACGGCATACGCTTTCTTTGCCGCTATAGTCATATACGGAATAATCTGGCTGGTGAAAAAAATAGGACAAAAGTGATTTTCGATAAATAATCCGTTATTGATTGGATGCTTATTGAAGATGTAGATTAATCGCACGAGAAATGGAAGTCAGATACGAGGTTTTTCGCGGCACATTTGCAAGTTGGGACAAATTATTTGCAGAAGCGGCGGAATTTGCGAGCCGCATCGGTCCTGACAGATTGATCGGAATTTCGCATTCGTGCGACAGCAACGACGGCGTTGTAACGGTTTGGTATTGGTTCTAAAAATCGATTTTAGCGTAGTTAAATTTAGGCTGATTTAGTTATTAATGAAAAAATATATTCTGGTTTTCAGTTTGTTGGTCTTTGTAAATTCGATCTGTTTAGCGCAGGAAAGCGGAAACAGAAATTACAATGCGCAGCGTCGCAAACCGACGACGAATTCCGGCGAACTGCTTTTATCGAGCAACGGAAAAGACCTTTAT
>Ga0207670_10001739_pt1 | contig 11374 bp, 10 predicted proteins | sample KBSS23HmetaG_FD_184339 | JGI IMG/M metagenome (GOLD analysis project Ga0207670, IMG submission 184339) | Switchgrass rhizosphere microbial communities from Kellogg Biological Station, Michigan, USA - KBS S2-3H metaG (SPAdes) (version 2) | ecosystem: Host-associated > Plants > Roots >... | reverse complement strand
GTGACGGAAGTCGTGTTGTCAGGGGATCCGGTCATGGACAAAAACGCGCTCGCGCAGTTCGTGACCGCGTACGAGACGATGAATCGCTGGGGCAAGATCAACGGCGGCGGTCAGATGCTCTACGTGGGCGTAGAGAATTTTCCCTTCCCCGTTCCGCTGCTGCAGACGTCATCCGGACAGTGGTATTTCGATACCGGAGGCGGCGCCGACGAAATTCTCGCGCGCCGCATCGGACGAAACGAATTGGTTGCCATCGCAGCCACCGCCGCCCTTGCCAACGCGCAGCAGGATTACTTCAGGACTCATCCTGGCGGCGAGGTCAAGCAATACGCGCAGCAGTTTGCCAGCGATGAGGGTAAGAAGAATGGCTTGTACTGGCCTGCTTCATCCGGCGGTAACCAAAGCCCGCTTGGTCAACTCGGTGACTTCGCGAAGGATGCGGGCTACACGAACGCCGGCGGCACGCCGCAACCCTTTAACGGATACAACTTCCGAATACTCACAAGACAGGGGAATACCGCCAAAGGCGGCGCGAAGATCTACGTCGTGAACGGAAAGATGACCGGCGGTTTCGCAATTCTGGCTTATCCCGCTGACTATCAAGACTCTGGAATCATGACGTTTCTTGTCGGCGCTGACGGCATCATCTACGAAAAAGACCTGGGCCCAAAGACGGTGGACATCGCAGCGGCGATGACGGAATACAACCCAGGCGACGGCTGGAAGCCTGTCAACAACCAGCGGTCAGGCGAGTAAAACCACGCGCGCGCAACGTTATGGCGCGCGATGGTGGATGAAGAACCGATCGCTCGGCCAGAGGAAGTATTCCGGGTGCGTTCTGCACGTCTCCGTCTCTGTGCCGGCGGGGTCAACCGGACACACGTACCGCAGATAGTCGCGGAACGCTTCTTCGGCGAGATGGGCGGCAAGGAGGCCCTGCTCAGCATCGAGGCTGCGATGCTCGAGTGCCACTTTGTTGATATCAGCCAGCGCGGTTCCCTTGAAGCCGTAGGACACAACTGTTTCCTGTTCCCCATGGAGTTGAACGACCCTGAATTCAACCGGCAGACTGGGGTTCTCCGCGTACGTCATCAACGACACGAGCCCGGCGACTTCGAAGTCGTCGTCGCTTGGAAACATCGCCGCACGGCTGTCTTCGTCGGGGTGGTTGTGAAAGAAGATCACCGGCTGGCCGGTTCGGACGATCGCCTTCAGTTTTTCCGGATCGGGCCGAACCTCGTTCGTGGTAGACCACAGCGTCGCATCGTGTAAGGCGCCGTTATACGCCAGGATATGTTGCTTTCCGTCAGGGTGGCGTCTGAAGTAATCGGCCGCAAGCCCGTCCGCCTCGTCGGCCTCTCGTGGAGCTGGAACGAGCGTGACGTCCTTCACCCGTTGGAGCACCCGCTCGTAGGTCACGGCGTCCCAACGGTGATAGGTCGCATACGCCTGTAGATATTGCTCGTAGCGGGACTCTCCGACGCCTCGAAGTACGCACCGTTCTTCGGCGGCTTCGATGTTGGCGCCGTTACGGTGGTATCCAGGCAAGTCGTCATTCATGACGTGGCACACTTCGTGGAGCGCGGAGGCCTCAAACAGAACATCCGGCTGTTGCTCCAGAAAGCGCGCGTTGACGTTGATGATGAACGACTGGTTGCGCATCGCTTCATCGCGCACCACGTCCGTGAACACGTCGCTGACCGTCGGGTCGTAACCAGCCGCGACGGGGTCGTTCACGAGCCGAAGGGCGATCTTGTAGCTCGCGCCGAGGCGCGACATCGCTTCAGCGATCTTGCGCTCGTACTGCTCTTTCTTGTGATCGAGTCCACGCTCGGAAATACAGGCCGGCGAGAGTTCGAAGCCGGTATAGCACGTCGCCGATTGAGGCTGGGCAGACACTCGAGACGTCATCAGCAACACGACGCAGCCGACAAACGCCCCCACTTTTATCCCCAATGACTCGTCCCTCGATCGCTAATGGGTTTCGCGAGCGGGGGATCATACTACGGGGACAGGGTGACGAACGTTGACGCGGGTCAGCGTGCGACGTGGGACGAAGGAGAGTGGGTGCCGCGCGTGCGAGGCTCAGCTCCCGAGAATGTTGATGGCCCGTGACATGACGGCCACGATCGTCGCGAGCGAGATCGTGCTTTCGAGCATCATCAGCATCTTGGCGCGGGACGTCAGCGGCATGACATCGGTGGTGCTGAACGCCGTCGCGGTCGAGTATCCAAGGAACAGATAGTCGACAAAGGTCGGCCGCCAACCCGGCGGGACATCTCGAGGAGCGCCTTCTTGCGGAAAGAGCCAATCCGGCCTCGGGCCGGCCTTGTTCGCACGAGCTTGAGGCCCGCCGCGATCAATCTGCCAGTACAGCAGGGAGAACGTGAGCACGTTGAGGACCCACATCGCAACGCTTGACGTGAGCAGCTGGATGCCGCTGATTTCTCCAGACCGATGCACCATCTCGGCGATGAGCAACGTCAGGTCAGCGATCATTCCACTCGCCGCGACGAGGAAGAAGACCAGTGTGATGGTGCGCTCGATGCGGAACCACCGCTCGGGTGCGCTGGTCAGCATGATGGCAGCCATCGGCACGATGAGCGCGATCGCGAGAACGTAGGGAGCCCACACCGGGGCCACTCTGACGCGATCGGGCAACATCGTCAGCAGGAGAGTAACCGCGAGGACCGCGAATGCGACGGGCCAGCGTGTTTCGACACGAACAGGGTGAGCAGGTTCTTCGGATTGCCGAGCGCGAAGTGTCATCGCAACGTCGCCGCGGGCGTCGGGTTGAAGCTGTCACCGAGGGCGAGATGCAGCCGAATGCGGTTGGCGAGCTGGGCGCACGCGTAGGGCGTGGCGAAACGGAGACCGATCATGATGATCAACACACAGGGCGCTCCATCAGAGCGCCCTGTGCGCGAGTTATGACGAGTGTTCGAGGCGGCTAATTGCTCGGGTGATCGCCGCCCGACTGGATGGCTTTGAGAATTCCATCCAGGTTGTAGGTCTCTGGCGCCTGCAGCGGCGGATAGGTCTTGTACGAGAACAGTTCCTTCTCCCAAAGCTGCTGACCGATCGGGAGCATGTTCCAGTCGTACTGGAAGGCGCTCACCGGACCGCCGAGCGCGCCGCCGAGGGACATTGCCGTCTTCTGGTCGATGCCAACAGCCTGCTCGAATGGATCGCGCTTGATGTTCTGGACAAGTGTGAAGTGGAAGGGTACGAGCGGCATGATCCAACCGGCCGGGCCGGGCTGGGCCATGTTGTAGTACATCTTCCAGTTCTTATAGCGCACCGCTGACGGCGTCGCGCCCGAGTAATAGAAGAAATAGTCGCGCGCAGATGTTGTCGATCTGCCCTCGAGATACTCTCGCTGGTTGAATCCATCGAGCTTCGTCCTGACGATGCCGGGGTACTTCCCGGCCTGGATCTGCTCGGTCAGCGCGTTGCCCTTCGGTCCGCCCGCGATGTCGACGAGCGTCGGGAGCCAGTCGAGCGCGGCGAACAGCTCGTTCTTGACCGTGCCTGGCGCGATGTGCCCCGGCCAGCGGACAACCAGCGGTGCACGGTAGCCGCCCTCCCACGCCTCACCCTTCTGGCCCTTGAACGGCGTCACGCCGCCGTCGGGGAAGGAAATCGCCTCGGCACCGTTGTCGGTGGTGAAGACGACGATCGTGTTATCGAGCTGGCCCATGTCTTCAAGCTTCTTGAGCACGTAGCCGATGTTGTCGTCCATCTGCTTCATGCCGGCCTCGTTGACGCCCCAGTCCTTGCCGCCGGGCTGTCCGACCATGGCCATGTACTTGTCCGACAGCACGGTCGTCACGTGCATGCGCGCCGGGTTGTACCAGACGAAGAACGGCTTGTTGGTCTTCTTCGGATCGTTGCGATCGAGGAAGTCGATGACCTTCGCCGAGATCTCTTCATCGACGGTCTTCGAGCGCTCCAGCGTCAGCGGGCCCTCGTCCTTGCACGTCTGATTCTTCTCGGTGCCGTCGGACGACTTGCACCAGAGAACCGGCCGCGGGGGCGTGAGACAGGTCGTGGTCTTCGGATCCACAGCGCCCGGCACCTCGGGGACGCCGGGTATCGTCGTGTTCTTGCACGGCGGCGCCACGCCCTGCGTGGTCGGGTTTTTGTTGATGTCGGGGAAGCTCACCTGCTGCATCGCGTCCAGGTGGTACAGATAACCCCAGTACTCCTGGAAGCCGTGCGCCGTAGGCAGGGCCTCCGTATGGTCGCCGAGATGGTTCTTGCCGAACTCGCCGGTGGTGTAGCCGAGATCGTGTAGGAAGACGGCGAGCGCAGGCGTCCCCGGGCGCAGATAGGCCGGACTGCCGGGAAGCTCCGGCGGGATCAGTCCGGTGCGCAGCGGATACATGCCGGTGAAGAATGCATTGCGGCCAGACGTGCAACTCTGCATGGCCACATAGTCCATGAAAATCGCGCCTTCCTTGCCGATGCGGTCGATGTTTGGCGTCTCACCGACCATCAAGCCGCGATGGTAGATGCTCGGCTGCATCCAGCCGATGTCGTCGCCCATGATGAACAGGATGTTCGGCTTCGCTCCGGTGCCCTGAGCCAGCGCCCGATGCGATGTCAGAGTGAAGCATGAGGCCGCAAGGGTCACGATCAATGCCCGCTTCCCCAGCGAGCGACGTCTGGTCAACTTGTTACGCACATCTCCTCCAGGTTTCGGCCTGTTCCATCAGAACAGCCGCGCTACGCTGGTGTATTTCGAGCACTCGTCGTGCCACTGAGTCGCATCTCGTACACGTCCGCTATTGGCTTGTGCGCGCGGTGTTTCGCGCGTTCAGCGATTCCGAAGCGAGACGATGACGTCACGAGAAATTGAGAGGAGCCGTGATCACCCTTTCGATGGAGCGAAGTATCCCTTTCGAGCACGAATACGAAGGTTCTTGCTGTCTGGACGCGTAATCTTGACTTCGAGCTTCCGCCACGCTCCATCCGTCTTCTCGTTGGCGGAGAGATAACCGATCGTGTACTGCGCTCGAACCTCGCCGAGCACCTGCTCGTAGATGCGATCGAGGTCCTTGGCACTTCCAGGGAAAAAGGCGGCTCCGCCGGTCGCCTCGGCGATATCCGACAGGATCGCGCGCGGAGCTGCTTGCGCGAATGGCGGCTGATTGCGGAGCGCTCCAATGGCATAGACTGTGACGTCCGACGCCTTGAGCAGCTTCATCAGTTCGTCGAGATCGAGGCGGCTTTTCGTATCGCCGCCGTCGGTATAGAGCACCATGACTTTTCGTCCGTCCTGAACAGCCGCGCCATTCAGATAGACACCGATCGCGTCGTAGAGCGCCGTCCCTCCCCCTGCACGCAGTTCCCGGACGCGCTGGTTCAGTTGCGCCAAATCGCTTCGATGAAAGCGCGATGCTCGCACGTCGTCCGCGAAATCGATGAACGTCATGTCCACGGCGTCGGTCAGCATCGTCTGGAATCTAATCGCCGCCGTCTGCGTGAACGGCAGATCGGTCTCCTGACTCCCGCTGACATCGAGCAGGACCCCGACGTGCAGTGGCGGTCCCGCCTGTTCTCCGCGGGCAAACGCGAAGATGGTCTGCAGGCGTCCGTCTTCGTAGACGGCGAAATCGCTGGCGTCGAGATCGGTGACGAGACGACGCTTCTTGTCGGCCACCGTGACGCCGACATTCACGAGGTCGACGTGCCCGCGAAACAACGTCGGCTGCTGCGAGCGCAGTCGCGCGGGTAGAGCAAAGGAGGTCAGCGCGGTGATGACGGCAATCGCGAGAACGCCAGGCATTCCCGTGAGTGATGGTCTTTCCATACGGTCCCAGCGTCACGAGTTGGCAATAGCGCTGCCTCGTGCTCGCGTGCGAGAGACCCCGGAATATCGGGCCGATTAGGAATGCCGGGCGGAAGCGATCACCAATTGTCGTGGCGTTCTCGTGATGATCGTCCCCGCCTGAGGCATTAGAACTTGATCGTGAAGCCGAAGAGCGGACCCTTCATCGCCGTGTCGAACAGGAAATTGTCCTTGTCGTAATCCACGCTCAGATAGCGGTACGCGAAATTGAGGGCATACCGCTCATGAATGTCCAACCCTGCCGTCCCGACGATCTGATATGTGAAGTTCGATCCGCCGCCGCCGAGATCGCCATAGGCACGTGCCCACCAGTTGCGCGGGAGATCCCGCGTCGCTCGCAGTCCGACGATGGCATCGACCCAGTTCCGGCTGGCCTCGAGATTGAGGGCGGGCAATATACCGGGCTGAAAGTTCAACTCTGAGTTCAGGTGCCACAGCCGGATACCCCCGACAACATCGAGGGATGCGCCCTCGGTATTCAGCAACCGGTATCCAGCTTCCGGCGTGAGAATGAACAGCCTCTGCTCAGGGCTCACTCCTGAAAACAATGGGCCCGGGGTCGCGCGCTGTCCGCGAACGTCGGTGTAAATCGTGTCACCCAGGATCACGAGCTGATCTCGTTGCGCCTCAACGAGCCCCATCGCCGCAAAATGCAGATGATCGAGGATGTTGCGGAACGACGCATCGACGTCGACGGTGCGCGCGCCAATGCCGACGCCACCATCCAGGCCTGATCCCCAGAGGTAGGGCACAACCTGGAGCTGCCAGCCGTCGGGCGTCGATGGCGAAGGGGCAGTTTGCGCTGAAAGTCCTGGCGCATAGAGCAGCAAACAAACCACGGTTCCAAGAACCAAATAACGTGTGCTCATAGTTCCTCTCGTGACAACGGCAATTCGCCGAAGCGCACGGCTTTCGCGCGCCGCCCGGGTTGCGCACGTTCCATGCCGCGCGTGCGGTGTCGCACTCGCTTGCGTTCGGTCGATTTAGCCCGCGAAGATCGGGAGGAATGACAATCGTTTGCTGCGGCTCACGAAGTCTTGTGTTCGGCGTCGCGTTGACTTTTGGGATGCCCAGACAGGAGACTGCTGGGCATGCCCAAGTTTCTCATTGAGGTTCCGCACGAATCGGAAACGGTTGCGTGCGCCCGCGCCGCCAAGGTACTTCTGGAAACCGGCTCACATTTCCTGACGCATGCGGACTTCGGTTGCTGTGACGGCGTCCACAAGGCGTGGATCGTCGTCGATGTCGACAACAAGGACGAGGCGCGCAACCTGTTACCGCCGGCATACCGCCGGCAAGCCTCGGTCGTGCAGTTGTGCAAGTTCGGACTCGATGAACTGGACGACCTGATCACGCGTCACACGGCCCGATAGCCCGGTCCGCGCTCTGAACGATCCGAACGACTCGAACGCTTATTATCGGAGCATGAGATTAATGAATCGGTCGTTCTGAACGACCCACCAGAACACCGTATGCCCGATTACAAGTAGCGCGGCGCTTGCGATGCTCGCGCGGATGGAGGTCGACGAGACCCAGAGCAGTGCAAAGACTGCGGGAAACAGCGCCACGATCATGTCCATCTCGATCGCGATGCCCTGTGGTGGCCAGAAGAGCAGGAAGGCGATCGCGCATGGGATCGTAAACGCCAGCGCAAGTCGTGCTTCGCGCGGTGATTTGTTTCTGACCAACAGCGTGACGAGCACAAGCGGCAAGCCGGCGATCAACCCACTGAAGAACACGTCGCGAGCCGTGATGATCGAGAACAACGGGTAGAGGATCCTGCCTTCCGCTTCGCGCGACCGCCAGAGCGTTCTCATAATGAACCCGCCGGCCGCATGACTTGGAATCACGTCGAACCCCAGCACAGAGAGGTAGTACCACACCCAAATCAGGGCGGCAGCGATTGCGACACCGCTGAGAGCGACAGCCAACACTACGCGGCGACGAAGCGGGAGACCGGGGAGACCAGTCGCGATCACCGCGAAGAACAGCGCGGCAATGCTCAGATACCCAATGCCATGCATCGCGGCTCCCAACCCGTAAAGGATGGCTCCGAAGAGCATCCCCGGGGTTAGTTCGTCGCCGTTGATGAGATCTCGCGCGATGAACGGGAACGCCGCCGCTGAAAGAGACAAGTAGCCGACTTCGAGATACCCGAAGTACATCAGCGCCGCCGGCGCCATCAAGGCGAGCGCGATGTATCGAACCGAGCGTGAACTCCACCGATCGGTGGCCGCCAGAAACCACAGCGTCACCGCGAAGACAGCACCGGCGAGCCACGAAAGCATTCGGTACGCCTCGACGGGAGAGTCCGCGGTCGAACCGAGCGCCGCGTCGAATCGACCCAGCAACCGATACGCGAGGTGCGCTGAAAACCGTACGAACCTAGCTCCGCGCGCGACGATTTCGTCGAAGTTGGCGCGGTTCTGAACGATGCTGGATCCGTCCCCCATCACAAATCGATTGGTCGGGAGCGGAGCAATGAGCGCGATTGCCAGCCACGAGGTCAATGCCACGGTGGCGGCCACGGCTCGCCGCCGTGTCGAATTCAAACTGGCCGCAGCGAGCAGAAGCGCTCCTACTGTGCACGAAAAAACGGATTGCAAGCGTGACTATTGTGCCAGCGACTCAGCGGGCCAACGCGTGACCGGTGCCTTGACGAGGTCGTTTCTCAACCGTACGTGCTGTCGTGCTTTTCAGGAGTACCTAAAGTTCCGTATCTTTCAAGGAATGCGGGTGCGCGTGCTCAAACATGGGGAGGGTGTTGTTGACGGCGTGAGCCTTCGGTGCCTGGTTCCAGGCAGTATTTATGATGTCAATCCGACGCTTGGTCACTTCCTCGTGACCAACGGGCTCGCAGAAGAACTCCTGCCGGCGTCAGATCCCGCGCTCGTGATACCGCTGGACACGCCATACGCAATCGAACAATTGACGCGAGGAATAACTGTGCTGCCTCCCGGCGGAATCGTCACTCTGGAAAAGCGCCGTCGCACGTCCGCCCGGCGGAAGACCACGCGATCCGATCGGCGGCGTAACTGATCGGCGACGGTGCGCTCAGGCGCACGGTCTGCGCGCCTGCCTGCTTCCCATATTTGCAACTCACGTCGGAAAGCCGTTCGGGTAGTATGTGTCGCGCACCAGGATGACCACCAAATCGAGAAAGCGACGGCCGCCGAAGGTCGCGGCGCAAGTACACGCACTCCGCGCGGCGCCCAACTGGCCGCTCCTGGCGGTGAGCGGCCTGGGCATCGCCTTGACCGGGTACCTGTCATGGGTCGCCTTCAGTGGCGGCGCCGTACGCGGATGTCCTGCCGGCGGAGGATGCGATCTCGTTCTCACGAGCCGCTGGGCGACGCTGCTCGGTCTGCCGACGTCCTTCTGGGGACTGGTGGCGTATTGCACGCTCGCGGCGATCGCATTCGTCAAGCGAGCAGACAAGCACTGGTCGTATGCGTGGACCGTCGCATTATTCGGCATCTGCTACAGCGTCTATTTGACGATCGTGTCGCTGACCATTCTCGGGTCCGCCTGTCCGTACTGTTTGACATCACTTGGACTGATGACCGCCACGCTCGCGTTGGTGGTCGTGCAGCGTCCCGCCGAATACGCGCAGCGCTCCTGGCTGCGTCTGGCTGCGACGCGCGGCGCGTTCGCCGCCATCGTGATCCTGCTCGTCCACGCCAATTACGTGGCGCCGCAAGCCGAGGCCGAAGGCCCTGAAGACCCGATGGTTCGCGCGCTCGCGGAGCACCTTGCCGACGAAGGCGCCGTGTTCTACGGCGCATCGTGGTGTCCGCACTGCCAGGAGCAGAAGCGACTCTTCGGTGCATCGGCGCGGCGGCTTCCGTACATCGAATGCAGTCCGGCTGGACCGAATGCACCGCAGGCGCCGTCCTGCAACATCGCCGGCGTGCAAAGCTATCCAACATGGGTTATCAACGGTCGGACCATCGTCGGTGAGGTGTTGACTCTCGCCCAGCTGGCCGAGGCCTCAAAGTTCCCTGGAAAAGCGAGCTTCAACTAGCGAACCTATGACCCTGTTTGTCACGCTCGTCAGCGAAAGCGATCTGGTACTCAGCCTGGTCCGCGACTATGCTCGCGGCCTCGGCTGTCCCGTCACCGCGGCATCTTCGGATCGAAGTGTCCGTATCGAAGTACCGGACGATGATCACAGCTTCCTGGAGCTGCTCACGCATGTGGCGCTCAGCACCGCGAAGGCGGGCATCACCGTCGCCGAGCCGACCGTCCGCGTGACGTACCGGCACCCCAGCGTCACCTCAGAAGTCGCACTCACGCTTCGCATCGACGAGTTCCGCATCGACGCGGTCGCCCGAGTGGGCGCGTAGGCCGCGATCTCACGATTCCGCGAGGACTCTCAGCCCGCGAGGGAACGCCGCGCTCCCGTTTTGACCGCAGATAACGCTGGCGCGCTCGAACTGCCCGTCGTTCGGGCATCCTGCGGCCGAGCTCGACCGTGAGCTGACGTGGCACTAACAGTGCGCACGCAGACCTGTCGGGGTTTGTTTGCCGCCGAAGGCCAGAGCCACGCCAGGGTCCGTATGAGCATCACCGCCGCCGATCGCAATTCCCATCATCTCGCCGCCATTGTGTCCTCGTCAGACGACGCAATTATCAGCAAGGATCTCAATGGGATCGTGAAGTCGTGGAACAGCGCCGCCGAGCGCATGTTCGGATATACGGCAGAGGAGGCGATCGGGCAATCGATTGGTTTGATTATTCCCCGCGATCGTCACAGTGAAGAAGACGAGGTGCTGCGCCGAATCCGCGCTGGCAAGTCGGTCATCCAGTTCGAAACCGAGCGTCTTCGCAAGAACGGGACGTTGATCCCGATTTCGTTGACCATCTCGCCGATTTTCGATGCCGAAAGGAATGTGATTGGCGCGTCGAAGATCGCGCGCGACATCAGCGAGCGGAAAAATCGAGAGGCTCAGCTTGGCGCGATTGAAGCCGCCCGCGCCGATCTGCACGCCCGGCTCCTGATGCTCGTAGCTGCGTCGACGAAGCTATTCGGCACCCCTCATCTCTCCGCGGTCGTCGCCGCCGCGTTGAGCGTCGCCGCGGACCTCGTGCCGGCTGACGCGTACGTCATCTGGCGTCTGAAACAGGACACAGGCTGGCTTCCACTCGGTTTCGACGGCGTGTCACCAGAATTCGCCAGCATCGCCCGAAGCCACGGAAAAACCGAGCTTGAATTCACCGAGCCGACAACGGTGGAAGACGTGTTGACGTGGCCGCCGGGTACTCCGCGACGCGATGCCTATATACAGGAAGGCATTGCCTCGATGCTGATCATCCCGTTGGTCCTCAACGGTCTTCGGCAGGGTGCGTTCGTTTTCTACCACCGTGTGCCGCATCGGTACTCCGAGGTCGACGTGAATATTGCGGCTGCATTGGGCAATCTGACAGCCGCGGCAATCAGCAACGCCGAGCTGTTTGACGAGCACCAGCGCGTCGTCCGCGCCGGTGTCCTCGCGGACGTGTTGCGGTGCCTGTCCACAC
>Ga0207670_10001736_pt1 | contig 11380 bp, 24 predicted proteins | sample KBSS23HmetaG_FD_184339 | JGI IMG/M metagenome (GOLD analysis project Ga0207670, IMG submission 184339) | Switchgrass rhizosphere microbial communities from Kellogg Biological Station, Michigan, USA - KBS S2-3H metaG (SPAdes) (version 2) | ecosystem: Host-associated > Plants > Roots >... | reverse complement strand
ACTACAACACTCACGCTGCCTAGACGCTGCCATGAGACACTTACTCGCTATCAACGCAGGTGAGGACATAGACCCCGAATCAGGAATGCCACACATCTACCACGCCCTCTGTTCGCTGGTCATGTACGACTGGCAACGACTGAACCACCCGGAACTCGACGATCGATACAAAAAACCACTAAAAAAAATTTGATTTTATTTGACACGGAGCACCATTTATGAGACACTCTAAGCCTGAAGCAAATGAGCCGGTCGTCATTATAGACCGCGCAGCCTTAAACGATCTACACGAATTTGCCCTCAAATCTACAGTACGTATCAACCCACTAACTTACCGCGAAGTTCAGCAAGTATTAACCTTGGACGCCTTACTCAAGCACTTCTCATCTATGGGATTACAGGCTCCTTTCAAATTGGAATTACCAAAGTGACCGAACCTAAAATACTAGGGCCACCTATAGGATACGTTGACGCCTTGGATGCCCACACACTTGATAAGTCAGAGGCGGAAAATAAGGGAGCACGAACTTATACTCCTCTTAGACCCTCTGCTGCTGGCAAGTGTTCTAGAGAGCTGGCTTACGAGTTCATGGAGTATAGAGGGAAAGCTTCTTATCCAAAAGAGGCGATGCTTCCAGATACGGTTCGCTTGTTAAACCTTGGCCACTCAGTTGAGTACAACTTACTCAGGCAATTCGAAGAAGTGGAACTGTTTAAGACTAAGTACCGCCAACAGGTAGTTTCGTTTTTTAAGATAACGCCTGAAGAGTGGTGTGAAGGATCAATCGATCTTTGTTTCTGGTCTGAGAAGTGGAAGTGTGTCGGCGATGTTAAATCGAAAAAAGATAAATTCTCAAGTTGGTCAAAGACTGGCTGGGATGAAACGACAGAGAAGCTTCGCAACATGCCAACTGTCACCAGCATCTCAGAGAAAGCTTTTTGGATCGAAGACCTTCCTGCATTTCTTAAAGAACTTAATGATCCATTTTTAGCCGCTAACTTTTACCAACTCAACATGTACGCTAATTCGCAATTCCTCATCGAACGTGGAATCGATCACGCAGTAGTGATCCAATACAACAAGAACGATTCTAGACTCCGTGAACTGCGTTTTAAACCATCAGTGGAAGTCTACAACGAAGTAAAAGAGAAGTTTCAACTCGTCCAAAAAGTAGTGGATATCAACCAGAATGTAGAGGATGCCCCGAAGGACTTCGTGCTCGGTTCAATCAAATGTGCGTTCTGCTCATTTAACAAGAATTGCTGGCCATCAAACGACGCACTCAAGTCATTTTTCAATCAGTGGCCTAAGCGTGACTGGCCTGTGAAGACCAAGGACATGCAAGACTACGAGGAACTTGAAGAGGCTTACGATCGATATAAGCAGGCTGTTGCAGCTTCGAAGTCTGTCGACGCTATCGAAGATGAGATCGTTAAAATCCTAGAGCGCGACCAAATCGAAAAAGTAAAATTTGATGATGATGCAATCTACCAACTCAAAGCGCTTAAAGGCGACGGACTAGTTTTAAGGAGAGCCAAACTATGAGTAAAGTTAAAACAATCAACCTCACGACAGAAGAGCGCAAATGGCTTGATCGACAAGTTCGCCGTAAAGCTGAACTGTACGCAAGCCTCGAAGGTAAGCAGCGCCAGATCGTCGACAAGGAAGCAAAAGTTTGGGAAGCGTTAAAAGATCGCATGGCTCAAGACGAACTTCCGTTTGAGGGTGAAAGCTCAGTGCTTACACTTAACCGACAAGAAATAAGACTAATACAAGTACTCGTGATTGATAGACTTGCCTACCTTACTGGCAAAACGATCCCAGAGTATCGCAAGCGTATCGAACTGCGCCCTGAAGAGGCAGACAGATTCATTGAGTACTTAGACGCAGGTATCGAACTGCAACAAGGGCTCGTTACTCTCTCATCAAAGATCGGACGGATGTTGTGAACCAAGAAGCAGGACTCAACGCAAAAGTTCTCACCCTCTCACATGTAAAGTTAACTGACGCCAATAATCAGCCATTGAGAGTGCAAGTAGTCTTTGGCCCAGGAGTCGCATTTTTTAGAAGCACAGAATCACCAGCCACTATCATTTCGCTAGTTGGTGGTACGTTATTGGTCCTTGAAACAGAAGAACAGATTAAACAACTTTTAGCCACTTAGGAGGTAATTAAGATGGCACGACGAACAGTACAAGATGGAAATAAATTGAAAACGGTAAAGCCTAACGACGAACTGCAGAAAGGTGAGACAGTAGAGGGATACCTCGTTCGATTCGACGAGAGTAAAGAATTTGCCGGAACCTACTCGCTGATCATGCGCGATGCTGAAGGTAAGAATTTCCGAGTAGCATCACACGGCAACATCGCATTCGCTATTAAAGACGGCGACCTTGTGATCGGTCAATACACCTTCATCACAAAGCTTGGAATGGAGAAGAAGAAAAACGGTAAAACTACTGGAGTATACCAAGTCGATCAAGATGATGAGATGACAATTGACGTAGCTGGTGCAGGAACAACCTTCACAAGTGATCCTTCTGAAGCGCTCTTGGACGCAGCATCGATTGACCCTTCTTCACTTCCTACTAACGGATCTAGCAATCGCAACGCTGGTAACGGCGTTTCCAAAGCTGATCTTGAGCGCAATGCAATCAAAGCACGCGCTGCTAAGCTCACCCAATCAGCCACTGGAACTAAGAACTAATGGAACAAACGCGTTTTCGAATCTCACTCCTTGATGCCGTGGTCCTCCTATATCACGTGCATCGTGGTGCTAAAACCGAAGGGGTGGGATTTGAAGATTGCGATCGGACATTGGAATACTTAACACGTTCCCTTGCACAGTTTAAGTACACCGTCTCACAGAGTGCTTTAGAGAGTGCCTTGTGGAGCTGTAACTTAATGGATGAGCAAGGTGAGTTCTGGTGCCCTGAGGGAAAGAGCTTTGACGATTGGATTAAGAACTTCACTGTAAACGATTACAAGTACGACAAGTTCTATAACGTAATGGAGGAGCGGAAGAAACGTGGGTAGACCTAGGAAGAGTCAAGTACAAAAGCTCTACGTTGTATTACACCGCCAGCTTTTTACTATACTCAATAATATGCGATACTATAACAATTCTAGAGGATCTTATATAAAACTTTATTATGCAAATACTAACCTTTCTTCGTTGAAGAATACTTGCGAACGCATCGTAAATTTGGTAGACTCAATAGAGTTAGCCAGATACAGCAAAGACAAGTTGCTCTCCAAAGAAGAACGGCTCAAGTACTTAAGGAAAAAGGGAGCACAAGATGGAAAGCAATAGTTTAATCGAAAAGCTTGGAGGACGAAAGTTCGTCTTAGCAATGATCGCTGTAGCTGTAGGAACAGCAATTGAAGTTACGACAACAAGAGGAGTTAGCGGTTCATTCGCAGGACTCTTAGCTGGAATCGTAGCAGCATTTGGTGCGGCGAACGCAGTGATTACCAATCGCGCAATGTCAGTTGAAGCTGACGCTAGCGAGCCAGTTGGAGAGTTGACTCCTGCAGTAGACCTCTCACCAATCAACAATGAACTGGCGGCAGTAAAAGACATTCAAGGTAGACAAGGTCAAGTGATCGAGCAGCTCGCACAAGGACTCTCGAACAATAACAAGTTAGTGACAGCACTGTTTAAGACACAACCCCAAGGTTAGTTTAACTCGGAGGTTTCGAAAGTGTTAGAACTCGTAGACAAGTATATCGAAGCACGTTCATTCGCATGGTCTCGAAGTACCCAGATTTCGGAGCGCTCACGTTTACGATCAGTGAGTGAGTTAATCACACTCACACCTCAAGAAGCTTACTCGAAACTTAAACAGACCCACAAGCCATACACGATCAAGACTGCGTTCATTCGCATGGGCGAGTTTTACCAATGGCTTATCGATACAGGAGTTAAAGTTGGTCCGAACCCTTTCAAAGCTTTTACTAAGGATTTTGCATCTCTCTTTAAAAACGCTTACACAAAGGAGCGCCTCAGTGTTGAATACGCAGACGCCGTTTCCAGAATTAACTCAATTAAAAACGAACAAGTACGAATTAAAGCTCTCGAACTCTTGGCTACTGGATGCCGATGGACGGAATCCTTTACTGAGCATCGAGGAGTCGTCACAGGAAAGGGTGGAAGAAGTCGTAGAATATTTAGACCAGCAGAGTTCGCTGCTCCGCTCACCAATCCACCTTCATATACAACTTTCAGACGGGAACTCAGTTCAGTGGGTCTTAAACCACACACACTCCGCAAACTTGCAGCAACGCGATTCGTAGAGTGTGGAGCACGTGAGGCTGATCTTTTAGCTCTTATGGGCTGGACTTCAATTCAAACAGCAAGCAGTTACCTACAAAGTAAAAGCGATGAGGGGCTAGCCCACATCGTTTCTCAAGCTTTCGCCAACGCTAAGTAAAATCGTTCATCCATCCTACTAAATAGGATAATCATACTACAAAGTAGTACGTTCGTACTACCTACATGGGGGTCTAGTGCAATGCTAGAATCAAAATATTTAACGCAATTCCAACGATTACAAACTGAAGGGGCTGAGCTGTTCGAACTTCGAGGTAATCGCCTCTTAGTCGAAATGCTTCCTGAAGAAGAGATCAAGACAGCTTCGGGTTTAGTAATGGCAAAAGACGTGAGACAAGTTAGAGGAAGCAGCATCGCGCAAAATGAAGCAACTGTTGCTCTCGTAATCTACGTAGGCAAAGGTTACTACGACGATTCGACAGGTGAAGAGGTGCCACTTGATGTAAAGCCTGGCGACATCATTCTCACTTCAGCCATGGGACTCAAGTACTACTCAACATTTCCAGGTCTTCAAGGCTACACGCAAAACAGCCTAGCACTCACAACTGACGACAATATCCACGCAGTCATTCCAGGCTTTGTGGCTTACGAAAAGATTAAGGGATTGCTGAACGCACCTCAGGCAGCAGAGGTCGCAAATGGGTAAGCCTAAAGTTTTGTTCCTTGATATTGAGACGGCTCCAATCTTGGCAATGGTTTGGGGCATTCATGATCAGAATGTTGGTCTTAATCAGATCGAAAGTGATTGGTCAATCTTGTCGTGGGCAGCTAAATGGCTTGGCGAAGACGAAGTCATGTACGAGGATCTGCGCTTACTTAAAGATAAGTCAAATGACAAGCGCCTGCTTAAAGGTGTCTGGAAGTTGATGGACGAGGCCGACATCATCGTCACTCAAAACGGTAAGTCATTCGATATTAAGAAGCTCAATGCTCGTTTCATTATTAACGGTTTTAGACCACCAAGCTCTTTCCAACAGATTGATACGTTAAGACTTGCACGTAAGCACTTCGGATTCACAAGTAATAAACTCGAATACATGACCGATAAGTTGAACAAGAAATATAAGAAGCTTAAGCATGAGAAGTTCGCAGGTATTGAGCTTTGGCGTGAGTGCCTTCGCAACAACCAGAAGGCTTGGAAAGAGATGGAGAAGTACAACAAGTACGATGTTCTAGCCCTTGAGGAGCTTTACGAAACGTTGATGCCTTGGGATGGAAACCAAACGGTTAACTTCTCAGTCTACCAAGAAGACGCCACAGTAAAAGTTTGCTCCTGTGGCAGCAAAGCGTTCATTAATAAAGGGTGGAACTATTCGAAGTCTGGTAAAAAGAGTCGCTTCCTGTGCAAGAGTTGCGGCTCAGCATATCCATATTCCAAAATGATCCCACATGAACGGCAAAAGGCGGTACGCCCATGAGTGCATGGCGTCCACTTACATCAACTGAAGTTCTAGACCTTCAGGACATTTTCGTTCGTACATACAGAGAAGAGCGAATGCCTGCTGGAGGCTACGCCGAACTCTGGTACCGAGTAATCAACGAATTCATGGGCTGGAGTGGTGATGAAGTTGTTCCAGTTGCTATCAGAAGCAGTGAGCACAAGGTTCTTGAATACGGGATTGCTGAAGAGTATTTTGCAGCTTTACTTGACGTTGTTAACATCCCCGATGGCGCTACTGATGCCGAGAAGGCCGTTCTCCTGATTGTTGCAACCGCTGAAGAGAGGGAGCTGGCTTTGAAGAGGGTTTTACCTGGAGGTAAGAGACGTGAGTAACAAGTTACCACCCGAGATACTTGAGCAGATTGAGCGGTCGGCACACTCTAGTGACACTGCATCCGCAGAGACCTTTAAAGCAGGAGCCCGCTTCGGATACGAGCTGGCAACCAAGCAGCAAGACAAGGCTGTTGAGGAAATAAAACAAGCAATGGAGGCTATAGCAGAAGTGCATTGTCGCTGTGCTGTGGATAAGTTTGCAAAAGCAGCACTCCAAGCCTACGAGGCCGCGACCAAGGGGAGCAAGGGATGAGTGATAGACGAAAAATCCTTGAAAGCTTGTCTAGAGCTTACGGACCTAGTGAACACAGAACACGTGCTATGGACGATATTGATTTCTTGTTGGATCAGTTAGAGAAGTCTGAAGCTAAAATAGTAGAATTTCGTCAACAGAACAAAGCTCTGCGCGAGTTGGTCATAGAGATGATCGAAAAGGGACCAATGGAAATCGAAGAGATTGAGCCCGGCACAGTAATAGGTAGAATCAGTCGCGACTGGATCAAGCGTGCCCGAGCCATCCTAGCGCACGAAGGGGAGGGGAAGTGAAATTAGATTTAGAAGCGATTGAAAAAGACCACCTGAATGAACAGTACACTGCCCTTAGGGATTTCGCCAAGGATGCGAAGGCAGCACTTGAACACATTGCTAAATATAAAATTAAATATCCAGATGAGGCCGACGGGGCATATGAAGCCTTTAAAGATGATGCCCGCCAAATAATATCCAAGTATTTTAAGGAGCGCTAAGAGGTGGGTGAAATGGCTGACGAACATTTAGAGAGGCTCTTTTATTTTGGAGTATGTCCGTATTGTCACCAAGAATACGATGTGGAAGATATATGCCAGACGTGCGAAGAAACACCGACAGGTTACTCACCTGCTGACGATAAGGAGTAATGTAAATGATTAAGTACGCAAACAGATTTATTGACAAAGGTATCTATAAAGAAGGCCACGAACACTACAACCTTGTGGAGATGATCGCAAATCTCGAGGATGAAGTAGACAGATTAAGAAATCTAATCCTGCCACTTGAAGCCCCCGCCGCAGAGGGCGATGAGGAGGAGAAATGAAAATTTGGCGCAACCCAAAAAAAGAACTCCCTAATCAAGGGGAACAAGTCTGGATGCTCTACAAACATTGGAAAGAGAATGGAATCTTAGGATTTCAAATTATGGGTGGCGAAATTGAATACGTAGACCCAACTAAAAAAATTGGAGGGAGAGCTTGTTCAGGGGATTTTACGGGCCAAGGTAATTGGTCGGTTTACTTTGATGAGGATAATCAAGACGTCGCGATTGCGTGGGCATATCCAGACGATTTACCTCTACCAGAATGGAATGAAGTACAATGACCCTCACAGACTGGCTCGCAAAAGAAAAAGAATTACTGGCGAAGGCGACTCCGGGGCCTTGGTATCAAGCAGAAGGTTACAAACATTATCTTAACGGAGTATTTCAAAAAAATCCTGTCGATGGGGGAGACGAACCTATGGTGGCAAGCTGCGACTATGACGGTGAAGTGGATGCCGCCTTCATCGCCCACGTCCGCACAAGCCACGAGCAGGCAATCGTGATAATCGAGCGACTGAAAGAGGCTCTGTGGGAAATTAGAGAACGAGCAAAAGAACACGCGATTTTTGAGATAGCAGACAAAGCAATTCGTCACCACAATGTGGAGAAGCTATGAGTAGAGTTAAACTCAAAGACCTCCGAGTCTCCCTGATCCAACCCGACAGCACATTTAAATACGTACCGATTGATGAGGGTGTTTACTGTGCAGTTCTAAACTTGTTCAGTATCGGTTGGGATTCTGAGCCCTTACAAATCTATGAAGTCTACATGAGTGAGCTGGATAAATACCACTATAGGGGTAAAACAGCATCGACTGAGATATCTTATGAAGAGTTTATGAATTTACTATTTGATATCAGGGACAAAGGATTCAAGATCCAAGATCCAAAGATCAAGTTAGAAGGTAACAAAGTTCTTAACGGTCAACACCGTGCTGCGATCTTGTATTACTTGTACCCGGACGCTGAGCTCACAGTAGACGAGAAGGGTGAGGCCATAGAAGTATGGAACCGACTCGACGTAGCGGAGGGACAGTAAGTGGGAAAAATTAAGCGTGTAATCCACTCGTCAATCGTTCCGATACCTCAACAGAACACAAGGCTCACAGTTGAACTATGTGAGAATGTTCATCTGCACTACAGGAACTTGCGCTTAGAGTTCCATAAGAACGAGTTTGCCGACATCTTGATGTTGCTTCAGAGTATTCCGCTCACTGAAGTTATGAGCTTCGCCTACGGCCCTGACAAGTTTAAAGAACTGATACGCTTTAATATGTTAACTGCTGAATCAGAGTTCAACGATCGCCTGCAGATTGAAGAGCAAGTTGAGGGACATTACCACGTACACTATCGCAACCTTCGAATTGAAGTAGATGATTTGAAAGAGTTAGGGATTGAGAACACAACCAAACAGGGGGACTAGAGATGAGTAAGATTGTAGAAGAGTTTGTAAAGGGATTACCAGGAGTTATTCAAGAAGACTTAGTTTATATGGCCGCATCCCCGATCGAGGTAGCCGAAATTATTTTGCGGAATGAGCAGGAGTTATGGGCACTACAGGACGAGGTTAAGAACCTAAACAAACAAGTAGTGACACTTAAGGCTGAGTTACAAGTGAGAGTCACGATCCTAAATAAGAAGGTAAAGTCAATGCAGACTGGGGGAAAACGTGGGCCTTCCAAAAGAAGTAACTAAGAACACACTGGTCGATTACCCACGTCTTTATAAGCTTGAGCGATTTATAAAGCGAACGGAAAAACTTGAGGGCGAGATTGCTGAAGTGGGAGTCTACAAAGGTGGAACTGCTTACCTCATCTGCTCACTGACTCAAAAGCATGTGTACCTATTTGATACGTTTGAAGGGATGCCTGAAGTAGACGCTACCAAAGACACACACCACAAAGGCGACTTCGCTGACACAAGCTATGAATCTGTATTCAAACTCCTCTATGGTGTTGGACATAAAACGCTGATTCAGGGCATCTTCCCAAGTGCGACTGGTCACTGGATCAAAGATAAAACATTCAGCCTAGTTCACCTAGACTGCGACATCTATCCTTCCGTAAAAGAGAGCCTAGAGTTTTTTTACCCACGAATGACGCAAGGCGGCATCATCGTTCTTGATGATTATGCTGAGCCCGGCTGTCCAGGAGCAAAGCTCGCTACTGATGAGTTCCTCGCTGATAAGCCAGAGGTCCTTAACCTCACCTGCCAATCACAAGCAATGTTTGTAAAGGTTTAACCGATGTCTCGCGATATTAATTTCGACTCCCCTGCATTAGATATTAATGTGCACTTTAAAGGTGGCGGCCTGGGCGACCAGATCGCACGTCTACCTGCTTTAAAATACGTTCTTGATCATGCGACTAACACGCGCAGGTTTTATCTAATCTGTCCTGAGTACTTCATGGAAGTTGCAAAACACTTACTTAAGCCATACGAGAGCAAGATCACTTACATCGCTGAAGAGGATGCGAAGTCTATAGCTAACTACAAGCTTAATGCCCTGACAACTGATGAGGGTCATCACACAACCATGCGTACACACTTAACTGATCACGCATTCCACACGATTGCCGACGCTGAGGTTGATGTGAAGTTTAAGGACTACTTACAAATTAGACCAGACGAGCTTGACGTGTCACACTTAAACCTGCCACCAGAGTACGTGGTCGTGACTACTGGTTACACTGCACTCGTAAGACAATGGCTTCCAGCACAGGTTAACGATGTTATCGATCACATAAAATCTAAGGGCTTACGAATTGTCTTCTTAGGTAAAGAGCAGGTCGCAAACGGTCTGTACGGAAACTTCAGAACTGATGCAGTTAACTACCAACTTGGGATAAACCTCATCAATAGAACAACCCTTCTAGACGCAGCAGTTGTTATGGCTGGAGCTAAGGCAGTCGTAGGACTAGACAATGGTCTCATACATCTCGCTGCTTGCTCACAAGTTCCAATCGTAGCTGGCTATACGTCAGTAAATCCTAAAATTAGAATGCCATATCGAAACGGCAAACTTGGAGATCGAACATTCACAGTCGAGCCAGACGCTAGTTTGTCATGCCGATATTGCCAGTCGAGCTGCTACTTGAACTTCACCCACAAGTTCACTGAATGTTATTACAAGGACTACAAGTGTCTCGTTCAACTTCGTTCTGAGAAGTGGATCAAGGCACTAGATGAGGCGTTACTCCTCAAATAGGTCACTAATTTTACAACTAAGTGCTTTTGCCCATGCCTGAAGAGTAGAGAGTTTCGGATCATAAATTGGCTTGAAGTATCTAAACACATTACTATAACTTATGTTTAATCGTTTAGCGAATTGACGCTTAGACACTTTCTTTCGTTTAAGCACCCCGCTTAGAATTATTTTCGCCATTCCTCCAATATAACGCTTCCCCTAAACAAAGATAAGCTATATGAATTTAGAGCCTATAGAATTCTATACGGGGGTATGGGGAGTATGGGGCTACACGATCATTACAAGATCCATGAAGAGCCTTGGTTTGTGGACCTTCCGTTAGATACACAACTCCTAGTCTTAGGTCATCTTTGCTATGACTTGATGCGAGAGTTTGGCTTCAACCCACAAGATAATTACGAGAAGAGAATGCGACTGCTCTCAACACTCACTCTGAAAAAGAAAGAGGGTGTTAGGGTCGGATTCATTCAAGTGATCGAAATGTTCTCGTCTCTTAGGCCCCAGACACTTTTTTTGGTTTAGTGAAGTGAACCACTTGTTTACTCTTATAGCTTCGCCATGTTCGATCAACGTTCTTATGGCCCATCCAAAGTGACACATCTTCAAACTTTTGACCGAGTGAGAGCATAAGATCCACAAATCCATTACGACCAGAGTAGGTATCAACCCGCTTGTGTACTTCAGCCTTCAAGGTCTTTGTGTATGGTCGTTTAAACAAACCGCTTTTTATAATGCGTAAGCACTCTAGCTGTTCGGGATATAGTAGGGGAATTGGTTTAAACCTGTCGGCCTCATCTAAGGCTCTAAGTTTCGTTTGCTCTACCCACAGTACTTGAACATCGTCGGAGTGAGAGAGTTTCCAGTTTTGGCTGTCTAACAAAGCATCGACTTCAGTTGGTCGAAGTCCCAACCAAAGTGAGAGATGCATCCAGTTAGCTTCTTTAATACCTAGGCGTTTAAAGCAGACCCTTAAAAGATCGACAGTTAAAAGCT
>Ga0207670_10001730_pt1 | contig 11397 bp, 6 predicted proteins | sample KBSS23HmetaG_FD_184339 | JGI IMG/M metagenome (GOLD analysis project Ga0207670, IMG submission 184339) | Switchgrass rhizosphere microbial communities from Kellogg Biological Station, Michigan, USA - KBS S2-3H metaG (SPAdes) (version 2) | ecosystem: Host-associated > Plants > Roots > Rhizosphere... | reverse complement strand
CTCGCTCAGATTTTCCTTCATCAAACGTGTGAACGCGCCGGCGGCCTTGACTTGTTCGCGCAAGGCCTGGCGGACGACGTAAACCAAGTGGGTATCGGCCTCCGGGACGCGATGCCGCAAGGCCGACAGGTCCCGGATGTACTCGCGTAGCGGATGGGCACCCAGGGCTTCGGCGGCACAGCGTTGCACCAGCGGGTTGGGGTTTTTCAAGCAGGGGATGGCAAGGGATAGGAGCGTTCCAGGCATCCATACTTCTTCACGGGATGACACTTCACCCGGCTTACCAGCCCTTGTCAGGACGCTTTCCGTCGCGATCCGCAGCGAGTGGACCAAAGCAAGCGGCGAACCATTCCCCGCTCCGAGGAGGAGATGGGGATCAAGCGCATCCATTCGATGGAGCAACCACAACCCGTGAGCGAGCTGAAATTCGTTGGCGGGTCGTTCACATGCATCAGATATCTTTCCCAAAGCGTTTGTGCCAAACCGGTCGCCAATTTCATTCATCGCGAGCATTCGCCGCGTGAGGTTCGGCGATCCGAGCTCGGCGATCAGGCCGTCAAGGTTGTCCGGCAACTTCGGGTTTCGGATCGGGGATTTCGGATTTTCACCTTTATAAGCCACGCGCCAGATGCGACCGCGCTCACGATCGCGGCCGGGATGGGTCAACGGCACTTCGTAGTGGCCGATGATGCGGTTGTAGAAATCCGCCACGTACAGCGCTCCGTCGGGACCGAGCTGCAGATTCACCGGCCGGAACCACGGGTCATCAGTGCTGACGAAATCCGGCCGTTCATTCGCCAGGGGCGTGGAGCCCGTGAACGTCACCGCGTCGCGATTGACGCGGCTGGTCATGACATTGCCCGTGAAAATGTTGTTGCGATATTCCTCCGGCCAAAGATCGTCCTCGTAATAGACAATCCCGGAGATGGCAGTCGAGCCGTGCTCGTGGAAAATCATGGAAGGCGCGAAGCCGAGGCCGTCGTGGGGTTTTCCAAAGCTCGGATAGTAACCGCCGCGGAGGAGTTGATAGACCGGCTCGCTATGGCAGTCGGCCGAGTAAAGATTGCCGAGCGCGTCAAAGCAAAGCCCGAACGGATTGACCTGGCCCCAGGTGTTCTGTTCGATGCGCGAGCCGTCGAGGCGGAAGCGGTAGGTATTGCCGGAGTTCATTTTCACTTCATGACCGTCGCGGCCGCGGACGTCGGTGTTGTTGTTGTACCCGTGCGTGGCGTAGAGCCAGCCGTCGAAGCCGCGCGTGAAGGATGAATTGTTCCCGTGCGTGTCCCGTTCCCAACCGAACGGGCCGTAGAGTTTTTCCTTCCTGTCCGCCTTTCCATCTCCGTCAGTGTCTTCGAAGAGCCAGAAGTTGGGAATGGACCACGCGATGCATTTCCAGGTTTCGTTCGTGCCAACCCGCCGCTGGCCTTTCCCAGAAGAGGAACCTGCGGCGGTACTCCCCTCCCGGAAAGGGCCGGGTTCCCCTGAACGGAACGGATAGAGGCCAATGGGAATATTCAGCCCATCAGCAAACGTCGTGACCTTCCGAGCGCGGCCGTCGGGAGCGAAATCTTCGAAAATCATGATGCGGTCGCGGGCCGGTTTTTCGGGGGGCGCCGGGAATGGGTATTCCCGGCTGGTGGTGACCCAAAGCCGGCCGGCGGCGTCGAAGGCCATGTTCATTGGTTTGTTGATGTCCGGTTCGGCGGCGACGAGCTGGATTACGAAGCCGGGCGGCAGGTGAAAACTCTTCTGTTCCAGTTCGGGCGTCAGCGCTTCGGTGGGCCGTACGTTTTCAGCGAAAGGATTGGCCGCCATGATCCTCAGGACCTGGGGAAATAGGCCAGTCAAGAGGGCGATAACGCGCCGTCGATTGATAAGAGTCCGGCCGCGTGCAAAGCCGAAACTGTCAGTGGTCATGGTGAATCCAGTTATCGCCTAAATCAGCGGAGCTCAAAAGGAAAAGTTTTGACGTAGCCCTCGATTTCGATTTTGAATAAACAACGGGCGCTTCTGCGTCTCCCCTGATGTAAACTTGGCTGAACAAAAGCTTCGGAAACCAAATAGCAGTCATGAAGTGGTGGACGATCCAACAGCTTAAGTCAAGGAGGGCCGGCATTCGCAAGGAAGCGGTTGAACGGCTGGGGGCTGAAGGCGGCCCGTTGGCGGCCAAATCCCTGCTGGCACTGACGATGGATCCCGATCGCGAAGTGCGCAAAGCCGTGATGCAGGCTCTGGGCCGGGTCAAGGGCGAGGAGGCGTTGCCACCCTTAATGAGCGCCCTGCACGACCCGGACGGAGAAGTGCGAGAGGCGGCCGTCGCGTCATTAGCGCAGATCGGCGACCAGCGGGCCATTGATCCGCTGGCGCGCTTGTTGGAAGACCCGCGTCACGAGGTGCGATGGCGCGCGGTGAAGGCGCTGGACGCGATGGGTTGGCAGCCGGCGACCGACGAACAAAGGGTGTTGCGTTCCATCGCCGCCGCGGAGTTCAGCAAGGCCGCTGGTGGTGGCGCTCTGGCCGTTGAGCGATTGATGGCGTTGCTCAAGGACGAACGCAATCCCAACCGCCGCTCCATCGTGGAAGCGCTCAGCCAGATCGGCGACGCGCGCGCCACCAAAGCCGTCGTGGCGGCCGTCCGGGACGCCGATTCCACCGTCCGAGTCGCCGCAGTCGATTCTCTCACCGAGGTCCACGACGCGCAGGTGGCGCAGATATTGGTCCTAGCGCTCCAGGACAAGGACCAGCAGGTACGCGCCTCCGCGGCCAGCGTCCTCGGAAAGATTGGCGATGCCAAAGCCGTCGAACCGCTGATAACCGCTCTCAAGGATGGCCATTGGGCGGTTCGAAAGTCGGCGGTCGAAGCGCTTGGCCGACTCAAGGATCTCCGCGCGGTCGAGCCACTGACCCAAGTGCTCCGAGACCCGGACCACGACGTGCGCGAAGTCGCGGTGACAGCGCTGGGTGAAATCGGCGACCCGCGGGCGGTGGAGAGTTTGGTCTCGTCGCTTACCGACGGGCAGTCCTCAGTGCGTCAGCTCGCCTCGGCGGCGCTGCGAAAAATCGACAATGCATGGGAAAAATCAGACGCGGCCCGCAAAGCCATTCCCGAATTGAAGGTGGCAGTCCAGAGCAACGAATACTGGGTGCGCCATTCCGCGATTGAGGTCCTGGCGAAACTGGACAAGACCCGCTCGAGCGAACCGCATTTGGCTGCGATGGACACAGCCATTCGGCTGCGGCATCAGGTGGCGGTGGATGCGCTACTCAACGCCTTGAGCGATTACGACACGGATCTGCGCCTGGCGGCTGCAGAGGCTCTGGGCCGCATCGGCGACGCGCGTCTTGCCCAGCCGTTGACCGAAGGACTGACCGATGCCAGTCCGTGGGTGCGCCAGGCCGCCGCCCGGGCCCTGGATAAAATGGGATGGCAGCCCGCGGACGACAGCGAACTTGCGCGGCACCAGGCCGCCCTGCAATTTCCACCCAAAGAGCCGTGACTCCGGCCGTTAGGGTCACGCCTGATTTTGCTTTTTCGCCAAGTCGGAATCCTCTACAAGGATGGCGCTGATGAAGGTGGCCGGCGGCAGAGCCAGCTCTGGAATGGAGTCTCCCGCCAGCTGCCGCGCGAATGGCAACGAAACGCACAACGGTCTTGTTCGTCGATGACGACGCGGGTTTTCTGGAAGTGGTCCGGAACCTCATGGTCGCCTATTCGGAAGGGCAGTGGGACGTGTTCGTGGCAACGGATGCGGCAAAGGGACTGACGATCCTGCGAGATAAAGAGGTCGATTTGCTCGTGATTGACGTCCATATGCCAGTCATGGATGGCCTTCAATTCCTCGGCCTCCTCCATCGCCGCTATCCAAGCATCTCCAAGGCGGTTTTGACGGGCGACTCCTCCGAACCCTATCGCGCCGCGTGCCTGAGCAACGGCGCCGAGTTGTTCCTCCAAAAACCGACCTCTCCGGACGGCTGGCAAAGTCTCTTTGTCGCCCTGAACGAGCTGGTCAAGTTTCAACCCGAAGAGGGTTTTCGCGGTGTATTGCGGCGGGTCAGCCTGCAGGACGTGTTGCAAATGGAGTGTCTGGCGAGAAGTTCCTCGCTGATGGAAATCTCCGATGCCGAAATGCAGGGCAGCATCTATGTGCGGGACGGCCAGATCATTCACGCGCAAGTTGGCGACCTGGCCGGAGAAGACGCGTTTAACCGCCTGATGTCGCTGTCGGGCGGAAAATTCAATCTCAAACCGTTCGCCGAGCCACCCGTCAACACCATATCGGGCTCGTGGGAATTTCTGCTGATGGAGGCAGCCCGAAAACGCGATGAGGCACAAGAATCCGAATCACAACTGCCTGACTGGGCGGCTCCTGCCGACCCCGGAATTGCGCTACCTGCTGCCGAACAAGAGATGTTTCTGGTGATGGAGAATCGGGACCGAGCGCCCAAGTCCATTCCGGCGGCCGACGAAAAATTCCGGCCGACGATTGACGAGGTGTTGATTTGTTCGTCGCAAGGGGACGTGCTTTATGAATGGCAATGCGCCGACGCGAACGCGCGCATCCGATTTCTTCAGTTTCTTTCGCAGAAATCGTGGCAAATGCGCCAGGGATTGCCCATCGGCTATTTTCAACGCCTGGAAATCGAAAGCCCGAAGAACCGCATTGTGACGCGCATCGATCCGGACCGCGCGCTCTTCGTGCGCACCAGCCGGACGCCACTGGAATTCTGAGGCGAGCCGCCGCGCATGAAGGACATCCTCCAGCGGTGGCTCGCCGAGCGGACGCAAGTCACAGGCGTGCTGGCCTGTGGAGTCCGATTTCCGGACAAGACATCGCTCACGCAAACCTGGTCGAAAGAGTTCCCCCCCGAACCGCTCGAACACGCGTGGCGCTGCGTGAGCGATACCTTTCAAGTGCTCAAAATCAACTTCTTCCCGAACGAACAAATCCGCTGGGTTTACGAAAACGCATACCTGTATTGCGGGCGCCGCTACGACGGGGTTTGTCTGGCAATCTTTACGTCCAAAGACCCGGAGGTTTTCGATCCGGAAATCATCGAAAAACTCATGGCTGAATTCCGGGCGATTAGTGGCGAGACACCGAAATGACCGCCTCTCAACTTGTCTTGGGCGATTGTGTTTTGGGACGCTCGCGAAGCATCATTCCCAACAATCCATCCACCAGGCCCGTGCTGCCGTTGGCGCCGCTCACGGCCACGTCCGGGACAATCCGCACCTGACGCTCGCCGACGATCTGCATGAGTTGCATTACGGTGTAGCCCTGGGCGCCGAGGGATTCGACCCCGGCCCGATATGCCTCGGCCTTTGCCCGGCCGGTGGCGCGGATGGCTTCGGATTCGCCCAGCGCGCGCAAGCGGGTAGCCTCGGCATCGCCAGTGGCCTGCTTGACGTTCGCGTTCGCCTTCAACTCCGCGATGTTCACGCCTTGTTCGGCCCCGACGACCTGTTGTTGAATGTCGGCTAGCGAGGTCTGCCGGACGAGTTGTTGGCGCTGTTTCTGCGCCGCTTCCTGCACTTCGTAGGTCTTCCGCTGTTCTTCGGCGATTTTCCGGTCCGTCTGCGTTTCCATCAATGTGGCGGGCGGATTGATATCCCCGATGAGGGTGTCGATGGCCTGCACGTCGTAGGCGCCGATGGCGGCGCGGATGTGCTCGGCGGCCTCCACCTGGCGGTGGCTGCGCGCGCTCAGGAAGTCCAACACGGTGTAGTCCTGCGCCGAGTTTCGGAAATAATTGCCGACAATGGGCTGGAGGACGTGGTCCACCAGGTTTTGCATGGATCCGACGCGGGAAATTACCTTCGGCGCGTCGAGGGCGCCGACATGGATGATTTGCGCCACGTCGAGATTGAAGGCAAAACCGTCCTTGGAGCGCACGGTGATGGACGAGAGTTTTTCGTCGTAGTGGTGCGCTTCCGTGCGGGTCGCCCAATTCAGGACGATGTTCGTGGTGGGCACCAACTCGACCTTCATCACCCGGGTGTTGATGGGGTGTTTACCCGGATAAAGCGGCGTCACCCAAACGCCCTTGTGCCCTGCGACCACGAGATCGCCGTGCTTGAATTCGATGCCGCTGACATCTTCGTGCGCCATCCCCACAAAAGAGATGACGACACCGACGTAACCGATGGGAATCTGGACCATCGTCACCTGCTCGACCTGGGCAAACCACGGGTTCAGGTTCCACGCGCCGGACAACAGGATTTGTTCCTGCAGACCGCGCCGACCGCCGCCGTCGATGAATGCCTGGGCATTCTGGAAATTGTCGTGGCCGGGAATGACCGGTCCGGCAATTTCACCGGCTTCAATCGGCCGGCCATCGAGCGTGGTGGCGATGCCGACCTGGTCCGGCTCGACCCGTTGCAGGAGCAGTTGCTCGGGCGCCATGCCGTGCTCGTGCGCCGACGTCGAAGTGATCACCGTGAACTGCACCGAATTGATGCGATAGGTGCCGGCGGTGAGAATACCGACTTGGCGGCCTTTCTCGCCCCCATTGAGCAGAAACTGTCGAGCGTTCTGGAAATTGTCGCACTCAACAACCTTGCCCAGGATGCGCTCCGGCGGAATAGGCGCGCCGTCCGCAGCGAGGACGAGAGCGATTTCACCCTGCGGCACCACGGTCACCGGCGCTTTGATGATGCGATACTGCCAGCGCCAGTAACCAAAGTGCAGGCCGGGCGCGAGGGTGTCGGCTTGATAACCGGCCTCGCCGCCGAGCGCGACAAAGCGGCCGGGCGGCAGCGCGCGCGTGCCGAACCGTTTCACGACGATGCCCACCTGGCGTTCTTGAATGAGCACGGCGCCGAGCACGAGCGGCCCGACGAGCGACAGGGCAACGACGACGAGAAGCGAGACCGTGAGAAGGGGCGAGAGTTCGCCCAAGGTGACGACGGTTGTCATAACTGAGCTCCGATGTGGCTGCGCACCGCGGCGGTTTATCGCCGCGCGGCGGCGCAACGCGGTTCTGCGTTTGGGAGACCAGATGGATTCCGCCCCAGCGGAGCCCTAGAGGATCGCCCTTCCAATTGCCGACGAGGTTAGCTGACGGGCTCGGCCTTAGAAGTGGCCTTGGCAACGGTTCGCCGCTGCCGTTCGCCCCATCCCCGTTTTCACGAGGAATTTGGTTCCCCCGCATTGGCTCGCAGGAAGGCGGGCCAATTTAGGCTGCATCTACATTCTGCAAATCGCACAATCCCTTCAATTGTCAAACGCGCGTCAACCATCGGCCTGAACCTCAACGCGATCCGTTCGGTTCATACGCGGATTGGCAAGATCACGAACGGCAGTCCAAGAAGGAAAAGCCGCCGTTGTAGCGCGAAAATCGTATGGTTGTGGAGCCAGCGCGAGGCCAGGGTCTCCCGCTCGAACAACAGTTGGCCGCCGAAGAAAACGGCGTTGGAATATTGCGCGGTGATGGCCGGCGTGAGCTTGCCGATTTCTTCAACCGCATCCGGACCGATGGCGGTGAATGCGGCGGCTGAGTAGCCTTGCGCGCGCAGGTAGTTCACATAACGGCCGCATTCGGTTTGGAGATGCGCGCCCAATCGTTCGATTTCCGCCGTGCCTTTGAAATTGCCTGCGTCCACCACGCCGACCTGCACGAACACGAAATTTCTAAACGCGCCGCCGAAAAGACGCATGGCGTTCAAAACAGTATGCAGCCCGAGGCCGTTGAAGCCGTTGACGAACAGGACGGCTGTTTTGGCTTTTGGATCGCAGGCCGCGGTATCGGGCAGAGGCGCGTTCTCCGCAGCCGCATGGGCAACCGGTATGATTTCATCGAGCCGCCGCAGTTGTTCCGAGACGCGCGCGTAGTGCCGTTTGATGGCAAAGGCGGCCGCTACCAGAAGCGCGGTGGCCAGCAACGTCATCCATCCGCCTTGATGAAATTTGACCGCGCACAGTGAGATCAATATGAAGCCCGTCAGCAGCAAACCGATGCCATTGATCGCCAGTTTCTTTTTCCAGGACGGTTGGGCATGGCGTTCATTCCACCAATGCCGGACCATTCCGAGTTGCGAAAGAGAGAACGTGATAAAGACGTTGATGCTGTAGAGCACGACCAGCAACGCCACCGAGCCGCGCGTCAAACCCATCATCACCAGCGCCGCCGCGCCGATCAGCAGAACGCCGTTTTGGGTGACGAAACGATCGCTGAGATTGGCGAACCTGGCGGGAAACCAGCGATCGAGCGCCATGCTCGCCAGCACGCGCGGGCCGTCGAGAAAACCCGCCTGCGCCGCGATGAACAGCAGCGCCGCTTCCGAGATCAGGGTAACCAGCACGAAACCGAAGCCGGTTGGACCCGGCCAGCTTTGCGCCAACCGGTCGAACAACACTGCGTTCAGGGTCTTGTCCGTCTGCGGCTCAACCCCGACGAGGAGATAAGCGAGCAACAGTCCAGCGACGGTGACCGCCAGAGAAACCCCCATGTAACGCATCGTGCGCTTGCCGGTTTCGACACGCGGCTCGCGGAGAATCGGCAGGCCGTTGCTCACCGCCTCGATGCCGGTGTAAGTGCCCGCGCCCATGCTGTACGCTTTCAATAACAGGACCAGCATGCCAAACCAGCCAAGTTGCGAACTGACCGCGCGCACCTCGGCCGCCGTCGAGCCGGCCATGCCGACCAGACCGGTGAAGTGTGTCGCGAGGACGTAAAGAAACACGAAGGCGTGCGTGATGAGGAACACGAAGAATACCGGCACCCAGAGGAGGACGGATTCCTTCACGCCGCGCAGATTCAGCAGCGTGAGCAATGCGACACCCGCAAAAACCAACGGGAGTTTCCACGTTTGCCACGGGGCAGGCAAAATGCTGAACAACGCGTCACCCCCGCTCGCAACCGAGATCGTGACGGTGAGCACGTAGTCGATCAACAGCGCACAACCCGACACCACGCCGACGGCCGGCGACAACAATTTGCTCGCGACAAGGTAGCCACCGCCACCGGTCGGAAACAGCTCGATGATTTGCGAGTAGCTCGCGCAGATCGCCACGATGGTGGCCACCGCCGCGAGGGCGACGAATAAACTCAGGTGCGGGTAATGGCCGAGTGCCTTGAACGCTTCTTCGGGGCCGTAACACGACGACGAAAGCCCGTCGGCTCCCAGTCCAACCCACGCGAACACCGCGACGAGCGAAATTCTGTGGAACAGCTTTTGGTCGGAAAGCTCCCGCGATTTGCCGATCAAGACCGTTTTCAACCAACCCAATATTCCGTTCATATTGAACGAAGCCAAAAAACGCCGTCACGCCACAGCCGCTGGCTGCGGAGGGACTTGATTTCAATCGGGGAGATCACGGGAGCCGCGACTTGCGGTCCTGGAGGATCGCCCTTCCAATTGCCGACGAGGTTAGCTGACGGGCTTGGCCTTAGAAGTGGCCTTGGCAACGGTTCGCCGTTGCCGTTCGCCCCGTCCGGATTCCGCTCCGGTTTTGGGTCCCCCGTATTGGCCCGCAGGAAGGCAGGCCAATTTAGGCTGCAACGAGGGAGTTAATCACGGGCGACTCGAGATGTCAAATCACGCGTCCTAACTGCCTGGAGACGAACCAGTAACGCATTCTTGGACCCGCGGGCAACCAAACACTTTTTTCTCTACCTGAAGAGGCTGGCGAAAACTTTATCGCGGGCAGTCCAAAGCCAGATCAGTTGCACAGCGAACGCACGCCGTCCTTGAGCTGAAAGAGCTACTTTACCTCGTCGCAGGTCAACGCCCGATTGGAGAAAGCCAGGTTCGGAGGAGCCAACAGACCGCTCACTTTGCGGTGGCATGTTCCCGCAGCCAACGCAGGTCCGGATTGTTAGCCGCGACAGCCGTGAATTCACGTTTCGTGGTTTGATCGCCGATTTGCTGGCGCGGTTGCAGGGTGGAACTTAACCAGCGGTGAATGACCGCATGACCATCGGCAAAAGTGGCGCCGCCGGACCCGCCGTGATAGCTCGCCGGATAATTAACAATCTGATTCTCGAGCATGTTGATGGCGAAGTAGCCGTCATCGATGCTGTCGTCGCGCTCGTCGATGAACACCAGCTCGTCGCTTGGCGAGGGAATGACGATATCCGTGGTCTTGCGGAAGAGTTTGAAGCCTGGATTCCAAGGTGCAGTATTTGTCCAACCCATCCAACCATTCATCGAGACGGTGCGCACAACCGGAAACCGCCCGCCGCCTTCTCTAGCGGTCACCTTGCTGGCAATGCATCGGTACGAATTCGCGGATTTCGTGTAAGGTCCCAAGACTCCCCATTTCGGTTCCAACAGCAGCAGGGTGTTCGTATTGTCCGGATTGTTCGGCTGGCGCGGGTCCAGCCAGCCTGAAATCCAATTTCCGGCATTTGCCACTTTGGCCATCTGTAGCATCCAGTGATTGCCCCCAATCCATTCGTCGTTGTCTCCGGAATACATGGTCCAGGCCAACTGCAATTGTTTCAGGTTGTTCATGCAATGAACCGCAGTGGCTTTCTGCTTTGCTCTCGACAAGGCCGGCAAAAGCAGACCCGCCAGGATGGCAATGATGGCAATCACCACCAGGAGTTCGATCAAAGTAAACGCCCGCAGACGAGGGCAGGAAAAGCGTTGTCGCTTCGCGAGCAAAAACGGGTGGTTCACAAATGGCAGATTCCCCCAGACTTGAGTCGGCGTCAATGCCGATTTGGCAAACGTCACCACGAGGCCACGGCTGATTCAAGCAAGGGGTGGGGACAGCTTGTCCCCAGTGCCTCAACCGCAAGCCGACTTGACCGGATCGCTTCGAGCTGTCAAGAGTTAGTGCATGAACAGATTTCCCCTTATCCTTGCTGTGGCCCTGTCCGGTTCCGCGCCGGCCCTGGCCAAAGATTACGTTTTGTCTTCGTTCAAAAAAATCCAGCTCTCCGACAAGTTCTGGGGCGAAGGCGCCAGCGTCGGGGACTTCAACCACGACGGCAAGCTCGACATCGTTTCCGGTCCCTACTGGTGGGCGGGGCCGGACTACCAGAAACGGCACGAATACTATCCGGCCACGAAAACGTTCAAGGTCAAGAAACCCGACGGCGCGGAGGAAACGATCGAAGGGTTTGAAGGCGCGCTCGGCGCCAACAACGCCTATTCGGACAACTTTTTTGCGTTCACCTACGATTTCAACAAGGACGGCTGGGATGACATACTGATTCTCGGGTTCCCCGGTGAAATCTCCGCCTGGTATGAAAACCCGAAGGGTCGCGAAGGCCACTGGCAAAAGCATATCGTGCTGGACGTCACGGACAACGAATCGCCGACCTTCGCCGACATCACCGGCGACGGCAAACCGGAGATTGTCTGCAGCTCGAAAGGTTCCTACGGCTACGCGGAACCGGACGGGAGTGATCCGCGCCGGCCGTGGAAGTGGCATTCGATTTCGCCGA
>Ga0207670_10001729_pt1 | contig 11401 bp, 9 predicted proteins | sample KBSS23HmetaG_FD_184339 | JGI IMG/M metagenome (GOLD analysis project Ga0207670, IMG submission 184339) | Switchgrass rhizosphere microbial communities from Kellogg Biological Station, Michigan, USA - KBS S2-3H metaG (SPAdes) (version 2) | ecosystem: Host-associated > Plants > Roots > Rhizosphere... | reverse complement strand
GGCGCTGTCAAGAATCGCCCCGGAGCTTGCCGCAAGCGGATTTCCTTTTGACAGCCGTTTTTCCCGTTGGCAAGGTGTCCGCTCGAATTTGACAGGCATCGAAGCGATTCGCTTCCTGCGTTCGAGGAAATGCCGTTGAAAGATTATGGCTGAATTCGCTGGAAACTTATTGGTGGCGCAATCGGGCGGGCCGACAGCGGTAATTAACGCCAGCCTGGCTGGCATCATTCAGGAAGCGGGCCGGCATCCGGACCAGATCGAGCAGATCTATGGCGGGTCGAACGGCATTTTGGGAATCCTTAACGAGGATTTGATCGATTTGCAGGAGGAGAAACGAACGGCGATCGAAGGGCTCAAACACACCCCGGCGGCCGCGCTCGGAACCTGCCGCTACAAGATCGACTTCAAGAAGAAACCGGAACGTGCCGCGCTCGAGATGGACCGGTTATTTCAGGTCTTTCAGGCGCACAACATTCGTTACTTCTTCTACGCGGGCGGCAATGATTCCCAGGACACAGCCCACAAGATCCACGAGGAAGCCATCAAACGCGGGCACGAAATGCGCGTCATCGGTGTGCCCAAGACGATCGATAACGACCTGCCGCACACCGATCATTGCCCGGGCTACGGCTCGGTCATCAAGTACAACGCGACCACCGTGATGGAAATCGCGGCGGACGTCGGCAGCATGGCCACCGACGACGGCTCCTGCTGCATCATTGAAGTGATGGGACGCGGGGCGGGATGGATCGCGGCCGGCACCGTGCTCGCCAAACGGCGGCCCACCGACGCGCCGCACGTGATCCTCATGCCGGAAGTCCCGTTCGAACAGGACAAATTCCTCGCGCGAGTCGGGGAAAGCGTCGCCTCGCTCAAATATTGCATCGTGGTCGTCGGCGAAGGATTGAAGAACGCGGCCGGCGAAGAAATCGCGGCGGACAAGACCAAGCTCGACGCGTTCGGCCATCCCGTGCTGTCGGGAGCAGCCGAGCGCCTGGGCGACATTGTGGAAGAGAGTCTCCGCTTAAAGACGCGGACCGTAAAGCTGGGCTACGCGCAGCGCGCCGCGGCGCACTGCGCCAGCGAGACCGACGTTGAAGAAGCCGCCGCTTGCGGCGAAGCGGCGGTGCGCGCGGCGGTCAATGGCAGGAGCGGTTACATGGTCAAACTGGTGCGTCTCCGAAACAATCCCTACAAGTGGACGACGGATCTCCAACCCCTGGGCGATATTGCCAACGTCGAGCACCTCATTCCGCGCGATTGGATCACTGACGACGGATTTCTGCCGAACGAAAAGTTCATCGAGTACGCTCATCCATTGATCGAAGGCGAATTGCACCTGCCGGACGAAGGCGGCCTGCCGAAATTCGTCGTGCTGGAAAAAGTCCCAGTCGAGAAGAAACTTCCGCCGCGAGTCCGCAGCGGCGAGACGGACCTGGTCCGGCGGGCGTAGCGGTTGGGAGCGTGTTTTCGAAAGCGGTAGCGCGGGCGACTCGCCCGCTCCGGTCGGCGACCCGCCGACCGCAACTGCGGAGAGCGACCGTAGAGAAAGGGTGTCCCATCGGCTCGGACCGTTGCTCCCATTCCGGCTGGCGAGTGGCCAGTGCCACCCAAAACGATTTTTCAACCTCCCTCGTCGTAGCGCACTATTTCGCCGCGCGCACCAGCAGAACGGGCACGCTGGCTCGGTGTCGGACCTCGTTGATGGTGCTGCCAAAAATCAGGTCGCCGATCAGGCGGTGGCCGTGCGTGGTCATCGCGATCAGATCGCACTTCTCACGCTCGGCGGTCTTGAGGATTTCCGACGGGGGATCGCCGAGGGCGAGGTGCGCGGAGACTTCCAGGCCTTCGGCGCGGAGTTTCGCCGCGGTCGCGTCCAGATACCTGCGATCCTCTTTCATTTCCTGCGATTCAGCCAGTTTGAGCTGTTCGAAATTCCGGGCGACCCAACCGTCGGCCACGTGCACCAGGAGCAGACCCGAGCCAAGCCGTTTGGCCAGGTCGGTGACGTGCGGCAGCAGGCTTTTGTCCGCGCGGCTGTTTTCGAGTGCGACGAGGATTTTGTGGTACATAAAGGGTTACTGGTTCAGTCGCAGGAGCCAGTCGGTGATACCAAAGAAGTCCAGCAGATATTTCACGTTCAGCAACACAATAATCCCCGCGGTAATCCAGGCCAGGACGGTGATCCAGAGCGGATTGACAAACGCGCCCATTTTCGCGCGGCTGCTGGTAAACAGGACCAGTGGGATCACGGCAAAGGAGAGCTGCATGCTGAGAATGACCTGGCTAAACACCAGCAGTTTCGTGGTGCCGCCCGCGCCGTAAAGCGCGGTGACCAGGACGGCCGGAACGATCGCGATGAGACGCGTGATGAGGCGGCGCAGCCACGGCCGCAATCGAATGTTGAGAAACCCTTCCATGACAATCTGCCCGGCCAGCGTACCGGTCAACGTGGAATTCTGCCCGGAAGCGAGCAGCGCCAGAGCGAACACGGTACTGGCCAGAGTCACTCCGAGGAACGAGGGGAAGAGTTCGTACGCCCGCTCAATGCTCTCGACCTTCTCACCCGTTCCGTGAAACGTCGCGGCGGACACGATCAATATTGCCGCGTTGATAAACAAAGCGAACATCAAGGCGGCAGTGGAATCAATCGTGGCAAACTTAACCGCCTCAGTTTTGCCCTCGGCATTCTGCTCGTATTTGCGCGTTTGTACGATCGAGGAGTGCAGGTAAAGATTGTGCGGCATCACCGTCGCTCCCAGGATGCCAATGGCCACGTAGAGCATCTCGGTGTTTTGAATGATTTCAAGCTTCGGCACAAATCCGCCGAGCACCTCGGTAAAATTCGGTTGGGAAAAAATGATTTCCAGCAGGAAACAGCCGCCAATCGTAAGGATGAGCGTGACCACGAGCGCCTCGATATAACGAAAGCCCTTGTTCTGGAGATACATCACCGCCAGGACATCGAGCGCGGTGATGCAGACACCCCACACCAGCGGAATCTTGAACAGCAGGTTAAGGGCGATGGCCGAACCGATGACCTCGGCCAAATCACACGCGCAGATAGCCACTTCGCAAAGAAGCCAGAGGACAACGGAAACCGGTTTGGAATAGTGGTCGCGGCAGGCCTGCGCGAGGTCGCGGCCGGTGACGATGCCGAGTTTCGCGCAGAGCGATTGCAGCAGAATCGCCATCAAATTCGAGATGAGGATGACGGAGAGCAGTTTGTAGCCGAAGGCCGAACCGCCCGCGAGGTCTGTCGCCCAATTGCCCGGATCCATGTAGCCGACGGCCACCAGATAGCCCGGCCCGGAGAAGGCCAGCATCTTGCGCCAGAAACTCAGACCCTTGGGGACTGAAACAGTGCGGTGGACTTCCGATAAGCTCGGCGTGCCGCTCGGCAGACGCCAGCCTTTGTCGCGGTGCTCAAGGTCTTCTGTGCTCATGTTTCGTTGCGTGATACTTTGGGATGCGCAGTCAAAATCGCCACGAGATGCCGAGGAAGGGATTGATGTCGTCCGCCGAACGGGTGATGCCGATGTTGACGCCGCCATCGAGTTGGATGTCATCCGACAAGGCGTACGTGAACCCGATGTCCACCGTGCCGACCCAGTCCGAGCCTGTCTCCGCTCTGACCAGGCTGAAGAACTCCACATAACCGGCGAGCTTGTCCACGATCTCGTGGCCGAAGGTGATCGTGTTGATGAACTCGGCGTGATAACCGCTTCCGACCGCGTCGCGAGCGAAATCGACTTCCGTCATCCCTCCCATCGACCACTCGTACGGCAATTGGACATCATAAGGAAAGATCACTCCGCCTTCGACGGAGTTGTTGCCCAGGCCATCCTGGTTCGTCGGTAGTTTCACGAAGGGCATGACCGCCGCAGCCGCCGAGCCGCCGTCGTTGCCAAAGAGGTTCCACTTCAGTCGCGGAATGATGTCGCCAAAGCCCCGGTTGTTCTGCACGACGCCGGTTGCAAGGTCATGCACGCGGATGGAGGTGTAGGTTTCGATCACAAGCTGCAAATCCAGGTTGTTACGCAGACCCACCTTCAGGTTCATAGGGGCGATGCTCACGGTTTCAACGTGAGTGGCGGTGTACTCGGAATTAAGGTGATCGTAGGAGTAGTTCAAAATATCCGCCTCGATTTGGAAATGTCCGGCATCCAGCGTGAACGCGCTTTCAGTCTTGTCCGGACGATCCGTGCTCATCTCGCGCATCTGGTCGCGCGGTGTTGGATTGAACAAGGTGTATTTGCTCTTGTCCGCGCCGGCTGACGGATCCGCTTCGGCGCCGGCAGCGTTCGCACTTAGCGCCGCCATCATCAGAGCGCACGTCTGCACGAGCGCACGAACATGAGAACTCGTCCTGCTCACCAGGCCAATAACCCATGGTTTCATTGGGCCACAAATAATCACGAGCCATGTATAGTGTCAACTATAAAAGTTAGATTAGACTAATTAAGTGGTTATGGGTGGCAACAAGGTCGTCGAGGCTTTCCTTGAACCGTCGGTTTGGTGTCCCGGCTTTAGCCGGTTCGGACCGCCTGAAGGCGGGACACCGAGTTGTGCGCAAGATTCCGGTTCATGGTCCCAATGCCCAGAGGAATACGGCGGTGGACGCAGCGATTGAGAATCGATTACGCTGCGGTCATGCGACCGGTGGATATTCAGCAGATCGGCGACGAACTGGCCATTAGATGGGAAAATGGCAGCGAAAGTTATGTGCGGCTGGATGCGCTGCGGCGTGGTTGTCCCTGCGCCGGGTGCAAAGGCGAAGGCGACATCATGGGGAATGTCCATAAGTCTCCGGACAAACCGCTGACGTCAGAAGCGTTTCAACTCAGGCGCATCGCCAACGTCGGCGGCTACGCCATTCAACCGGTTTGGGGCGACGGCCACGCGAGCGGCATTTATTCATTCGAATATTTGAGGAAAGTCGCCGTGGGGCCGGGGAGAGAAGCGGAGTAATGGAGGGTTGGAGTGATGGGGAGCGTCATCGACTCACCAATACTCCATCACCCGTCATTCCCTCCGGTCCTCACGCGTTGCCGCCGAAGCTGACGTAATCATCCAGATCGAGCAGATCGAACCAGGTGGCGATGTCTTCGCGATGCTGCGCCGTCTTGGAGTGAAGTTCGTTGAAATAGGCGCGCGATTCCGGGTCCGTCGGCACGCGCTGCTCCTGAATTGCGGACCAGGCGAGGATGTCGCCCTGCTTCGGATTAGTGGCCGAATGGGTTGTAATCCATTCAAGGATTGCCCAATCACCCAGGCCGGCGGCGAGTTGTTTCTTGAGCGCTTCCGGGTCGATGCCGGCGAATTCCAGGAGCCGCTGGTCCATGGGGCAGGCGTAATGGTATTCGCCGTTCCTGCCGGCGATGGTGGCGCGACCTTTGTCGAGCATGCGCGGTAGAATCACATAGCCGGCCAGGCGGACCCTCGGACTGCGCGGCGGTTGTTTGGTCAAGTCGGGAATGTTTGCCATATGTTTTGTATCAAGTTGAATTTTCGTTCGGAGCAAAATGCCGCACGCCGTCGGGATGTCAAATGACCGGAAAAACACGCCATGCCATGACTCAGGAAAAGAAAGGACGCACCAAAAGGGGACGAGAAGGACGCAAGAAGGCACAATGAACTTTTGTGTCTCTTGTGCCTTTTTGTGGCCAAGACCCTTGTGTTCCTTCTTTGCGGTCGGATGATTAACACGCTCTTAGAGCAATCGCGGCTGCAGCTCTTCCTTGGCGAGCGCTTCGCTCAGGCTCTCGACACGGGCGCGCCGGCGTTCCATGATGTGCTTGTCCACGACGGGGTCATACGCAACGGGGTAATCGCCGTCGTAACAAGCCATGCAAAAGGATTCCGCCGGCAGGCCGGTCGCCTTCACCAGCCCCTTTTGCGACAGATACGCCAGAGAATCGGCGTTGATATACGCGCGGATTTCATCGAGCGAATAATTGGCCGCCATCAATTTGCTGCGGTCAGGAAAATCAATGCCATAGACGCACGGGTTTCGGTGGGGCGGGCAACTGACGAGCACGTGCACGGCTTTGGCGCCGGCTTCCTTGAGATTGTTCACGCGCGCCTTGCAGGTGGTGCCGCGCACAATCGAATCGTCCACGATGATGACCCGTTTGCCTTTCACGAGTTCGGTGATCAGGTTCAGTTTCACGCGGACGTCGAAGTCGCGGATCAACTGCGTTGGCTGCAGGAAACTGCGGCCGACGTAGTGATTGCGCACGAAGGCCATCTCGAACGGGATCTTGGATTCCTCCGAGTAGCCCAGCGCGGCGCAGTTGCCGCTGTCGGGCACGGGCACGACGATGTCGGCGTCGATCGGGTGTTCGCGCGCGAGCTGGCGGCCCATTTCCACTCGGACTTTGTACACGTTTCGATTCGCGATGGTGCTGTCGGGCCGCGCGAAATAGACATATTCAAAAATGCAAAACGCGCGGCGTTCATGCTCCGGGAACGCCTGAATGCTTTTCAAGCCGTCCTCGTTGATAATGACGATTTCGCCCGGCTGCACGTCCCGGACAAACTTGGCGTGGATCAAATCGAATGCGCACGTCTCGCTCGCCAGCACCCAGCCGTCGCCAACGCGGCCGATGGACAACGGCCGGAACCCGTGGGGATCGCGGATGCCAATCAGCTCCTGTTCCGTCATGATGACGAGCGAATAGGCGCCTTCGATGCGCCGGACGGTCTGCCGCAGGTTGTTTTCATTGCCGCCCAAGGTGGGTTGCGCGAGCAGATTCAGAATCACCTCGCTATCGACCGTGGTTTGGAACATCAACCCTCGCGACTCGAGTTCTTCGCGCAGTTCGGCGGCATTGGTCAGGTTGCCGTTATGGGCGACCGCGATCTGGCCGCGCTGACAATTTCCGGTGAGCGGCTGGGCGTTTCGTGGATGGGAGGAACCGGTGGTGGAGTACCGGGTATGACCGAGGGCCATCTCGCCGACCAGGTCGTGGAGCACATCACCATTAAAAATCTGGGAGACCAATCCCATGCCCTTGTACTCCCGGAATTGCCAGCCGTCGCAGGTGACAATGCCGGCGCTTTCCTGCCCGCGGTGCTGGAGCGCGTAGAGACCATAATAAGTCAGCTCGGCCGCGTTCGGATGGCCGTAAATGCCGAACACGCCGCAGTAATGTTTGGGGTAGGTCTGCATGTTGCTCAGTCGCGTAGGGGAATTCCAACAGACCTCGAGCTATTCAGGCAAGCACCAACTGCAACCACGGCGTGGTTCGTGCGACCCGCCCGTGGCCGGACAATGGCTTGCCCTGCTCATTCTGTGGTAGTCCTGTCCGCCTCGAGCCGATTACTTGAGGCGGTTCCTATCGGGCCTCGTGCGGGTGCTCACTCCTTTTCAACCGGCCAATGACGCCGCCGGACCGAATGCCGTGCATCCCGGAGTTGTCGGTTCGTGGGAGCGCGGCCTTCAGGCCGCTTCAGCGTGAAAGAGCCGACGAGGTTGGAATTCAGCGAGAGTTGTCCAAGGAGCGACCCCGAAGCGGCGTGAACGCCGCGCTCCGATGCCGACAACCTGGGGTTGCACCGGACCGAATGGTCATTTTGAAGAAAATCTTGAAATGTTCCGTGCGGCCACTAACGATTGCCGCAGTGGCGCGCTTAGCTCAGCGGTAGAGCATCAGTATCACACACTGGGGGTCGCAGGTTCAAATCCTGCAGCGCGCACCAAACCAGGCTGTCGAGCTGATCGGGAGCGGGCGGCAGAACAATGTGTTCCCCCTTATTGGCTGGATGAAACACCGCCCAGCAGGAGGCAGCGAAAACCGATGTCGTCGTACCGCATCCCCGAGGAGCCGGTGAAGCGCATCGTGCGGCCGACCGCATATTCTTCCGTGATTCGCCAGGAGCCGCCGCGCGCGATCCCCTCCTGGCACCATTCCCATACATTGCCAATCGTGTCGTAGAGGCCGAGCTGGTTTGGTTTCAGGGTGCCAACGTTTTCCGTGGATTTCAAATCCGAGAGGCGACTGAGCACGCCGGTCTGCATATTGGCGTCCGCCGTGAAAAACTCATACTGCTGCTCCGTCGGCAGCGCGTAGGAGTACCCCGGCGGCAGTTTCTTGTCCGCCAGTTCCATTTCCGTCAGTTTCTGGCAAAACTTCATCGCGTCGCTCATGGTGACGCTTTCCACAGGGCGCTGGCCGCCCTTGAAGGTGCTCGGATTGGTCATCATGACCTTTTCGTATTGCTCTTGCGTCACCTCGAATTGGCTCACGCGATAACCGGGCGGCAACCACACCATCACCATGTCGAGTGTGTTGGTGATCGGCGCCTCCGCTTTGAAAAGCGCCATGAGTTTGGCGGCTTTTTCCTTCGCCTGTTCGGGCGTTTCCTTTTCGGCTTCCGCAGCTTTCTTTTTCGCCGTGTTCGTCTCCGTAACAGCCGGCTTGACGGTGGCAGGATCCACTTTGGTGTCATCCGCCCTGAAGGCGGGAGCGAACCAGGAGCAGAGGCTGAAGCAGATGATTGTGAAGGTGAGTCGGGCGGCTGAACGAGTTGGCCTTTTCACGAAACAGTGTTTAGCAGTGGCAGTCAGAGGTGAAAAGCTAAATCTCGGCTTGCAACCATTGTCGCGCCGCCGGAAGGTTCTGCTACCACCGGAGTTGCGCCGGAAAATACTCGGCGATCAAATCCTCGTAGAAGGGGCGCAGCTTATTCACGTCGGGCCGTTCGTGGCTCTTGGTGTACAGGTCGTAGGGATTGAACGCGCGGACCCATTCGAACATTGCCTTGTCACGGTCGTTCATCAGATGTGTGTATTCACCTTCGCGATGCGCCGGGTAGAAAGAGTGATAACGAATCATGTAAAGCGCCTCCTGGGGCAGATGCTCTTTTACGACGTGATAAAGGTATTCATCATGGCCCCAGGACAGATGCACCTTGTCCAAGCCACAACCCTCCTCGTAAACGCCGGCGCGGGTTTGATATTGCGGCGCCTGGCTGTCCGGGTTATCGGCGAAGAATTCATGAAAAACGATCCGCTTCGACCAGGCGCAGCCGACCGGGAACGTATCGCCCACGACGGCCCACTGCGGTTCGCCGAAGAGGCAGAGGATCTTTCCCAGGTCGTGAATCAAACCAGTGAGGACAAACCATCGTGGGTGGCCATCCTGCCGGATTTGTTCGGCCGTCTGAAGCAGGTGCTCGAGTTGAGAGAGATCGGTGTCCGGATCGCTGTCGTCCACCAGCGTGTTCAAGTACTCCATCGCTTGCCAGACGCTCATCTGCCGCCGGTCCAGCGCGAGGAATTCCCGTTTCCTGGCTTGAACGAAATCGTAGGATTGATGGCGATGATTCAGCCGATAAAATTCGCGCACTGACGGGCGGGCGGTGGTCTCGTAATTCCGAAACTCTTCGCGGGGCTTGTCAGGATTGGTGGCTTGGAAAGGGGCGTCCGACGCGGGTTGAGGATAGCGCTCCTTGAGAAAATCCTCCCATTCTTCGAGATTTTGCAGTGGTGTTTTCGGATTCGTTGTCATTGCCGAGTCGGACATAACTTTCAATACATTCGATGTCTTTGTCAAACTGACGGGCGGAATCATGTCTGGCGCCCCGGTGGTTCACAAGTCAATTCCTTCATCGTCGACGCTCCGTTGGGGGCGAATCCAACCACTGTATCCCGTCGCCGGCCCGGAAACGGACGGTCGCGCGCCGGGAGGGACGGAAAAACTTCCTTTGCTGCTTTGACAGCCACCTTCTTTGTGGATAAATTCCCACCCGTTGCCAACCGGCCGCGGGAAAACCAGACTCCAGGCGCTGAGAACACGCGGCGACCTTTCAGAACTCGAGCGATGCAATGGAACCGGTATTTGAGTTGACCAAACCATCTGCAGTTAGAGCGGACCTGCGAGCCCGCCTTCGTGCCAGGACGCTGCTTTCGAACTTATTCTCGTGCCTTTAGCGTGTTCGAGAAGGCATGGCGGGCCACCCTCAGGCGCCATGCAAACCCGGCGAGGTTGGTGGGCGTGTCGCCCAGGCAAGTGAATCGAGCAAATCCAGAAACTGTTGATTCAATAATGGAGACTAGCCTATGTTGAAATCGCTTCTCTCAAAACCGCTCCGAATCGTTGTGTTGCTGCTGGCTGTCGTCGGATCGTCGTTCATCGTCGCGCCGCAATTTTGGAAGAAATTGTTTTCCACGCAGGGTTTCATGCCCCATGGACACTGCTATTTCTGGCGCCCGGAAGTGGTATGGCTGCATGTTGGTTCGGATCTGTTGATCGGGCTTTCTTATGTTGCGATCTCAGCGACACTGGCGTACCTCGTCCACAAGGCACGGAGGGAAATCCCCTTTCACTGGATGATCCTGGGTTTCGGCCTGTTCATCGTCGCCTGCGGCGGCACTCATTTCATGGAGGTTTGGACTCTCTGGCAGCCGCGCTATTGGCTGTCGGGCGACATCAAATTGATCACCGCGGCCGCCTCTCTGACAACCGCGTTCGCCCTGCCGCCGCTGATTCCCAAAGTGCTGGCGATGATTCAGGATGCCAAGCTTTCCAAAGAGCGAAAAGGAAAGCTCGAATCGGCGAATCTGGAACTGGAGACGCTCAATACGAGGCTCAAGGAACTCGACGAGCTCAAGACGCAGTTCTTCGCCAACGTCAGCCACGAACTCCGCACGCCGTTGACGTTGGTCCTGGGGCCGACCGAAAGAATTCTGGCTGCGGGCGGCCTGACCGCGGAGCAGCGCCAAGGACTTGAAGTGGTGGACCGCAACGCGCGCATTTTGCTCAAGCACGTCACTGACCTGCTCGACATCGCCAAACTCGACGCAGGAAAAATGACGGTCAAGTTCGCCACGGTGGACCTCGTAAAACTGCTGCGTGGCACCGTGGCCTATTTCGAGTCGCTGGCCCGGGAAAAGCAAATCGAACTGACGGTTCAGACGCCTGCTGCCGTGATCACACAGGCCGACGCGGAGAAGTTGCAACGCGTCTTTCTAAATCTACTTTCCAACGCGTTCAAATTCACCCCGGCCGGAGGGAAGATCTGCTGCTCATTGCGCGCCGAGGCAAACCTGGCCGTGGTCGACGTTCAGGATTCGGGCTCGGGCGTGCCGGCCAACTTGCGGGAGGTCATCTTCGAACGCTTCCGGCAGGGGGAGGGGCTATCGACGCGGCGGTTCGGCGGCACGGGGCTGGGGCTGGCCATCGCGAAGGAATTCGTCGAGTTACACCGGGGGAAGATATCCGTGAGCGACGCACCGGGCGGTGGCGCGTTGTTCCGGATCGAACTCCCAATCAGCGCGCAGGTTGCTGAGATCGAGCCGCCGACGACTTACGGGTCGGGTTCCGGCGACACGGCATTCGTCGCGCGCCAGACGCTGGCGGAGTTGAGTCCGGCTGTCGCAAGAGCGGAGCCGGCC
>Ga0207670_10001728_pt1 | contig 11402 bp, 10 predicted proteins | sample KBSS23HmetaG_FD_184339 | JGI IMG/M metagenome (GOLD analysis project Ga0207670, IMG submission 184339) | Switchgrass rhizosphere microbial communities from Kellogg Biological Station, Michigan, USA - KBS S2-3H metaG (SPAdes) (version 2) | ecosystem: Host-associated > Plants > Roots >... | reverse complement strand
GTTCCATCCGTTGGGAGCACGGCAATTGTAGCCACGCCGCGGCATCTTGCGGTTTGCGATGCGTGAGCAAGAGTTTTCCGGTTGAGTGATGGCCCTTCCGCGCAGTAAGGTCGGTCTTTCGGTCTGGCAGTGACGTCTTCATGGTTTTTCCCGCCTTTTTCCGTTCGTTGCGCATGGCGCCCCTGGCCAGCGCGATGGCGCTGCTTGCCGCCTGTTCCAGTGGTGGCGGCAGCAAGCCTGTGGCTCCCTCGCCCCAGGCCAATCAGCTCTACGCGCAGCTCGATCAAGCCAGCAAGGGCTACGAGACGGCGCTGGCCCAGGCGCGCGCCGGCAACACGCAGGCCTCGCAGCAAACGCTCACCGCGGCGCTGGATCAGCTGAAGACCGCTTCCGCGCAGTGCCCGTCGACGCCGGGCTGCGATTCGCAGCGCTTCTTCTCGGTGTTCGATCGCCTGTTGCGCCTGAAGGACGGCAATTTCGATCTCGGTGACGACATGGGCAGCATGGGCGCTGATCTGCCCGAAGGCAGCGACGCCGGCAAGACCGGCGCGGCGAGCCTGCCCGAGGCGCAGCGCAGCGTGACCTTGCTGCGCGGCCAGCAGTTGTCGCAACTGATCGCGATGAACGGTCCGGTCAAGGCGGCGCTTGAGATGTGGCTGACCCAGTGGCGCGGCAACCTGATGGATACCTACGTCAACTATCAGTTCCTGCGTTACCAGATGTGGCCGGCCTACCAGAAGGAAGATCTGCCCGAGGCGCTGCTGTTCGGCATCATGGCGAAGGAATCGGGCGGCAAGGTCCACGCGGTGTCGCGCTCGGGCGCGGCCGGCCCGCTGCAATTCATGTATGCCACCGGCGTGCGCTTCGGCCTCAATACGGAAGACGGTTTCGACTCGCGCTTCGATCCCGCCGAATCGGCGCGTGCCAACGCCGAGTACATGGACGAGCAGCTCAAGGCGTTCAACAACAACCTCGAACTCACCCTGGCCGCGTACAACGGCGGCGAAGGCCGCATGCGCCGCCTGGTGGGCGACAACACCTCGGTGAGCCTGTACGACCCGGTCATCTACAACCAGCTCTCGCAGGAAACGCGCGACTACGTACCCGCCGTGCTGGCAGCGGCCTGGTTGTTCCTGCATCCGGAGAGCTACAACCTGCGCTTCCCGCACGTGGATGGCGCGCAGGGCAGCGTGGTGTTGAAGCGTCCGGCCTCGCTCACCGAGCTGACCGTATGCCTGGGCTCGGCCGCCGGCATGCAGGACGGCTGGTTCCGCACGCTGCGCAACCTCAATCCGCGGCTCGACCCGCAAGTGAGCCAGCCGACCGGCTCACGCATCATGCTGCCGAAGGTGCTGGAGAAGTCGTACGAGGCGCGGTGCACCACGGGTCCATGGCCGATTCTGGCGAACGACCTGCATACCGCGGTGATCCCGGTGGTGCCTTCGTCGCCGTCACCGCCGGCGACCACTTCGTCGCGCAACGGCAGCACATCGCGCACGCGCAACTACACGGTGAAGCGGGGCGACACGCTCACCGGCATCCTCAACAAGGTGGGTTGCTCCTCGGTGCAGGAGGTGTCGGAGATGAACGACCTCAAGCACCATCAGATCAAGCCGGGACAGGTGCTCAAGCTGCCGACCTGCCGCTGACGATTGATGGAACGAAAACGCCGCCTCGAAAGGCGGCGTTTTTTTGCCCGTCATTCCGGCGCAGGCCGGAATCCAGTGGCCTCTGTATGAGGTTTTCGCGAACCGCCCTAAGCATGTGCGGTTTTCGCGACACCTCAACGTGTTCGCCACTGGATTCCGGCCTGCGCCGGAATGACGGTGAGGGATAGAGGCGCCTGTGCGAGATATACATATTAAGACTCAGGCGGCAGCCGGCGCCTGCATCCACGACTGCATGGGATCTTCGCGGTGGTCTTCCTTGAGGCCGCGCAACAGGCGCATCAGGTCGCGGTGATGCGGCTGCATGCTCGGGTGCGGGGTGTTCTTGGTCTCGTGGTAGGCCACCGCCAGCCACAGCGCGATGCCGCGCATGGCGATCTCGGCGTTGTCCGAACGGGCGCGGGCGAGGCCGATGTCGGTGCCCTGGCCCCAGGGCAGGTAACGCTCTTCCGGAGGCGTGCCATACAGATGCGGAAAATCGCTGCGCGAGGCCTGGCCGATCTCACGCAAGGCCATGGTGCCGAGACGCGCGCGGCTGCGCTTGGGCAAGGCGTGGATCTGGCGCTCGATCTCGCGAAGCTGCTTGGCGAGCTGGCGGCTGCGGTTCATGGCGATGAGTCGGGTGACGATGCGCATGGGCTGTCCTCGGTCTGGCCTGGGGATGGCGCGCAGGGCGTCGCCGGACGAGGAGCTTAGCTACGCCCGGCGGGACAATGCGCCAAAAAGGTCACAAAACGACGAAACGCGTCACTCGCGACGTCAATAGTTTGACGCCTGGCTTGCTCAGCCCCCGACTTCCACACCCAGGCGCTGACCCACCTGCACGTGCTGTTGCGACGCCAACTGGTCGAGCTCGGCCGCGCCCTCGGGGAACAGCATGATCACCGTGGAACCCATGTTGAAACGGGCCATCTCGGCAAAGCGATCGAGCGTGATGTTCTGGCCCACGAACGACTTGCGGCGGATCGACGAGGCATACGGCGGAATCACCAGCCCATCCCACACGGTGGCCACGCTCGAGACCAGGATGGCGCCGACCATCACCACCACGAACGGGCCGTGCTCGCCCTCGAAGTGGCAGACCAGCCGCTCGTTGCGTGCGAACAGGCGCGGAATGGCCTCCACCGCAAACGGCGCCACGCTGAAGATGCGGCCGGGCACGTGCACGGTTTCCTTCAGCGTTCCCTTCAGCGGCATGTGCACGCGGTGATAGTCGCGCGGCGATAGATAGATGGTGGCGAAGCGGCCGTTGCGGTACGGCACGGCGCTGGCTTCGTCGCCCAGCAGTTCGGCAGCGGTGTATTCCTGGCCCTTGGCCTGGAAGATGCGCCCGTCGACGATCTTGCCCAACTGGCTGATCTTGCCGTCGGCCGGCGAGAGCAGGGCCTTGGCGTCGGCATCCGCGCGGCGGGCGTCCTGCCGCAGCTTGCGCGTGAAGAACGCATTGAAGTGCTGATAGGCCAGCGGATCGGGCTGCGCCGCCTCGGCCATGTTCACCTGATAGTTGCGCACGATGGTGCTGATCAGGAAGTTCTTCCACGGCTTGAAGGTCCAGCGCGTGGCCCAGTACACCACCCGCGACAGCGCGCGGTGGGGCAGGATGTATTGCAGGAGTACGTTGAAGGTCATCCCGCAAGTATGAACGAAGCGCGGGCCGAATACGCCTTGCGCTGCACCGGAAGTCCCGGGCTCCGGCCGGCGAGCGCGGCGGCAGCGGCTATACTGTGCGACCCCTTTTCATGCCCATGAGCCCGCCGTGACTCACGAACTCGCCTCCATCATCGACTTCATCCGCTACGGCGCCAGCCGGTTTTCGGCGGCCGGGCTGACCTTTGGGCACAGTCACGACAACCCCATCGACGAGGCCACCCATCTGGTGCTGGCCAGCCTGCATCTGCCGCCGGATATTCCGCCGGCCTACGGCGCGGGCCGCCTGACCGCCGATGAGCGCGAGCGTGTGCTGGCGCTGATCGAGCGTCGCGTCAACGAGCGCCTGCCGGTGGCCTACCTGGTCGGCGAAACCTGGTTCGCCGGCCTGAAGTTCAAGAGCGACCGCCGCGCCCTGGTGCCGCGTTCGCCCATCGCCGAGCTGATCGAGTCGGGTTTCCAGCCGTGGATCGAGCATCGCCAGGTGGAGCGCGCGCTGGACCTGTGCACGGGTTCGGGCTGCATCGGTATCGCCATGGCCGAGTTCAACCCGGACTGGCAGGTCGACATCGTCGACATCAGCGACGATGCGCTGTCGCTGGCGCGCGAGAACATCGTGTTCCAGCATGTGGAAGGCCGCGTCGAGGCGGTGAAGTCGGACCTGTTCGATGGCCTGAAGGGTCGTCGCTACGACCTCATCGTGTCGAACCCTCCCTACGTCACCGAAGACGAATACGCCGCGCTCCCGGGCGAGTACAGCCATGAGCCGAAGCTCGGCCTGACCTCGGGCGAGGATGGCCTGGACATCTGCGTGCGCATGCTCAACGAAGCGGCCGATTACCTCACCGAGGATGGCCTGCTGATCGTGGAAGTGGGTGAGAGCGAGCGCCAACTCGGCGAGCTGCTGCCGGAAGTGCCGTTCGTGTGGATCGAGTTCAAGGTCGGTCCCATGGGCGTGTTCGCGCTGGAGCGCCGCGACCTGATCGAGCACGCCGACACGATTCGCGCAGCGGCCGAGGCGCGCAAAGGTCGCTGACCGATCATGCGGCTGAGCACGGCGCGGCTACGCATCGATGCCCTGCACGAGGGCGACGCTGCCGCGCTGTTCCAGTACCGCGCCGATCCCGAGGTGTCCCGCTACCAGGGCTGGTGTCCGCAGACGCTGGCCGATGCGGATAGTTTCATCCGAACCCAAATGGCACTGGATAAGCCGCCGCAGTGCCGCTGGATGCAGCGCGCCATTCGCGGGCGCGACGACGGTGCGTTGATCGGCGATGTCGGCTTCTGTCTTGCCGACGGCCAGGCCGAGATCGGCATCACCCTCGCACCCTTTGCGCAGGGGCAGGGCTACGCCCGCGAGGCGCTGAAGGCCCTGTTTCACGAGCTGTTCGGCAATCTGGACGTCCATCGCATCCATGCGTCGGTCGACCCGCGCAACGCCCCGAGCGTGGCCTTGCTGAAGGCGCTCGGCATGCGCCAGGAGGCTCATTTCCGCGAGAGCCTGCGCTTTCGCGGCGAATGGGTGGACGACCTGGTGTTTGCCGTGCTGGCCCGCGAATGGCGGGATTTCGCGGGAAACGGCGCAGGATTTGCTGCATCGCGCTAAGCTGTGGCGGTTCTCCCGCAGACGATCGAGCCTCGTGTCCAGCAACTCCTTCGGCAAACTGTTCACTGTCACCACGTTCGGCGAAAGCCATGGTCCGGCCATCGGCTGCGTCATCGACGGATGCCCGCCGGGCCTGTCGATTGCCGAGGAGGAATTCCGCACCGATCTCGACCGTCGCGCGACCGGCAAGAGTCGCCACACTTCGCAGCGCCGTGAGGCGGACGAAGTGGAAATTCTCTCGGGCGTGTACGAAGGCAAGACCACCGGCACGCCGATCGCGTTGCTGATCCGCAACACGGACCAGCGCAGCAAGGACTACGGCGACATCGCCCGGACCTTCCGCCCCGGCCACGCCGATTACACCTATTGGCAGAAGTACGGCATCCGCGATCCGCGTGGCGGCGGCCGTTCTTCCGCGCGCGAAACCACCATGCGCGTGGCAGCGGCGGTGATTGCGAAAAAATGGCTGGCCGAACGCTACGGCGTGCGCGTGCGCGGCTATCTCGCGCAGATCGGCGAGATCACGCCCGGCTCGTTCGACTGGAACGTGGTCGAGCAGAATCCGTTCTTCTGGCCGGATGCGCACGAAGTGTCCACGCTGGAGTCGTACATGGATGCGCTGCGCAAATCCGGCGATTCGGTGGGCGCGCGCGTGAACGTGGTGGCCGACGGCGTGCCGCCAGGCTGGGGCGAGCCGATCTACGGCAAGCTCGATGGCGATCTCGCTGCCGCGCTGATGTCGATCAACGCGGTGAAAGGCGTCGAGATCGGCGATGGCTTCGGCGTGGTGGCGCAACACGGCAGCCAGCATCGCGACGAAATGGCGATCGATGGTTTCGCCTCCAATCATGCCGGCGGCATTCTCGGCGGCATCAGCACGGGGCAGGTGATTCTCGCCTCGATGGCGCTCAAGCCGACCTCGAGCATCCTCATTCCCGGCCACAGCGTGAACCTGGTCGGCGAACCGGTGGACGTGGTGACCAAGGGCCGCCACGACCCCTGCGTCGGCATCCGCGCCACGCCCATCGCCGAGGCGATGATGGCGCTGGTGCTGATGGATCACGCGCTGCGGCACCGCGCGCAGTGCGGCGACGTGGGCGAGATGCTGCCCCGTATCCCCTGAGTCCGGCTGGCCCGTTGACGGGCCAGGCCTTGAACGAACAAGTAGACGTTGATGACCGCCAAACCGAAAGTCTGGGTATCGCGCCCGTTGTTTCCCGATGTGCTGGCCCGCCTGGCCGAGTACTTCGACGTGGACGCGGAAGCAGTGGAGCATCGCCACTCGGCGGAACAGCTCAAGCGCAAGCTGGCCGGCATCGACGGTGCGGTGGTGGGGCTGGCCGACCGCATCGACGCCGCCGTGCTCGAAGGCAACACACGCCTGAAGGTCGTCGCCAACCTCGGCGTGGGCCACAACAATCTCGATCTCGAGGCGCTCACCCGTGCCGGCATCGTGGCCAGCAATACGCCGGACGTGCTCAACGAGAGCGTGGCCGATTACGCCTGGGCGTTGATGCTCGCTGCCGCCCGTCGCGTCAGTGCCGCCGAGCGCTGGTTGCGGGCAGGGCAGTGGCCGGGCAGCAACATGCGCTTCGACGACTGGCTGGGCTTGCCCGTGCACGGCCGCACGCTGGGTATTCTCGGCATGGGCCGCATCGGGCAGGGCATTGCGCGGCGCGCGGCCGGCTTCGACATGCGCGTGCTCTATCACAACCGCTCGCGCCTGCCCGAGATGGTCGAGCGCGAATGCCAGGCCACCCTGGTCAGCAAGGACGAGTTGTTGCGCCAGGTCGATTACCTGGTGCTGGTGCTGCCGTTCACGCCGGAGAACCGGCATGCCATCGGCGCGCCGGAGCTGGCCCGGATGAAGCCTTCCGCCGTGCTGGTGAACATCGCCCGTGGCGGCATCGTCGACGACACGGCGCTGGCCGTCGCCCTTCGCGAAGGCAGGCTGGCCGCGGCCGGACTGGATGTGTTCGAGGGCGAACCGGCCGTGCATGCGGAGCTGCTGGCGCTCGACAACGCCGTGCTCAGCCCGCATATCGCCAGCGCCAGCGAAGAAACCCGCCGTGCGATGGCCAACCTGGCGGCGGACAATGTGATCGCAGCGCTTGGCTTCGGCGAGGGGGCGGGAAAACCGCCGACCGCGCTCAATCCGGCGGTTTTGGCACGCGGGTCTGCCCATAAAGCGTGATGACATTCACGCCCGCGCGTGTCGCAGGTTGTTTTGCGCGCCGCCCCGGCTAGATTTCCGCTAACGCGGAGATCGGGACGGTTTTCCGATTCCTCCTACCTGATTACGGAACATGAGCAAGAAGAGCAGCTACAAGGTGGCAATGGTCGGCGCCACCGGCGCCGTGGGCGAGACCCTGCTGGCGATCCTGGCCGAGCGCGAATTTCCGATCAGCGAGCTGGTGCCGCTGGCCAGCGAGCGTTCCGCGGGCGAGAAAATCAGCTTCGACGGCAAACAGATCACCGTGCGCAACCTTGCCGACTACGATTTCGACGGCGTCGACATCGCCTTCTTCTCGGCCGGCGGCTCGGTCAGCCGCGAGCATGCGCCGCGTGCTGCCGCCGCTGGCGCCGTGGTGATCGACAACACCTCCGAGTACCGCTACCAGGACGACATCCCGCTGGTGGTGAGCGAGGTGAACCCGCACGCCATCGCTGACTACACCACGCGCGGCATCATCGCCAATCCCAATTGCTCGACCATGCAGATGCTGGTGGCGCTGGCGCCGATCCATCGCGCGGTGGGCATCGAGCGCATCAACGTGGCGACCTACCAGTCGGTCTCCGGTGCCGGTCGCAGCGGCATGGAAGAACTGGGCAAGCAGACCTCGGCGCTGCTCAGCTTCCAGGAAGTGGAAACCAGGAAATTCCCCAAGCAGATCGCCTTCAACGTGATTCCGCACATCGACGACTTCCAGCCCAACGGCTACACCAAGGAAGAAATGAAGATGGTGTGGGAGACGCGCAAGATCCTCGAAGACCGCACCATCCAGGTGAACCCCACCGCGGTGCGCGTGCCGGTGTTCTACGGCCATGCCGAGGCGGTGCACATCGAGACGCGCGAGAAGATCAGCGCCGAGCAGGCGCGTGAGCTGCTGGAACGCGCCGACGGCGTGGTGGTGATGGACGAGCGCAAGGCGGGCGGCTATCCCACGCCGGTGGGCGACGCCGCCGGGCAGGACCCGGTATTCGTGGGCCGCATCCGCGAGGACATCTCGCACGAGCGCGGCCTGGACATGTGGATCGTGGCGGACAACATCCGCAAGGGTGCGGCGCTCAACGCCGTTCAAATCGCAGAACTTCTGATCGAGGACTACCTGTAATGAAGCATGTGCTGACCGGGTTGGTGATGTGTGCTTTGGTGTTCGCTGCTCCTGCCCGGGCGGCACAGCCGTCGACGTCGCCTGCCGCGCAGGCCAACGACCAGAAACAGGTCGACCAGGCCATCGAGAAGCAGCAGGCCACGCTCAAGCAGCTGCAGAGCGAGGTAGCGCGGGAGGAAACCAAGTCCCACGACAACGACGCCAAGCTCAAGCAGCAGGACCAGGCCATCGCCGAGCTGCAGGCCCAGCTGAAGGCCGCCAACGCGGCGCCCAAGGCGACCGGGCATTGACACAGGCGGCGTCCCCCTGGGGCGCCGTCCAATGAGAACAAACGCCAGCAACATGCTGTAAATACAGATCAACGCTATTGTTGATTGGCTTGTATCTAACTAAAGTGACGCCTCGTTGCAGGCGCTGCCGTTTTTCGGCATGCCCATAAGAAAACGTCACGGGGTCGTTCGGGGGAAACACGATGAATCGTTCGTTGAAGCTGTCGATGCTGCTGGCGCTTGCCCTCGGCAGTAGCCAGGCAGCCGCGCTGGAACTGGGTCAGATCCAGGTGAAATCGGCCCTCGGGCAGCCGTTGCTGGCCGAAATTCCGCTCAATCCCGCCAACGCGGCCGAGCTGGAGAATCTGACCGCCCGGCTCGCTTCCTCCGAGGATGCGGCCCAGGCGGGCGTCGCCGCCGGTCCCACGGTCCCCCTTTCGTTCGCGGTGGTGGATGGCGCCAACGGCAAGAAGGTGATCCGCATCACCAGTGCCGCCCCGGTCAACGACCCCTATCTCGACCTGCTGGTCGAGGTGAACAACGCCTCGGGCAAGAGCCTGCGCGAGTTCACCATCCTGCTCGATCCGCCGGGCAGCGCCGTCAGCAGCGTGCCGGCGACGCGTGCGCCCACGCAGTCCAGCAAGCCGTCCCGTCGTGCCGCGGCCACCCCGCCGGCTGCGACGACTAGCACCGAATCCACGGCCGCCGCGCCTGCTCCCGCTGCCGAAGCCAAGCCGGCCAGGCCCGCGCCGGCACCGCGCGCGGCTGCCGGTGGCACCCTCACGGTGGAGAGCGGCCAGACCCTGTCCGCCATCGCGCATGAGACCGCGCCGGCCGGTGTGGACATGAACCAGATGCTGGTGGCGCTGAAGACCGCCAATCCGGATGCGTTCTACCGCGACAACATCAACGCCCTGAAGAGCGGCGCCGTGTTGCGCGTGCCCTCCAAGGACGACGCGCTGGCGATGACCTCGGCCGCCGCGGTGGCCGAAGTCCGTCGCCAGAACAGCGACTGGCGCTCGGGCGCCGCCCGCACGCCGACCACGGTCGCCGACGCCGGCACGCGCGCCAACGCCAGCTCCGCCCCGAGCACTGGTGGCGCCGCCGGCGATCACCTGGCCCTGGTCCCCGCGAAGGAAGGCTCCGACAACGCAGCCGGCCGCGGTGGCAAGGGCGACAAGGCCGCTGCCGAGAAGGGCATGGCGGCATTGCACCAGGACCTCCTGCGCAGCCAGGAAGCCCTCACCTCGCTGACCAAGCAGGGTGACGAGCTCAAGTCGCGCCTGAAAGACCTGGAAGACATCAACAGCAAGAACGAGCGCCTGTTGTCTCTCAAGGACAACGAGATTGCCGAGCTGCAGCACAAGCTCGCCGATGCCCGCAAGGCCAGCGGCCAGCCGGCTGCAGCGACCTCCGCGCCCGCCAAGGCGGCCTCGGTGAAGTCCGCCGAAGCCGAGACGGTGGTCAAGGCGAACGAGCCGGCCACGCCCGCGGCGGCTGCCACGGCGCCTGCGACCGCCGCTGCCATGCCGGCAGCAAGCACCAGTGCGCCGGCCCACGCCAGTTCCACTCCGGCCGTCGCCGCCAAGCCCACGCCCGCCAAGCCGGCGGTCAAGGCGGCAGCGAAGCCTGCTCCGGCGACGGAAGACGAGCCGTGGTTCATGCAGACCTGGGCCTGGGGTGCCGGCGCAGGCGTGATCGTGCTCGGCCTGCTGGCCGCCCTGCGTGGTCGCAGCCGCAAGACGGCGGAGCCGGCCGCAGCGAGCGCTTCGTCGCTGGCCGACCGCTTCGGCACGATTCCCCATGGCGGCACCGGCAGTCCCGATCCCGACCAGGACGAACTGCTCGACCAGCTGGCCGAACATCCGGACGACATCGGCCTGCATCTGGAGCTGGTGAGCCTGTACTACAGCCGTCGCGACGTCGATCACTTCGAGGCCGCCGCGGAAGCCATGCACGCCCATATCACCGACGAGCAGCAGCCGGAGTGGGTGGACGTGCTGCACATGGGCGAAGACCTGGTGCCGGAACACCCGCTGTTCTCCCACGGCTTCGTGGCCACCCGCGACCATGGCGACGAGGGCCATGAGGCGCTGGACCAGTTCGACCTGGGCAGCTACGCCAAGGATCACGACGAGGTCCCGCCGATTCCCGCACCCGCGGCGCAGCAGGCGCCGAAGGTCAGCGGCTATCACTTCGACTTCGACCTGACCCCGCGTCCGGTGCAGGCTCCGGCCAGCGCACCGGCGGCGACCGCGAAGGAGGAAGAGATCGATACGCTTGCCTCGAGCTGGCATTTCGACGAGCCGGAAGCCGAGGAAGCAGTGCAAGGGCAGCCGGTGCACAGCTTCGATCACGGCCTCAACCACGACGCCGAACACGACCTGAGCCACGACCTGGGCGGCCACTTCACCGACGATCCGGTGGACACCAAGCTCGACCTGGCCCGCGCCTACCTCGACATGGGCGATCCGGATGGCGCGCAGGCCATGCTGGAAGAAGTGATGCACGAAGGCACGCAGATGCAGAAGGATGTGGCCAAGCGCTTGCTTGAAAGCATTCGGTGATGCACGGTGAAGCTGCTCGCCGTTGGCGAGCGGTGAGCCGGCGGCTGCGCCGCCTGTAAAGGGTAAATAGAGTAGAGCGGCGCCTTTGGGCGCCGTTTTGCTTTTTCCATTTACTATTCACTCTTTACCCCTTACTGCTCTCTAATGCGCATCGCTCTAGGCATCGAATACGACGGCACCGAGTTTTCCGGGTGGCAGCGGCTGACCCACGGCGAGACCGTGCAGGGCGCACTGGAACGGGCACTGTCGTTCGTGGCGGCGCACCCGGTGGAAGTGACCTGCGCCGGCCGCACCGATGCCGGCGTGCACGG
>Ga0207670_10001727_pt1 | contig 11408 bp, 7 predicted proteins | sample KBSS23HmetaG_FD_184339 | JGI IMG/M metagenome (GOLD analysis project Ga0207670, IMG submission 184339) | Switchgrass rhizosphere microbial communities from Kellogg Biological Station, Michigan, USA - KBS S2-3H metaG (SPAdes) (version 2) | ecosystem: Host-associated > Plants > Roots > Rhizosphere... | reverse complement strand
GTCGGTAGACCGCTGCGCGATGCACCCGATCCGGCAGCCGCCGCACGTGCGATCGCCGCCGAGCTCGCATGAGTCGTGGCGGCGACAGCGGGCGCGGAGGTCGCGGCGGCGAGCGGCAAGGTCGCGAGCGGGAAGGTCGCGGCGGCGGCGGTCCAGCTCGTGGTGCCGGCGATCGCTGCGTGTACGGCGTGGGACCGGTCCGCGAGCTCGTCGCGAGCCGGCCGCAATCGGTGCGCGCGATCTGGGTCGATCCACAGCGCGCGGGCAAGCAGACGGGCGATCCGGTCGCCCAGCTCGTGACCGCGGCACGCGCGGCGCAGATCCGCGTCGAGGATCGCGATCGGGAGGCGCTGGACACCGCGGCAGGCGAGGGCGCGCGCCACCAGGGCATCGTCGCGTGGCTCGGCGCGTTCGGATACGTCGATGTCGACGAGCTCGTGACCGGGGACGAGCCGGCGCTGCTCGTCGCGCTCGACGGCGTCGAGGACCCGCGCAACCTCGGCGCGATCCTGCGCTCCGCCTACCTGCTCGGTGCGGGCGGCGTGATCATTCCCGAGCATCGCGCGGCGCAGGTCACGGCCGTCGTCGCGAAGGCGTCGGCCGGTGCCAGCGAGCTCGTCCCGATCGCGCAGGTCGGCAACGTGGTGCGCGCGCTCGAACAGCTGCGCGAGCTCGGGCTGTGGCGTGTCGCGGTACACGCCACGCCCGACGCCAGACCGATCGCCGAGATCGACGGCACGCTCCCACTCGTGCTCGTGCTCGGAGCCGAGGGCGGCGGCGTGCGGCCGCTGGTCGCGAAGAACTGCGACTTCCACGCGGTGATCCCGATGCAGCGCACGGCCGTCGGCTCGTTCAACGTGTCGGTCGCGGCAGCTCTCGCGCTCTACGAGATGCGGCGCCAGCGCGCCTCGCGTTAACATAGCTCCATGCATCGCTTCCTGTTGCTCGCGCTGATCGCTGGCTGCTCGCCCATCACGTACGCGTGGACCCCGGCCTCCGCCAAGGCCACGCATCCGCGCCCCGAGAACTGCAAGTTCGAGGTCTACACCTCGACGCCCCAGGATGCGTACGAGGAGCTCGGCACGCTCGTGCACTACAACGGCGGCATGCCGAAGACCGTCGACAAGTTCAAGGACGCGGTCGGCAAGCAGGTGTGCGACGCCGGTGGCGACGGCGTGATCGCGCAGATGGATGACAAGGGCGAGTTCTCCAAAGGCACCGTGATCCACAAGACCGCGCCGATGGCCGAGCCGGTCAAGGCGCTCGCGCCCGAGAAGGAGCCGCCGGCGCAGGATACCGAGCAGCCGCTGAAGAAGAAGTAGTCGGGCGTAGTAAACTGGGAGGATGGACGGGCTGGAAAGCACCGATTCGGGCACCGTCGTGCAAACGCACGAGGGCGCGCCTGCGACGAGCCGGATCGATACCAAGCACGATTATCTCCTCGTGTTCGAAGGAGACTCGTCGCGGATCGTGATGTTGCCGACACTCGGCGAATTCGTGATCGGGCGCGACAAGAGCTGCCATCTCATGCTCGTCGATCACGCGATCTCGCGGCGCCATGCCGTGATCACGATAGGCCCTCAGCACGTGACCGTCCGCGATCTCGAGAGCCAGAATGGTACGCGGCTCAACGGCGAGCGCGTTGTTGGCGACCAATCGATGGTGTCCGGAGACGCGATCGACCTCGGCAGCATCACGATGGTGTTGCAGCGCCATCGCGATAGCCACATCCGGCGGCCGATCGTGGATCTCGTGACGTTCCTGCAGCGTGGCGAGGAGGAGATCGATCGCGCGCTGCGATACCATCGGCCGCTGAGCATCCTTTCGATCGCGTTCACGAACCGCAATACGGCGCCCGAGCTGTCGTCGATTCGCGACGTCTTCCGGATGATGGACGTCGTCGGACGCGACGGCAACAGCAGGCTCGCAGTCCTGATGCCGGAAACAAGCCGAGAGGATGCGAGTGCCGCCGCAAAGCGCCTGATCGAGGCGCTCGGACCCGAGAGCGTACGCATCGGTGTCGCCGCGTGCCCCAATCATGGCTGCGAGCCCGAGACGCTGATCGCGAGTGCGCGCGCGGCGAGCCGCCAGGCAGGGCCTGGTGAGGTCATGGACGTCGACGGCGTCATGCGCGTGCTCGAGATCGGGCGTCACAGCATCGTGCTCTCTGATCCCGCGATGCTGCGCTGCTACGACCTGCTCGAGCGGCTCGCCCGCAGCGAGCTGCCGATCTTGATCTACGGGGAGACTGGCACCGGCAAGGAAGTCGCTGCTGCCGCCGTGCATGAATGGTCGCAGCGCAAAGGGCCATTCGTCGCGGTGAACTGCGCTGCACTCGCCGAAACGCTTCTGGAGAGCGAGCTATTCGGGCACACGCGCGGTGCCTTCACGGGGGCGACGGCGAACAAGCAGGGGACGTTGGAGCGTGCGCACGGCGGCACCGTGTTTCTCGACGAGCTCGGCGAGCTCTCGCCCGCGGCGCAAGCGAAGCTGCTGCGCGTGCTCGAGACCCACCAGCTCACCCCTGTCGGCGCGACCACAGAGGTAGATGTCGATCTACGAATCGTCGCGGCGACCCACCGCAATCTCGCGGATGCCGTCGCCGCTGGTACGTTTCGCCAGGATCTGTTCTTCCGTCTCTCCGGCTGCACGGTGATGCTGCCGCCGCTGCGCGACCGACCGCGAGAGATTCCGCTGCTCGCGGAGCGGTTCTTGCGCGGCAGCGAGAATGCCGAGCCAAAGGTGCTGTCCGACGACGCGCTGCACGCGCTGCTCATGTACTCGTGGCCCGGCAACGTACGCGAGCTCCGCAACCTCATGGTCTATCTCGCTGCCACCGTCGAGGGCCCCACCGTCGAGCCGATTCACCTCCGAGAGCGTCTCGGTGACGGCGTGCGCACGACCGCGGGAACAGCGACCGCCCCGGCCGCCGGTGATCCGGCGCGTCCAACGTTTCGGTCGATCGGAGACGAGCTCCGCGACCTCGAGATCACGCGCATGCGGGAGGCACTCGACGCCGCGGGTGGAAACCAGACGCGAGCTGCAGCGTTGATCCAGATGCCGCTGCGCACGTTCCAGGGCAAGGCGAAGCAGTACAAGCTGACCGGCCGCACACGCAGCGAAGACTGATCAACGCGGTGGATCGGCGCACACGCGAATTCCCACCGAGAGCCCGAGCACGCCCGGCTCCAGCTCCGTGCGGTTGACGAGCTGGCTCGTCACGCTGTTAAAGAAGAAGCCACCGCCACGAACGACGTACGTGCCGGGCTTTGTCGCGTGCGTGGTGAATTCGAACACGTTGCCGGTCAGATCGTCGACGCCATACGGACTGCGTGATGCTGGAAACGAACCGACCTCGTCTGGTCCTGCGCCTGCGCCATACGTCGGGAAGTGATTCGCATCGCTCGGCGCGAGACGGTAGCCATTGGGATAGATCCGGTCATCGGCGCCGCGCGCCGCACGCTCCCACTCCATCTCCGTGCACAGGCGTGCGCCGGGCACCCTCCCGGTGCTTCGAAGCCATCCCGTATACGCTCGTGCATCCTCGGCCGAGACACCCGACACGGGCAGCCGCATCCATTCGACCTCTCGGTGATGGTCGCGCGCGGCATAGACGAGCGGCTCGCCGGTTCGTGCGTGAATGGCGACCGTTGTCGGCGCCAGCGTCAGCTCGTAGGTCTGCGCAGCGAGCCGCGCGAGCGAGATATGGCCCCACGGACCGGGTCGCGGCATGCGTTGTAGACGTTCGGCCGGTGGCAGCGACTCGAGATACTCGATCCACTGCGCGAACGTCGTCTCGTGCCGAGCGATCAGGAACGCGTCGCCCGCGACCGAGTGCAAGGGTGCGGCGTTGAAGAACAGACTTCGCATGTTGTCATCGGCGCTACTGCCACTCAGCGCTTCGCCCGCGGGGACGAACACGAGATCATCCGGCACCGACGCGCGCGCTGGCAGAGCGAGCTGAACACGTCGTGTCTGACCGCGCGACAGCAACACCGGCAGCGCGACAAGAGCTCGGCCCGGCGCTTCGGCAACGATCCGGTACGAGCCGGCGGGCAGCGAGGAATCCGTGGGCCACGTCGGCACGGCCACGGGCACGAGGTGGCCATCCGCGCGACGCTCATAACGCTCGATTCGCACCGCTGCGTCTGCGGGTGCGATCGTGGCGTCGAGTCGCGCAGGTGCCCTCCACGAGCGCAACAGTGGACTCCCCGGCGCGAGCGCTTCGAGGCGCGAAACGAGCTCGTGAACAGCGTCGTCGCGACCATCGCGTTCGGCCTCGAGTGCGCGCGCATAGATGACACGTACAAGCTGCTCGCGAGTCTTGTCGTCGCTCGGATCGAGCGCGAGCGTCGCCTCGAGCCACAGGGCGGCATCGAGCCGCTGGCGGCTCACGTCCCCCGATACCGCGCGCGCCTGTTCCCATATCGTCTCACCCATCTTTGGATCGCCGCGATCGAACTTGGCGAGCGCGTCACGCCGGAGCGCGACCGCGCGCTGCTCCGCGAGATCGATCGCTGCGAGCTGCGTGCCGGCTTGCTCGAGCCGGCGAGCGATCGTCTGCGCACGCCGGCGCTGCTCTCCCCGGCGCGCGATCACGATCCCGATACTCGTGCTCGCGATCATGACGGCGACGACACCACCGATCAGCAGGCGCCGTGCGATCGCCGCACGTTGCGATGCGGCCACGAGCACTGCTCCATCCCGGCTGAGTGCGAGCTCCCCGAGCTGGCGGAGCTCGCGCAGGCGGCTCGGTGCCAGGAGATGATCGCGCGGCCGCCCGAGCCGCAGCCACTCGCGTGCGCGGTCCTCGATGCGTGCGCGTTGACGGCGCCGCTGAGCATCCGTGTCGAGCCACTCCGCGAGCGTGCCCCACCCGGAGATCAGCGCATCGTGCGCGATCTCGAGCGTGGCGCCGGCGTCACCTTCGGTTGCCGTCACGAGCCTGCCGCGGATGAGTGCTTCGGCGACCTCGAAGCTCTCGGCGGAGAGCTCGCTCGCTTCCCATCGCACGCGCTCGCGGTCCGAACCGACGAGCCGTGTCAGCAGATCGCGCGCGACTTCGCGCTGGTGCGGTCGCAGCTTCGCCAGGACGGCGTCGCCATGACGCGCGAGAGCGCCGCCCACACCGCCGAGCTCGGCGAGTGCAGCCGCGCTGAGGATCGAGCTCTGCGGGTCGCGCCGTGCCCATAGCTCTGCGAGCGTGAATTGAACGAGTGGCAACCCACCCGCGTGGCTACCCGCCGCGATCAATTGCTCGACCGCGGCCAGTTCGACTTCAACGCCGCGAAGCCGCGCCGGCTCGACGATCGCAGCGCGCATCGCATCGGGCGTCATGCTCGGTAACAGAAACAACGCGCGTGTCATCGTCTCGCGCAGACCTGTCAGCGCGGCGAGCTCGCTCAAGAAGTCGCTGCGTGCGGTTGCGAGGATGCGCACGCCCGGGACATCTCGCGCGAGATGCCCGATCAGCTCCGCCGCCAGTCTTGCTTCATCCGGATCGCTTGCCGTTAACAAGTTCTCGAGCTGATCGATAAACAGCAGCAGCGATTCTCCGGGAGGAAGCGTGGTTTCTCGTTGCTCCTCGAGGTCGCGGCGAACCGAGTCCCCGCTCGCGATCGCAGCCGAGATCGCGCTCAGGATCGCCGCCCGCGGACGCCGACCGGGAATCAGCTGCGCCACGTTGCACTGCGTCGTCTCGAGGAGCACCGGGATCACGCCGGCGCGACACAGCGACGACTTGCCGACACCGGAATCACCGGCAACGAGGACGAACGGTTCGTACCGGAGCCGCTCGACGATGTCGCGGACCTCGACATCCCGCCCGAAGAACAGCGCGCGCTGATCGCCGTCGAATGGCAGCAGTCCACGGTAAGGCTGCTCCTGGACGGGGCCAGCAGAACGCTGCTCGCGTGCGACGCGCGTCAGTGCCTCGTGGAGCTCGTTGGCATCGCCGAAGCGCATGACGGGGTCGCGGGCAAGCGCACGCATGATCACGGCGGAGATCGCGCGATCGACGGGCGCCGTGGACGCGAGATCGACGATCGGCTCCTTGATGACACGTCGACACAATCGCGGAAGGGTCTCGGCGAGGTGCGGGGGGCGTCCAGAGAACAGGTGATACAGCAGCGCGCCGAGCGAGTAGATGTCGCTCGCGGGCGTCGCAGGCTGGTGGTCCCAGCACTCGGGCGCGAGATACAGCGGCGTGCCGAGGATCTCGCCGACGTTGGTGAGATCGTGTCCCTGCTTGGGACGCGACCACTGCGCTTCCGATTTCGAAGAGGCTGCCGGTACCGCTTCCAGCGTGTTGTGGAGATCGATCGTGCTATCGATATGCAGGCCATCGAGCTCTGCGGCTTCGGCGGGTACGGGCGGCGCGATCGGGATGGTCTCGAGCGTCAGCTTCGCGAGGCCGAAATCGAGCAGCTTTGTACGCCCGTCGTCTCCGAGGATCGCGTTGGATGGCTTGATATCGCGGTGAAGCACGCCTTGCTGGTGTGCGGCCGCGAGCCCACCTGCGAGATCGATCGCGATCGCGAGACCGCGCTTCGGATCGATGGGCTTCTCGATCGTATCCAGGGTTCGCCCGCGCACCAGCTCCGAAACGATGTACGGCTGGCCGAGCACGGTGCCAACGCGATACACCGCGACCACGTTCGGGTGCTGGAGTCGCGCGATCGCGCGCGCCTCGGTACGGAAGCGAGCCAGCGCGTGCGCGTCATCTGCCTTCGTGACGAACTTGATCGCGACGTCGCGATCGAGGAACTCGTCGTGGGCGACAAACACCTGGCCCATGGCACCGCGGCCGAGCGAACGAACGAGCGTGTACTCGTCGAACTGCTTTGGCGGCGCCCACACGCAGGCCATCGTGCCGACAGCGCAATCCGACGGTCAAGCAATGCAGATGTAGGTACCGCGAAAGCTGCGGTTCCGCGAAAACTGCGGTCTCGCGCGCCGTGGAACTCCGTGAGCTTCCACGCAAAGGGGTGGCACTGGCTTTGCGATCAGCTCTCCCATGCGCGAACTCCTGGTGCCCGCAGTCCTGCTCGCTGGATGTGTCGAGAGCCGGATTGACTACACGGTAGACGTGCAAGCGGTCGAAGCCGACAACGGGATCCTGCTCGACAACGGGCTGAAGCTCGGCAACGGAGTGGTGCTTCCGAACGGTGTCGATCTGGGCAACGGGATCGACCTCGGCAACGGCATCGACCTCGGCAACGGGATCGACCTTGGCAATGGGATCGATCTCGGCAACGGGATCACGGGGCCGTACTTCGCGCCTCCGAGCGGCAGCGATCTGGAGAAGTGGATCGACGTCGACCCGACGATGCGCACGCGGATCCTCAAGTACCTCATCGAATGTGCGCTACCCGAGGATGTCTCGGTTCAGCTTCTGTATCGCGGACAGCTGATCTCGCTTGGTAGTGGCGTCGGGGCGCTGGGGCCGAGCCTGCAAGAGGGCGCGATGCCTTCGTACGAACAACAAGGGGTCAGCGCGTGCTTGCTCTCGCGAGTCAATGCACGCGGCGCATACGTGCGCATCTCCATGTACGGACCTGCCGCCGGATTCGATACGCGGTCTGCCGACGAGGCAGCGAGATTCCCGCGCCGCGAAGGAGTCTTCTTCGGGAATCTGTTCAGCGACACGCCGGCTGCGTGGTTCACGAAAGGCAACTCCTGGGCGCAGCTGCGCGCATGCAACAACGGCACGGTGGATGGCTGCGGCTTGCTGCATGACCTCAACTTCTTCATCGACACGAGCGACTACTACGATGGCGGCTGTGCAGAGAGTGGCTACGGCTACGCCGAGCAGTGCTGGTACACCGATCAACGCCTTCCGTACGAGACGGTGGGCCTCTGGGAGCATCCGCTCACGGTGTATCTGGGACTCGGCCAACAGGGAGAGTGGTGCGACGTCGACAGTGACTGCGTGTCGGGGATCTGCGACTACAACTGGGTCGACGGCGTCGCGAGCTCTCTGCTCAAGGTCTGCAGGAGTGCTCGCGCGTCCGCATATACCGTCTGCACGTCTGATGGGTCCCTGAGGACTGGAGAGATCTGCGAGGACGTCACCAACTGGGCAAACGGCACGAGCTGCTCTTACGACCAGCAGTGCAACGGTGATCGATGCGGCACGACGGGCGCAGGGCATGCGTGTGGCACGAGCCTTGGGGGCCTCTGCGCGACCGGCGGCGAGTGCGCCAGCGGCGCGTGTGGCACGACCGTCAAGCAGGTTGCGGCGACCGCGCCGGCCTGCGTCGCCTCGACCCCACTCGTCGACGGATCGCAATGCACGTTCGATCAGCAGTGTAAAACCGGCTGGTGCAGCGCGGGCGTGTGCGGTCGCGCGCTCGGCGATGCGTGCACGAGCGGCGCGGACTGCCGGTCCACTGCTTGCGGCACGACGAATCAGCTCCTCGCCGCTGCCAAGCCCGCGTGCATCTCGGCAAGCAAAGTGTCGAATCTGTCTGCGTGCACGTTCGATCAGCAGTGCACGAGTGGTTACTGCGGCAGCGATGGCAAGTGTGGCGGCGCGATCGGCGACTCGTGCAGCGCGAGCTCGACGACCTGCCGTGCGGCGTGTGGCACGACGATCCAGCTCGTTCCGTCCGCAGCCAGCTGCATCTCCAGTCTTCGCCTCGCAAACGGCTCCGCGTGCAAGTTCGATCAAGAATGCACGGCAGGCTGGTGTGGCAGCGGTCGCTGCGGTTATGCGGCAGGGACGCAGTGCACGAGTAACGCCCAGTGCGCGTCCAGTACCTGCAAGTACACGGCGAAGCTTCACAGCAGCGCTTGTCTTTGACAGAAATTAACCGGGCTGTTCAGATCGACTCGGCGGGCGCCGCGTTGGTTGCTTGCATGAACAAGCACCTCGCGCTCGTGATGTTACTCGCTGGCTCGGCCGTGGCCCAGGCGCCCGCGCCGCAGGCGCCGAAGAAGGCGGTCGTCGAAGCCGATGTCGTCCTCGTCGGCTGCCCGCCCAAGTTCTTTTGCGGGGGCATCGCAGCGCTCCAATCGGTCGCGCTCAGGATCACGAAGGTCGATAGCGGCCCCCTCAAGGCCGGCGACACGACGGTGATGGATGTGCTCGCGTGTTTTCCCGGGCCGCTGCTCGTCTCGACCGACCCCACCGGCCTCGTCGAGCTCGATCCGAAGCAGATCCGGCGCGGCTCGAAGATCAAGGTCGAGCTCGATGTCTCCGGCCTCTACGGCAGCTCGACGACGAGCGACAAGATCACCGTCAAGAAGCTGTGACTACGCGCTGATCTTCTCGAGGAAGTGCGCCTTGAGCAGCTTCTCGCCGTGCACCGGGAAGAACGTGTAGATGCTGTCACCGACCACGCGCACGACCTCGCCCTCGCCCCACATCGCATGGCGCACGATGTCGCCCTTCTCGAGCGGACCGAACACCGGGCGCTTGACGCGCTCGATCTTGAGCGCGCGATTGCGGCCGGCCGTGTGACGGCGGCGCATCGCTTCTTCGAGGAGCTCCTTGCGCGTGACCGGATCGCCGCCACGGCGCTGCGAGAGCTCGTTCGCGTGCTGCTCGGTGTCGCGCTGGGGCGGCGGCGCCTGACGCGCGGCACGCTGGCAGTTGTCACACGTGCCGCAGGCCGGCGCGTCGAGGTAGCCGAAGTACGTGACGAGCAGCCGCGTGCGGCACAGATGCGATTGCGAGTAGCGCAGCATTGCCGCGAGGCGAGCGCGGTCCTGCGCGCGCTTCTGCTCGTAGCGGCTGGCGGCGCGCGCGAGATCTTCGAGGCTCGGCGGCTCGAGATCGAGCGGCGCGAATCGCGCGCCCGGCGCCTCGGCCGCAAAGCCGACCTCCTTGAGGAACGACAGCACGACGCGCGCCTTCTTCGCGGGGGCCTCGGCGCGCTCCGCGATGTCCTTGACCGAGACGAACACCGGATCGGCGTCCTCGGTCTCGGGCGTCGCGACGCGGCCGCCGGTGACGTGGACGAGTGCCTCGGCGACGGCACGCGTTTGCTCTGGCGTCGGGTAACGGCCGCCGAGGAAGAAGCTCTGGATGCGCTTGTCCTCGGGCTGATAGAGCAGCACGCAATCGGCGGGGATTCCGTCGCGGCCGGCGCGGCCGGCTTCCTGGTAGTAGCTCTCGAGCGAGCCCGGGAAGTTGTAGTGGATGACGAAGCGGAGGTCCTGCTTGTCGACGCCGAGGCCGAACGCGTTCGTCGCGACCATCAGGCGCGGCTCGCTGTCCTCCATGAACGCGCTCTGCACGCGCTCGCGATCCTTGGCGCGCATACGGCCGTGATAGCGCCCGCACTCGACGCCCTGCGACCACAAGAAGTCCGCGAGCGCGTCGACCGTCTTCACCGTGGCCGCGTAGATGATGCCGCAGCCCTTCTGTTTCTCGATGAGCCGGATGAGCAGCGCCTGCTTCTTGCGCTCGCTCGACGCCTTGATGACGTGGTAGCGCAGGTTCGGCCGGTTGAGGCCGATGTCGATCACCGAGGCCTCGGGGATCTGGAGCTGCGCGAGGATGTCGTCCTTGACCTTCGGCGGCGCGGTCGCGGTCAGCGCGAGCACCGGCGGCCGGTTGAGCGCGCGCACGGCCTCGCCGAGACCGAGATACGCGGGACGGAAGTCGTGCCCCCATTGCGAGATGCAGTGCGCCTCGTCGACCACGAACAGCGCCACCTTCACCGCGGCGAGACGCTCGCGAAACCGCGGCTCGCCCAGGCGCTCGGGCGTCACGTACGCGATGCACGGCCGGTTCTCCGACAGCCGTGAGAGCGCGGCCGCTTCGTCGCGCGGCGAGAGCGTCGAGTCGAGGCGCAAGACATCCATGTCGAGCTCGGCGAGCTTGTCGTGCTGATCCTTCATCAGCGCGATCAGCGGCGAGACGACGAGCGTCACGCCCGGCAGCTCGAGCGCGGGCAGCTGATAGCAGAGTGACTTGCCGGCGCCGGTCGGCATGATCGCGAGCGTGTCGATGCCGGCGAGTACGTTGCGGATCGCGAGCGCCTGACCCGGGCGAAACGCCGAGATGCCGAACCGGCGCTTGCCGAGCTCGAGCATGTGGCGGTCGATCGACTCGTCATCGCCGGAGAGATCGAGATGATCCTCGGAGCCGTCGTCGAGGGCGACGGGCGCCTCCTCGGCTTCGTGGGGGTCAACGACGACCGTGTCCTCGTCCTCACGCTTCGGCGCACCGTTCGCGTCGGCCTCGGACGTCTCCGACTTCATCGAAACGACGTTGTCGCGCGTGCCCCGGGCGAGACTCGTAGGCGGCACGAGGCTCGCTTTTGGGCCGCGGCCCTTACGAGACCGCTCATCAGCCGGACTTCTGGACATCAACCGCTAACGTCTCGCACCTTGTTCGCTGGTGGCAAGGGAAAGGTAGCTAGGAGTTCGTTAGCTTAGATCTCGGATCGTGCTCGCGA
>Ga0207670_10001724_pt1 | contig 11418 bp, 9 predicted proteins | sample KBSS23HmetaG_FD_184339 | JGI IMG/M metagenome (GOLD analysis project Ga0207670, IMG submission 184339) | Switchgrass rhizosphere microbial communities from Kellogg Biological Station, Michigan, USA - KBS S2-3H metaG (SPAdes) (version 2) | ecosystem: Host-associated > Plants > Roots > Rhizosphere... | reverse complement strand
CACGGGATCGCGCTCTCGCCCTCCGGGGAGGTGTTCGTCTCCAGCGACTCGGAGTTCGGCGTCATCGACGTGTACTCCAGCTCGGGGGCTCATTTGCGACAGTTCGGACGCTGGGGTGGTCCCTCGGGCGGGCTCCAGAACCCGACGTGGCTGTACGTGACGCCCGAGGGCACGCTGCTCGTCTCCGATTCCCAGAACCAGCAGGTCGTGGAGTGCGATGCGGACGGCAACCGGATCCGCAGCTGGGGAGGCCCGGGGACTGCGGCCGGCAAGTTCGCGGGACCGCGAGGGATAGCGATGGATGGGGCGGGAGAGGTTCTCGTCTGTGACGAGGGCAACAGCCGGGTGCAGGTGTTCTCCCGCACCGGGGCGTTCCTGCGTCAATGGCCGGTCCAATCCAACCTGCTCAACACCTACAAACCGGTTCCGCGGGGCATCGTCATCGACGATCTCGGCCGCATCTACATCGCCGATCGCTTGAACTCCAGGGTCCGGGTGTTCCAGTCGGACGGCACCGAGATCGGCAGTTGGGGCGGCTCGGGGCTGGACCCCGGCTACCTCTTCGGTCCCAGCGAAGTCGAGGTCGACATGCTCGAGCGGATCTATGTCGGCGAGAGCAACTGCCATGTGCAGGTGTTCGGCCGGGATGGCGCTACCGCGTTGCCACGCGTGACCTGGGGAGCCCTCAAGGCCCGCTACCGCTGATTCGCCGGGAAGCCCAAAGGCGGCGTTCGGGGCTTTGTCGGGGGGGCTGGGCGGGCCCGCGGGTGGCCGTGCGGTAACCTTCCGGCCGGCCCGCGCGTAAGCCCCCCATGGACGCCTCGAGGCGTCCGAACGCGCCGAGCCCGGAGACCGCGGCATGCTCAAGAAGAGATTCGTGTGGGTGGTCACCGCCCTCCTGCTGCTCACCGTGGTCGTGCTCGGCATGACGATGCGCGGGCGCGGCAGCAAGGGCGTCGAGGTGCAGACGGCCAAGGTCGCGCGACAGGAGATCGTGCAGAAGGTCAATGCGACCGGCCGCATCCAGCCGCGCACGCAGATCAAGATCAGCGCCGACGTGAGCGCCAAGATCAAGCGGCTCGGTGTGGTGGAGGGCCAGTGGGTGGAGAAGGGTGCCCTCCTGGTCGAGTTGGACCGCGAGCGCTACCTGGCCGCGGTCGAGAGCGCCGAGGCCAACGTCCGCTCGGCGCAGGCCAACGCCACGCTCGCGGAGCAGAACTTCACCCAGGCCGAGCGCGAGTACACGCGCGCGAAGGGGATGCTCGAGCAGCACCTCCAGTCGCAGGCCGAGTTCGACGCCAAGCAGACCGCCTGGCAGGTGGAGGGCGCGCGCTCCAAGTCCGCGATCGAGGTCGTGGAGCAGGCGAAAGCGGCGCTCAAGCAGGCCCGCGACGACCTCTCCAAGACCACGATCTACGCGCCGATGTCGGGCACGGTCAGCGCGCTCAACAAGGAGGTGGGTGAGATCGCGCTCGGCTCGCAGTTCCAGGCCGATGTGATCATGGTCATCGCCGACTTGCGGGAGATGGAGGCACAGGTCAACGTCGACGAGAACGACATCGTCGCCATCCAGCGGGGTGAGGCCGCGGAGGTGCAGACCGACGCGCTGCTCACGACGCCGCTCAAGGGCACCGTGTCCGACATCAGCAGCAGCGCCAACACGGCGGCTGCCGGCACCAGCGAGCAGAAGACCGAGTTCGAGATCAAGATCGCGATCGCCAACCCGCCGCAGACGCTGCGCCCGGGCATGACGGCGAGCGCCGACATCGTGACCAAGACCAATCCCAGTGCCCTGAGCGTGCCGATCCAGTGCGTGGCCCTGCGCACCATCGATCAGCTCGTACAGAAGGGCGAGAAGCGCAAGGACGCGGCGAAACGGTTCAAGGCCGACCGCGACGGGTTCGTCGAGGTCGTGTTCTGCATCGAGAGCGGCAAGGCCGTGGCCCACCAGGTGAAGACCGGGATCCAGAGCGACGAGCGCATCGAGATCCTCGACGGCTTGAAGGAAGGCGACGAGGTCGTCTCCGGCAGCTACCGCGCCATCTCCAAGGACCTCGACAACGGAGCGCTGGTGCGGATCAACAACGAGAAGAAGCCCGACCAGTCCGAGGCGAGCGCCACGCGCGGGTAGGAGTCGACGGCACGATGAGATCGCTGGCGATGGTGGGCGAATCGATGCGCATCGCGCTGCGCGCGCTCTGGGCCAACAAGGTCCGGGGCGGGCTCACCACGCTTGGCATCATCATCGGCATCGTCGCCGTCGTCACCACGATGACCGCGGTGAACGGCCTGCGGAACAAATTCCGCGAGAGCTTCTCGGCCGTCGGTTCCGACGTGATCTACGTCTCGCGCATGCCGTGGGTGGTGATGAACGACTTCTTTCTCTACCGCAATCGCCCCGGGCTGGAGCTGCGAGAGGCGCGCTCGCTCGAGGCCCGATTGCGCGGCCGGGCACTGGTCAATCCCTCCCTCAACAGCCGTGCCGACCTGAAGCATGGCTCGGAGACGCTCGTGAGCTTGACCGTCACCGGCACCACCGAGAAGCAGACCCTGTTTTCGCTGGCCCAGCCCCAGTCCGGCCGATTCCTCATGCCGTTCGACCTCTGGAGCAAGCGCAACGTCTGTGTGATCGGCAGCGAGATCCGCGACAAGCTCTTCAAGGGCGTGGATCCCGTGTTTCGCACGCTCCGGATCGGCGCCAACGACTTCCGCGTCGTCGGCGTGATGGAGAAGCAGGGCGGCAACTTCTTCGGCGGGCCCAACTTCGACCAGCGGGTCTACATCCCCATCACCACGTTCGTGCGCGTGTTCGGCGGCCGCCGCGGCCACGTCGACGTGAACATCGCGGTGAAGGCGCCCTCCCCGGCGGCGATGGCCGATCTCGAGTACGAGGTGAAGGGCGAGATGCGGAAGGTGCGGGGACTGCGGCCCAGCGAGCCCGACAACTTCTCGATCAACAAGCTGGACACGCTGGTGGGGACGTTCAACAGCATGATGGGCGTGGTGCTCCTGGTGGGGCTCGTGGTCACGAGCTTCTCGCTGTTCGTGGGCGCGATCGGCGTCATGAACATCATGATCGTGTCGGTCACCGAACGCACCCGCGAGATCGGCATCCGCAAGGCGATCGGCGCCACGCGCCGCAGCATCCTGATGCAGTTCCTGTTCGAATCCTCCGCGATCTGCCTCATGGGTGGCGCCGCCGGCATCCTGATCGCGACCATCGTCACCGCGGTCCTGAACGCGAGCGTGATGCCGGCGAGCCTGTCCTTGCCGATCGTGGGCGTCGCGGTCCTGGTCTCGGTGTCGGTGGGCGTGGCGGCCGGCGTGGCGCCGGCCTGGCGCGGGGCGCGCCTCGACCCCATCGAAGCGCTCCGGTACGAGTGAGGACCCCGTCGTGAATCCCCGCGACCTGCTGGCGATGTCGCTCGGCGCGATCCTCACCAACAAGCTCCGCACCGCGCTGACGCTGCTGGGCATCGTCGCCGGGGTGGCCTCGATCATCTCGGTGATGACCGCGATCTCGCTCGTCCAGGCCACGCTCGAAAAGGAGATGAGCGTGCTCGGGGCGCAGACGTTCCAGGTGCAGAAGTGGCCCGCCGGCCAGTCGACGGACGCCGAGCGCAGGAAGGCCGCGCGCCGGCCGCCGCTCACGCTCGCGAACGCGGAGGCGATCCGCGGGAACGTGCCCACCGTGGACCTCGTGGGCTCGGAGATCTGGGACTTCGGCTTCACCGCCCAGTATCGCGGAACGACCACGAACCCCAACCTGTCGATCTGCGGCGGCACACCCGAGTATCCCGCGAACAACACCCACTACGTGGGTCGTGGGCGGAACCTGTCGCCGCTCGACGTGCGTGGGCACGCGAAGGTGGTCGTCATCGGCTTCGCCGTCGCCCGGAAACTGTTCCCGTTCGTCGATCCCATCGGACGCGAGATCCTGGTCGACCACCGGAAGTACGAGGTCGTGGGCGTGTTCGACGAGAAGAAGTCGGCGTTCGGAGGCAGCTTCGACAACTACGTCCTGATGCCGGTATCCACGTTCGTCGACACCTACGGGCTGGTCGACCGGCAGGGCAACGCCCGCTCGGTCAACATCACGGTCCGCGCCAAGACGCCCGAGCTGATGGACGAGGCTATCAGCCAGACCCGGCAGATCCTGCGCACCCAGCGTGGGGTGAAGCCGGGCCAACCCGACAACTTCAGCTTCTACAACAGCGCCAGCCTGATCACCCAGTTCAACAAGATGAGCCAGGGAGTGAAGATCGCCGGCTTCATCATCGGCATCGTGGCGCTCATCGTCGCCGGCATCGGCATCATGAACATCATGCTCGTGGCCGTGACCGAGCGCACGCGGGAGATCGGGCTCCGCAAGGCGCTCGGCGCCCCGATCGCCAGCATCCGCAACCAGTTCCTGATGGAGGCGGTGCTGCTCTGCAACGCGGGCGGTGTCGGCGGCGTGGTCATGGGCTTCGCGCTCGGCAACGTCGTCGCGCTGTGGGCCCACTTCCAGCCGCGCGTGCCGCTGGAATGGGCCGTCATCGGCCTGCTGTTCTGCTCCGCGGTCGGGGTCGTGTTCGGCATCCTGCCGGCGATCCGCGCCTCGCGCCTCGACCCGGTGGAAGCGCTGAGGTGGGAGTAGCGCTCGGCGCTCAGGCGACGGGGGCACCCCGCTCGTGACCACGGTCGCGCCGCCTCCCGAGGCCGCCGCCCGGATCGCCGATGTCGAGGCGCACAGCGCGCGCCTGCGAAAGGAGCTCGGGCTCGTCAGCCTCGTGCTCACACAGGTCATGTACGTCGTGGGCTCCGCCTGGGTCGGAACCGCGGCGAAGCTCGGACCATCGCACGTCGTCTTCTGGTCGCTGGCGATCCTGCTCTTCTACCTGCCCCAGGCGGCGGTCGTGATCTACCTGAATCGCCGCATGCCGCTCGAAGGCGGGCTCTATCAGTGGGCGACCGTCGGACTCGGCGACTTCTGGGGATTCCTCACCGCCTGGTATCTGTGGGCGTACACCATTCTCATCATCGGCGTGTTCGGCGTGGTGATCGCGACGAACGTCTCGTACCTGATCGGCCCACTCGGCGCGAGCTTCGTGCACGCCCCGTGGTACACGCCGGTCGTGAGCGCGCTCGCGGTCATCGCGCTCACGATCGTGTCGCTGTTCGGCCTCAAGGTGAGCAAGTGGCTGCAGGGACTGGGCGGTGCGTCGCAATTCCTGACCTACCTGGCGCTGATCGCGGCCCTGGTCCTGGCGGTCTCACGCAGGACACCGGCGAGCACCCAGGCGCTCAGGGTCGCCATGCCGAGCGTGACGCTCTACAGCCTCAACATCTTCGGCAAGATGGCACTCGGCGCGTTGAGCGGTTTCGAGTACGTCGCGATCCTCGCCGGCGAGTGCCGGGACCCGGCGCGGACGGTGGGAAGGTCCGTGCTGGTCGCGGTGCCGATCATCGTGGCGATGTTCACCTTGGGCACGACGAGCGTGCTCGCGATCGTGCCCCAGGACCAGATCGATCTCGTCAGCCCGATCCCGCAGACGTTGACGATGGCCTTCGCCGGTCTCGGCGTCGGCCGCATCATCGTGCCGATGCTGATCCTGTTCCTGCTGCTGCGTCAGTGTGGCAACGTCGCGCTGATCTTCGCGGGGAACACGCGGCTGCCCATGGTCGCCGGCTGGGACCGCCTGGTCCCGAAGTGGTTCTCGAAGCTGCATCCACGATTCCAGACGCCGCACCATTCCATCTTCTTCGTCGGCGGTATCACGCTGGCCCTGACGCTGGTCGGGCAGATCGGCGTCGGCTTGCAAGAGGCATTCCAGCTGCTGGAGAACGCCGGCGGGATCCTCTATGCGTTCACCTACGTCGCGCTGTTCGCGATTCCGATCTTCGGCGCGCGTCGTCTGGGCGCGCGCCCGCCCCTCTGGCTGCAGTTGGCCTCGGCAGCGGGGCTCCTCGTCTCGGTGCTCTACTCCGTGTTGTCGATCTTTCCGATCATCGATGTGCGGGACCCGGGCCAGTTCGCGCGCAAGATCGTGCTGACACTCGTCGGCACAACCGTCGTCGGTCTCGCGATTTACGGCGCCCGGCCGCATCCGTCGGAATCCATCACAACCTGACGTGATCCTGCGCTAGCATCCAGCCCGTCACCCCCGCGCTGCGCGGCCAATGGACGGCTCCGCAGTTCGTGGCGAGACAGGGAAGTCCGTCCTGGCCGCCTCAATGAGGAGAACCGTCATGGCGAAACCGAAGGGCCCCGTCCCCGATGGGCAGCACACCGTCTCGATCCACCTCGTCTGCAAGAACGCGGACAAGGCCATCGACTTCTACAAGAAGGCGTTCGGCGCCACCGAGATCAGTCGCTTTCCCGGCCCCGATGGCAAGATCATGCACGCCACGCTCAAGCTCGGTGACGCGCTGTTCTTCCTGAACGACGAGATGCCGATGCCCGAGGGCGGCAAGTCGCCGCTCACGCTCGGGGGCACGCCGGTCACGATCAACTTCTATACCGCCAACAGCGACAAGTTCTTCAAGCAGGCGATCTCCGCGGGCGCGAAGGAGGTCATGCCGATCACCGACCAGTTCTGGGGTGACCACTACGGCATCGTGCGCGATCCGTTCGGCCACCAGTGGGCGATCGCGGAACGCGTCGAGGACCTGACCCCGCAGGAGATGGAGAAGCGGGGGAAGGAGTTCATGGCGAAGATGGCGCAGCAGCACGGCTAGAGTCGCCGCGGCATGCGAAGGGCGGTGGGCGTTGGGCCCGCCGCCCTTCTTCGTTGGCTGGACGCTGCTGCCGTCCGGCGGGGCGGGTGCGCACAAAATGCCTTGACAGGCATATACTCCAGTGGGAATATATAAGCCATGGAGACCACGTTCGCCATCCTCGCCGAGCCGAGCCGCCGCGCCATGCTGCAGCTGCTGGCCGCATCGGAGCGGACGGTCGGCGAGATCGAGCGCCACCTCGACCTGCCTCAGCCCTCGGTGTCGAAGCATCTCCGGGTGCTGCGCGAGGCGGGCTTCGTGGAATCGCGCGTCGACGCGCAGCGCCGGGTCTACCGCCTCCGCCCCGAAGCCTTCATGGAGCTGGAGTCCTGGCTCGCGCCGTTCCGGCGCTTCTGGGCGGCGCACGCGGATGCGCTCGAACGCCACCTGGATCGCACGGAGCGCATGGAGCGGACGCCCGCGGCAAGACGCGGCAGAAAGAGCACACGCCCGAAAGGAAGGACACGATGAAGAAGGGAACGAGCTACATGCCCGGCCCCGCCACCGGGGCGGAGGTCGAGAAGAGCGGGGAGCAGTGGGCACTGGTCATGGTCCGCGAGCTTCGTCACGCGCCGGCGAGGGTGTGGCAGGCGCTGACCGACCCGGCGCAGCTCCGGGAATGGGCGCCCTACGAGGCGGACCGGAGCCTCGCCACCGTGGGGCCGGTGAAGCTCTCGACCGTCGGGGCGCCTTCGATCGACTCCGACAGCGCGGTGAAGGTGGCCGAGGCGGGGAAGCGGCTCGAGCACACCTGGGTCGGCAACGACCTCAAGTGGCAGCTCGAACCGCTCGGCACGGGCACTCGCCTCAAGCTCTGGATCAACATCGATCGCCGCTTCATCGCCTGGGGCGCCGCGGGCTGGCACATCTGCATCGACGTGCTCGACCACCTGCTCGCGGGCGACCCGATCGGCCGCATCGCCGGTCCCGAGGCCATGAAGTTCGAGGGCTGGCAGCGGCTGAGCGGCGAGTACGGCAAGCAGTTCGGCGTCCAGGCTCCCAGTTGGTAACGTCGACCACACGCATTCGAGAGGCCCACGTCATGAACAAGAGCGCGACGAAAGGCGATACCCCGTCCCAGCTATTCGACGCGAGGGTCAAAGAACTGCCGGACTGGAGGGGGAAGACCCTCGTCCGTGTCCGCGCCCTCATCCAGCAGGCGGACCCGGAAGCGGTCCTGGAGTGGAAGTGGAACATCCCGGTGTGGTCGCACGACGGGTTGATCTGCACCGGCGAGACGTACAAGGCCGCGGTGAAGCTGACGTTCGCCAAGGGCGCCTCGCTCGAGGATCCTTCCGGCCTGTTCAACTCCAGTCTCGGCGGCGGCACGCGGCGCGCGATCGACATCCACGAGGACGAGAAGATCGACGAGGCGGCGTTGAAGAAGCTGATCCGCGCCGCCGTGCTGCTCAACCTCGAGGGCAAGAGCAAGCCGAAAGCGAAGCCCACGACGAAGCGAGCGACCAGCAGGAAATAGGCGTCAGCGGCCGGCCGATCCAGCGTCGCCGAAGCGCGAGTGGAAATACGTGAGTGTGGGCGCGACGTGGCTCGCCTCGAGCCCGTCGGCGGCGTCGGCGTGGGTGCCCGCGACCTGGACCACGTCGCGCACCCCCTTGAGCCGTGCCGCGATCGAGTCGGCCTGGGTGAGTGCGCGCCGCACGTCGATGCCGGCCTCGCCGTGGTCCGCGCGCGCGAGCAGCACCAGCCGGTCGTAGAGCGCGAAGGTCAGCTCTCCGTACTCGAAACGCCGGGCGTCGTCGTCGAGACGCGCGCGCTCGTCGGGAGTGCGCGCGACCCGCCGCGCACGATCGAGCGCGGTGCGGGCGGTGCGCATCGCCGCGGTGACCTCGCTCCACGCCGGGGCGGCGTTCACATCGCGCGGGGCTGCCGTGTAGGGCAGGTGCGCGTAGGGAAAGAGAGGCATCGAGCGCACGCCGAGTCGCCCCTCGGGGTGGCCCGCCACGGCGAACACGCCGCCCACGGTCAGCTCGATGGCGAATATGTTGGCGGTCGCGGTCTCGAGCGCGGAATGGAAAGACAGTGCCTCGGCGCCCGACCCGGGATAGGCACGCGCGGTGTAGTCCGCGATCAGCGAGTCCACGTCGAAGCCCGGCGCCCACAACGCCTCGCTCAAGACCAGGTGATCGAGCCGCCATGTCCCCCAGCGCGAGGTGGGGACGTGCATGTAGGAGAAGAGGCGCGCGCCGGCCGCGCGTGCGTCCGCGACGTCGCGCGCGATCACGTGCGGGAAGACGAGCGGGAGCGTCTTGAACCAGCTGACGTTGTAGTACTCACAGACCCCTACCGGCCCGCGGTAGGTGCGCCCCGACGCCGCGGCCCAGCCCTGCCACGCGGCTTCCAGTCGCTGGTTCATGTCCACGCAGCTCGGATCGGCGAGCGCATGCGCGTAGCAACGGTAGTAGGGGAAGAAAGTCACCATCAGGTCGCGCTCATCGCCCGCCGCGGGAACCGGCCGCGAGGGCGGCTGCGTCGTCTCGAGGTACGCCGCAGCCGAGAGCACGACGTCGCGCCGCAGCTCACCGCGGCGAGCCGCCTCGCGAACCATCGCGGCCAGGCGCCTCACCAGGTCGAGAGCGCGGTCGGACGGGCTCCCGAGCGCCCGGCACTGGTCGCATTCGCACCAGCGGCCGCCGTCGAGCGGCCACACCTGCACCAGGTCGGCGTTCGCCAGCGCTCCCTCGCGCAGGCCGCGAACCAGGTTGCGCCCCAGCTCCGCGACCGCGGCGGCGTTCGAGGTGCAGAAGTTGTCCCCGGTCTCGCGCCCGATGTTCGGGCTGCGCCGCCCGTCGTGCAGTCCGAACCACTCGGGATGGGCCTCGAACCGGGTGTGGCCGTCGCGACCGCGCGCGTTGGGATCCAGGTAGTCGGCCTGGAGGGTGTGCCCGCCGCCGGTGAGCCGGATGCCGAGCTTGTGCAGCAATGGGATCTGCCGCTCGGCGGAGGTCCAGAGGTTCAGCCGGCGGCGCGCCATCCAGCGGAAGAACGCGGGATCGCCGCGCGGCTCCCACGCCCAGAAGCCGCGCCACGCGAACGCGGGGGCGGACGTGGCGTCGATGTGCGCGGGCAGCGACACCGAACGCGTGGGCACGATCGTCTCGAACGCCGCGGGGCCGTAGAAGCGCACACCCAGTCGTTCGAGCAGCGCATAGGTCCCGTAGAGCGTGCCGGTGCGGCTCGCCCCGGCGACGACCCACACCGTGCGACCGTCACGTTGCATTGCCCGCACGCGGAAGGCGTCCGGCGAGGCAGCATCCGACAGCGCGCCCGCGAGGAGCGTGCGGACCAGCGGCTGGCTGCGCGGATTCCCGAGCACGATGACGTCGCCCGGGGGCAGCTGGTCTCCCGACGCCAGCACGATCTCGCGCGTCGCCATGCCCGGGCAACGCGCGAGCAGGTCCCGCAGCTCCACCGCCGCGTACGACTCCGTGCATGCGTCGTCGTCCGCGGGGAGGGCGTCGTTCCAGTTCACCGCCAGTTCACCCGCGGCCGCCGCAGCGACGGTCGGGAAGGGGGCGGCGTGGACGACGATCGTCAGCGGTGCCGCCGCAGCCCCCGTCGTGAAGGTCGCGCTCGCGAGTGCGAGGGCCAGCACGCTCAGGGACAGGGCCCGCGATTCCTTGCGCCGCGCGTGGGTGGCTCGCAGAATGCGGGGTCGCCATGCATCGATCGACATGAGAGCTTCGAACATACCGCCCGCGCGCTTCACGCTCCAAGTCGCGCCTGCGGTCCATTGCGGAGGTGAGTCGTGCCATCTCGTCGAGATCTCGCTTGCGCCTCGTTGCTCCTGCTGGCGGTCGCCGTTGGCGCCCAAACGGCCCACGCGCAGGCCGCGGCCTCGCTCGGCATCCAGCCCGGCGGCAGGCAGAACGGACTCGGGGCCGCGGGCGTGGCGCTGTTCGGCGATCCCAGCGACGCGTTGTGGTGGAATCCGGCCGGGCTCGGCTTCGCGGACCGCACCAGCGTCCAGTACACCTACGCGAAGCTCCTGCCGGGACTCGCGGACCTTCCGTACCGGCACATCGCAGCGGCGGCCCCGCTCGGGTCGTTCGGCGGGTTCGGGACGAGCTTCACCCACCTCGACTACGGCCAGGGCTTCTATCCCGGGTTCGTGTCGCTCTACTCGCGACAAGAGCTTTCGCCATCGATCGCCCTCGGCGTCCGCGTGCACCGAGTGGTCTCGATCGGGGCGACGTTGAAGTGGGTGGACCTGCAGTACGGGACTTTCTCGGGCCAGACCATCAGCAGTGACATCGGCGCGCTGGTACGGCTCGAATCGAAGCCGTGGACGTTCGGCTTCGGCGCCATGTACCAGAACCTGGGGGGAAGGGCCTACTTCAACGAAGACGGCGAGTCCGCCCCGCTGGGCCGGAACTTCCGGATCGGCTCCTCCGTCACCGTGCCGGCGCGATGGAGCGACAAGGTCACCGCGGGGGCCACCGCGGTCGTGGACTACAACCGCGGCAACATCCAGTCCGACCTCGCGAGCCCGTTCTACACCTGGAACGGCGGGGTCGAGGGGCAGGTCACGTACGAGGAGATCCTTCGCTTCGCGGCCCGGGTCGGCTACTACGACGATCCCAGCGGCGAGATCCAGGACTTCACGTTCGGGACCGGCATCCGCGCCTGGCTGGTGGCGGT
>Ga0207670_10001722_pt1 | contig 11421 bp, 6 predicted proteins | sample KBSS23HmetaG_FD_184339 | JGI IMG/M metagenome (GOLD analysis project Ga0207670, IMG submission 184339) | Switchgrass rhizosphere microbial communities from Kellogg Biological Station, Michigan, USA - KBS S2-3H metaG (SPAdes) (version 2) | ecosystem: Host-associated > Plants > Roots > Rhizosphere... | reverse complement strand
AGTAACGCTTCTGATCCTGAGCGACGAAAACGCGCTCGTTTCCAGCCCGGAGCATTATCCGCGTGATACGGAACAGGCGGTGGCTGCCGCGCGACGGCGTCTGGAGAACGCCGGACTGGACTGGCGCAGCGCGGCGATCGAAGCGCGTTACGCCCGTGTGGCTGAAATCCACCGGGAGGTCACCACCGAAATCGCCCAGGCGGAGGAAACGTTCAGCGACAGACTCGACCGCATCGTGACGCATCGCGCCTGGGGGACGCTGATCTTCGTCGGCATCATGACCTTGATGTTTCAAAGCATTTTCAGCTTCGCCAGAATCCCGATGGACGCCATTCAATCTGCGGTAGGGTGGTTCGGAGGAGTGGTGGGCGGTTTGATTTCGCCGGGCGACCTGAACAGCCTGCTGGTCGATGGGGTGATCGCGGGCGTCGGCGCCGTGATCGTATTCCTGCCGCAGATACTGTTGTTGTTTCTGTTCATCGGCTTTCTGGAGGACACCGGTTACATGGCGCGCGCGGCTTTTCTCATGGACCGGTTGATGAGCAAAGTGGGGCTGCACGGCAAGAGTTTCATCCCCATGCTCAGCTCCTTTGCCTGCGCGATTCCCGGCATCATGGCCACGCGGACGATAGAGACGCCCAAAGACCGGCTCGTAACCATACTGGTATCGCCATTGATGAGCTGCTCCGCGCGGCTGCCGGTTTACACGTTGTTGATCGCCGCGTGCATTCCGGACAAACGCGTGCTGGGTTTCCTCAAACTGCAAGGGATCACGATGATGGCGATGTATCTGCTGGGCACAGTGGTGGCGCTGCTCATGGCCTGGTTCTTCAAGAAGACTCTGCTCAAAGGCGAAACGCCGCTGCTGATCATGGAGTTGCCACCGTACAAACGTCCGGTATTGCGTGTCGTCCTGCGGCATATGTGGGATCGCTCGAAATTGTTCTTGCGGCGGGCGGGGACAGTGATCCTGGGCATCAACATATTGCTCTGGGCGTTGGCGACCTACCCGCGGACAAACGTTGACTCGTCGAGTCGTTCGACGGTTGAATCGAAAGCTCCGGGAACCGATTCAACCATTCAACGACTTAACGGTTCAACGGAAAATGAACGCGCGGGTGAACAATTGCGCAACAGCTACGCAGGTCAATTGGGTCGGTTAATAGAGCCGGCCATCGCTCCACTGGGTTTCGACTGGAAGATGGGCATTGGGATCGTGGCGTCATTTGCCGCCCGCGAAGTTTTTGTGAGCACGATGTCCACGGTCTACAACATTGGGAATCAGGACAAGTCGGAAGCGGGTATCAGCGGTTTGGCGAGAACGCTCCAGACGCAAATCAAACCCGACGGTTCGCTGGTGTACACGCCGCTGGTGGCCGTGACGCTAATGGTCTTTTATGTCTTCGCTCTGCAATGTGTGAGCACGGTGGCAGTGGTCCGACGCGAGACCAATTCCTGGAAATGGCCGCTGTTCCAATGGCTTTACATGGGTGCGTTGGCATGGGTGCTGGCGTTCATCACTTATCAAGGCGGGCGCTTGTTGGGCATGGGTTGACAGAGTCCGTTAAGAACCCACTTCCGAACGAGGGTTTTCCCAGATGACACCGACCGCTTGCTTCTGATCTTTCCGGCTCGCCTCGGCCTATATTTCCGGCAAGCTGCGTTCCGCTGATCAGGCGTACGGGTGCCCGAGTTTCAGCCGGCCTCCACGAACAGACTCGATTTCGAGCCGGATTTTTTATACAAATCGGGCAGACCCAGTGTCTATCCAATGAACTGATGTGAGTTCCGAACTGAATTGGTGCGAAGGCCTTTACGAAGCGAAAGCCGCGGAGTTGATCCTCTACGGCCGGGCGCTGGGGCTGAGCCACAGCGAAGCGGAAGACGTGTTGCAAGAAACGTTCGTCGCGCTTTTGCAACGAGGCCAGCCGCCATTGAAGCCCGATCATTACTGCGTTCGCAGCTTTCGCAACCGCGCGTTGAACTATCGACGCGGGTTGTGGCGCCGGCTCACGCGGGAACTGGAATCGCGCCGTTGGTTCGAGCGCGCGCCAGGCGAAACACCGCAGGAACGCGTGGCTATGCGCTGTCTTGCCGAATTACCGGTCGAACAACGCGAAGTCATCGTGCTCAAACTCTGGCATGACTACACCTTCGAGGAGATTGGCGATTTGTTGGAGACATCACCGAACACCGTAGCAGGCCGTTATCGTTACGGCCTGCAAAAACTGAGAGCCTGTATGAAAGGAGAGACGTATGAACGAGTTGAATCAATGGGAGACGCGGTTTCGTTCCTGGACGCCGCGCCGCCCGTCAGCGGGACTTAAAGCGCGGGTATTAGGCCGGGCCGAGGCGGCCGGGCGCCCGCGGCACCTTTCGCTCGGTTGGCTGGGGCCTGCCACAGCGTGTTTGCTGCTGCTTTTTGTGACTGTCACTCAGCGCCGTGGTGAACTGGCGCGTCTGGCGGCCTCCTCCGATCCATTGCCGATCATGGCTGTCACGCTGAGCAATGTGAGCCTGGCGGCCTACCTCCCGGGAAGCTTCGTGAATGACCAGAATGCCGTGCGACCGGACACTTTTGAATGGACAAACCACGGACATTCCCCTTCAAGTATCCCTTCCTTTCCGCAAGGGCGTACGAATTATTTGAAGCGATAGACGATGAGTAAAGAGAAATTGAAGCCGGCGAAGGAGCAGGGAAAGCCGGCTCCGACCCAGCCCGTTCCCATACCACCCGCCAAACCGATCACCCCGCCGTTGCTGCGCAAGATTGACTGGCTGACTTTTGGCATCACCACGCTGGTCGTCTTCATCGGATACTACCTGACGCTCGCGCCGGACCTGACTCTGGAAGATTCGGGCGAGTTGGCGGTCGGCTCCTTTTACGCCGGCGTGCCTCATCCACCGGGCTACCCGGTTTGGACGATTTTTACCTGGCTGTTCACGGTGCTGGTGCCCGTTTCGAACGTGGCTTGGCGGGTGGCTCTGGCCTCGGCGTTTTCGGGCGCGCTGGCCTGCGGATTGATCGCGATCCTGGCTTCGCGCGGCAGCAGCATGATTCTCGAAGGAATTGATGAGTTCAACAGCCTTGATCGCCGCTGGGAAAACGCGCTGTGCGTGCTGGCGGGCTATGTGGCCGGGCTGTTGGTCGGGTTCAACGGTTTCATGTGGAGCCAGGCGGTGATCGTGGAAGTTTATCCGTTCAGTCTGCTCTCGTTCGTGGGTGTTCTTTGTTGCTTGTTGCGTTGGATCTATGCCCCGCACCAAAGGCGTTACCTGTACTGGGCGATGTTTTTGTTCGGCATCTGCTTCACCAATCATATGACCCTGATCGTCGCCGCGATGGGAATCGAGGTGGCGATCATCGCGGCACAACCGAGGCTGGGGCGGGATCTGATGCTGGGCAACAGCGTGATTTTCCTGAGCGGCCTCGTCCTCAAGAGCAACGGCAAACTTACCGGGTTCGACAACAAGCAGTTGTTCGCCATTTATCTGGCGATCGGCTGCGCTTCCATCGTGGCCTGGGTCTGGCTCGCGGCGGTAACCATGAGAAAATTGGAGGATTGGATGGCGCTGTTGCGTGACGTGTTGATGTTCGCAGGCGCCGTTTACTGGGCTTTCCTCATTGCCGCCGCCGCCAGAGTGATCCCGCCTGATACGGCCGCCGCAGTTTCGGTTCTGCACTTTCTCGGCCTGGGAGCTGTGCTGGGTTTTGTCCTGTTGGTGGTTTCAAAGCAAAAGGACGGACCTGCGGGGTCGCTGCCGGTGTGGGGATACGGCGCGCTCGCGCTGTCGGCGCTGTACCTGTTGACTCTGCTAACGGCGGCCACCGGCAAGTCAAACTGGTTCAACAAGACGCCGGCCATTTTTCTGGCTCACAACCTGGTGGGGACCGCTTCGCTGGCCATCTCAGGTTGGGCCTTGATGCGCGTCAGGAAGTTCGGGTCGATCGTCTTCCCGGTTGCGGCTCTGGCCGGATTGTGGCTGCTCGGTGCGGCGTTTTATTTTTACATGCCGCTGGCTTCCATGACCAACCCGCCGCTGAACTGGGGTTATCCGCGCACCTGGGATGGTTTTCTACACGCGCTGACGCGCGGCCAGTACGAGAAGACCAATCCCACCGCCAATTTCGGCCGGTTCATGGACCAGATGGGGATGTTGTTGCACGGCGCGGTGGATGAATTCAATCTGGTTTATCTCCTGGTCGGATTAATTCCCTTTTTCTTTTTTCGCCGGATGCAAAAGCGCGAGCAGGGCTGGTTTGCCGGGCTTGTGGCCATGTATCTTGGCCTCGCGCTGTTGCTGATCATGTTGTTAAACCCGTCGTCCGACCGCCAGAGCAAGGAGATGAACCGGGTGTTCTTCACCGCGTCGCACGTCATGATTTCACTCTGTGTGGCGTACGGGATGACACTGTTCGGCGCGCTCATGACGACGCAGTACGGCCGTTTTCGCACCTTGGGCTGGATCGGCGGCGCGTCCGCCGCGGCCATTGCGTTGTACACGGCCACGGTGGTTTTTCAGAGCGATAAGGAGTCGCTGCTCAGCACCGCCAGCTCGGCGCTTTTCGGCGTTGAACCGAGCCACTACAGGATCCACCGGCTGTCGGCCGTGTTCAGCCTCGGGTTGGCCGTGTTTGTCACGGCGATTTTTCTGGCCGCGCGCCAGCGCGCGCCGATGGTGGCTTTACTGGTCGTTTATGGCCTGATGCCGGTGAAATCGGTTCTCTCCCACTGGTCCGACAACGAACAACGCGGCCATCTGTTCGGTTATTGGTTCGGGCACGACATGTTCACGCCGCCGTTTGTCGGACCCGATGGCAAACTCAGTTACGACCCGAAACTGCGCGCGGAAGCCCTGAAGGGCAGCAACAGCAAACTGGTGTATCCGGAGATGGCGCGTGATGCCGTCCTGTACGGCGGCACCGATCCCGGCCGCTTTTGCCCAACGTACATGATCTTCTGCGAAAGTTTCGTGCCGCCGAAGTGCAAGCCAAACGATCCGAATTTCGACCGGCGCGACGTATATATCATCACCCAGAACGCGCTCGCCGACGGCACTTATCTGGAATACATCCGGGCGCACTACAACCGCAGCGCTCAGATTGACACGCCATTTTTCCAGGGGATGTTCTTGTGGATCCAGGAGTTGTTGCAACCCAAGACCTATGCGCAGCGCGGGGGCACGAATTTATTCGCCCAATTGGCGGCCCCGCTCGACCGCTACTTCACGAGCCTGGGCCAACGAATTGAGGACCGCCGCCGCGAGCAAGGCGTTTATCCGCCCACGGAAATCATCACCGCGACGCCGGAGGATTCGCAGCGCTCGTTCAATGAGTACATGATCGATGCCGAGCAGCGCCTGCGAGTGGGACAGCTCAAGCCGGGTGAGGACGTCCGAATCGACCGGGAAAGTGGACGAATGCAGGTCAGCGGCCAGGTCGCGGTGATGTCGATCAATGGGCTGTTGACCAAGGTGATTTTCGACAAGAACCCGACGAACGAGTTCTATGTCGAGGAAAGCTTCCCGCTCGACTGGATGTATAGCTACCTGGAACCCTTTGGAATCATCATGAGGATCAATCGCCAGCCGCTCCCGGAGATGACCGAGGACCTGGTCCGGCGCGACCACGAATTCTGGAGCCAGTATTCGCAGCGGCTGATCGGCAACTGGATCACCTACGACACGCCAGTGAAGGATATTTGCGAATTTGCCGGGCGCGTCTATGAGCGACACGACTACAAGGGGTTCACCGGCGACCGCAAGTTCATTCGCGACGACCAGGCGCAGAAGTCATTTTCCAAACTCCGCAGCTCGATCGGCGGCGTTTACGCCTGGCGTTATGGCAATGCCAAGACCCCGGCGGAACGGCAACGCATGTTGAAGGAAGCCGATTTTGCCTTTCGCCAGGCATTCGCCTTTTGTCCCTTCAGTCCGGAGGCGGTCTCCCGCTATTCCTATTTGCTGGCCAATGCGGGACGGCTGGACGATGCCGAGAGAATTGCCGAGACAGCCTTCCGGTTTGATCGGGACAATCCTTTCATCCAAAGCTTGCTCGGTCAGATCAAGGGCGCCAGACAATCGCAGGGCCAAATCTCCCAGGCCCACCAAAAGCTGGGTCAACTGGAGCTCCAGTTCAAAACCAATCCGGGCGACGCGAAGGTTGCCTTCGAACTGTCCTCCCTGTATCTGCAATTGCAGCAGACCAGCGCTGCCTTTCACATCCTCGATCAGTTGATGGACAATCCGAAAGCGGACACCACCATCTTACTCTCCGTCGCGGGCGCTTACGCCCAGCTTCAACAAGGCGCTCGCCTGGAAACGGTCCTGCAGCGGCTGGTGAAGATGGCGCCGGCGAACCCGGAGGCCTGGTACGATCTGGCGACCACGCAGGCGCAACTGGGCAAAAGCAACGAGGCGATCCAAGCCCTTGGCAAGGCGGTGGGCTTAAGCGCGGAACGACTCGCCAAGCAACCCAAGGCACCGGACTTGCGGAGAAATGCCGCCACCAATCAGAGCTTCGCTTCCCTCCAGAACCTGCCAGAGTTCCAAAAGCTCGTCGCGCAACAATGAAACCGCGCGGCTTCGCCCAATCCTTCACGGTCGGCTAGTCCGTCAGCTAGCCCGGTTCCGACTGAAGTTCATAATTGATGACGGACAGGCAGTAAATCGCCGCGGTCTCGCTGCGCAGGACCAGTGGGCCCAAAGTAATGGGCAGCGCGCCGGACGCTCGAATGACATTCATTTCCGCGGGAGTGAAATCCCCTTCCGGTCCAACCCAGACGCAGACGGACGCAGGACGGCGCTGGTACGAGGTGTGAAACGACTCGAAATGCTCGCGCGGATGTCGGGCGTCGCGTTGCAACGACGCGATCAGAGACAGCTCGCATTTATCGCTGCGGGCCAGAAACGCCTGGGGCGTTAGCGGCGATTCAATACGCGGCAACCAGGCACAGCCGCACTGTTTGATTGCTTCGACGGCCGTCGCCTCCCATTTCTCCACCTTGCTGCCTGCTTCGTCCGGTTCGATCTGCGCCACGCTGCGCTCGGACAAGATTGGAACGATGCGATGCGTGCCCAATTCCGTCGCTTTCTGCACGATCAGATCCATTGTCCTGCCCCTGGTCAATGCCTGCAGAAGCGTCACCGGACAAGGTGGCTGTGCGAGAGTGTGGGTCTGGAGGACATTCAAGGTGATCGCGCGACGGCCAGCCTCCTGCACCTCGCACAACAATTCCACACCCGCGCCATTCAAGACGGCCACCCGTTCACCCGGCCGGACGCGCAGCACGTTCAGAGCGTGATGCGCCTCGCGCTCGGGCAAGGTCAGCGGCTGCCGTTGGCATTCGGCGGGTGGAAGATAAAAACGGTGCATAACGGCAAGATCGGAGTGCTGGAGTGTTGGAGTGCCCGCCGGTTCAAGACTCCCTCGCTCCAATATTCCATCACTCCGCTCGTCTTCCGCTCAACGAAACAATTCCTTCGCCCTCTCAAAAAAGCTCTTGCTCTGCGGGTTCACGCTTTCATCGCACAGCCCGGCGAATTCCTGCAGTTTCGCACGTTGGGCCGCGTTCAGATGAGTCGGAACCTCGACGTGCACCCGCACGTGCAAATCGCCCACCTCATAGCCTTGCACGTTCTTTACCCCTTTGCCTTTGAGCCGGAACACGGTTCCCGTCTGCGTGCCCGGTGGAATTCGGATGTTCGCCTTGCCCGTCATCGTTGGCACTTCGATTTCTGCCCCCAGCGCGGCCTGGACGAAGCTGATCGGCACTTCGCATATCAGGTCGTCGCCCTCGCGTTGGAAAATCTCGTGCGGCCGAACGTGCAGGATGACATAAAGATTGCCTGCCGGTCCGCCCCGGATACCGCCCTCCCCGTTGCCGGTCGAACGCAGTCGCGCCCCGGTGTCCACACCCGGCGGAATCTTGATTTTAATTTTCGAGGCGCGCTCGCGACGTCCGGCGCCATGGCACGCGTGGCACGGTTTTTCAATCACGCGTCCGGCCCCGTCGCAACGCGGACAGGTTTGGGCAATGCTGAAAATACCACGCGAGCTGATGACCTGCCCGCGGCCGCCGCAGGTCGAGCAGGTCTTCGCGGTTGAACCCGGTTCGGCGCCGGAACCGCGGCAGGACTCGCACGACTCCAATTTCGTGACCGGGATCTCCTTTTCGCAACCGAGCACGGCCTCCTCGAACGTAATTTCCATGTCGTACCGGAGGTCGGCGCCGCGCTGCGGCCCCGTGGGATCGCGCCGCTCGCCGCCAAAAAGTTCGTCGAAAATGCTGCCGGTGCCGCCGCCGAAGACTTCGCGGAAAATCTCAAACGGATCGTGGAACCCGCCGCCGCGAAAACCACCGGCGCGCGCGCGCGGATCGAAGGCGGCGTGGCCGTATTGGTCATAAGCGGCGCGTTGCTGCGGGTTGCTCAATGCTTCATAAGCTTCACCCAGTTCTTTGAACTTCTCCTCGGCGGCCTTGTCGCCCGGATTTTTGTCTGGATGATGTTTGACAGCCAGCTTGCGGTAGGCCTTCTTGATCTCCTCTTCGCTGGCGTTGCGCTCCACGCCAAGAACTTCGTAATAATCACGTTTCGCCATAGCGCTCAGACGGCCGGCTTCCGGGCGACGACAACACTGGCCGGGCGGATCAAGCGTTCGCGCAACTTGTAGCCTTTGCGCAACTGTTGCAGTACCTGGCCCTCAGGCAGGTCCGCCGATTCCTGGTGGGAAACGGCCTCGTGCAAATTTGGATCAAACGGTTGGCCGGTGGCGTCGATCTCCTCCAGGCCGGCATCCACCAGCGCGGTTCTTAATTGGTTGTAGATCATCGCGAGACCCGTCTTGAGTGACTCCATTGAGCGGCTTTCGGCGCTATTGGCAGCCGCCATTGCCATGTCAAAATTGTCCAGAGCCGGAATGAGCTTTTCAAGCAGGGAAGCGTTGGCGTACCGGATGGCTTCCTGCCGCTCACGCGCGGCGCGTTTTTTGAAGTTATCCAGATCTGCGGTCGTTCGCAGAAGCCGGTCCCAATGTTCGTCAGCCTTCGCCGCCTTTTGCTTTAGTTCCTCGAATTGTTGCGACGTCAATGCCGCTTCGGGGCCCGTTCCAGGCGTGGCCTCCGGGTTACCCTCCGGTGCTGACGCAACGAGCTCGTCCGTTCCCGCAGGCGGCAACACCTCAGGTGGTCTGGTTGTTTTCGACCAATTGTCCTTCGCACTCATCGCCAGTAGTTGTTCAAAGAGGCGGCAAAATACACGAACGCCCGACCAGTAGCAACCGTGTTGAGATCATTGGATCATTGACTGGTGAGCATCTCAAAGAGGTGAAACGAACCACCTCATTGCCATTGAACGGGGAACCTGATCCCGCAAGCCGTTTGGCAACGAGGCGTGATTTTCACGCAAAATGCGTGAGAATTCAGGCGGCCCCAGATCTACCTACCCGGGTGGCAATGAGATTCTTTCGGGTCGATCAGCTCTCAATAACGACTTATGGTTTCGTGAGGGCATGGTCGCGATTCCTGAACCATCAGTTTTCGTTTTGGCCGTCTTCGCGGGCGTCCTTGTATTCCGGCCTTTCAAAAGGAAACGCGCTAACACCTGATTTTGGAGGTGCGCCCATGCGAGGGCATGGGAAACGAACCTGTTGCTGGAAGCGCAAGTTATGGTAGAGTCCCTCTGAATTCGGCTCAAAGATTGAATTTTGCGCCGCGGCTCGGCGTCTTCCGCAATAGTGGAATCGAGACGACTGCCCAAGCAGAGTTACAGTGCAGCATCATAAACCTCAATTGGCCGACGCGTTTTTGACCCGGCGCGAGTTTCTATGCCGATGCGGCATGGGCATGGGCGCCCTGAGTCTGGCCTCGCTGTTCGGCGGCGTGGAGGCGTTCGCAAGCACGGGATTAGCGGAGAGTGGTTATGCCTCGCCGCTCCTGCCCAAGCAGCCCCAATTTCCTGCCAAAGCCAAACACGTCATCCATATTTTCGCCAACGGCGGGCCCTCGCAGGTTGATACGTTCGACCCCAAACCTGCGCTGGAAAAATACGCCGGCAAACCGTTGCCGATGGAGAACCTGAAGACCGAGCGCAAAACCGGCGCGGCGTTTCCTTCTCCTTACAAATTCAAAAAATTCGGCCAGAGCGGCATCGAAGTCAGCGAGATTTTTCCCCACGTCGGCGAGTGTGTGGACGACATCGCGGTCATTCGATCGATGCACGCCGATGTGCCGAACCACGAACCGTCGTTGCTGCTGATGAATTGCGGCGAGGCGCGGTTGATCCGGCCCAGCATGGGTTCGTGGATCACCTACGGACTGGGTACCGGGAACCAGAACCTGCCCGGCTTCATTGTGATGTGTCCGGGTGGCTACCCGATTCAGGAATCGCAGAACTGGCAGTCCGGTTTTCTGCCGGGCATTTTTCAGGGCACCTACATCGACACCCAACACACGCGGATCGAGAAGCTCATCGAGCACATCAAAAACAACTTCACCACCCCGCGCGAGCAACAAGAGCAACTCGAACTGTTGCAGGCCCTCAACGAGCGCCATTTGAAGAAACGCCAGCAGGACGCACAACTCGAGGCGCGCATCCAGTCGTTCGAGTTGGCTTACCGGATGCAGATGGATGCCACCGACGCGTTCGACATTACGCGCGAACCCGAGCCGGTTCGAAAAATGTACGGTGAGGGCACGCAGGCGCGCCAGTTACTGATTGCGCGGCGCCTGGTCGAGAAGGGCGTCCGCTTCGTTCAAGTCTGGCACGGGTCTGGTCAGCCGTGGGACAACCATGATGACATCGAGGTGAACCACCGCCGCCTCGCCAAGGACTCCGACCAGGCCATTGGCGCCTTGTTAACGGACCTGAAACAGCGCGGTTTGCTGGAAGAGACACTGGTTCTCTGGGGTGGAGAGTTCGGTCGCACGCCGACCGTCGAACTACCCACCCCCGGCTCGAATGCCGGCAAGATCAACGGGCGCGATCACAACCATTATGGCTTCAGCATGTGGATGGCTGGCGGCGGCGTGCGCGGCGGCTACGTCCATGGCGCCACGGACGAATTCGGCTTCCAGGCTGTCGAAGACAAGGTCCACGTTCACGATCTGCACGCGACGATTCTTGCCTTGCTCGGGTTCGACCACGAAAAACTCACGTTCCGCCATGCGGGCCGCGACTTCCGCCTCACCGACGTCCACGGTCATGTGGTCAGGGAACTGATCGCGTGATTTGACAGCATTTGCTCTTCTGCGTAGGCTCGCCCGCGTCGTGGCGATTTCATCGTCCCCTGTTTATGTCGCCGCCCGAATGGAAATACTACCCGACCCTCGGTCTCGAACAATTCAGCACGACCCGTTGGAACGTCGTGTTGCTGGCCGGAAACGAAGCGTCGCCCCGTGCTGCCGAAGCACTGGAGCAGCT
>Ga0207670_10001721_pt1 | contig 11421 bp, 10 predicted proteins | sample KBSS23HmetaG_FD_184339 | JGI IMG/M metagenome (GOLD analysis project Ga0207670, IMG submission 184339) | Switchgrass rhizosphere microbial communities from Kellogg Biological Station, Michigan, USA - KBS S2-3H metaG (SPAdes) (version 2) | ecosystem: Host-associated > Plants > Roots >... | reverse complement strand
CACCACGAAGCCCGTCTCGCTGAAGATGATGGCGAAGAGGATCGCGTAGATCCACACGCCGTACTCCGCCACCAGGTTCAGCAGGTGGGTGTCCAGGTGCAGGACGATGTCCAGCAAGTCCATGGGACCGGCCTCAGGGAACGATCTGCTGTCCGGGCGGCGGCTTCTTGTCCGGCTTCACGAAGTCCTCGCGCGAGGCGCCGAGGTACATCGCAAGCGGACAGGCGACGAGCACCGAGGAATAGATGCTGAAGAGGATCCCGATGGTGAGCGCCGCGGCGAAGTAGTGCAGCGTGGCGCCGCCGAAGAGCAGGATCGACAGCACCATCATCTGCGTGCACAAGTGCGTGATGATCGTGCGCGAGATCGTGCCCGTGATCGACGCGTCGATCACTTCCGTCACCGGGGCCTTGCGCATCTTGCGGAAGTTCTCGCGCACCCTGTCGAAGACCACCACCGACTCGTTCACGGAATAGCCGAACACCGCGAGGATCGCCGCCAGCACCGGGAGCGAGAACTCCCACTGGAAGAGGGCGAAGAAGCCCAGGATGATGATGACGTCGTGCAGGTTGGCCAGGATCGTCGCGACCGCGAAGCGCCATTCGAAGCGGAACGCGAGGTAGATCATGATGCCGATGCAGACGAAGAGGAGCGCGAGGCCGCCGTCGGCGGCGAGCTCCTTGCCCACGACGCCGCCCACGAACTCGATGCGCTTAAGCTCCGCCGTGGCGTCCTGGGCCTTCAAGGCCTTCATGACGGCCTCGGACTGCTTCTGCATCTCCACGTTCTGGCTCGACCCCGGCACTTCCTTCAGCGGCAGGCGCACCAGGATGTCCTGCGAGGTGCCGAAGTTCTGCACCGTGACGTCGGTGAGCCCGATGCCCTGCAGCGCGTTGCGGACCTTCTCCGGCTCGGCCGCGTGGCCGTAGCTCACCTCGAGCACGGTGCCGCCGGTGAACTCGATCGAGAAGTGCAGGCCGCGCGTGGCGAGCAGCGCCACGGAGATGACGAACAGCACCAGCGAGATGATGTTGAACACCAGCGCATGGCGCATGAAGGGGATGACGCGCCGGAAACGGAAGAATTCCATGGTCTATGCCGCCACTTTGTCGTTGCGATCGCGATGCCAGTCGACATTGCCGATCGCGAGCTTGGTGGCCTTCTTGCCGCGGCCGCCGCCCCCGTAGATGAGGTTCACGATGCCGCGCGAGACCACCACGGCGCTGAAGATGGACGTGAGGATGCCCAGGCAGTGGACCACGGCGAAGCCGCGGATCGGGCCCGAGCCGAACGCCAGGAGCGCCAGGCCCGCGATGAGCGTCGTCACGTTGGAGTCCAGGATCGTGGCGAAGGCGCGCTCGTAGCCGGCCTGGATCGCCATCTGCGGCGTCATGCCGGCGCGCAGCTCCTCGCGCACGCGCTCGTTGATCAGCACGTTGGCGTCGATCGCCATGCCCAGCGTGAGCGCGATGGCCGCGATGCCGGGCAGCGTGAGCGTCGCCTGCATCATCGACAGGATCGCGACCAGGAAGAGCAGGTTGCACGCGAGCGCCAGCACCGAGATCAGGCCGAACATCATGTAGTACAGGATCATGAAGGCGGCGATGGCGACGAAGCCCCACATCACCGCGTGGAAGCCCTTCTGGATGTTCTCGGCGCCCAGGCTCGGCCCGATGGTGCGCTCCTCGATGATGTCCATGGGCGCGGCCAGCGCGCCGGCGCGCAGCAGCAGCGCCAGGTTCTTCGCCTCCAGCGCGTCGGGCATGCCGGAGATCTGGAAGCGCGCGCCGAATTCCTCCTGGATCACGGGCCAGGTCAGCACCGTCGTGCTGTTGCGCTCCACCAGCATCATCGCCATGCGCTTCTTCACGTTCTCGCGCGTGTTGGCGCGCATGATCCGCCCGCCCGTGTCGTCGAGGGACATGTGCACGACGGCCCCGCCGTTCTGCTGGTCGAAGCCCGGCTGCGCATCCTTGATCCGGTCGCCGGTGATGACGACGTTCTTCTTCACGAGGACCGCGTTGCCTTCCTGGTCGAAGAACTTGTCGGTGCCGAAGGGCGCCGCCTGTTCCTTGTACTGGACGAAAGCGTCGCGGCCCATGCCGGAGGCCTGCTCCTCGGCGACGTTGCGCACTTCCAGGGTCGCGGTGCGGCCGAGGATCTCCTTCGCGCGCGCCGGGTCCTGCACGCCGGCCAGCTGCACGACGATGCGGTCCGGGCCTTGCTGCTGCACGATCGGCTCCGCCACGCCCAGCTCGTTCACGCGGTTGCGCAGCGTCTGGATGTTCTGCTGCACCGTGGTCTCCGCGTCGCGCTTCACGACCTCCGGCTTGATGGTGGCGATCAGCGCCGACTCCCCGCCGATGTCCTGCTCGCGCACCGCGAGATCGGGCATCTGCTCGGCGAGCAGCTTCACGGCCGCGGCCTTCTGGTCGGCCTCGCGGAAGCGCACGACGATGCGCTCCTCGCCCTCGCGCGCGAGGCCCGTGTAGTAGATCTTCTTGTCGCGCAGGTTGGTGCGCACGTCGCTCAGGTAGCGCTCGACGAACTTCTTCTTCGCCGCCGCCATGTCCACCTGCAGCAGGAAGTGCACGCCGCCGCGCAGGTCGAGGCCCAGGTACATCGGCTTCGCGCCGATGGCCTGCAGCCAGTGCGGCGAGTTCGGCACGAGGTTCAGCGCGACCACGAAGCCGTTGGAGACGTTCTTCTGCAGCACGTCGCGCGCGCGCAGCTGGGTATCCGTGTCGGCCACGCGGAAACGCACGGCGTCGCCTTCCTGCTCGGTCTCCGTGACGTTGACGTTGGCGGCCTTGAGCGCGTCCTGCAGCTTGGTGCGCAGGGCATCGTCCACCTTGAAGGTGGCGCGCGTGCCGGCGACCTGCACGGCAGGCACCTCGCCGAAGAGGTTCGGCACGGCGTAGAGCGCGCTCACGATGATCGCGAGCGCGATGACGATGTACTTCCACAACGGGTATCTGTTCATGTCGCTAGCGCGCGTCCTTCACCGTGCCCTTGGGAAGGAGCGTGGTGACGGCCTGCTTCTGGACCTGGATGGTGACGTTGGGCGCGATTTCCACGCTCACGTAGTTGTCGGTGATCTTGTCGATCTTGCCGAGGATGCCCACGGCGATGACTTCGTCGCCCTTCTGCAGCGCCTCGAGCATCGTCTTGTGTTCCTTGGCCTTCCTCATCTGCGGCCGGATCATGATGAAGTACATGACCACGAACATGAGGACGATGGGCAGAAGGCCCATCAACGTGTCGCCTCCGCCCGCGGCTGGCGACGCGGACTGGGCGAATGCGGTACCGATCATTGATTGTGTCTCCGGAGGGTCTTGAATTTTATCATTCTTCGCGCCCTTCCCGCGACCGCTGGGAGGCGAATTTCCCACGGAACGCACCCAGTTCCCCCCGCTCGATCGCACCCCGCAATAGGCCCATGAGCTCCAGGTAATAGTGCAGGTTGTGGATGGTGTTGAGCCTCGCCCCCAGGATTTCGTTCGCCCGGTGCAGGTGGTGCAGGTAGGCGCGGCTGAAATGGCGGCAGGCGTAGCAGCCGCAGTCCGGGTCCAGCGGGCCCGTGTCCTCGCGGTGGCGGGCGTTCTTGATCTTCACGTCGCCCCAGCGCGTGAAAAGCCAGCCGTTGCGGGCGTTTCGGGTCGGCAGGACGCAGTCGAACATGTCGATGCCCTGCGAGACCGACTGGACCAGGTCCTCGGGGGTGCCCACGCCCATGAGGTAGCGCGGCGCGCCGGCGGGGAGCTTCGGCGCCATGTGCGCGACGATGCGCTCCATGTCTTCCTTCGGCTCTCCCACCGAGACGCCGCCGATGGCGTAGCCGTCGAAGCCGATGGCGGCGAGCCCGGCGAGCGACGCATCGCGCAGGTCCTCGTGCATGCCGCCCTGCACGATGCCGAAGAGCGCGTTGGCGCTTCCCTCGTGCGCGCGCTTCGAGCGGCCGGCCCAGCGCAACGAAAGCTCCATCGAAAGCGCCGCCACTTCCCGCGTCGCCGGGTAGCCGGTGCATTCGTCGAACACCATCACGATGTCGGAATCGAGCACGCGCTGGATGCGCATCGCTTCCTCGGGGGTTAGAAAAAGCTTGTCGCCGTTGATGGGCGACTGGAACGCCACGCCTTCCTCGGAGATTTTGCGCAGGTCGCCCAGGCTGAACACCTGGAAGCCGCCCGAGTCGGTGAGGATCGGCCGGGTCCATCCCATGAAGCGATGCAGCCCGCCGTGCTTCTCGATGACCGCGAGACCGGGCCTGAGCCACAGGTGGAAGGTGTTGCCGAGCACGATGTCGGCGCCCTCCTCCTCCAGCTCCTTCGGGCTCATCGCCTTCACGGTGCCGTACGTGCCCACCGGCATGAACGCCGGCGTCTGCACCGTGCCGTGCGTGAGCTCGAGCTCGCCGCGGCGCGCGAGCCCGTCGGTTGCCTTGACGGTGAAGCTCAGCGCCAATGCGGCGGATACGTCTTGTCGAAGTAGGGAAGCGACTCGATGCGCTTCGAGTAGTCGCGCAGCGCCGCGGGCACGAGCTCGTCGAGCTTCGTCTCCGGCTTGCGGAACGTGATGCGCTTGCAGTACTGCAGCAGCGGCGCCATGACGCAATCGGCCGCGGTGAGCGAGTCGCCTGCGAAGAACCTGCCCTTCAGCTCCTTCGCCATGTATTCCAGCTCGTCGCGCACCTTGTCGCGCGCCGTCGCGACGATCTCCGCGTTCGGGCCCTTGTCGCCCGACCAGAAGAGCTCATCGACGATCGGCGAGACGCCCTCCCGGTAGAGGTACGCCTCCATCTCGGCCACCAGCCGGCGCATGCGGCCGCGGCTTGCGGCATCGCCGGGATAGAGCTTCGCCCCGCTCGTGAAGCGCTCGTCGAGGTACTCCAGGATCGCAAGCGATTCCCACAGCGCATACCCGTCGTCGACGATCGTCGGCACCTGGCCGCGCGGATTGACCGCCTTGAACTCGGGCTTCTTCGTGTCCTCGTTCTGGAAGGACAGCACCTTCAGCTCATACGGAATCTTCTTCGCCTCGAGCGCCAGCCACACGCGCCACGAGAAGGGCGAGCCGTGCCCATGATAGAAATCGACAGCCATCGCAACGCTCCTAGGGAGAAAGGGTGAATCCGTCGAGCGGGACTCGCGATCCATGGTCGCCCACCAGATCGGCGAGTATGCGGCCGGTCGCGAGTGCCAGCGTGAAGCCCAGCGCGCCGTGTCCCACGTCGAGCCACAGGTTGGCGTGCGGCGTGGGGCCGATCACCGGCGTGCCTTTGGGCGTCGCGGGGCGCATGCCGCACCAGGGACCGAGCTTGCGATAGTCCGTGGCGCCGGGAAAGGTGTTGTTCACCTCGGCCACGAGCTGGTCCACGCGCTCGCCGTCGATCACCGCGCGCCGGCCCGAGATGTCGGCCATGCCCGCCACGCGCAGCTCGTCGCCCAGGCGCGCGTACACCACCTTGCGCTTGAAGTCGGTCACGCTGATGCGCGGCGCGGCGCGATCGTCGGTGATGGGCAGCGAGAGGCTGTAGCCCTTCAGCGGATACACCGGCACCCGGATGCCCAAGGGCTTCAGCAGGTTCGGGGCGTTGGTGCCGAGCGCGAGGACGTAATGGTCCGCTTCGAAGACGCCGTAGTTCGTGTCCACGCCCATGAGCCGCCCGCGCCAGGGAAGGAGCCGCTGCACTTCCACGCGGAACCGGTATTCCACGGGGTTCGGGCCCGTGGTCATGACCCGCTTCAGCTCGTGGCAGAACTTGTACGTGTCCCCCGCGTCCTCGCTGGGCGTATAGATGGCCCCGCAGATGCGCGGCGCAATGTGCGTGAGCGCGGGCTCCATCTCCACCGCCGCGCGCGCGTCGAGCGCCTGCTGCTCGGCGCCCAGCGTGCGCTGGTATTCCATGAGGCGCGTGGCCGATTCGAACGAGGCGCGATTCGTGTGCACGACGAGCTTGCCGTTCTGCACGTAGTCGAAGTCCATCTCGTGCGTGTGGACGAGCTCGTGCATGAGGTCGCGGCTGTAGAAGGCGAGCCTGAGCAGGCGTTGCGTGGTGCGGTCGGCCGTCGCGTTGTTGCACGCGGCGAGGAACTCCACGATCCAGCGCCACTGGTCCAGGTCCAGCTCCGGGCGGAAACGCAGCGGCGAATCGCGGCGCAAGAGCCACGGCGGGATCTTCGGGATCACCGACGGGCTCGCGAGCGGGGCCACGTAGCTGTACGAGAGCTGCCCGCCGTTGGCGAAGCTGGTCTCCAACGCCACGTCGCGGTTTCGGTCGATCACCGTGACCTGGTGGCCGTCGCGCCAGAAGTAGTACGCGCAGGCGACGCCGGCGACGCCGGCTCCGAGGATGAGGACTTTCATGGCGGCGCCGAGTTTATCAGCGCCGCGCAGTCAGGCCCTCGCCGCGTTCGTCTCGATCCACGCCGCGAAGGCGTCGATCGTCTTCTTCAGGAAGGCCCGCGTGTCCTCGTTGGTGAGGTTGCCCTTGTCGTCGAAGAGCTTCGAGACGTGGCCGATGTACGTCTCCATCTGCAGCGCGGGCATCTCCAGGAACACGAGGCACTGGCGCAGGTGGTGGTTGGCGCCGAAGGCGGCGAGCGCGCCCGGCGAGACGCTCACGACCGCGCACGGCTTCTTCGACCACGCGCTCTGCCCGTAGGGGCGCGATGCGACGTCGATCGCGTTCTTCAGCACGCCGGGGATGGATCGGTTGTATTCGGGAGTCGCGAAGAGGATCGCGTCGCAGGCCTTGATCTTCGCCTTGAAGTCGAGCCAGTCCTGCGGCGGGGTCTTCTCCAGGTCCTGGTTGAACATCGAAAGCTGCTTGATCTCGAGGATCTGGCAGTCGAGGTCGGAATGCAGCCCGCACATCGCCTCGGCCACCATGCGCGTGAAGGAGCCTGTGCGGATGCTGCCCACCACGATGCCCACTTTTTTCTTCGCCATTACGGTTCTCCAAAAGAAAAGGGCCGCGAATGCGGCCCTTTGGCTTGGTCGCCTGCCTCTTAGAGCAGCGGGACGATCAGGAGTGCCACGATGTTGATGATCTTGATGAGCGGGTTGACGGCGGGACCCGCGGTGTCCTTGTAAGGATCGCCCACGGTGTCGCCGGTCACCGCGGCCTTGTGGGCATCGCTGCCCTTGCCGCCGTGGTGCCCGTCCTCGATGTACTTCTTGGCGTTGTCCCAGGCGCCGCCGCCCGTGCACATGGAGATGGCGACGAACAGTCCCGTCACGATCGTGCCCATCAGCATGCCGCCCAGGGCCTGCACGCCCGCGTCGCGGCCCATGAGCCAGCCGACGATGAGCGCCACGGCGATCGGCGAGAGCACCGGCAGCAGCGACGGGATCATCATCTCCTTGATGGCGCCCCGCGTGAGCATGTCCACCGCGCGCGAGTAATCCGGCTTGGCCGTGCCCTCCATGATTCCCTTGATCTCGCGGAACTGGCGGCGCACTTCCTCGACGACGAAGCCGGCGCAGCGTCCCACCGCTTCCATCGCCATGGCGCCGAAGAGGTACGGGATCAGGCCGCCGATGAAGAGGCCGATGATGACCGCCGGGTTCGAGAGGTCGAACGAGATGTGTCGGCCCGCCTCTTCCAGCTTGTGGGTGTAGTCGGCGAAGAGCACCAGCGCCGCGAGGCCCGCGGAGCCGATGGCGTAGCCCTTGGTCACCGCCTTGGTGGTGTTGCCCACCGCGTCCAGCGGATCGGTCACCGCGCGCACTTCCTTGGGCAGCTCGGCCATCTCGGCGATGCCGCCCGCGTTGTCGGTGATCGGGCCGTAGGCGTCGAGCGCGGCGATCGCGATTCCGTAGAGGCCCGCGAGCGCGTACGCCGCCCAGATCGCCACGCACACGGAGAGCACCGGCCACGCGGTCGAACGCATCGAGACGCCGATGCCCGCGATGATGTTGGTCGCGTGACCCTTGGTGGAGGCTTCCGCCACGTGCTTCACCGGCGCGAAGTCCGTGCCCGTGTAGTACTCGGTGATGATCACCATGAGTGCCGTGAGCACCAGGCCCACCACGCACGTGCCCCAGAGGCGCAGCACCGTGAGGCCGGGATAGGCGCTCACCACGTCGCGCATCATCCAGTCGGTCACGAAGTAGAAGGCGATGATCGAGAGGATCCCCGCCACGGCCAGGCCGCGGTAGAGCGCGCTCATGATCTTGCCGCCGGACGAGGTCTTCACGAAGTACGTGCCGATGATGGACGCGATGATGGACACGCCGCCCAGCACCAGCGGGTAGGTCACCGCGTTGCCGACCGTGCCCGGGCTGGGCATCAGCAGCGCGCCCAGCACCATCGTCGCGATGATGGTCACCGCGTAGGTCTCGAAGAGGTCCGCGGCCATGCCGGCGCAGTCGCCCACGTTGTCGCCCACGTTGTCGGCGATCACCGCCGGGTTGCGCGGATCGTCCTCGGGGATGCCGGCTTCCACCTTGCCGACCAGGTCCGCGCCCACGTCGGCGCCCTTGGTGAAGATGCCGCCTCCGAGACGCGCGAAGATCGAGATGAGCGAAGAGCCGAAGGCAAGGCCGATCAACGGCTTCACGACGTCCGACATCTTCGCGTCGTGCGCGACGCTGCCGTGCAGGAACATGAAGAAGCCCGCGACCGAGATGAGGCCCAGGCCCACCACGAGGAGGCCGGTGACCGCGCCGCCCTTGAAGGCGATGTTCAGCGCCGGGCCGATGCCGTGGCGCGCCGCTTCCGCGGTGCGCACGTTGGCGCGCACCGACACGTTCATGCCGATGTAGCCGGCGGCGCCCGAAGCGATCGCGCCGATCGCGAATCCGCACGCCGTGACCCATCCGAGCCCCGGCACGAGGCCGATGATCAGGAAGAGGACGACGCCCACGACGCCGATGGTCGAGTACTGCCGGTTGAGGTAGGCCTTCGCGCCCGTCTGCACCGCCGCGGCGATCTCCCGCATGCGGTCGTTGCCGTCGGGTTGCTTGAGGATCCACTGCGCCGTGAATCCTCCGTACAGCAGGGCGATCACGCCACAGACGAGCGAGATCACGATTGCGTTGTTCAACATCTCACTTCTCCCAGGTTTTTGTATTGACGAGCGGTTGCGGCATCACGGCCTGTATTCGCCGGTCTTCTTGCGGACCGGTACGTTCTTCAGCCGGACGTATTTCGGCAGCCCGCCTTCGAACGGCGGGAATGCTTCGCCGGCGATGAGGGGCTGGAGGTAATTGCGGCATTTCTGCGTGATGTGGAAGCCGTCGGGCGTGATGAAGTCGCGCGGCATCTTCTTCTCGACGTTCGCCACGTCGGAGAGCTTCGCCACGCCGATCTTCCAGCGATACGGGCGGCTCGAGGTGCGCACGATGGTGGGCATGACGCTGTTCATGCCCTTCACGGCGAGCTCCACCGCGGCCTTGCCTACCGCATACGACTGATCGAGGTCCGCCTTCGAGGCGATGTGGCGCGCGGCGCGCTGCAGGTAGTCGGCCACCGCCCAGTGCTGCTTCAGCCTGAGCTTCGATTGCACGAGGTTGGCGAGCATCGGCGCGACGCCGCCCAGCTGCGCGTGGCCGAACGCGTCCTTCGACCCGGACTCGGAGAGGAACCGGCCGCTCGCGTCCTGCAGCCCTTCGGATGCGCCGATGGCGCAATAGCCGTATTTCTTCACCGTCTCGTCCACGCGCGCGAGGAACGCTTCCTCGTTCCACGGCACCTCGGGGAAAAGCAGGATGTGCGGGCCTTCGCCCGCGCGGCGCGAGGCAAGCCCGGTCGCGGCCGTGATCCAGCCCGCGTGGCGTCCCATCACTTCCAGGATGAACACCTTGGTGGAGGTCCTGGCCATCGACTCCACGTCGAGGACCGCTTCCATCATCGAGGTGGCGACGTACTTCGCGACCGAGCCGAAGCCGGGGCACGTGTCGGTGATGGGAAGGTCGTTGTCCACCGTCTTGGGCACGTGCACCGCGACGATGGGATAGCCCAGCGTTTCGCTGATCCGCGAGACCTTGAGGCAGGTGTCGGCCGAATCGTTGCCGCCGTTGTAGAAGAAATAGCCGATGTCGTGCGCCCTGAACACCTCGATCAGGCGCTCGTACTCGTGGCCGCCCTTCTCGACGCCCTTCAGCTTGTAGCGCGCGCTGCCGAAGGCTCCGCCCGGCGTGGACATGAGCGCGCGGATGTTCGCGGCGCTCTCGCGGCTGGTGTCGATCAGGTCCTCGGTCAGCGCGCCGAGGATGCCGTTGCGCCCCGCGTACACCTTGCCGATGTGCTTCTTGTGCTTGCGCGCCGTTTCGATGACCCCGGCCGCACTCGCGTTGATGACCGCGGTCACTCCACCGGACTGCGCATAAAAGGCGTTTCTGGCCATTCGAAAACCCGTGCCTACGAATCCAGCGCGTTGAAGATCCGGTCGCGGACTTCGTCCACCGTGCCGACGCCGTCGATGCGGTGCAGCATCGGCGCATGCTCGTCGCCGGAGGCGGCCCATTCGGCGTAGTAGCTCACCAGCGGCTCGGTCTGCTCGTGGTAGATCTTGAGGCGCTTCTTGACCGTGGCTTCCTTGTCGTCGTCGCGCTGCACCAGCGGCTCGCCCGTCACGTCGTCCTTGTTGGCGACCTTCGGCGGGTTGTACTTCAGGTGGTAGGTGCGTCCCGAGGAAAGGTGCACGCGCCGACCCGACATGCGCTCGACGATGAGCTCGTCGGGCACGACGATCTCGACCACGCTGTCGATGTCGGCCAGCGCGTCGGCGACCGCTTCGGCCTGCGGGATCGTCCGCGGAAAGCCGTCGAAGAGGAATCCCTTCTGGCAATCGTCCTGCTGGATGCGCTCCTTCACCAGGCCGACGATGATGTCGTCGGAGACGAGGCCGCCCTTGTCCATCACCTTCTTGGCTTCCTTGCCCAGCGGCGTGCCGGCCTTCACGGCGGCGCGCAGCATGTCGCCGGTGGAGATCTGGGGAATGTTGTAGCGCTGGGTGATGAAGCCCGCCTGGGTGCCCTTGCCCGCCCCGGGGCCGCCCAGCAAGATGAGACGCATGCGCCGACCCTCCGAGGGTTTTCTTGTCAGCCCTCGATTATAGCGGAGCGCCGAGCCTCGCCCGGACCCTTTCCAGGTCCTCCTTCGTGTCCACGCCTGCTTCCATCGGCCCATGCCAGAGGGCGACGGCGATGCGGTGCCCATGCCCCAGCGCGCGCAGCTGCTCCAGGGCCTCGAAGCGCTCGCCGGCCGTGGGCTGGAGCGACGCGTATTCGCGCAGGAAGCGCACGCGGTAGGCGTAGATCCCGATGTGGCGAAGCGCCGGAAATCCCGCCGGGAGCGCATCGCGCGACTTCGCGAATGCGTCGCGGGCGAACGGGATGGGCGCGCGCGAGAAGTACTGCGCAAAGCCGTGGACGTCGGTGACGACCTTCACCACGTTGGGATCGAAGAACGTC
>Ga0207670_10001717_pt1 | contig 11434 bp, 6 predicted proteins | sample KBSS23HmetaG_FD_184339 | JGI IMG/M metagenome (GOLD analysis project Ga0207670, IMG submission 184339) | Switchgrass rhizosphere microbial communities from Kellogg Biological Station, Michigan, USA - KBS S2-3H metaG (SPAdes) (version 2) | ecosystem: Host-associated > Plants > Roots > Rhizosphere... | reverse complement strand
ATCGTTTCGATTTGAAAAATCACGGCGGTGCACCCGCCGGACAACAAGCGCGGATATTGCGTGCAAGCCGCTCAGAGCGTCAACCGGAATTGAACCGACGGGCTTGGGAGCCACGCCCGATTCAAGAATGCGCGCGAACAGGGGCGGGGCCCGTCCTCGCCTGGAAAGAAGCGATTCTGATCCGCATTGGGGACAAGCGTATTTGTTAGCGCCTCAACCAAAGGCGGCAGGGGCGCGGCCTTGAGGCCGCTTCACCGTCTGCACTTTCCCGGCGCTCGAGGAATTCAGTAACCTCACCGGGATTTTGCGATGTGCAAGCGGCGTAAACGCCGCGCTCCGTTCACTCGCGCAACCACGACGCTAAAGACGTCAAAGAACGCCCAAGCACCAAGCTCAGAAGCCGACCGGCGCGGCGTTTGTCGCGGTGTCTGGCTTTGAGGTTTGGTGTTTTGGGTTTCCATTCATGGTAGTCGTATGACTTGGTAGTATCGCTGCGGCTGCTCCGGTATTATGTCTTCATGGATGCGTGCGGTCGGGCCCGGCAATGCGTCTCGGCTAGAAGTCATGACGCAGAGACATTCTTGCATATCGTGGGCATCGACCGCGGACGTGTGCCGTCTGCTGAGCCCGCTAAGGTCGCGACCGCTTTGGCCTGGCAGAGCGACCTTCATAGGCCTCAAGCCGCCGGCGTGACGCCGGCCGCGACAGCAAGCGCGGATATTGCGTGCAAGCCGCTGGAAGCGTCAACGGGAATTGACAGTGGATGCGCGCCAGCGCGCCACTCATTTTTGCAATGCCAGCGTGGGGTGGATACTGCAACCGCCAGCGAAATGCCATGCTACACCTTTCCCGTGTTTCTTGGCCCGGGCACGGGCGCACTCCGCTGGATACTTACGGAAAGGGGGTTGCATTCGGATTGAAACGTGTGGAGGTCTTCCACGGACAAAGTGGAGCCGGACGACTTCAGCACGACGATTGTCACCGGTCGAATTATCGAAAGTTACCGGCTCGATGTCACGCGGTAGAATCTTTGCGCCGCCGCGGAGGCGTCACCATCTTTGAACTCGAAGGTCCCGTTCACCGGATCATTGGTGCTGATCGCCGTCCAGTTGATCAAGTCCCCGGATGCTTCCACGATCCAGGTCTCATCGAACGTCGTGTGGAACTGTCCGCGAACAATACCGTCAGCCGTGCGCACGACGGGTCCGAGTTCGCGCGCGTCGAGGAAGACAGACAGCGGGACGGGGGAAGCGAAAGGGCTCTCAATGCCCGTAGTCATCGCGATCTGGTAGGGGACCCCTCCGGTTGCTTCAAACTCGAGCTGTCTCGTGCTGTGGTAGGCATTGTTGGTGAGGCTTGCTGCGACAAGCGCCAGATCCGTCAGGTTAGTTCCGGTGTAAACCGCAATGACCAAAGTGGCGGGTGCCGCGGAAACCGTGATGATTCCGGTGCCGGTCATCGGCGGGATCCAACTCCACCATGCCGTGGCGCCTATTTCGGCGCCCGACGGATTCGGCTCACCAGGTTCACGGGTTGCGCCCCGCGTGACAACTTCCGCACTGGTGAGGAAACCCTCCAAAGGCGTACGCGCCGAGAAGGCATCGTTTGCGGGCGGCCGCGGAATCGCGCTCACCCTCACCTCCGGTGAGAAAGTACTGATGCCGAAATCATCCGTCGCCCGGGCCCGGAGGTAACTGCTCCCTGCCGCGATCCCGTTCGTCAAGGTCAGACGATACGGGGAGTTCGTAACTGAACCCATCAGCCTTGAATCGACAAAAAAATCTGCACTGACGAGCGAACCATCATCAGTGACGTCAGCCGCGAGTGTGACCGGCGCTCCTTCGATGAAGACGGCTCCGTTGGTCGGACTGACGATCGTGATGGCCGGTGGAGACGTTGGCGCGATGCGAAGCGTGACTGTATCGCTTGCATCCACCGCGAGGTGATATGTCGCACCCGCTTGGGCGGAGAACGTGATCTTTGTTGAATAGCTGAGGTCCTGGCCGTCGAATGCGCTATTGGTCACGAGCGTCAGGGTGGCCAGTGTCGCTCCGGTGAAAACAGCCAAGGCTGGCCAGGAACCAATCGGTGCGGACCTCGCCATGGTGATTGTTCCGGACTGCGGAGCAGTCCACGACCACCAAATGGAATGTTGCCACCCGACGGGATTGGGTTCATCAGGTTCCAGGGTCGCCCATGCCACAGTGCCGGTGGTCGTGACAAAAGCGCCACTCAGAGGCACGCGATTCACGAAGGCATCGTTCGGCGGCGGGGGATAATCCACCCGGAAACGGACTTCATCGGACCGGGTAGTAACGCCGAAATTATCGATGGCCTGCGCGAACACTTCATGAATGATGTACCCGCTCGTTAGCGAAAGACTGACCGAGTACGGAGCATTCGTGTCGGAACCGATGAAGCTCCCGCTGCGGAAGAAATCAACGCGCTCGATGACGCCGTCGCTATCCGAGGCTTCGGCCATGACCGTGACGACATCGCCAACAATGAACCTGGCGTCATTGGCCGGACTTGTGATCGAGACCACCGGCGGCGTGGTCGGCACGATGTTCAACACGATTTCTTCGGCCGCGCCACCGTTCATCCGAATTGCGATCGGGTAGGTGTTTCCCGAGATCGCGTTCAGCACGACCTGAGCCGCGAACGAGCCTTGAAAGTAGTCGGCTTCGTCCGCACCAACAAGGTCCAGGCCTGCGATGTCATCGCCGCGATAGATGCCGAGGAAATGATACATATTGGTCGCGCGCGATCCGATCGTATACACGCCGTTGGACGGCGCTGTCCACTCCCACCAGACCGAGCCCTGCCCCGGTATTGGTTCGCCTGGCTCGGATGTCGCGTTAACCAGCGAACCGTGGGTCGTCACCCGAGCGCCGGCCAATGGAATCCGATCGATAAAATCATCGTTCGCCGGCGGAATGCCCGGCTCGTCAACCTGAAAGACGTAAACCCTCTCTGAGAACGCCATGAGCCCAGCATCGTCAGTCGCCCGGGCGCGGATGTCCGCATTGTTCGTGAGCGTCAAGGTCAATTCATAGGGGGCCTTGGTCACCACACCCAGAACCTGTCGGGAGAACTCATTGATAAACTCGACTTCCGCGACGACGCCGTCCGGGTCGGAAGCCGCTGTCGAGATGGTAATGGGACGACCGATCACGACGGGCGTGCCGTTCGTTGGACTGGTGATCGAGACCATTGGCGCCAACGATCGAGCAACGCTGAGGGTCACCGACCCGTGGCTGGTCGATTGCGACGCGACGGCGATCGGGTACGTCGTACCGGCCACTGCCGTGAACGCTACCTGCGCGAAATAATCCGGGTCAGACGGGTTGGAGACGCTTTGCGCGAGGAGTTGCAAGTTGGTCGGCGAATTGCCGGTGAAAACAGTCGCAGAAGGGCGATAGCCATTCGGTTGCACGACCCAGACCGTGTGGATGCCCGAGTCCAACGCCGTCCACGACCACCAAATGTCCCCTGCCGGAAAGGCGTTCGTTTGCAGCTCGACGGTGGCATTGGCGAGCGTGCCGGTCACGCTGGCGTGCGAACCGGCAAACGGGATCCGGTCCGCGAAGTTGTCATTGGCCGGCCGCACGTCGAAGCGAATTGGAATCGCGCGTGCGCGAGCACCGCCGTCGTCGGTCGCGGCAGCTCTCAGCCAGTACTGGCCGGCGGGCGCATTGCTCAAGGCGATTGCGAACGGCCGATCGGACGCGAGCGTTGTGATTGGGCGATTGGTGTAATCGGGGAAAAGGTAGAACTCCACCTGGCCAACGGTTCCATCCAGGTCGAAGGTTTCAGCACGTAGCGACACCGTTGAGCCCGCTCGATGCTCGGTGTCGAGCTCTGGACTGACAATGACGATGAACGGGGGCTTCGTCTCGGCCACATTTAAGACAAATGGCCGTCTCAGCCCAAACATACCATCCACAAGGATTTGATACGTCCGGCCCGCCACGCCATCGAATGTCACCTGGCTGAATTGCGGGTAGGCGTCAACGTCAAGGTCGCTCGCAACGAGTTGAAGGTTGGCCAATTCGTTACCTGCATAGACGGCCAGGATAGACCCCGGCGCTCCCAGCCAGAACGGCAGGTCATCCGGATCGCGAAGGTTGCCATTCAGTGTGACCGTGACTGGCCCCGCATTCGTGGCGGTCCATGACCACCACACGGACCGCTCCGAAAAAGCATCACGGAAGGTGCCTTCACCCGGTTCCAACGTCGCCGCAGTGTTGGAGCCGCTTTTCCGGAGCTCCCCACTGCCCAGGTCGATCCTGTCTTCGAAATTGTCATTCGACGGTGCCTCGACAAGGGAAAGCCGCAGTTGGATTGTTCCCTGGTCGAAGTTTGGCAGGTACGCCGGATCGAGCCCGCCCACCGCGATCTGGTAGGTGACTCCCGAAGTCGCGTGGAAGGCTGCGTGAATCTCGCCGATCGAGAAGTGCACGGCGTCTGCATTCGTAACGAGCGTGAGATTCGACAACGCGGAACCGGTGTACACCTCGACCACAGTAATGAAATCACTTCCGCGCGTCTGGAGCACGACCCATCCATTCGTCGGCGCCGTCCAGGACCACCAGACGGATTTGACGTATCGAACTTGTGAGGGACCGGGACCGTGGGCATTCGGCTCGCCGCCCTCGCGCGTGGCGCCGACGTTGGACGTGGCCACCGATATTTCCGTGCCGGTGAGGCTCGCACGGTCGGCGAAGTTATCGTTGGCCGGTTGCCCGAGAACGGGGACTGTGGCGGAGAACAAGAGCGGCAAGAACAGGGATTTATAGCGCAAGCGCCGTCTCACCCAGCGGCTCGGCTGCATACCCCATTTCTCCTTCTCGTCTGGTTGTCGATCTCTCACCTACCGTTACCATGTCTGATTCCGATCGAATACCTTCAGGCGCCTCAAAACGCTCCACGCAACCTTTCTGCAGCGCGATGTTGAGGCCGCTGTCCGGAGGGTGTCAACGCGATTTACGCGATTTCAGAGCACGCTCAAAGACGGCCGCCTGTCGCCGGCGGCCAGTATGCGGAACGGGCGGTTCACGGACCCGCGGGCTGGCTCACCAGCGTCGCGGTGCCGGAGATTACGTTGGACCTGGACGGCCTGTTTGCGAAATAAGACCGGGCCAATTCGTCGAACCGTTTTCCGCAGAGGACCGAACACGACAATTGTATTGTCGTCCTGTCCGCACGATTTACAGCCGGTCGCACACCACGTTGTGGCGCCTCATTGGAGGGAAGAAAGGGGATTCAGTGTTCGGGTGGCCGACTTCACGGGCAGCGGAACACGCCGTATCGTTTCGCTGAGCGACAAAGCGCTGGTACTGGAATACGCGGCCGCAAAGAAATGACCCCGTCGATTTCCTCGCTTTTTGGCTGGTTGTCAGAGATTGGTGCAGGCCGGTTCCACGGTTGAGCCATCGTTCGGTCCAGCAGTTCGCAGGTCCTTGTGTTCACTGTCCCGTCCCGGTTGGAACCGGATCTGCTTGTTCAAGCCCCGATGAACAAGACACGGGTTCTGGTGGTCGAGAATGAGCCCACCATATTCAGCGATCTGGATGGCCGGTTGCGCCGGCTCGGCTACGACGTGGCCGGTTGTGTGGACAGCGGCGAGGCAGCGATTAACAGCGCCAAAGAGTGCGGACCGCATGTCGTGTTAATGGACGTTGAAATCGAGGGCAACCTGCCCGGGACGGATGCTGCGCAACATATCCAGAAGTCGTTGAAGCTGCCGGTCATCTTCTTAAGCGCAGATTCGAGCGATACCACGATCCTCCGCGCGCGTGAGACCGGGCCGTTCGGTTTCCTCCTCGCGCCATTCGACGAGGGAGAACTCAAAGTCGCCATCGAGATGGCGGTATATCGGCACGGGATGGAAATGGAGCGCGATAAACTGATCAACCAGCTTCAGGACGCGCTGGCCCAGGTCAAAGCACTAAGCGGTCTCCTTCCGATCTGCGCCCAATGCAAGATGGTCCGCGACGACGGCGGCTACTGGAGTCGGGTGGAAGCTTACATCGAGCAGCGCACCGAGGCCCGCTTCTCGCACGGGCTTTGCCCGGGTTGTTATCAAAAGGCCATCGCTCATCATCAGGAGGAACAAACAAAAAAGCATCGCCGAAGGAAAACCGAGGCAAAGAGTAAACCATGAATTAGTATTAGTTTCGAACGAAGGAGAACCCGGGCGGGCGCGCCTCGCCTTTTCGTGGTCCGGTCGTGAAACCAGTTTCTCTCCGCCGGCCACTGCTTCGGCACCTTTTCAACGCATCGCTCGCGGGATGCTGTTCCACCAGAGATCGTGCAACTCCGCCAAATCCCAGGTCAAGCCGCTGTCGGCCGTTTTGATGCTCAACGTTGAGCCGCCGACCACACCCAGTTTTCGGGCGGGGATTTCCAGAATTTTTGACTGAGCCAATACCTTGGCGGCGTTGTGGGGCGCGACTGAAATCACGACACGGGATTGGGTTTCGCCGAAGAGCAAGGCGTCCAAACGCATTGGATTCGAGCGTGTCTCTGGCGCGTCCGCGGCCGAGCGGGTTTCCTGGTCGCCGCCTGTGTTCGTGAGGCTCAGCTCAATCTGCGCGCCAACCAATCGTGGTGTGTCCCGGCCAATGAGTTGGGAGATGCAGCATTCAGCCAGCGCCACAGCCAGGCCTCCCTCGCTGCAATCGTGCGCGCTTTTGACCGAGCCGGACTGGATCCAGCCTCGCAAAGCGTCGTGCAACGATTTTTCCTTGGTCAGATCACAACGCGGAGGAGTGCCGGTCTTAAGACCGTGAATCCGCTGTAAACAGGCCGAACCTCCGAGCCCGAACAGAGGATCGGTTGGATCCGCGACCTCACCCAGCAGGATCACCACGTCGCCCTCGTCTTTGAACCATTGCGTGGTGACGTGCACCGCCCTTTCGATGAGACCCACCATCGCGACCGTGGGCGTTGGGTCGATCGCTCCTTCCGGGTGCTGATTGTAAAGACTCACGTTGCCACCGGTCACGGGTGCGTTGAATACGCGGCAGGCTTCCGCAAGCCCGCGCACCGATTCCTTGAGTTGCCAGAAACACTCCGGGTTGTGCGGATTGCCGAAATTGAGATTGTCCGTTGTGCCGAGTGGCAACGCGCCCGAGCAGGCAAGATTTCGCGCCGCTTCAGCAACGGCAATCTTGCCACCTTCGTAAGGATCCAGATAGACGTAAGTCGCGTTGCAATCGACTGTCAGCGCGATGAATTTTTCGTGGAACGTGCTGTCGCCGCCGGGAAGTGCAGGCGTCTTTCCGGGAACGATCGGCGTTTCACCCGCCGCAAGCTTTCCGCCGTCCGGGGCATTGGGAATTCCCACGGAAAACGACTCGGACTGCGACCCGGAAGCTCGTGCCGCCGTCTCCACAGGGAGACAATCGGGTTTGATCCGAAGGACCGCCGCGTCGCTGCCCGGACGGACCATCGAATTGTCGCGAACCGTGTGATCGTATTGGCGATAAACCCAGTGCTTCGATGCGATGGTTGGCCAGGCGAGCAACTTTTTGAGGTCTGTAACAGGATCTTTGGTATCGGAAACATTCGCCAGCGTGAACGAGCGCACGGCTTGCAGGTACGCGGGCTCGCGCGTTTCCCGATGATAGATCGGCGCTTCGTTGGCCAGCTTGGCGGCCGGAATGTCGGCCATGATCTGACCGTGGTTCTTAACCACCATCCGGCCCGAATCGGTGACGAAGCCGATTTCCGCCCACGGCAAGTCCCACTTGTTGAAAATCCGTTTCACTTCCTCCTCGCGGCCCTTGTGGACGATGATCAGCATCCGTTCCTGCGATTCACTGAGCATGATCTCATACGGCGTCATGTTCGGCACCCGTTGGGGGACCCGGCTCAGATCAATCTCGATGCCTGTCCCGGCGCGCGCGGCGGTTTCGCAGGTGGAACAGGTCAACCCGGCCGCACCCATGTCCTGAATCCCGGCGACGGCGCCGGTCTCCAACAGTTCGAGACACGCTTCGAGGACGAGTTTTTCCATGAACGGATCGCCAACCTGGACAGCTCCGCGCTGATGTTCGGCGGATTCTTCGGTCAATTCCCGGGAGGCGAACGCCGCTCCGGCCAGGCCATCACGGCCGGTAGGTGGTCCGACGTAATACACGGGGTTGCCAATGCCTTTGGCCGCGCCGCGGGCGATTTGTTCGTGGCGCATGACGCCCAGGCAGAACGCGTTCACCAGCGGATTCCCTTCGTAACACTCGTCGAAATAAACCTCGCCGGCGATGGTCGGGATGCCGAAGCAATTTCCGTAATGCGCAATGCCGGCGACCACGCCGGCGAACAGCCTGCGGTTTTTCGCGATTTGCGATTTGCGATTTGCGATTTGAAAATCAAAACTTTCGACGGGTTTGCCACCGCCGCTATTCTCTTCCTCGGTGAGAGGGAGGCGCCCGGCGGCGGCAGTTGCCGAATTTGACTTGGCAGGATGGCGGGTGGCTTTTGATTCGCCGTCTCCGACCGGAGTGTTGAGCGGGCCGTCATCGGTGATCGGACCGAAACGCAGCGAGTTCATCGCCGCTATCGGCCGGGCGCCCATGGTAAAGATATCGCGGATGATGCCACCGACGCCGGTGGCCGCGCCCTGAAACGGTTCGACCGCGCTGGGATGGTTGTGTGACTCAATCTTGAAGGCGATCGCGAGGCCGTCGCCGATGTCGATGATTCCCGCGTTCTCTTCGCCCGCGCCGACAAGGATTTTCTTGGACTTGGTCGGGAACGTTTTGAGCAACGGCCGGGTATTTTTGTAGGAGCAATGCTCGCTCCACATCACCGAGAAGATGCCCAGTTCAGTGTAATTCGGGTCGCGCGCGAGGATTTCCCGGATGCGCTGGAATTCCTCGGCGGTGAGCCCGTGTCGTTCGACCACTTCGGGAGTGACGATGGGGTCGGTCATTCGAAAATCCAGGCCGCGAGGGGCTATGCGGCTTTCGACATCACCTTGTTTTGCAACGCCTGAATCAGGCTGCGGAAGATCAAACAACCGTCTGCGCTGCCTAGGATCGCTTCACAGGCGCGTTCGGGATGCGGCATCAGGCCAGCGACGTTGCGGCGTTCGTTGCAGATCCCGGCGATATTCCAAAGCGAACCATTTGGATTCGCTGCTTCGGTCACTTCGCCCTCGGCATTGCAGTATTGCCAGAGGATCTGGTTGTTCGCTTTGAGCTTGTTGAGTGTCTCGTCGTCCGCGAAGTAGCAGCCTTCACCATGCGCGATGGGAATCCTGAGAACCTTGTCGGATGGGATTTGGTTCGTGTAAGGCGAATCAGTCGTGAGCGATTTCAAATGGACCGATTCGCATCGGAACTGAAGCGAGCGATTGCGGATCAGCGCGCCAGGCAACAGCCCCGCTTCGCACAGGACTTGAAAGCCGTTGCAGATGCCCAGGACCAGCCCACCGTTGGCGGCGAACTGTTGCACAGCCTGCATGACCGGGCTGAATCGCGCTATGGCGCCACAGCGCAGGTAGTCGCCATAACTGAATCCACCCGGAACGACCACCGCGTCGGTCTCGCCGAGCGAAGTGTCTTTGTGCCAGACGTAGCGGGCCGATTGCCCGAGCACATCGCGCAAGGCGTGAAGGGCGTCCTGGTCGCAGTTGGACGCCGGAAATTGGAGGACGGCAAAGGTCATGGACTGTGGGTTGCGGATTGTGACTTGCGTGTTGTCAGCCGTTGACTATCCCGGCCCCGGCCACAAAACGCCACGCTCCTGTCACCAACAACAATCAGTTCATTCATTCCAATTCCAGCCGGTACTCTTCGATCACGGGGTTGCTCAGAAATTTGTGGCACGCTTCGTCGATTTGACGGCGTGCGTTCTCAGTGTCAGACGCGTTCAGGTCGATCTCCAGATATTTGCCCACGTGAACCGCGCTGATCCCGTTGTAACCCATTTGTTCGAGGGCGTTTTGGACCGCTTTACCCTGCGGATCGACCACGGCCTTTTTCGGGGTGATGATGATTTTGGCTTTCATGTCAAAGCAGGACAATCCCGCGGAGCGTCCGCGGCGATGGTGGGGAAAGGGCCGGCTGAACGCTAGTTTTTTCTGGGTACAACGGGCGAATCCTGACACCGCCATCGGAGCGCCGGCCGCCGGCCCGGCGCGTACCGCCAAATCAGGCCGGAAATGCCGGGTCGGAGACGTTGGAGACCGGCGCTCCGGGTTAGGATGCAGTTGCTGCGAGTCAGCTCGAGTTCAGCGAGGCACGCCGCATCAGACGTTCGCTTTGGCTTGCTTGAGGCGCATTCGGTTCTCAGAAATGCGCTGTTGAAAGGCAGGGAAAGGCCGGTTACATCTGTTCCATGAAATTGCTTTGTGCCTTCGCGGTATGGATCGCAATGGGCGTCGTCCTTGGGATCGGTATTCTGACGGCGGTGAAGGGCAGCCCGTGGCTGCTGATAGCCGGTCTGATCGGATTTGTCATCGCGGTTGGCAAAATCGGCTGCGAAACGCACTAATCCTGACGCCTCGCGGGGTCGCCAGGTTTTGAAGATTTCACCCGGAACAGGGTAATTCCTCCCCAAGGAGTGATGGGGATCCAGGGTCGCGTTCCGTTTGAGAATCCCAACGGGATTCTGTCCCAGAGCCCAGGTCGCGAGGCACGAGCTACCCTGGGTCTTTGTCCGACAAAGATCCCCAACCGCAACGCGATCCCGGAGTGACGCCGCTGGTCTACTCGGTGAAGGGAACGCAACGAGCCGCCGCAAGGATGCCGGCGGCTCGCTGTTTCTGATGCAGTTTAGATCAAGGCGATATGATGCGATAGAACTTGTAAGGCGCCGTGCCCACTGTCGTGATCTGGTCTACCTGATACGGATTCGGTGCATTGGTCAGGACGGTCCACGAGGAAAAATTAGCTGATTCCTGCAAGCGGCCGTTGCCCGTCCATGAAATTCGCAGAGAGCCATTCTGGATCGTCGGCGGATCGAAGACCGCTTGCGCGGCGATCGCTCCTTCGGTGATGCGGATGTTGTCGAAGGCGGCGATTTCAGTCCACCAGGTTGTAGCGACCCTCATTTCCACGATCAGATCACTCGCTCCGGCGGGAATGTCATAAGTGAAGTCGGTGAACTGACGGGTCAGGCGGCGGACATAATTTTCCATCTGATCGGCCATCCAGGGTTGGATGGCATCCTGCACGCCGTGGAAATTTGCGAGTATGGTGGGGTTGCTCGTCAGACCGTTGGTATAAACCACGATGTTGATGAAGTCGGAGGTTTCAAAATCAACGACGGTCGCGGCGAGAGCCACAGTCAGTTTCACATTGCTCTTCCCGGCGACATTGACGGGTCTCAATTGGAGCGAGCGATAGGTCTGACCGGCCGGATAGGCCCATTTGTTCAAACCCGCTGCGCCGAAGAAACCCGTTCCTTCAAACCCGAAAAGCGC
>Ga0207670_10001716_pt1 | contig 11435 bp, 7 predicted proteins | sample KBSS23HmetaG_FD_184339 | JGI IMG/M metagenome (GOLD analysis project Ga0207670, IMG submission 184339) | Switchgrass rhizosphere microbial communities from Kellogg Biological Station, Michigan, USA - KBS S2-3H metaG (SPAdes) (version 2) | ecosystem: Host-associated > Plants > Roots > Rhizosphere... | reverse complement strand
CGGGTTGTAGACCTCGTCGGCGGTCTCCCATGCGCACGTGGTCCCGGAGGTGTCGCACCGGAAGTGGAGCACGTGGAGCGTCTCTTGTCCGGTCAGGATCCGGTCCTTCGTGTGCTGATCGAGGCCGGTCAGCGTGTCGAGGTTGAACGTGACGCAGACTTCGACTTTGCCGCTGAAGATGGCAGTGGTCGAGAGGTCGACGTACGTCAGCCCGGCGAACGCGTTCGTCGCGAGCTGGAAGTGCTGCGGAGGCGTCGGGCCGGAGTCCGACGCCGTGCCGGTCGTCTCGCCTCCGGTGGTGACGTGCTGGAACGTGACCCTGATCGGAAGCGGCGCGCCGGTGGAGTCCGTCGGCGTCACCGGGACGTTGTCGCCGGGCGGCGTCCCGACGCTTTGTCCCAGGTCGATCGTCGGCGTCGCGAAGCTCGTCTGGTTTCCGTTGACGATGGCGAACGCCTGCGCGGAGTACCGTCCCGGCGGGCCGACGAGGCGGACGCTCGGGTTCGGGTTGTTGGAGACGATCGTCTCGCTGATCAGCTCGACGAAGTCGTTCGTCGTGGGATCCGTCGCGAACGCGATGATCTCCGGATTCGTGACGCCAGTGCCGGATCCGGATCCTGCCACCGAGAACGACGTATTGCCCGCGGAGATCGGGATCGACTTCGTTCCGAAGTCGGTGTCCTGGCCTGCCGTCGCGGTTTGCGGGGTGCCCGCGTTCTCGAAGAGGAACGCGTTGGCGAAGATCGGGCTCCCGTTCAGCGAGCCGTTGAACCCGAACGCGTCGAAACTCCGTCGCCATGGCGACGCGGGGCTCCCCGGAGTGAGGAGGACTCGGTACGTCTCCGTGCCGGGATCGAACCCCACGCTCGACTGATCGCCGTCGTTGCGCTGGAACGAGACGCTTCGAGAGTTCAACGAGACGTCTCCCGGGAGCCCCGTGAGGTGTGCCGCACAGGTGGCGAACGCCCCGTCGTCGGCGAAGTCGATCACCTTGTGCTCGCCGGTGCCGAGAGTGACGTTGACGGGGTGGAAGGTATACGACCCTCCGCCGGACGGAAACGCGGTCGCGAACACGCCGTACGAATCCGGGTTCAGTCCGACGATGTCGTAGGTCGTGCCGTTCCCGGTTGCCGACTTGTCGATACGCACGCTGCTGTTCGACGCGAGGAAGGCGGTCACGTCCCAGCTCGCGATCTCGTTGGCCGGGCGGCCGTGGAAATCGAGCGCTCCGCCGACCCCCGTCTGGCAGGCCGACGGGTCGACGGTGATCGGAATGTCGACGTCCGCCGTCGTCCCCGCCGCGAGCGCGACGTGGGTCGTAGGCACCACGACCGTCGCGATGCAAAGACGCGTACCCCCCGGGCCGTTCACCACGATCTGCGCGTTTCCGGAGATCGCGACGTCGCTGCTCGCCGTCATCGGGAACGTGCCGACGCTCGAGCTCGCGTGGTACTGCTCGCCCGACGTGGGGCTCGACGTGATCGACGCGTCGGCCTGGTATTCGGCCCCGGCGAAGGTGCCTCCGGTCACGGTGTGCGTGACGTGCAGCGTGCCGCCCGGGCGAACCAGGTCGAGGTCGACCGCTCCGCCGACCGGGACCAAGAGCTGGAGCCCGAAGAGGTTGAGCGCCACCGACGAGCTCGGGTAATTGAGCTGGCCGAACGCCTGGGTGTACGTCTGATCCCCTTCGGTCGTGAGGCTGAAGTCCTGGCCGCCGAAGACGAACGCGCTGGCAGAGAATCCGTTCCCGAACACCTGGAGGTTGAAGCTGCTCGCGGTGGCGCCCGTCAGCGCGATCTGCCCGTTGACCGTGCCCGGGTGGAGGACGGCGTCGGCGAGCGCGTCGCTCGCCGCCACGGCGCCGACGATCGCGACGCCCGCCCCGAGCCGGCGACCGATCCGGCGGGATGCGACACCCCTTCGTGCGGCGCGGCTCATCGCGCACCTCCCTTGAACGCCGTCGGCATCGCCATCACCACCGGCTGCACGAACGCCGCCGGCGCCGTGTGTGCGACGGCGTCGGGGAGGCGCAGCGGGAGGCCGCGGAGCTTGTCGAGGCACGCGACGCCGCGGTTGTCGAGCTCCGCGAGCGCGGTCGCGTCGCCGATCGAGCGGAACGAGCTCGCGACGAAGATCGGCGGGGCGTCGCTCGATCGTGCCGGGACACGCTCGAACCCGACGAGGACGCGCGCCGCGGCGCGCGGCGTGTTGATCGCGCCGATGCACGCGTCGAGGGCCGGCGTGCTCTCCACCGAGAAGCGCGCGAGCGCGGCGCGCGCGCCGGGATCGTTCGTGAGCGCGCGGGCGAACGCGCCGTCCGCCGCCGGGGCGGTTCGTTTCTCTTCGTGTCCACAGGCAGACAGCGCCAGCGCAGCCAGCGCGGCGCACGGGAGCCTCCATGATCGACGTCGTTCGTGCATGCATCCTCCTCGGTCGATTACGCTCGGCGGCGCTGCGGCACGAAATGGTCGTGCGCGTCGCTCGGGCGCGCCGTTCGGATCGCGAGATATCCGAATAGTGAGAATGCAATTCACGTGAACTCGGTCGCGCTGTCAACGGCCGCAGCTGTGTTCGCGTAAATTTAAATTATCGGATTGGATATCGCGATATGTGCACCGCGCTGCGGTGTGCTCACGACGTCGCGGGCGATCGCGCACGGCGCCGCATCACCCCGCGGGGTGATATCCACGACAAAAACGGCAAGAGCTCCGTCGGGCATGGCCCGACGGAGCTCCGTCATGACGTGGTCGAAGAAGCGGGTCGTTCAGGTGCCGGCGGGCTTGGCCCACACGCCGAACGTGTAATGACCGTTCCCCTCGCCGTCGACCTCGATGTGGAAGTCGTATTCGGCGTCTTCGTCCATGCACCATGTCTTGTCGAACTCGATGATCGCGATGGGGTGCGTCGTCTTGTCGTCGGCCACGAGCGCGCCGCTCGGCTTCATCACCAGGATGTCGAGGTCTTTGATCCCGGCGTCGGAGACGGCGAAATACCGATAACACATCCCGCCATACAGCTTGAGCTTCACCGTGTCGCGCTTGTCGTGCTTGTGATGGAGCCGGCCGATGATCGGCTTCACGTATTCCACGAGGCCGGTCGGGGCGCCGCACTTCTGCGCGAGCACCTCGTAGTCCTTCCGGTGATCGCCGGACAGGGCGGTCCCTTCCCAACACTCCTTGTCGCCGATCGAGCGTTTGGGGAATTTCGATTTCGGAGTCCCTTTCGCGAAGAGCGGCGACGCCGTCACGACACCTCCCGGCGCTTCGAACGTGTCCGTCCAGTCCTTGTCGGTCGCGCTCGTGCCGCCGGTCGACGGGGCCGTCGAGTCGCGCTGCGCCGTCTCATTGGGAGACGTGCCGCTCGCGGTGGTCGGCGGTGCATCCTTCGAGGCGACCGGCGGAGTCGGGGACGGAGTCGCCGTCGTCGGCGCGGGGGTGCTCGCCCCTCCGCAGGCAACGAGGGCAGTCGTGATCATCGAGACAACGAGAGTGCGCGTACGCTTCATCCTGCTCACGGTACCCAGCTGATGCAGCGGGTCAATGCGTCACGGACAAATTGCCCCGTCCCTCACCCGACGGCCGCTCACATGCGGGTACATGCGTCGACGCCTCTCGAGAGCGCGACAGCGGGAGGATATAGCGGAAATTACGCCGCAATCAGGGGTCGCTCGCGGGCGCCGTCGCTGCCGGCGATCGTCACGCATGCTCACATTCGCCGCGGTTTCGTCCCGTGCCGGGGCATGATTCCCCGGGATGCTCACCTTTAGCTGAAGGGCTTCCCAACGTGCGGGCTACCGTGCGAGTGTTTTCCGCGTCGAGTTTCGTGCTCGACGCGAATTGGCGATCCTTTCACCGTTTGGCGAGGTTCGAACATGAGCTCATCGAAACCGGACTCTCTGGTGACGGGGCCGGAGCACGCGGCAGAGGAGCGGCGCCATGCGTCGCGCACGGAGCGGCTGATGTTGCGGAGCGAACGGGTGCTCCGCCTCCGGATCAAGACGGGGGTGAGGACGGGAGTCGTGGCCCCGCTCGGAGTCGGCGGGAGCGCGGGGACGGGCTGCGAAACGATCAATTTCGGAGGATGATGGTCGGCCCGCGGGCTGCGCGTCATCCGCCATCATCGGGAGATTCGAAATGAGCACGACGAAGGAACTGGAGATGGTTCAATCGAGTCATGCCGCCGGGCAGAGCGACACGCCGCGCGCGGGACACCTGACGCTGCGACGCGAGACCGTGTCTCACCTCCGGATCAAGACGGGCGTGAAGACGGGGCTCCGAGTCGCTTTGGAGGCCGGAACCGTCGGGTGTCCGACGTGCGGCACTGGGTGTAGCGACCTGGCCCGCTAGGACGGTCAATCGCCGCGCAGCCACACGTTCGCGTGGAGCGGCATCATCGTGAACGCGAGGTGGCGTCCATCGGGTGAGACCGTGAGGTTTCCGAGGGTCCCTTCGCGCGTCGACCACAAATGGTGGACGCCGCCGTCGAAGCCGAATTCGACGATTTCCCACGATCCCCACCCGATGTCCTCCACCTTGCCGACGGCGATCACGCCTTCTCCGTCGCGCGTCCACGTGGCGGAGACGAAGAACGCGCGCTCCGCCGAGAACCGTCGCTTCCGCACCCCGTCCAGCCCGTAGACGTCGATCGACCCCCGGTCCGGCGACGCCAGCACGATCCGCTTCGCGTCGGGCGAGAGCTCGAAGCCGAAGTCCCAAAGCCCATCGAAGCGCGCGATCGGCTTCGTCGCGCCGCTCTCGACGTCGAGCGCCTCGAGCACGGTCTCGTCTTTTTCTCCATCGGTAGGGTGCGCGACGAAGCACGCGTCGCTCGTTTGGGCACACCGGACGTTCCAGCGGCGCGGCGGCGGCCGTCCGCGCCCCGGGAGGAGCACGTCGCGCGGCGTCGTGTAGACACGTCGCGCCGTCGTTCCAGGCTCGACGATCATCAAATCGAGCGGAGCGTTCCGGACGTCGTCGGCCGGAAGTCGCCAATACAGGACGCCGCGGCCGTTCGGCCCGAGCACCGGCCAGGTGCCCGGGCCGTCGGCGCCGGCGAGCGGGACGGCGTACCGAGCGTCGAGGGAGAGCGCCGAGACGGCGTGCCTGTGACCGACGTCGGACACGATCAGGATGTCGCGCGAGTCCTGCGACCAGCTCGACGGCCGCTCGTTCCCGTCGGAGAGCGTGAGGCGCTCGACGTTGTCGAGGTGGTGCCCGTCTGCGGACAGCGTGCCGGCGAAGACGTCGGACTGGCTCTCGGAGCGGACGAACGCCATCCGCCGCCCCGACCCGTCGAACGCGATGTCGTTGATCCGGAGCCCAGCGAAGCCCTCGAGCGGGTGGCGCGCCGTGAAATCGATCCGCGGCGTCCCTTCGCCGAAGTCCACGCCGTCGATGGCGAAGAGCCCGCCGCGCTCCGGCGCCGCCATGGTCGGCGCGAGCGCGATGAGCATCCGGTCGTCCGGCGACCATCCGAACGACGACTCTTCGGTCGCGGCGACGAGCCGATCGTCCTCGACGATCGTCCGCCGCGCCGCCGTGGTCACGTCGGCGATGTCGAGCGCATACACGAGATAGTCCTTCGTCCTCACGCCACGGACGAACGCCACGCGCTGGCCGTCGGGCGACCACCGCGGCGGCGTGATCAGCTCTTCGTCGTGTGCGTCGTAGATCGTCCGCCGTCCCTTGCCGTCGAGGTCGACGATCTCGACCGAGCCTTCCCACACCCCCTTGTGCTCGACCACCGCCACGCGCTTCCCGTCCGGCGCGACCGTCGCGAACGACGTCCAGTCGCCGAGCTGCATCGGCGTGGCCGCGCCGCTCGCGACGTCGACGGTGAAGAGGTCCCTGCGGCCGCCTTCGCCCGTGCCGCTGAGGAGCACGCGCCTGCCGTCGGCGAGCCACGAGACGCTCGGCACGAGCGCGTCGACCCGCGGCGTCGTCTCGATGCGCCGGGTGCTCCGGGTCGCGATCTCCTGCACGAACACGCCGCGCGCCTCGACGTACGCGAGGCGCGCGCCGTCCGGTGAGAGCGCGGCGGCGGCGACCGGCGCCTCGGCGGAGTTGAACGTGAGCTGCTTGACCGGCGGGGTAGGCTCGGACCCGGGGCGCCCGAGATACGTCGAGAGCCCGACGACCGCCACGAGCGCGGCGGCGGCGGCGATCGCGGGGACGGTCCACCCGTCGACGCGGCGTGGCGCGGCGCCGCGGAGCGCCCGCTCGAGCTCGTCGCCGTCCGCGAAGCGCCGCGCCGGATCGGCGTGCAAGCATCGCTCGACGACGCGTGCGAACGCGCGCGCGGTCGTTCGCGGGAGCTTCTCGTTCGGCTTCCCGGCGCGGCCGGTGAGCATCTCGAACGCGGTGGCGCCGAACGAGAAGACGTCGGCGCGCGCGTCGGCCTCGCGTCCGTTCGCCTGCTCCGGCGCCATGTAGGCCGGCGTCCCGCCGATCGTGTGCGTGTTGCCGGACGCCGACGATCGCGACGCCAGCGAGGCGGCCGCGTCGCCGGACGCGGCCAGCCTCCGCCGAGCTTCGCTCGCTTCGTCCGCCGCACGCAGCGCGCCGTCGCTCCCGCGCTCGATCGCCTGCGCGTCGGCGAGCGACCGCGCGAGGCCGAAATCGAGGATCTTGATCGTCCGTTCCCGGTCGAGCATCACGTTGTCGGGCTTCAGGTCGCGATGGACGATCCCGGTCCGGTGCGCGCGCGAGAGGCCTCGCGCGATCTGCAGCGCGTACGCGTACGCTTCGCGCGCCGGCAAGGGGCCGTGGGCGAGGACGGAGCGGAGCGACGGGCCGTTGACGTACTCCATCGCGATGAACGGCCGGCCGGCGTGCTCGCCGACCTCGTAGACCGCCGCCACGTTGAGGTGCGAAACCGCGGCGGCGCTCCGCGCCTCGCGGAGGAGGAGCGCGCGCCGCGCCGGGCTCACCGCGTCGCGCGGCAGGACCTTGACCGCGACCTTCCGATGGAGACGCTCGTCGGTCGCGAGATACACGGCGCCCATCCCGCCGCTGCCGATGTGCGACTCGATCCGGAAGTGGTCGATCGTCTGTCCAATGAGCTGCGGATCGCTCGGCTCGTCGATCGGGATCGGCGGCGCGTGCGCGATCTTCTTGAGGAGCGCGTTGAACGCCTCCTCCGCGGTCTGCTCGTCCTTCTTCGCCACCTCGTCACCCCGGCTGCGCAGAGTGAGACGCCCACCCGCGGTGCCCGCCCGGCCTCGTGCGCGGCGCGAGCACGGCGAAATCCTATCAAACGATCGTGTGGAAGCGCTGGATTCTCGTTTTCAGCGCGTGGGGGCTGCGGCGGCGGGCGGCTTGATGCGCGGCGCGTCGATCGGCTTTCCGTCGAGGAAGTCGCGGAGGAGGCCCGAGTGCCTCAGCTGGTCGGCCAGATCGGCCGCCGGGATCAAAGGGCCTTCGAGCCGGTCGATCCCGAGCCGGTATACGTGCGTCGCGAGGATGGCCGGGTCCCCGTCGAACACGCCCGTGCTCGCGATCACGGCGCCGCGACCGAACGTGAGCTCGGCGCCGTCGCGGACGCGGCGAAGCGTGCGTGGCCCGCTGATCAGGAAGCGGCCGTCCGGGCTGATCGTCGCGACCGCCGCCGGGTTCGCTCCGGATTTGGCGAGCGTGCGGACGACTTTCCCGCTCTCGACGTCGTACGTGGCGACGTCGCCGGTGCCGAGCGCGACGACGACCTCCGCCGCGTCCTTGCTGCCCGGCCAGATGACGCGGAGCGGTCGCCCGGGGAGCGTGAGCGTCGCGCGCGGCCCGCCGCGCCCGACCTCCCACACCGCGAGCTTGTTTCCCGCGACGATGAGGAGCGCGTCGCCGCCCGGCGACCAGACGATGTCGCTCGCGCCGTCGCTCGGGAGCTCCTGCTCGACCTTCCACGTGTCGGTCTTCCACAGCGAGACCTTGCCGGTCGACGCGGTGGCGAGCCACGCGCCGTCGGGGCTGAACGAGCCATCGACGACGACGGCGCTCTCGTTGGTCTCGAAGAGCATCGACCGGCTCGCGACGTCGCGCACCTGCACGCGCCCCGACGCGACCGTCGCGGCGAGGACCGCGTCGTGCGGGCTCCACGCGGACGACGAGACGCCGGCCCAGAAGAGCTCGACGCCGCGCCGCTCGACGCCGCGGACCTCGAGGTGATCGTCGTACGCGACGCTCACGTGCTTCCCGTCGGCGCTGAACGCGGCGCGCGATACGCGGCCGTCCGGGAGCTGCTCGTCGAAGTCGATCTTGTGCTCCGTGACGCTCCACACGCTGAGGAGGCGATCGCGGACCGTCGCCGCCCGCGCGCCATCGGCGCTGATCACCGCCGCGCTCGGCGAAGGGCCGCGCGCCGTGACGAGCGATCCGTCGGCCACGCGCAGGAAGGTGACGTCGGCGTCGCCGCCGCGCACCTCCTCGGGCCACATCGCCTGCGAGCCGTCGCGCTGCCACGCCGCGACGATCGGGCCGGACGATCGCGCCGCGCCTCCGGGCGTCCAGACGAGCTCGGTCGCCGGCGGCTTCGCCGACAGCGGCTTGATCGTTCCGCCCGTGACCTCGACGCGCGCGCCGTCGCCGCCGTTGGGCGTCGGCGACGGCTTCCGCGGCTTCCCCGACGTGGTCACGTGCGCGAGGAAGCGCCCGAAGGGGTCCACCGTGATCGATCCGCCGCGCCCCGTGTCGAGGTCCCGCGGCGGCGCCGACGACGCGCGCGCCGCCGCGTCCCACGCGAACGCCGTGGCGTCGTAATCGCCGCCGACGACGGCGATCACGAGCCCTTCGTCGTTCCACGCGAGCTGCCCCCGCTTGAGCGGCGTCGCGAGCTTGCGGAACGGGAGGCGCGCCGTGATCGCCGTACCCTTCACGTTCCAGACGAGGATCTCGCTCCGCGCGCCCGCGCGCACGGTGGCGAGCTCGTCGCCCGATGGGCTCCACGCCACCGCGACGACGTCGCCGCACGCCGCCGGCGCGCACTCCTCATGGAGCGTCGCGGTCGCGCCGCCGTCGAGCGGCGCCACGATCACGTCGGCGCCGGCGATCGTCGCCTTGCGCTTGCCGTCGCGCGATCGCATCGCCGCGGCCCTCCACTCCGCGCACGCGGTGTCGTCGACCACGCCGCGGTAGCGCCACCCGTCCGTCTCCCATACGCGGCACGGCGACGAGAGCCCCGCGCGACGACCCGTGGGATCCCACGCATCTGGGACCTGCGGCGGCTGCTCTTGCGGGATCTGCGTGAGCTCGCGCGTCGGATCGGCCGGCGGCGGCGCGGCCGGGGGCGCCGCCGCTCGCGGTGTGCCGTCGGCGGGGCCGGCCGATCCCGTCGCGCCCGGCCGACAACCCGCGATCCCGAGGAGCGCGGCCAGGCCGGGGAGCAACAAGAGGGAACGGCGATGCGGGCGGCGTCCGGTCACGGCGCCACCATAACGCTCTTGCGCGTCCGGGTCGTCCGGTGTGCGCCGCAAGCGCCGGGGAGGTGTGCGCGTTATTGCATCAGGTCGTCGCCGGCGGCGGCGCGGGTGCGGAGCTTCTGCGCGGCGATCGTGCGCTGCTCGGCGGTCAAGATCGGGAGCACCGCGTCCGCCACGCCGAGGATGTGATTCGTCGCGCCGGCGGCGTGCGCCGCGATGTCGGCCGGCGGCATCACCTCGTCGATCACGAAGCGATCTTGCTTGAACGCCTCGAGCGCGTGCTTTCCCTTCTTCGCCCCTTCGTGCATCTCGTGCAGCCGGCCGCCGCCGGCGAACTGCGCGTGGAGCGCCTGCCCGATCCGCGACTTCTGATCGTCCGTGAGCTTGAGATCGCGCGACCACTCCTCCATCCGCTCGCGCCACGGGTGCGCTTCCATCTTGGCGTGGATGCGGCTCTCGATCGCGTCGACGAGCTCGGAGCGCTGGTCGGCGTCGAGGATCGTGTGGAGGCGCTCGATCGCGGCGCGGTCGGCCGGGCGCACCCCCTCCCACGCCTTCACCGACGCGTCGATCTTCGGCTGCAGCGCGGCGCGATCGATCCGGCCCGCCTCGACCTGCGCGGCGAGCGCGAGGACGACGTCCTTGTGCGCGGCGGCGATCGTCGCGTGCCGCGTCTCGGCGTCGCTCGCGAGCTTCTCGATCTCGGTCCGTTGCTCGGCGCGGAGCGGGACGTCGCCGAGCGCCTCGCCGATCAATCGCACCGGGCCGTGCGACGGCGTCGTCAGCGCCTGCTTGGTGGTGGCCTCGTCGGCGGTGTGGCTCGTCCCGACGGTGCCGCCGCAGGCTGCGGCGCCGAGGGCGATGGCGGCGGCGATGGGGAGCGCGTACGTGAGGATGGCGATACGAACGGTGCGTCGCATGGTCGTGAACCTCCGCTGCTATAGACGCACGCCGCCGCGCGTTTGCTCGTTAAGAAGTGTTGGTCCGCGGCCGAAGAAGTGTTGCGTTCACGCTTCGGCCGAAGCCTCGGGGCTGCTGATCGGCGAGCGGCGCGCGCGGCGCCTCTCGAGCCACGTGTGCATCAGGACGAGGAGCGGCGGCTGCACCGCGCGCGTCAGGACGGCGAGCATGATCGAACCGCCGATGACGACGATCGCGAGCGGCTTCTGCGTCTCGGAGCCGATCCCGCTCGACGTCGCCGCGGGGAAGAGGCCGATCATCGCCACGAGCGTGGTCATGAGGCACGGGCGGAGGCGCTTCTCCGCCGCCTCGCGCGCGGCCTCGGGGATCGTGAGCCCCTCGATGTTCCGGAGGCGCTGGAAGTACGTGACGACGAGGAGCGCGTCCTGGATCGCGATGCCGAAGATCGAGATGAACCCCATCGCCGCCGACACCGAGAAGTGCACGCCGGTGATCGCGAGCCCGAGGATCCCGCCGGCCGCGGCCACCGGGATGTTGAAGAAGACGATCGCCGTGTCGGCGCCCGACTTCACCGCGCTGTACACGAGGAAGCCGATCAAGAGGAACGTGAGCGGCACGATCAGCATGAGGCGCGCCTTCGCCTCGGCGAGCTCGTTCGCCTCTCCGTCCCATTCGAGGTGCGAGTCGTACGGAAGATGTACTTTCTCCGCGATCGTCTTCTGCGCCTCGTCGACGGTGCCGACGAGGTCGCGCCCGCGCACCGAGAACTTCACCGGCGAGAAGCGCTGCCCGTCCTCGCGGTAAATCACGCTCGGCCCCTCCTCGAGCTTCACCTGCGCGATCTGCCCGAGCGGCACCTGCCCGCCGGCCGGCGTCGAGACGGTGATCTCACGGATCGCCTCGACGGAGTTCCGGTACGGCTCGAGCCAGCGGACGGTGAGGTCGAAGTGCTTCTCGCCCTCGTACACCTGCGTGAGCGCCTCGCCGCCGACCGCCGCCTGGATGACCGCGTCGACCTGTCCGGTGTTGAGCCCGTAGCGCGCGCACGCCTGCCGGTCGGGGATGATCTTCACGTTCGGCTGGCCCATCGACGGCAAGAGGCCGAGGT
>Ga0207670_10001715_pt1 | contig 11438 bp, 11 predicted proteins | sample KBSS23HmetaG_FD_184339 | JGI IMG/M metagenome (GOLD analysis project Ga0207670, IMG submission 184339) | Switchgrass rhizosphere microbial communities from Kellogg Biological Station, Michigan, USA - KBS S2-3H metaG (SPAdes) (version 2) | ecosystem: Host-associated > Plants > Roots >... | reverse complement strand
GGCTTGACCTGACGGCCAGTCAGGCGCTGCGCCATGCGTCGCTTCCTAGCGGGCGCTGGCGAACAACCCTCCGGGCCGGATCTGTTTGCCCGCCATCCTGCGTCATCACTCGGTCGTGTATCGACATACATTCCCTCGTTCTTCCTTGTCTGGCGAGCAAACAGCTTCCGGCGCGAACCATGCGCAACCCATGATCAGGCTCGAAGCGGCACATTTTTACACGACAACCGGGCAAGGCTACAGCATGCCCAGGGCCGGGGGCTCGAACCGTGACGGCGTATGGGCGAGTTGCGCTACCTCGCCCAGCGGCAGCCGCACGGTCAACGCAAAACCTTGCTGGAGCGCCGCGTCCACCGTCACGCTGCCCTCGAACTCGACCAGCCGCTCGCGCATGCCGGACAAGCCGTTGCCCGGCCGGAAGTTGGTCGCGCCACGGCCATCGTCGCGGGCGTACAGCTCCAGCAGGTTGGCATTGACGTAGTCGAAGCGCAGCCACAGGTTGCGGGCGCCGGCATGGCGAGCGGTATTGGTGATGATTTCCTGCGCACAGCGCAACAGCACCTGGGCTCGGCGCGGGTCCTCCACGCTGAACCGGGGCGGCGTTTCCATGTGCACGTTCAGGCCGGGCACGCCTTCGGTGAGGCTGCGCAGGGCCACGGTGAGGTCGATCGCGTCGTCCTGGCGCAACTCGCTGACCACTTCGCGCACATCCGACAGCAGATGCTTGGCGGTAACCTGGGCCTTGTGCACGTGCTCGGCCGCCTGGGCATTGACCAGATGGCTGGCCACTTCCAGGTTGAGGCTGAGCGCGGTCAGGTGATGGCCCACCAGGTCATGCAGGTCGCGGGCGATGCGCATGCGCTCGGCAATGCGGGTGGATTCGGCCAGCAGGGCGCGGGTGGCGCGCAGCTCGGAATTCAGGCGCCGCTGCACCTCGCGCTCCTCGGCCTGCAGGCTGGCGATCATCGAGGTGAAGAAGACCAGCGCCGAAATGCCCAGGTACATGCACACCTGCAGGAACGCGGTGACCACCGTCCAGCCGGCAAAGCTGGCGAAGATGGGCATCAGCATCAGGTTCTGCAGCAGCATCCAGACCAGCCCGGCACCCACCGGCAGCTGCCAGGGCAGGACCACCGCGATCACCAGCATCAGCATCGCCGACAGGCCGCTCTGGCTGAACCAGCCCATCGCCACCGCCGAACCGGTAAGCACCACCAGCCCGAACAGCTTGACCACCGAGGGATAGCTGGTCTGGCGCGCCATGCCCGAGCGCCGCGTCAGCAGCAGATAGGTCACCCCATAGATGAGGTAGGAAAGCAGCCAGCCGGTGATGTTCGGGTTGCTCCACCAGGCGCTGACCTCGGCGAGCCCCCCGGGACCGGACAGCAACGGCAACGCCACGCACAGGTACGTGAACAGACCAGCGTACCGGAGCAGCCGGATGTGATTAATGTTTGACCAGGCCATGCCTGCATCATTCGCTACCTGCAGGCGTGGTGCAATGCGCGAGAAGTCATTAGCCTCCCCCTGCCAGAAGGCATGACTGAGGGCGCTTTACAAAGGTTTTACATGGTGCGCCGTGTTATGTGCGGCCGCCGGGCACATGCCATAATGCCGATGTCACGCGAGGCCGAACCAACGGTCTTACCCTCGAATCAAACCAAGCGGAGCAACGAATGGCCCTTGCCATCCGCGACGTGCGTGAGCACGACCTGGATGCCGTACTGGCGCTCAACAACGCCGCCGGCCGCACCATCCTCGCCCTGGACTCGGCACAGCTGCGCTACTTCTTCGACCATGCGGACTATTTCCGGGTGGCCGAGATCGATGGCCAACTCGCCGGGTTTCTCATCGCGCTCCGCGAAGGTCGCGATTACGACAGTCCGAACTATCACTGGTTCTCCCAGCACTACCCGCAGTTTGCCTATATCGATCGCATCGTCATCGCCAACGCCTATCGCCGTCATGGCCTGGGTCGCATCTTCTATTGCGACGTGACCAGCTATGCGGAAGTGCGCGTGCCGCTGCTGACCTGCGAGGTTTTCCTGGAGCCGCGCGACGACGTGGTGGTGCTGTTCCACGGCACCTACGGTTTCCAGGAAGTGGGCCAGCAACGCATGGGCAGCGACGGTCCGCAGGTGAGCCTGCTGGCCAAGGACCTGCCCAGCTACGCCTTTGTGCGAGAGACCTATCTGGACCACGACGGCCTTCCCGATGTGCCGTGGTTGGCCGAACGCCAGCATTCGTCCCCTCCTCCCGATACCACCCAGCGCCGCCTCGCGGGAGAGCAGCGCCCGTGAATGCAAAGATGGATCAACAAGACGCCTGTGACCTGCGCTTCGGCCAGGTCGGCATAGCCAACGTGCGCATCAAGCGCGTGGATGCGGCCGCGCTGTGCGAAGAGCTGGAACGCCGCGTCCGTGCCGCCCCCCAATTGTTCTCACGCGCCGCCGTGGTGCTGGATCTCAGCCATCTGCTGAAGCTGCCGGACGACGGCACGGTCGACGCCCTGCTCGAAGCCATCCGCAGTGCCGGCATGCTGCCGGTGGGGCTGGCCTACGGCACCAGCGAAGTCGATGCGCTGGCGCAGCGCATGGGCCTGCCGTTGATCGCCAAGTTCCGCGCCGCCTACGAACCAGCCGACGGCGGCAGCATCGCGCCGCCGGCGCCGTCCGCCGCTGCCGCGGAACCGCCGCGCCGCGCGGAACCGGTGCGACAGGAAGCAGAACCCGCCGCTCCGGTGTCCACGCTCGGCGCGCAGCACTACGAAGGCACCGTGCGTTCGGGCCAGCAGGTGTATGCGCGCGATCGCGACCTGGTCGTCACCGGCGCCATCGCCAACGCCGCCGAAGTGATTGCCGACGGCAGCATCCATGTCTACGGCGCCGTGCGCGGCCGCGCGATGGCCGGCGCACAGGGTGATGAGAAAGCGCGCATATACATTTCAGACTTCCGCGCGGAGTTGGTGGCCATCGCCGGGCACTACCGCGTGTTTGAACAAATTCCAAAGGACCTCGAAGGCCAGTCTGTGCGATGCTGGCTCGAAGGGGAAAAATTGCTGATCGCCAAGCTGTGACGATCAGTCATTACAACTACAAAGAACCATGCGGAGATGAGCCTTGACTGCTGAGATTATCGTTGTCACCTCGGGCAAGGGTGGCGTGGGCAAGACCACGACCAGTGCCTCGCTTGCCACGGGCCTCGCCATGGCCGGCAAGAAAGTCGCGGTGATCGATTTCGACGTCGGCCTGCGCAACCTCGACCTCATCATGGGCTGCGAGCGGCGCGTGGTGTACGACTTCGTCAACGTCGTGCACGGCGAAGCCACGCTCAAGCAGGCGCTGATCAAGGACAAGCGCTACGAGACCCTCTACGTGCTGGCGGCCAGCCAGACGCGCGACAAGGACGCGCTGACCCAGGAAGGCGTCGAGAAGGTGCTCGAGGACCTGGGCAAGGAAGGCTTCGATTTCGTCGTCTGCGATTCGCCTGCCGGCATCGAAAAGGGTGCGCACCTGGCGATGTATTTCGCCGACCACGCCGTGGTGGTGGTGAACCCGGAAGTGTCCTCGGTGCGCGACTCGGACCGCATCCTGGGCCTGCTCGCCAGCAAGACCCGCCGCGCCGAACGCGGCGACGGCGCGATCAAGCAGCACCTGCTGCTGACCCGCTACAACCCGGCCCGCGTGGCGGTGGGCGAAATGCTCAGCGTGAAGGACGTCGAGGAAATCCTCGGCATCAACGTGGTGGGCGTGATTCCCGAATCGGAAAACGTACTGGCGGCATCCAACGCCGGCGTGCCGGTGATCCTGGACGACAACTCGTTCGCGGGTCAGGCGTACAGCGACACCGTTGCCCGCATCCTTGGTGAAGAACGTGCCCTGCGCTTCCTCGAAGTGCCGAAGAAGGGCTTCTTCCAGCGCGTATTCGGAGGCTGATCGGCATGGGTATTCTTGATTTCCTGAAGCGCAAGCCGGAACCCACCGCTGGACTCGCCAAGGAGCGTCTTCGCATCATCGTGGCTCAGGAGCGCTCGACCCGTGGCGCTCCCGACTACCTGCCGTTGCTGCGCAACGAGCTGCTCGAAGTGATCAAGAAATACGTCCACGTCGACCTCGAAGCCATCAACATCAATGTCGAGCGCGACAGCGGACACGAGATCCTCGAGCTCTCCGTGGCGCTGCCCGAGAACACGCCAGCCAAAACCGTGTGATCGACGTGGCGCGGATCTTCCGCGCCACGCATTGCACCGCCTTCGCCGCTGCGATCCGGCGGCGACTTTCATCCGATGCCTGTTGCCCTTCCCTCCTCCACTGACGAAGCAAGCGTGATGCGCGTGGCCGAGATCGGCTTCGAAGCGCCGGCGACGCTGCTTGCCCGTTACGGACTCGCGCTCGAACGGGTGGCGCCCGGCACGGCCATTCCCGGCAGTTTCTGGGGCGACGAGGAAGCCGGCATCATCGGCACCACGGTGTATGCACGCGACGACACGCCGGTGCATTCGCTGCTGCACGAGGCCGGCCATCTGATCGTGCTGCCGCCCGAGCGGCGCAGCCAGGTGCATACCGATGCCACCGATTCCATCGCCGAGGAAGACGCCACCTGCTATCTGCAGATCGTGCTGGCCGACGAGTTGCCCGGCGTCGGCCGCGCGCGCCTGATGGCCGACATGGACGCCTGGGGCTACACCTTCCGGCTCGGCTCCGCCCAGGCATGGTTTGGCGAAGACGCCGCCAATGCCAGGCTCTGGCTGGTGGAACACGGTCTGCTGGACGCTCAGGGAAGACCGGTTTTCAGCTGACCGCGACCGCTTCGGGGCAAGCAAAACCTTGCTTAGAGCCTGTTCATGATCTCCGCGTGGCCCGCGCCGGGATCTGTTTGCGCGCAGGACAAGGAAGAGGGAAGGAGTGTACGTCCGTACACGACTGAGTGATGACGCCGGCCTGTGGGCAAACAGACCCGGCCCGGCGGGTTGTTCTTGAGTGGCCGCCAGGCGGTAGCGCGCGGCTTGACCTGCCCACCAGGCAGGCGCAGCGCCACGCACTACCGCCTGGCGGCCACTCAAGAACAACGCGGGCTACGCGGAGATCATGAACAGGCTCTAATCTCACGTCGACACAACACCCGCTGGCGCAGTGTGATATCGCCAAACGGGAGACCGTGCGTGACACCCTGGCTCAAGACAGCGGTCAGCGTTATGTGCGCCGCGATGCTGGCCACCAGCGCAGCCGGTGATGTCACCGGTGGCTCGCCGCGTCCCGACAGCTTCGTGGCACACATCGAACTCACCGGCGCCATCGGACCGGCCGCCGCCGAATACGTCGATGCCTCCTTGCAACGCGCCGCACGCGATGGCGCCCGCGCCGTCGTGCTGCAGATGGATACGCCGGGAGGCCTGTCCGATTCGATGCGGCAGATCATCGCCAGCATCCTCGCTTCCCCTCAGCCGGTGATCGGCTACGTCGCGCCCAGCGGTGCACGTGCGGCCTCGGCCGGCACCTACATCCTCTACGCCTGCCACATTGCGGCGATGGCGCCTGCCACCCATCTGGGTGCGGCCACGCCGGTGGCGCTCGGTGGCGGCAGCCCCCTGCCCTCGCCGGCCGCATCGGCACCGGGCAACGCGAAAACCGATGCCGAATCCAACAAGGCGATCAACGATGCGGTCGCATCGATCCGTTCGCTGGCGCAGCTCAATGGCCGCAATGCGGAGTGGGCCGCGCAGTCGGTGCAAGGCGCGGCAACACTCACCGCCGACGAAGCCCTGCAGAAGCACGTGGTGGATCTGGTCGCTGCGGATCTCACCGCGCTGCTCTTGAGCGTGGAGGGACGGCGCGTGCACGTTGGCGGCAAAGACGTAGTGCTGCATCTGTCCCAGCTGCCCGTGCGCAATTACGCGCCCAACTGGCGCACCCATCTGCTGAGCCTGATCACCCATCCCACCATCGCCTACCTGCTGCTGCTCGCCGGCATCTACGGACTGGTGCTGGAAGCGTTCCATCCCGGCGTGCTGGTGCCCGGTATCGCCGGTGCCATCTGCCTGCTGGTCGGCCTGTACGCACTGCAGCTGTTGCCGGTGAACTATGCAGGCCTCGCCTTGATGCTGCTGGGCGTGGGGCTGGTGCTGGCCGAAGCCATGATGCCGTCGGTCGGTGCCATCGGCCTGGGCGGCGTGGTGGCGTTCGTGATCGGCTCGATCATGCTGTTCGATGCCGACGTGCCGGGGTACGAAGTGAATGTGGGCGTGATTGCCGGCATCGCCCTGGGCGGCGTGGCGGTGTTGATGGTCTTGCTGCGCCTGGTGGCGCGCACGCGCCGCGTGCGGACGTTCAACGGCGACGAACAGATGTTGCACAGCACCGGCGAACTGATCCAGCCGCTCGATGCAGCCGGCGACGGCTGGGCGCGCATCGGCGGCGAGCAATGGCGCGTGCATGGCGATGCCAGCCTGCCGGCCGGCTCACGTATCCGCGTGGTGGGACGCGACGGCCTGCTGCTGCGCATTACCCGCGCCTGACTTCAGCAAAGGAGAAACACATGATTGGCTTCGTCGGCGTGATCGTGATCTGGGTGATCGCCCTGTTGTTCCTGTCGATCAAGGTGCTGCCGGAATACCAGCGCGGCGTGGTGCTCACGCTCGGCCGCTACACCGGCACCAAAGGACCGGGGCTGGTACTGCTGGTGCCGATCGTGCAGCGCATGATGCGGGTGGATTTGCGCGTGACCGTGATGGATGTGCCGCCGCAAGACGTGATCTCGCGCGACAACGTCTCCGTGCGCGTCAACGCGGTGGTCTACTTCCGCGTGGTGGAACCGGACAAGGCGATGCTGCAGGTGGCCGATTTCTACCAGGCCACCAGCCAGCTGGCGCAGACGCGCCTGCGCTCGGTGCTTGGCCAGCACGAGCTGGACGATATTCTTTCGCAGCGCGATTCGATCAATCACAGCCTGCAGCAGATCCTGGACGAAGCGACCGATCCCTGGGGCATCAAGGTCAGCAACGTCGAAATCAAGGACGTCGACCTCAACGAAACCATGGTGCGCGCGATCGCCCGCCAGGCCGAAGCCGAACGCGAGCGCCGCGCCAAGGTGATCCATGCGGAAGGCGAACTGCAGGCCGCGGAAAAATTGCGCGATGCCGCCGCCGTGCTCGCGCAGCAACCGCAGGCGTTGCAGCTGCGCTACATGCAGACCATGTCGGACATGTCCAACAGCGGCAAGGCGTCGACCATCGTGTTCCCGCTGCCGCTGGACCTGTTGAAGCCGCTGCTGGGACCAAGCGGCTGAGCGCCTGGGTTCGTCTGTGGGAGCGCACCCTGTGCGCGACTGGCCTGGCCTCGGGGCAAGGTTGAGTCGCGCGCAGGGTGCGCTCCTACGGGGGTGAGGACGCGTGTGTCTGTACAATGAGCGGCCATTCGCCAGCCGCGCCGCCATGTCCAGCACGCCCACCCATGTCAGCGTCGCCATCATCGGCGGCGGCCCCGCCGGCCTGATGGCGGCCGAGGCCGCGCATGCGGCCGGGGTATCGGTGGATGTGTTCGATGCCAAGGGCTCGGTAGGACGCAAGTTCCTCATCGCCGGCAAGGGCGGCATGAACCTCACCCACGGCGAAGCGAAGCCCGATTTCGTGCAGCGTTACGGCACGCGTTCGCGCGAAGTGGGCGAATGGCTGGACGATTTCGACGCAGACGACTTACGCGCCTGGGCCCGTGGCCTGGGCGTGGAAACCTTCGTCGGCACTTCGGGACGCGTGTTCCCCAGCGATCTGAAAGCCGCGCCGTTGTTGCGTGGCTGGGTGCGCCGCCTGCGCGAAAGCGGCGTGCGCTTCCATGTGCATCACCGCTGGCTGGGCTGGACCGACGACGGCGCGCTGCGCTTCGCCACGCCCGAGGGCGAGCAGGCAGTTCGCGCCGATGCGGTGGTGCTCGCGATGGGCGGCGGCAGCTGGCCGGAGCTGGGTTCGGACGGTGCATGGCAGGCGCCGTTGCGCGAGCGCGGCGTCGATGTATCGCCGCTGGTGCCGTCCAACTGCGGTTTCGACATCGGCTGGAGCGAACACATCGCCGGCCGTTTTGCCGGCGCGCCGCTGAAGCCCGTGACGATCCACCTGCGCGACCAGCACGGCCACGAGCACGCACGCCAAGGCGAATGCGTGATCACTGCCGGCGGCATCGAAGGCAGCTTGATCTACGCGTATTCCGCGCTGATCCGCGATGCCATCGCCGCGCACGGGCCGCTCACCATCGAACTCGATCTCTCGCCCGACCGCACGCTCGAACGCCTGCGCGCCGATCTTGCCAAGCCGCGCGGCAAACATTCCATGAGCGACCACCTGCGTCGCCAGACCGGCCTCACCGGGGTGAAGGCGGCGCTGCTGCACGAAGTGCTCGACCGCGAGCAGTTCCACGACGCGGACAATCTGGCGCGCGCCATCAAGCGCCTGCCGCTGCGGCTCGCCCATGCGCGTCCCATCGAGGAAGCGATCAGCAGCGGCGGCGGCGTGCGGCTGGAGGCGCTGAACCCGGCGCTGATGCTCGACGCCTGCCCCGGCGTGTTCTGCGCCGGCGAAATGCTCGACTGGGAGGCCCCCACCGGCGGTTACCTGCTCACTGCCTGCTTCGCCAGCGGACGCCGCGCCGGGCTCGGCGCCGCCGACTGGATCAAGCATTTGCCGCCGGCGGCCGATAACTGAGCAGAGCGTCGCAAGGCAGATCCGTGGCGCTACATATTTCCCGCCGGCGGCCGATACACCGAGCGTAGCGGGTGCCACACGAGGGAGCTGGCAGCACGATGATGGGGAACTGGTGGCGAGTATTCGGACGTGAGCGCGCGGCGGAACCCATGGCGGCGCGCCCCTCCGTGCCCGAACCGGAACACTCCGACGCGCCGCCGGTGCCGCACGACACCGTGTCGGGCGATGAGCTCGCCGAGCGCTTCGTCCGCTTCATCCTCAACCAACCGGTGGACGCGGGCGATGCGCCCGACAAGCAACGCGAACAGGCCATTCTCCAGCGCCTGAAAGACCAGTGCGAAAACGGCCGCTTCGACGTGCGCAGCCTGCCGCGCATGCCCACCGTGCTGCCGCAGCTGATGCGCGCAATGAAGAACGACAAGCTCAGCGGCGCCCAGCTGGCCGACCTGATCAAGCGCGATCCCGTACTGGTGGGCGAAGTGATGCGCGTCACCGGCAGCGTCACCTACCGCACCGCCCATCCGATCGGCAGCCTGCAGCACGCGGTGGTGCTGCTCGGCCAGATCGGCCTGCGCCACGTGGTGACCTCGTACGTGATGAAGCCCATCCTGATGGCCAGCGCCGGCGCCAACGGGCAGATCGTGGGCCAGCGACTATGGGACCACGCCGAACGCTGCGCGCACGCCGCGGTGTACCTGAGCAAGGGACAGTGCGACGCGTTCGAGGCGTACCTGGTGGCCCTGGTCGGCTACAGCGGCCTCGGTGCGGTGGCGCGCCTGCTCGATCGCGAGCTGCAGAACACCGAGCTGCCCGCCAGTTCCACCGCTTTCATCGACAGCTGCGTGCAGCTCGCCGCGCAGCTCACCGTGCAGGCGGGACAGCACTGGGAGCTGCCGCCGCCCGTGCAGGACGCCTTGGTGGAGCACCTGGAGCACGGCCATGCCGCGCTGATGCTGCCGATGAGCCGGGTGCTCTACGTATCGCAGCGGCTGGCGATGAACCAGCTGCTGGCCGAGCAGGGCTTGCTCGATCTGGACTCCGGTTACAGCGAGGACCCAGTGGCCACTTTCCCGCCGCAACTGCTGGCACGTTGCCAGCAGGACCTGCGCCGGAGTTTTGCCGCGACCTGATCGACCTCACCTTGCGGCGAGGAGACGCTCCCTCACTTCGGCCACGATGGCGAACGAACGGCAGCGCGCCTCATGCTCGAACACGTTGGCGGTAATCATCAACTCGTCAGGACGATGGCGCTCGATGAAAGCCTCGATCCCCTCCTTCACCGTGCCGGCACTGCCGACCACGGCGCAAGCGAGCGCCTGCTGCACGCCGAACTTCTCGGTGGGCGTCCAGTAGTTTTCGATGTTGTCGATCGGCGGCGGAATCAGTCCGGGTCGCCCGCGGCGCAGATTGACGAAACTCTGCTGCTGGGTGGTGAACAGGCGCCGGGCTTCCGCATCGCTGGCCGCGGCCACGATGTTTATCCCCAACATGGCGTGGGGCGCCGGCAGGCGTTGCGACGGCCGGAAATCGCGACGGTAGAGGGCCAGGGCCTCATCCATCGCATCGGGCGCGAAGTGCGAGGCGAAGGCAAACGGCAGCCCCATCGCCGCCGCCAGCCGGGCACTGAACAGGCTGGAACCCAGCAGCCACACCGGCACCTCGATGCCGGCGCCAGGGACGGCGCGCACCGGCTGGTTGGGCGTGGCGGGTTCGAAATAGGACAGCAGCTCGGCCACGTCCTGGGGGAACTGCTCGGCGCTGTCGAAATAGCGGCGCAAGGCGCGCGCCGTGGCGTGGTCGGTGCCCGGCGCACGGCCCAGGCCCAGATCGATACGCCCCGGATACAGCGAAGCCAGCGTGCCGAACTGCTCGGCCACCTGCAGCGGCGCGTGGTTCGGCAACATGATGCCGCCGGCACCCACCCGGATGGTCGAGGTACCGCCCGCCACGTGACCGATCAGCACGGCGGTGGCAGCGCTGGCGATGCCCGGCATGTTGTGGTGCTCGGCCAGCCAGTAGCGGTTGTAGCCCAGCGTTTCGGCGCGGCGCGCCAGATCCAGCGTGTTGGCGAACGCCTGGGTGGTATCGCTGCCCTCGGTAACGGGCGCCAGATCAAGTACGGAAAAAGGAATCATGGAGCTTCCTCGACGGGGAAGCCCTTGTATCTGGGGACGGGGCCGGCAAATGCCAGCCCCGCCGCCTGCGCTTAGCGCATGATGCCGGTATGGCCCAGCGAATAGCGGCCCGGCTGCGGCCATACGGCCAGACCGTGCGGCTCCTGGCCCACCTTGATCTTGCGCACCTGGCCGGTGGTGGTGTCGATCGCATAGACCTCGTCATCGAAGCGGCCCGAGAGCCACAGCGTCTTGCCGTCGGCGCTCACGTTGCCCATGTCCGGGCTGCCGCCGCCGGGGATCGGCCAGTTCGCCACCTCCTTCTGCGAGGCGAAGTCGATCACCGACACGCTGCCCTTGCCGCCGCGCGGACCGTGCACCTTGTTGGAGCCGCGGTTGGCCACGTACAACTTGCTGCCGTCGCGGCTGGGGTACAGGCCGTGCGTGCCCACGCCGGTCTTGATGAAGCCCACCTGCTTGAAGCTGGCGCCGTCGATCAGGTACACGCCGTCGGCCATCATGTCGGCCACGTAGAACGTCTTGCCGTCAGGAGACGCACGAATGTCCTGCGGCATGCCCTTCTTGGACAGATCCAGGTAACCGAGCACCTTGCGGTTGACCATGTCGATCTTCAC
>Ga0207670_10001710_pt1 | contig 11459 bp, 9 predicted proteins | sample KBSS23HmetaG_FD_184339 | JGI IMG/M metagenome (GOLD analysis project Ga0207670, IMG submission 184339) | Switchgrass rhizosphere microbial communities from Kellogg Biological Station, Michigan, USA - KBS S2-3H metaG (SPAdes) (version 2) | ecosystem: Host-associated > Plants > Roots > Rhizosphere... | reverse complement strand
GGCGCCGGCTTCCTCTTGATGCGATCGCGCTTCGAGCCTTTGACGCTCGCCCTCGGCGGCGCGTTCATGTCGCTCTGCTTCTTCTCGAAGGAGCCGTTCACGCCGACCATCGTTGCCACGTGGCTCGCCGCGTTCGTCGCGAACGACGGGCTCGTCGACCCGAAGGCGAAGGCGATCCGGTACGTGAAATATACAGGTATCGGGATCGCCGCGGTCATCGCCGGCCTCTCGCTCTACATGGTGCCGACCGGCGCGATGACCGCGTACCTGAAGATGCTCGCGAGCTACCGGCAGCTCTTCCGCGATCCGACCAAGAGCTACTGCGTCCTCCTCGAGCGCTTCCACCCGACCGGCTCGCTCCTCGGCGACCTCCCGGAGCAGTGGAAGATCATCCACGAGAATTTCTTCAACATGAAGATCCTCGGGTGGCTCGGCCCGGCCTTCGTCGCGAGCGTCGTCTTCGTCGGGCGGAGGTCGATCGTCCTCCTCGTCCTCGCCGCGCTCGCGCTCCTCGGCGCGTTCTACGCCGTCACGATGAGCAACTGCTACTGGCCGCATTACTACCTGATGGCGCAGACCGGGCTCTTCTTCTTCCTCTTCCTCGGCGTCTCCGAGTCCGGCGACGCGATCCGGCGGGCGCGCCCAGAGGTCCGCGCGTTCGCCGTCCTCGCGTTCGTCACCGCGGTGAGCGCCCCCGTCTACGAGCGGTACGCGGTCGAGCGCGAGGCGTGGGTCCAGAAGCCGGTCGTCGAGAAGCCGGTCGTCACCGAGCCGATCCCGGGGATCGTCACGTTCGTCCAGTCGCGATCGTCGATGAGCGATCGGATCTTCACGTCGGGGCCGCCCGGCCTCTACATCATGACGAACCGCGTCCAGGCGACGAGCCACAGCACGTTCGTCGACGAGGTGCTCCCGACGCTCCCCGGCGACACCGACGAGGAGAAGCTCCGGCCGCGGCGCGAGGAGCTCGAGGCGTCGATGCCGAAGATCGTCATCCTCGATCCGGAGAACGCGCACCGGAAGACGCGGCACATGAAGGCGCTCTTCCAGCCGTTCCTCGACAAATACAAATACGAGAAGGCCGGCCCGTACTACTACGTCCGCCCCTATTGAGGTGGTATACGGCCGGCATGTCGTCCGGGCACGCTTGCCGTCTCTGCCGCGCCGCCCCGCTCCGCGCGGTGTTCCTCGATCTCGGGTCGTCGCCCCTCGCGAACTCGTACCTCCGCGCCGAGGACCTCGACAAGCCCGAGCCGTTCTATCCGCTCACCGTCTACGTCTGCGAAGCGTGCCTCTTCGTGCAGCTCCCGGAGGCGGAGCGCGCCTCCACGATCTTCGGCGGCGAGTACCTCTACTTCTCGTCGTACTCGACGTCGTGGCTCGCCCACTGCGAAGCGTACGTCGACATGATGATCGGCCGCTTCGGCCTCGGCGCGTCGAGCAAGGTGGTCGAGCTCGCGAGCAACGACGGCTACCTCCTCCAGTATTTCAAGAAGCGCGGCGTGCCGGTGCTCGGCGTCGAGCCGGCCGCGAACGTCGCGAAGGTGGCGATCGAGGAGCGCGGGATCCCCACCGCGGTGCGCTTCTTCGGCGTCGAGACGGCGAAGGCGCTCCTCGCCGAGGGCCACGCCGCGTCGTGCATGACCGCGAACAACGTCCTCGCGCACGTCCCGGACGTGCACGACTTCGTGGGCGGCGTGCGCGTCCTCCTCGCACCGGGCGGCGTCTTCACCGTCGAGTTCCCGCACCTGATGCGCCTCATCGAAGACGTGCAGTTCGACACGATCTACCACGAGCACTACAGCTACCTCTCGCTCCTCACGACGACGCGCCTCTTCGCCGAGCACGGCCTCCGCGTCTTCGACGTCGAGGAGCTCGCGACGCACGGCGGATCGCTCCGCCTCTTCGTCTGCCACGACGGCGACGCATCGAAGCCCGTGACCCGGCGCGTCGCCGAGGTCGCCGCGCGCGAAAAGGGAGCGGGCCTCGGCGAGCTCGCGACGTACCTCCGCTTCCGCGACCGCGCGCACGGGATCAAATGGGACCTCCTCCAGTTCCTGATCGACTCGCGCCGCGAAGAGAAGAAGGTCGCGGCGTACGGCGCCGCGGCGAAGGGAAACACGCTCCTCAACTACTGCGGCGTGCGGACGGATCTCGTGTCGTTCGTCGTCGACAAGAACCCGCACAAGCAGGGGCACTTCCTCCCCGGCACGCGGATCCCGATCCACGCGCCGGAGCGCGTCGCCGAGGAGAAGCCGGACATCCTCTTGATCCTCGCGTGGAACTTGAAGCGCGAGATCGTCGAGCAGATGGCGCACGTCCGGAGCTGGGGCGGGAAGTTCGTCGTGCCGATCCCGCGCCTCGAGATCGTCCCGTGAAGCTCGAGCCGCTCGGCGTCGCGGGCGCGTTCGCGATCGACCTCGTCCTGCAGGAGGACGAGCGCGGCTTCTTCGCGCGGAGCTACTGCGAGGGCGAGCTCGCTGCCGCCGGCGTCACGTTCCACGTCGCGCAGGCGAACATCTCGTACAACCGGAGGCGCGGCACGCTCCGCGGGATGCACTTCACGCGCCCATCGGTCGGCGAGGACAAGATCGTCCGCGCGACGAGCGGGCGGATCTTCGACGTCGTCCTGGACCTCCGCTCATCGTCGGCGACGTACCTGAGATGGGCCGGGGTCGAGCTCTCCGCGGCGAACCGGCGCGCGCTCTACGTCCCCGACGGGTGCGCGCACGGATTCGTGACGCTCGAGGACGACGCCGAGGTCCACTACTTGATGGGCGCGCGGTACACGCCGGGCGTCGCGGCGGGCGTGCGCTACGACGACCCGGCGTTCGGGATCGCGTGGCCGATCGCGCCGGAGGTGATCTCGGAGCGCGATCGGTCGTACCCCGACTACGCGCGCGAGGCGCCGTGACGCGCGTCCTCGTCACGGGCGGCGCGGGGTTCGTCGGGCGCGCGATCGTCCGCGCGCTCGCCGACGCCGGGTGCGACGTGCACGTCGCGGAGATCGCGGACGTCGACGTCCCCGGCGCGTCGCGCGTGCACCGCGCCGATCTGCTCGACGCGGGCGCCGCGCGCGCCGTCGTCGCGAGCGCCGGCGCGAGCCACCTCGTGCACGCGGCGTGGTACGCGAAGCCGGGGCTCTACTGGACGAGCGACGAGAACCTCCGCTGGGTCGAGGCGAGCCTCGCGCTCGCCCGCGCGTTCGTCGACGCCGGCGGCGCGCGGATCGTCGCGCTCGGGAGCTCGGCCGAGTACGCGTGGGGCCACGGCGACGGCGTCTGCGGAGAGGACACGACGCCGCTCGCCCCTTCGACGCTCTACGGCGCGTCGAAGGACGCGCTCCGGCGGATCCTCGCGGCGTTCGCGAAGCAGCGCGGCGCGTCGCTCGCGTGGGCGCGCCTCTTCTTCCTCTACGGGCCGCACGAGGCGCCGGGGCGCCTCGTGTCGTCGGCGTGCGCGTCGCTCGTGAAGGGCGAGCCGACGCGGTGCACCTCCGGCGTGCAGGTCCGCGATTTCATCCATGTCGACGACGCGGGGCGCGCGATCGCGCGGATCGCGACGTCGAGCGTGACCGGCGCGGTGAACGTCGGATCGGGCGAGCGCGCCTCGCTCCGCGCGATCGTGGAGGAGCTCGCTCGCGCCGCGGGGGCGCCGGAGCTCGCGCGCTTCGGCGATCTCCCGGACCGCGACGGCGATCCCGCGGTGCTCGTCCCCGACGTCGCGCGCCTCGCGTCGATCGGCTTCCGTCCGGGCTACACGCTCGCGACCGGGCTCGCCGCGACGATGGCGTGGTGGCGCGCGCGCGGCGAGTCGCCGCCGTAGTCGTTGACTTCGCACGGCGCGCGAGACGATCCTTCGCGCGCGCGATGACCACCCCACCCGAGACTGCCGATTGGAAGCGGGCATACACGGGGAAGCGCGTCCTCGTCACCGGGCACACCGGCTTCAAGGGGTCGTGGCTCACGGCGTGGCTCGCGTCTCTCGGCGCCGACGTCTTCGGCTTCGCCCTGGCGCCGCCGACGACGCCGTCGCTCTTCGAGGCGATCGACGTCGCGTCGTCGTGCCGTCATCGCGTCGCCGACATCCGCGACGCGCAGGCGATCGCGCGCGCCGTCTCCGATGCGGACCCCGACTTCGTCTTCCACCTCGCCGCGCAGCCGCTCGTCCGCGCGAGCTACGAGCGGCCGATCGAGACGATCGAGGTGAACGTCCTCGGTACCGCGCACCTCCTCGAGGCGCTCCGCGTCGCGCGCGCGAACGCCGCGAAGCGGTGCGCGGTCGTCGTCGTCACGAGCGACAAGTGCTACGAGAACGACGACGCGCGGCGAAACGGGATCGTCGCGTTCCGCGAGACCGATCCGATGGGCGGTCACGACGTCTACTCGATGAGCAAGGGCGCGGCCGAGCTCGTCCTTGCCAGCTACCGCCGGAGCTTCTTTTCCTCGTCGCGGATCGGCGAGCACGGCGTCGCGATCGCCTCCGCGCGCGCCGGGAACGTGATCGGCGGCGGCGATTGGGCGGTCGATCGGATCGTCCCCGACGCAGCGCGCGCGCTCGCGAGGGGGGAGCCGATCGTCGTCCGGAACCCGCACGCGGTCCGTCCGTGGCAGCACGTCCTCGAACCGCTCGGCGGCTACCTCCTCCTCGGCGCGCGCCTCGCGACCGCGGCGGACCCGGCCGCGTACTGCGACGCGTGGAACTTCGGCCCGTCGATCGACGGCGCGTGCACGGTGCGCGCGCTCGTCGAGCGCACCGTCGCCGCGTGGGGCGGCGGGACGTGGGAGGACCGGTCCGATCCGCGCGCGCCGCACGAGGCGGCGGCGCTCCGCCTCGCGATCGACAAGGCCGGAGCGACGCTCGGCTGGCGCCCGCGCTGGTCGTTCGACGAGACGGTGGCGCGCACGGTCGCGTGGTACCGCGCGCACGCCGGCGGCGCGGGCAGCGCGGAGCTCCGCGCGCTCACCGCCGCGCAGATCCGCGAGTATTCGGGGTGACCCCGGGAGCGATGCCGATGGAAAAAATGCAAGTCGTGATCCTCGCCGGCGGGCTCGGGACGCGGCTCCAGGAAGAGACGCACGTGCGCCCGAAGCCGATGGTCGAGATCGGCGAGCACCCGATCCTCTGGCACGTGATGAAGTCGTACGCCCACTTCGGGATGAACGAGTTCATCGTCTGCGCGGGCTACAAGGGTGACGTCATCAAGGACTACTTCGCGAACTACGCGCTCTACAACTCGAGCGTCACGTTCGACATCGCGAAGGGGACCGTCGACGTCCACGAGAACGAGGCCGAGGACTGGCGCGTCACCGTCGTGAACACCGGCGACAAGACGATGACCGGCGGGCGCATCAAGCGGATCCGCCGGTTCCTCAAGGGCGACGCGTTCTGCATGACGTACGGCGACGGCGTCGGCGACGTCGACATCGCGAAGCTCGTCGCGTTCCACAGATCGCACGGGAAGCTGGCGACGATCACCGCCGTGCAGCCGCCCGGCCGCTTCGGGTCGCTCGAGCTCTCCGGGACCTCTGTCCGTTCGTTCACCGAGAAGCCGACCGGCGACGGCGCGTGGATCAACGGCGGCTTCTTCGTCCTCTCGCCGCGCGTGATCGACGAGATCGAGGGGGACGACACGGTGTGGGAGATGGACCCGCTCGGGGCGCTCGCGCGGCGCGGCGAGCTCGAGGCGTATTTCCACCACGGTTTCTGGCAACCGATGGACACGCTGCGCGACAAGCGGCACCTCGAGGAGCTGTGGGCGAAAAGCCGTGCGCCCTGGGCGCCGTGGCGTGGTAAGCAGCGTTCGGAATGACCGAATCCGCCGGCGATTTGCGCTGTCCCGCGTGTGACAGCCCGGAGTGGGAGCCCGTCTTCCGCTCGTCGAACGCGTGCGACATCGTCCGGTGCCGGAGCTGCCGCCTCGTCTACACCGACGCGCGGACGTCGCCGCCGCCCGAGGAGCTCTATCCGCACTTCGATCAGTCGGAGTCGATCGCGCTCGACGGCGTGCGCGCGTCGCTCTCCGTCTTCTTGCGCCAGCGCGCGGCGGTCGTCACCGCGGTGAAGAAGGGCGGGCGCCTCCTCGACTACGGTTGCGGGAACGGCGCGTTCGCGCACTGGATGAGCAGACACGGCTTCGAGGCAGTGGGACTCGAGCCTTTCAGCCTCGGCGCGCCGCGCACCGCGGAGAACCTCACGCTCCTCCGCGAGCCGCTCGACAGCGCGGCGGCGAAAGTCGGCCGCTTCGACGTGATCACGATGTGGCACGTCCTCGAGCACGTGCCGCGCCCGGTGGATCTCCTCGCGCGCCTCCGCGGGCTCCTCGCCGAGGGCGGCGTCCTCGTCGTCTCGGTGCCGAATTTCGAGAGCATCCAGAGCAGGGTGTTCAAGGGGGCGTGGTTCCACCTCGATCCGCCGCGCCACTTGATCCACTTCGAGCGCGAGACCCTCGAGGGGTGTCTCGCGCGCGCCGGGCTCGAGCCGATCGACGAGTCGCCGTTCCTCCCCGAGTACGGGAGCAGCGGCTGGGTGCAGAGCGTCTTGAACCGCGTCCTCCCCCACACGAATTACCTCTACGAGTACGTAAAGGACCGCGGGGCGCTCCGCGAGATGACGAAGGCGAGCTCGGCGCTCCACCTCGCGGCGTCGCTCACGCTCGGCGCGCCGGTCGCCGCGCTCTCGTTGCCGATCGAGGCGGTCGCGAGCCGCACCGGCCGCTCCGCCGCGTTGACGTTCGCGACGCGGGCGCGGTAAAGCGCGCCCCGAGGAGACGCGCGTGACGGATCGAACGGCCCTAAACGAGCGCCCGCTGGTCACGGTCGTCTGCCCGGTCTTCAACGAGGAGAAGACCGCGCCGCTCTTCTTCGAGCGCTTCACGAAGGCGATGGCGGAGATCGAGGAGAAGGTCCGGATCGAGCTCCTCTTCATCAACAACCGGAGCACCGACGGCACGCTCGACGCGATCCGGCGCATCGCCGAGAGCGATCCGCGCGTCGGCTACATCACCCTCAGTCGGAACTACGGGTACCAGGCGTCGATCACCGCCGGGATGCGCCACGCGCGCGGCGACGCGGTCGCGAACATCGACGTCGACTGCGAGGACCCGCCGGAGATGCTGCCGCGGTTCATCGAGCGGTGGCTCGCCGGGGTCGATGTCGTCTACGGCCTGCGCGACAAGCGCCCCGAGTTCATCTTGATGCACCTCACGCGGAAGCTCTTCTACCGCGTGACGAGGCGGGTCGCCGACCACGAGATCATCCTCGACATGGCGGAGTTCTTCCTCGTCGACAAGCGGGTGCGCGATGTCGTCCTCTCGACGCGCTCGACGTTCCCGTTCGTGCGCGGGCAGGTCGGCTACGTCGGCTTCCAGCGCGAGGGGATCCCCTACACGCGCCAGCGGCGGATCACCGGCGAGAGCCACTACAACGTGTTGTCCGCGGCGCGCTTCGGCATCGCCGGGATTCTCTCGTCGTCGACGCTCCCTCTCCGGATCCTCGCGTACGTCGGGTTCACCGCGCTCCCGCTCGACCTCGTGTTCTCGGTACTCGTCGTCGCGGTCGGCGACCGCTGGGGGATGGACGTGTCGACGCGCGTCCTCTGCGCGTTCCTCGCGTTCCACTTCGGGTGGGTCCTCGCGGCGATCGGCTTCCTCGGGCTCTACCTCGCCCGCGTCTACAAGGACGTCATCGGCCTCCCGCTCTACGTCGTCGATCAGCGCCTCACTGCGCTCCCCGCGAACGAGGCGTGACCGCGCGCCGTGCGACGATCCAGCGGCGGATCGCGCGCGCGTCGTCGCGGATCTCGCGCCACACGCACCCCATGATCGTGAGCCCGAGGATCGCGATCCCGAGGGGCAGCGTCCGCGGCCAGTAGCGGAAGACGACCCGGCCGTGATCGGCGGTCACCTGCGTCGCGACCGCCTTGTCGACATCGAGGGCGGGGCGCCCGTTGGCCTTCCAGCTCGAGTCCCAGTTCATGTTGTACTTGAGGATCTCGCCCGGCTTCGCCCCTGCGTATTCGACGACGGCGTGATCCGGCGACCACTCGGTGATCACCGCGTTCCCGGCGCCCGCCGGGAAGTACACCTCGCCGTGGTAGGAGAAGGCCCCCTTCGCGACCGCGCCGACGTCGATGTCGCCGACGCCGTAGCACTTGAGGACGCCGACGTTCTCCCGCATCGCGATCAGGTTGAGCCCCTGCCACTCCGTGGGCGCGTAGTACCCGGTCGGCCCGTACGCCTGAACGAACGTCGGGCTCGGTTTCCCGGGGAACATCGCCTTCACGAAGGAGTGCTCCGTCGATTTCGCTCCGACGGCCGTGATGTCCGCGGCGAGCAGCCACGCCGGCGCGAGGAGCAGGAGGTCGACCCACGGCCGGCGCGCGATGAGCCGGTCGATGCGGCCCCCCGCGAACGAGGCGAACGCGAGCCCGAGGAGGAGCGTGCCCGGGTACAAAAAGCGCGAAGGGACGTGCTGCGACGTGAACGGCGGGACCTTGTGGAGGAGCGTCCACGGCGCGTACGGGTGGAACGCCCCGACGCCGAGCAGCATGAAGAGGACGCCCATGATCTTGAGGACGATCGCGCGCCGTTCGAGCCCGAAGACGAGGCCCACCGCCAGGAGCGCGACCCCTCCCCACCCGATGTAGATCCCGAACTCGTGCCAGGACCAAGGGGGCGTGTCGAACGGCGGGGCCACGATCGACTGGTTGCGGTCCAAGAAGAACGGCGGCAGGTGCGCCCACGGACTGAACTCGGTCGACTCGATCGTCCGGGGATACCGGCTCATCAAGTCCGCGACCGGGAGGAGCTTGGGCGCGGCGAAGCCGAAGCTCGTTACGCCCGTGATCGCGAGCGCGAGGAGCGGCCTCGGCGTCCACCGGACGAACGCCATCAGGATCGCGTACGTGCCGACGACGAGCGTCGTGTGCGGTGACGGGTATACCGCGCCCCAGTAGGGGAGGAGCGCGAGCGATATCCCGGCGTATACCGCGTATTTCAGCCCCTTCTCGAGCGCGACATCGAAGAAGTAGAGCGTGAGCGGCAGCATCGCGTACTGCAGGTGCCAGGTGTGGCCGACGGCGGCCTGGAGCGCCCAGCGCCCGTTCAGCGCGAAGACCATCGCCACCGCGACGCGCACCGCCACGCTTCTCGTGAAGCGCCCGGCGAGGAGATACGTGGCGACGACGCCGAGGATGGCTTGCCCGAGGACCTCGATCCGGAGCGCGACCTGGATCGGGAGCGTGAGGTAGACGGGCAGGTACGGAGAGACGACGTTCGTCGCGCCCTCCGAGTGCGCCCACGCCGGGTAGCCGCCGCAGAACCACGGGTTCCACCACGGCCCCTCGAGGTACTGGCGGAGCGTGATGACCACGAGCTGCCGCCCCGCGGCGTGCGAGTCCCAGTCGTGCACGCCGAAGAGGGACATGTCCTTGAACATCGGGAGGACGACGCGCCGGAGGGCGTCCGCCACGAGCAGCACGAGGACGATCCGCGTCGCGAAGCGCACGCGTCCGCCCGGCGCCGCAAGCGCCGCCCGCCGCTGTCGCGCGCCCGCCTTGGCGCGCTCGATCACGCGCTGCCAGACCGAGCCTCGCTGCTCGACCGCAGGCTCCGCGGTTGCGTTGGCTTCCCCGTCTTCCGATGCCTCGGCACCCACCGATGCCGCCGATGCGCCGTCGGGGCGCTCGTCGCGCTCGGGTTCGGCCATGGCCGCGCATGGTTACAGGACGGTCATGAACCGAGCAAGGTGGAACGGTCTCTGCTTGACTCTCGGTCCAGGTCTCGATAGATGCACTGCATCTTCAAGGACGGGCCAATAGCTCAATTGGTAGAGCAGCGGACTCTTAATCCGTTGGCTGACAGTTCAAGTCTGTCTTGGCCCACCGTCTAGTCTGGTCTGGTTTCGAGGGGAGCGCTGCTTCCCTCAGCGATGCTTGGCGCGAGCGGAGGTCTCACGTACGTTCGGTCGATGCGTACATCCGGAACACTCTGTGTCCTCTCTTTCATCGGCCTCGTCGCGTGCGGCGGGAGCCAACCTCCGTCTTCGACGCCGCCCGCGCCCTCCGCCGACTCGACCAGCGCGACGCCGCCCGCTTCGTCCGCGACCCCCGCGTCCAGCACGGCATCGACGCCGGCGACGCCGTCCACCGATACGCCGCCCGCGACGCCGACGACGACGGCGCAGACCGGAAAGACGCTGGGCGATGCGCCGCGCGGCGGGCAGCACAAGACGCCGACCGATCTCCCCACGGGGCAAGGCTTCCACGACGCGACGAAGCGGACGCTCGCGACGAACCTGACGAAGACGAGCAAGGGCTTCCCGAAGCAGACGGTGGGCTACAAGGACTGTTGGGCGACGCTCTCGATCTCCGGGCAGTACGACAAGGACTTCGATCTCCTCGTGAAGAGCTGCGGTGACAACACCGGGATGCTCGCGTATGTCGAGCCGGCGGTGGCCGAGCTCGGCCCCAAAGACAAGCGCGACACGTTCACGGTGAAGATGCTCGGCGGCATGTGCTATCGGATCTTCGCGGTAGGCGAGGCGTCGCTCGGCGACACCGACATCCGCGTCCAGAAGACCGGCGGGGCCCTCGTCGCGGTCGACGAGACGACGCACCCGATCTCGATCATCGAGTCGGACAAGCCGTGGTGCATGGACGAGGATCAGTCGCTGAACTTCATCCTCGAGGTCGACGGGCCGGGGCAGGGGAAATACAAGTTCGGCATCTTCGCCAAGCCGAAATGACGCGGGCGGCGCGCCGTCACCAAATCGTCACGCGCGCGCGGCCGCGGCGGTAAGATTACGTGATGCGAACTCTCCTCCTTGCTCCGTTCCTCGGTGTGATCGCCCTCGCCGCATGCAGCTCGAGCGACTCGGGCGGGACGCCGTCTCCCGACGGCGGCGGTGGAGATGGCGGGACGGGCGAGGAGGGAGGCGGCGACGGCGGCGCGGCGGCGGTGGAGACCGCGTCGAAGATCGCGCACGTGGTGGTGGTCATCCAGGAGAACCACACGTTCGACGCGTATTTCGGCACGTACTGCACGGCCGCCGCCGGATCGAATCCGACGTGCAACGCGGGCCCGGCCTGTTGTGAGGCCGGGCCGGCGACGGAGCCGTCCGGCGCGTCGCCGATCGTCCTCGACGACACGAAGAACGCCACGTACGACCCGGACCACGAGCAGGCGTGCGAGCTCGAGGAGATGAACGGCGGCAAGATGGACCGGTACGTCACCGGCGCGTCGTGCTCCGATCCGAAGAACTTCGCGTACGCCGGCGACGTGGTGAAGACGTACCGCGACTACGCGCAGAGCGGCGCGCTCGCCGACCGCTACTTCCAGCCGCTCGCCGGCCAGAGCTCGTCGAACGACATGTACTTCGCGCGCGCGCAGTACGTCTTCCTCGACAATACGGCGACGCCGAAGGGGGTCTCGGCGACCTGCAACGCGAAGGCGAACCCCA
>Ga0207670_10001709_pt1 | contig 11460 bp, 7 predicted proteins | sample KBSS23HmetaG_FD_184339 | JGI IMG/M metagenome (GOLD analysis project Ga0207670, IMG submission 184339) | Switchgrass rhizosphere microbial communities from Kellogg Biological Station, Michigan, USA - KBS S2-3H metaG (SPAdes) (version 2) | ecosystem: Host-associated > Plants > Roots > Rhizosphere... | reverse complement strand
ACGCAAGCAGTTCAACGCCCCCATCGGCACGTTCGGCGTGATGCAGGCGAAGATCGCCGACATGTACACCGCGCTGCAGAGCTCGCGCGGCTTCGCCTATATGGTCGCGCAGCAGTTCGACAACAACGTGAAGTCCCGCATCGACCCTGCCGCGTGCCTGCTCAATGCTTCGCAGAACGCGGTGAAGGTCGCGCTGGAAGCGATTCAGACGCTGGGCGGCAACGGCTATATCAATGAGTTTCCCGCGGGCCGTCTGTTGCGCGATGCGAAGCTGTACGAGATCGGCGCCGGCACCAACGAAATCCGGCGCATGCTGATCGGGCGTGAGTTGTTTCACGGCAAGGCGTGATGGCTCGCGCTTTCCAAGAAGCGACCACGCACTTCTAACCCGTTCGCAAGATTGGCCCCTCACCCCAACCCTCTCCCCGGCGGGGAGAGGGAGAAGTGGCGTGCATGGGAGTAGACGGGCTCCTGTGGGAACGCACTTGTGCGCGACAAGCCGACCGAGCCATACATCCCAGCTCCGCAGTCGCGCACAAGTGCGCTCCCACAGAAAAGCGCACGCCGGGTAACGAGCCCGAACCTCCCATGCGAAGCGAGCCTCCGCTTTGAGCCCCGGGATGACGAGCTAGCAAAGGCACACTCAGAACGACAGCCGATAGGCCAACGTATCCATCTGCCCGTGCTCCCGCTCAGCCACGTACTGATCCATCCCAAACGACAGACTCGACCGCCGCGAAATCGTCCAGTCCAGGCTCACACCCGCCTCGCCGCCATAACGCGACAAGCCGATGCCGCCCACCGGCGCCCACTGGTTGAGCACCGCAAAGCTGGCATCCAGCACATCGCCGCGCATGCTGAAGGCGCGTTGCCATAGCAGATGCGCCTGCAAACTCAGGCGGCTGCCCCCTGAGAACGACCAGTCGCGTCCCGCGCGCAAACCAGCGCCGCCCTGCCAGCGCTCGATGTTCTGCCCGTCGGCCTTCAATCCAAAACCGGCGCCACCCAGTTCATCGAATCCATCGGTACGGATATTCGCGTACTGCATGTTGAGATAAGGCGTGACGTTCACCCCACCGAACTCCATGCGATAACCGCTTTCGCCATAGGCGATGTTGTAGGTTCCGTTGGTATCGCTGGCCACGCTTTCCACATCGCTGCCCAGTTCCAGGTGGCGGCGCATGTCCTCGCGGTACGAGCCCACGCCCAGGCGGCCCATCGCATACCACTGGTTCTGCACGAAGCCGCCGTAGAGCATGCCTTCCACCGAGCGGCTGTGCCCCTGGTCGGCGAATTCGTCGAGGCGTCCCAGGTCCTGGCTCTGGCTGACCGCGAAACCGAGCACGCCGTTGCTGCCCAGGCGGCGATCCTGGCCCACCATCCAGCCGTTGAGGTCGTAGCCCACGCTGTCGTAGCCGCTGCGGTTCATGCTGCCGTAGCTGCCGAGCGTCTGCGTCCACCCGCCGGTGCTGTAGACGTCGCCCAGTTGGTCGAAGCGCTTGGACAGCGCACGCGTGCCGGCGTCCATCGCATCGAACGTCATGGCGGCGCTGGCGGCGTGCAGCTGCCCCGACAGCGAACTCAGGGACTGCTGCAACGCGCTCACCGTGGCGGTCTGCTGCAGGCTCGCCGCACCATTGATGAACGAGGTCGGCAAGGGGCCGCCTGTCACCGTCGTGCCGGAACCGACCTGCGTGTTGATCTGGTTGAACGCACCATCGATGCGCTGGGCCGCGCCGAACGATGCCGGCGTGTAGGTCATGCCGGTCACGGCCGTGGCCTGCACCTGGCTCACGTTCAACCAGGCCTCGGTGCTGCTGTAACCGAACGTCGCGCTCAGCAGCACACCGGTGGCCGGGTTGAGCGAGGAGAACGTGCCGGAGAGTCCGGCATTGGCGGTCAGCACATCGGTATGCGCATTGGCCGTATAGCCCTGATTGATGCCGGTGACGTAGAGGTCGCCTCCGTTGAGCGCCGCCGTGCCGCTGACGCGCAATGCCGATCCCAGCGACACGGCGAGTCGACCCGCACCTTGCTGCGTGTAATTGCCGCCGATGGTGACATCGGAACTGCCCACCGCCAGCACGCCGGCGTTGGTCACCGAGCCGCCGATCGCGGGCGTACCACTCAACACGCCCTGCGCGCCGATGCTCACGCTCGATGCCAGCGACTTGGCCACCAGCATGCCGCCCTGCACCTGGGTCAAGCCGGTGAAGCTCGACGGCTGGGTCAGCGTCAACGTGCCGGTGCCCTGCTTGATCAGGCCGCCGGCGCCGGAAATGGGGTTGTTCCAGTTGGAGCTGCCGCTGAAGCTGACCGTGACGTCGCCCCAGTTGAATTGCTGCGGTCCATTGACCGCCTTGCCGACATCCAGTTCGCCATAGCCGAAGGTGGGATTGGGCTGCGAACCGCCCAGCGGGTCGGCCGTACCCAGCAGCGTCTGGCGCACCAGATCGTTGCTGAAATACGGATAGGCCTGCCACACCAGCGCCGCTGCACCGGACACCTGCGGCGCAGAGAGCGAGGTGCCCTCGACGATCCAGTACGTTTCGTTGGCGGTGCTGGTATCGCTCTTGCCGCTCACGATCACGTCGCCGGGCGCCGCCAGGCAATAATTTATGGCGATGCCGCACTGGTTGGAATAACTCTCCAACTGGCTGGGGTTGTTGCTGTTGGTGGCCACCACGGTCAGCCAGCCCTTCTGCAGATCGGGCGCAAGACTGGGCAGTGCGGCGATGGTGCTGGGATTGGCCTGCGAATCGTTGCCCGCGGCAAACACCACCAGCCCGCCCCAGCCGTTGATGAAGGGGCTATAGGCGTCGTGGAAACCCTTGGTGGTGGCGGTGTCGCTGCTGTTCCAGCTGATGCCGCCCCAGGAGTTGTTCATCACCTTGACGTTGTTGCCGATGAGATCCGCGTTGACCTGTCCCAGCGGCACCGCATCGGACGCGGTCACCGGGGACGGCGGCGCGGAGCCGTTGTCGTCGGGCGCGCTGTCGCTGATGATGCGCGCCGACACGATATTGGCGCCGGTGGCGATGCCGCCCGCGAACTTCCCGAACGGCTTGCCCGCGGCGATCTCCGCCACGTAGGTGCCGTGGCCGTTGACGTCGTCGACATTGAGATTATTGGTGGACGGATTGACGTAGGTCAGTTCCTTCACCACCCGGCCCGTGAGCGCCGGATGAGTGGAAGTGACGCCGGTATCGACGATGCCGATGGTAACGCCCGCACCGGTGTAGCCGGCGGTGTGCGCGGCATAGGTGTTGGTGAGATTGAGCTGGGCATCGATGGGCGGCTGCGGCACAGTGGACGACGAGGGCGGTGGCGGCGTCGATGGCGGCGGAGGTTGCGTCGGCCGGGTGTTGCCACCGCCACCGCCGCCACCGCATGCGCTCAGACCCAAAGCCAGCCACACCAGCACGGCTCCGCGCCGATGCTGCAAAGGTTGCATCCCCATACTCATAAGCCCCCGCCCTCGCTCACGATCGTCCCTAAGTTGTGATGCGCGCCCCTGGAAGTTCTCCCGCGCGCCACCATCTTTGCACAACGAAATCGCAACTAATTGCCGCCAAAGCCCCGTAAGCATCGTAATTCCGCCCGGTTTGCCCCGGCCGATGGGGGGCTGCGATAATTGAAAAGCTAACCCGGGCCTCGCCCATAAGTATTTGCGGAGATCTCCATGTCGGACGTCAGCGTTGTCATCGTCGGTGCCAAGCGCACTGCCATCGGCTCCTTCCTCGGCCAGTTCACCGGCGTTCCCACCCCCACGCTGGGTGCCACCGCCATTCGTGCCGCGCTGGAGCAGTCCGGACTGGCTGCCACCGATGTGAGCGAAGTGATCATGGGCTGCGTGCTGCCGGCCAACCTCGGCCAGGCGCCCGCCCGCCAGGCATCGCTGGCCGCCGGCTTGCCGGTGGCCGCGGGCTGCACCACGGTCAACAAGGTCTGCGGTTCGGGCATGAAGGCCATCATGCTGGGCCATGACCTGATCAAGGCCGGCTCGGCCTCGGTGATCGTCGCCGGCGGCATGGAATCGATGACCAACGCCCCGCACATGGTCAATGCACGTTCGGGCATCCGCTATGGCGACGGCACGCTGGTCGACCACATGGCGTGGGACGGCCTGACCAACCCGTACGATGGCAAGGCCATGGGCGTGTTCGGCGAACTGTGCGCGGACAAGTACCACTTCACCCGCGAGGCGCAGGACACCTATTCGAAGGAATCGGTCGATCGCGCCAAGGCTGCGCAGGCGAACGGCGCGTTTGCCGGCGAAATCGTGCCGGTCACCGTATCCAGCCGCAAGGGTGATGTCACGGTCGACACCGACGAGCAGCCGGGTCGTTCCGATACCAGCAAGATCGCGTCGCTGAAGCCCGCCTTCCGCAAGGAAAACGGCACCATCACGGCGGCCAGCTCCTCCAGCATTTCCGATGGCGCCGCTGCACTGGTGCTGCTGTCGGCCGACGATGCCAAGACGCGCGGCCTCAAGCCGCTGGCCCGCATCGTGGCGCATGCCACCCACTCGCAGGAGCCGGAGTGGTTCACCACGGCGCCGGTGGGCGCGTTGCACAAGGTGCTCGAGAAGGCCGGCTGGAAGGTGAGCGACGTCGACCTGTTCGAAGTCAATGAAGCCTTCGCCGTGGTTCCCATGGCGGCCATGCACGAACTCGGCATCACGCGCGACAAGATCAACGTCAACGGCGGCGCCTGCGCGCTGGGCCATCCGATCGGCGCCAGCGGTGCACGCGTGGTGGTGACGCTGATCAATGCGCTGAAGACTCGCGGTCTCAAGCGCGGCGTGGCCTCGCTGTGCATCGGCGGTGGCGAAGCGACGGCCTTGGCGGTCGAGCTGATCGACTGAGGCCTTCGGCGGCGGCCGGGGACGTTCTGGACGCATGCCGCCCTGGTGGCATGGATCAGAACATTCCCTAGCTCAAGACCGCCGATGAAAGCGGGGTTAACCGATTTTTGGCTGTTTAAGACAAAGATGTGGCGCATTTCCCGCGAAAGCGCTATTAATACGCCCGCCAAACGGCATTCCACGGCAAAGGAGATTCACCATGAAGTTCACGCGTACCCTTCTCGCCTCTGCGCTCGTCGCGCTGCTGGCGGCTTGCAGCAACGGCGCGCAGGATTCCGCGCAGGACGCTCAGAAGTCGGCTGACCAGGCTCAGCAGGCTGCTGACCAGGCTCAGAAGGCTGCTGCTGCTCCGGCAGACCAGGCTCCGGCCGCTGCTCCGGCTTCGACCGCTGCTGCTCCGGCCGAACAGCCGGCGCCGACCCCGGCTTCGACCGCTGCTGCTCCGGCTGCTGCTTCGACCGCTGGTCACTAAGTACACTCGTGTACTTCTGGAAACCGGCCGCCTCTGGCGGCCGGTTTTTTTGTGCCTGTGAAAAGCCGCGGCCACCTCTGGCGGCCGGTTTTCTTGTGCCTGTGAAAAGCCGCGGCCACCTCTGGCGGCCGTTTTTTTTGTGCCTGCGATTTGGCAGGCCTGGCCATGCTGCGACGCCGATTTAGCCATCAGCCCCAGGCCGCTATCATCGACACTCCCCACCAACGGCAGCCTTAGCCCATGAGTGTCATCGCGTCGCAGATCGATCCCCGCGCTCCGGACTTCCAGGCCAGCAGCGCGCAACTCAAGGGACTGGTGGAGGATCTGCAGCGCGAACTGGTCCGCGGTGCCGAAGGCGGTGGCGAGAAGGCCCGCGAGAAGCACACCGCCCGCGGCAAGCTGCTGCCGCGCGAACGCATCCGCGCCCTGCTCGACCCCGGTTCGCCGTTCCTCGAGCTGTCGCCGCTGGCCGCGCACGGCATGTACGACGATGCGGCGCCCGCCGCCGGCATCATCACCGGCATCGGCCGGGTCAACGGCATCGAGGTGGTGGTGGTCGCCAACGATGCCACCGTCAAGGGCGGCACCTATTTCCCGATGACGGTGAAGAAGCATCTGCGCGCGCAGGAAGTGGCGCTGGAAAATCGCCTGCCCTGCGTCTACCTGGTCGATTCCGGCGGCGCCTTCCTGCCGCTGCAGGATGAAGTGTTTCCCGACAAGGAGCACTTCGGCCGCATCTTCTACAACCAGGCGCGCATGTCCGGCCTGGGCATTCCGCAGATCGCCGTGGTGATGGGCTCGTGCACCGCGGGCGGCGCCTACGTACCGGCGATGAGCGACGAGACCATCATCGTGCGCGACCAGGGCACCATCTTCCTGGGCGGCCCGCCGCTGGTGAAGGCAGCGACCGGCGAGGTGGTGGATGCCGAGGCGCTGGGCGGTGCGGACGTCCATACGTCCGTGTCGGGTGTGGCGGACCACTATGCCGAGAACGACACGCACGCGCTGTCCATCGCGCGCGACATCGTGGCCAGCCTCAACCGCAAGAAGGACATGCCGCTGGCGCTGCGCGCCCCGTCCGAACCGCTGTATGCAGCCGACGAACTCTACGGGGTGATTCCGCAGGACCACCGCCGCCCGTTCGACATCCGCGAAGTGATCGCACGCATCGTCGACGGTTCGGAATTCCACGAATTCAAGGCGCGCTACGGCAAGACGCTGGTCTGCGGCTTCGCGCATATCCACGGCTACCCGGTGGGCATCATCGCCAACAACGGCATCCTGTTTTCCGAGTCCGCGCTCAAGGGCGCGCACTTCATCGAGCTGTGCAACCAGCGCAACGTGCCGCTGGTGTTCCTGCAGAACATCACCGGCTTCATGGTGGGCAAGAAGTACGAGAACGCCGGCATCGCCAAGGACGGTGCGAAGATGGTCACCGCCGTGGCCTGTTCGCACGTGCCCAAGTTCACCGTGGTGATCGGCGGCAGCTTCGGCGCCGGCAACTATGCGATGTGCGGCCGCGCTTACGGCGCACGCTTCCTGTGGATGTGGCCGAACGCCCGCATCAGCGTGATGGGCGGCGAGCAGGCCGCCTCGGTGCTGGCCACGGTACGTCGCGACGGCATCGAGGCCGGCGGCAAGACGTGGAGCGCGGAAGAGGAAGAGGCGTTCAAGGCGCCCATCCGCGACCAGTACGAACGCCAGGGTCACCCGTACTACGCCAGTGCGCGCCTGTGGGACGACGGCATCATCGATCCGGCCGATACGCGCCGGGTGCTGGGGCTGGCGATTTCCGCCTCGCTCAACGCGCCGATCGAACCGCAGCGCTACGGCGTGTTCCGCATGTAAGCGTCACCGTTCGCCTGGCCATCGGGACAGGCGAAACGAGGGCAAGCCTGGAAGGATTCAGCGCGGAACGCGCAACGAGGACTCGCGCAAGGCGGTCTCGTGATCCACTTCGTCGTGTCCGGCGATATCCAGCGTATCGGCCACGTTGTGGCCAACGGGATGGTGGACATGCGTGGGCGAGATGGTGACGTCGGAGAGGTCGCCGTCGGGCACGGCCGTCTCGGCGTTGGGCGTGTGCTGCATGGGTGGCTCCTGGGCAATGGGCGGATTCTAGCCGCGAATCGTCTCAGCCGCGCTGGCGCAAGCACAGGGCGGGCGCGCCGGTTCCGCGTGTACACTCCGGCAAGATTTTCAGGGGGTTTGGCAGGGATGATCGTCGGCATCGACTTGGGCACCACGCATTCGCTGATTGGCACGTACGGAGAGCAAGGCCCGCACCTGTTTCCCAATGCGCTGGGCGACTACCTGACCCCCTCGGTGGTCAGCGTGGACGACCAGGGCCACGTGATCGTCGGCCGCGCCGCGCGCGATCGCATGGTCAGCCATCCGGACAGCAGCGTCGCCACTTTCAAGCGCTGGATGGGCACGCCGCGGGAAACGCGTCTGGGCACCCACACGTTCCGGCCCGAGGAACTCTCGGCGCTGATCCTGCGCTCGCTGATTGCCGACGCCGAAGCGGCCACCGGCGAGAAAGTGACCGAAGCCGTGATCAGCGTGCCGGCCTATTTCTCCGATGCGCAGCGCAAGGCCACCCGCGCGGCCGGCGAACTGGCCGGCATCCGCGTCGAACGCCTGATCAACGAACCCACCGCCGCCGCCCTCGCCTACGGCCTGCAGGAAAACCGCGATGGTTCGCGCTTCCTCGTGTTCGATCTGGGCGGCGGTACTTTCGACGTGTCGGTGCTGGAAATGTTCGACGGTGTGGTGGAAGTGCATGCCAGCGCCGGTGACAATTTTCTGGGCGGCGAGGATTTTCTCGACGTGCTGCAGACCGCCTTCTGCGCCGAACACCAGTTGCCCATGGATGCGCTGACACCACAGGAGCGCGGTCAACTGCGCCGCCGCCTGGAACAGGCCAAGCGCGACCTGGGCGCCAATGCGAGCGTGGCGGTGGAGTGGCGCCACGGCGAACGGACGCTCAACTGGCAGATCGACGAGGAGCGCTTTGCGCGCCTGGCCGAACCACTGGTGCATCGCATCCGCACCCCGCTGGAACGGGCCATGCGCGACGCACGTCTGCAGCCGGCCCAACTGGACGAAATCGTGCTGGTCGGCGGCGCGAGCCGCATGCCGCTGGTACCGCGACTGGTCTCGCGCATGTTCGGGCGTCTGCCGCTGCGGCACGTGAACCCGGACGAAGCGATCGCGCTGGGGGCATGCGCATCGGCGGGCCTGAAGTTGCGGGACAAGCGACTGGAAGAGGTGATTCTCACCGATGTATGCCCCTACACGCTCGGCACGAAAGTGTCGCACCGCGACGAACAGGGACGCGAGCAGGCCGGCTTCTTCGCGCCGATCATCCACCGCAACAGCACGGTGCCGGTAAGCCGCGAGGAAACGTTCCAGCCCTTTCGCGACAATCAGACCAAGCTCACGCTGGAGGTCTACCAGGGCGAACACCCCATGGCGGACCACAACATCAAGCTGGGTGAATTGCAGGTGCCGCTCACCCCTCAACGCCGTGCCAACGAAAATGCCGTGAGCCTGCGCTTCACCTACGACGTCAACGGCGTCTTGCAGGTCGAGGCGACGATCCTTGCCACCCAGGAGCGCCACGAGCTGGTCCTGGAACAGAATCCGGGATTGCTCTCGCCGACGGAAATCCGTTCGCGTTTGCAGGCGCTGGCAAGCATCAAGATCCATCCGCGCGAGAAGCAGGAAAACATCGCCATGCTCGCGCGCGCCGAACGACTCTATGAGGAATACATCGCCGCGCGCGCGCAGCTGCAGCAGTGGATCGCCCGGTTCCGCCATGTGCTCGACACACAGGATGAACACCTGATCCGCGAGCATCGCCGCCAATTGAGCGAGGCGCTCGACACGCTGGAAGCGCAGGCGTGACCACGCCGCTGGCATGGTTCGGCCTGCCTGAAGAGGCGGACGAACGTGCGCTGAAACGCGCCTATGCCAAGCGGCTCAAGGACACCCGCCCCGATACCGATCCCGAAGGCTTTCAGCAATTGCGTGAGCGATACGAGGCGGCACTGGCATGCTGCCGGCAGGAGGTTCAACGCACCGCCACTGCCACTGACGGCGTGCAGACGTCGCCTCCCACATTGGCCGACGAAGACCTATCGCTTCCGCCTGCCGCGGCCACCGGCCCCGCATGGCATGTCGTGCAGTTCGACGATGCACGAGCAGAGGCCTTGCAGAAGCCTGCGCCATTCGACGCCGAAGGCTTTGCAAGCGCGTGTATCGATCTCGCCATGAAGGCTGATGCGGCCAACCTGTCCCGCTGGCTGCGCGAACAGCCTGAGCTGTGGTCGCTGAGCGTGCAGCAGGAGGCCGGGCAGGCGGTGATTCGCATGCTGTTCCGCGATCAACCGCCGGTCAACGCCGACGGTTTCGACGCGATGCTGCAATTCTTCGGTCTCGACCACGCCTTGTCCGGGCTGGATCCCTTCAAGCTTCAACAGCTGCGCAAGAATCTCGACGAGTGCCATGCGCTGATAACACGTTTCGAGCCTGCGGTGGCTGCATGGAACACCGACCCCGCGGCGCTGAATGCCGAAACGGTTTTTCGGTGGTTCTGCGCGTTCGCGCGCAACCATGCTTTTGAACCCGCCGCCGCTGCCCTCCACGCGCAACCGTCGCTGCGGACCTGGAGGGCAAGGGAACCACTCGCGCGGGAGCTGCTGGAACTGGTGGTGCGCGAGCGCCCACCGTTGCCTGCGGGCTCTGCCTTGGCGCTGTTTCACTATTTCCGGCTGCCGGAACTGGCTGCAAGCCAGGGTGTTTCCCTGCAAGACCTGCCCGGCCAGTTGGAAATTCGCTGGCTGATGCTCGCCGAGAATGCGCCCAGGCTCGCCGTGCGCGTACGCGACGCCAAGAAGCCCTTCGGCGAAGTGAAGAAAGCAGGGCGCTACCTTCGCTGGGTACTGCGCCCCTTTCGCGGCTGGTGGATCGTGCTGGCCTCACTGGTGCCGGGCCTGCCCACCGCGCTCGGCCTGTTCCTGTGGCGCCTGTCCGAAGGCAACCCGGCCCGACTTCCGCTGACGATCGATCCGAAGCTCGTGCGCTTTTGCATTGCGGCAGCGAGTCGCCACCTGGTATCCGGTCCGCGCGTGCTGATCGGGGCCATCCGCTGCGCGATCCTGTTGCTGCTCGGTGGCGTACTGGACGCACTGTGGTTCGTCGTTCTTCAAGAGCCCTACGGTGAGCCGGGTTCCGCCAGCCTGCTCATCGCTGCAGTGGCGATCACCGCCACTTGGGCCGCTTACCTGGCCTTCCTGGCCCTGTTGTTCTGGCAACGCCAACCCGAGGAGCCGATGCGACCGCGGCCGTGGCTCCGCCTGCTGTTCGTGCCTGCGTTTTGCGGCTTTGGGCTTTTCATAGGGTGGGCCGGTGGCAACCATGTCGTGACGACCTGTCTGCTCTTGTCGGCGGCGTCGCTGGCCTATGGCCGTTTTCGCGCGCGCAATCCGTTGCCTCCCAAGCAGGAACGGTCGCGTTGGTCGTCGGTGCCCGATGCGGTGTTCTTGATCGCCCTCTGGATAGCGCTGCATTGGGGACCCTTGATGGCGTTGCCGGCCCTGGCCGCCTGGGCCGCAGACCTGTGGTGCCAGCGCGGGCGACTGCGCTTGCGCCCGCTCGCTCGGGCAACGCTCACCTCCTCCGGGCACAGCTAAGCCATCATTCAACCAAACGGTTGACATTCACCAGCAGCAGGTAGATATTCAACCTTATGGTTGAGCATCTAACACCTTCGCTGGACACCGTCTTCCAGGCCCTCACCGACGCCACCCGCCGCGCCATGCTGCGCAGCCTGGCCGACGGCGACCGCAATATCGGCGAGCTGGCCGCGCCGTTCGAAATGTCGCTGGCCGCCGCCTCCAAGCACGTGAAAGTGCTCGAACGCGCGGGCCTGGTGCGCCGCCTGGTCAAGGGCCGCACCCATATCTGCCGCCTGGAACCGGCACCGCTCGCCGCCGCCGACGAATGGCTGCGCTTCTACGAGCAGTTCTGGAACCTCAAACTCGATGCGCTGGAGGCCTTGCTCAAGGCCGAGGACGGCGCCCCACCCAAAGGTAAGCTGCGATGAGCACGCTACGTA
>Ga0207670_10001706_pt1 | contig 11463 bp, 7 predicted proteins | sample KBSS23HmetaG_FD_184339 | JGI IMG/M metagenome (GOLD analysis project Ga0207670, IMG submission 184339) | Switchgrass rhizosphere microbial communities from Kellogg Biological Station, Michigan, USA - KBS S2-3H metaG (SPAdes) (version 2) | ecosystem: Host-associated > Plants > Roots > Rhizosphere... | reverse complement strand
AGCCAGGTTCGTCGCGTCCGCGGGTACGGCTAAGTTCGTGAGCCCATTGACGCCGAGGTCAAGCTCGGTCAACCCGGACAAACCCGCCGGTAAGGTGAGCTCGGTCAGTGAACAGAATTCGATGTTGAGCGTGGTCAGATTCGCCAGCCCGTTCGGCAGAGAGCAGTTGGTGAGCGGATTGAAGCTGAGGTTCAACTCGATGAGATTCGTCAAGGCGCCGGGAAGTGAGAAACGGGTCAGGCGATTGGAGTCAAGAAACAGCCGCTCCAGATTACGAGCCGCTTCCAGCCCTTCCACGCTGCTGACTTCCCGGGAAGAGGCATCCAGGTTGATCAGACTGAGCAGGTCCTGCTCGGTCAATGGCCCGTTGGGTTTTTCTAATGCCTCGCGGATGGCGGCGTTCAAGCCGGGGTCGGGAATGGAGACTTCCTGTGCCAGCGTCACGGTTACGAGGCTGGAAGCGCTGGGAATGCCATTGACGAAAAGCGTTGCCAGAGCCCAGCCGGCGGGAAAGCTGGTCACCGGCAGGGAAACATAGGAATTGGTCTGCCAGTTGGTGGATGATAGAAACATAACCTGACCGCTTTCGATGCTGCGCAACTGGACGACGGGGCAATTGCCTGGCGAGGCCTGTGACCCGTTGCTGCCCGAACCTTCAGACGCGCCGCGGAACATCGAGCCGGTAAACGTGAGACTTCTGCCGAGGTTCAGCGGCGAGGTCACGGTCGCAATCCGCGGCTGCGAGGCAGGGGCGAAGCCCAACCCGACGTCATACAACTCGGATGAGGCTGCGAAGCCACCCGCCACCAGCACCTGCCCGTTCGGAAGCAGTGCAGACATGTGGTCGAAGCGCGCGGTGCCGAGACGCGCGGTGGGTGTCCACTGTTCGGTTGCGGGATCAAATATTTCCGCGCTGGTTTGGAAAATAAAGCTGTTGTCCTCGCCGCCCAGCGCCAGCACTTTTCCGGTGGGAAGCAATGTTGCTGAATGATCGAGGCGGGCAAAGTTCATCGAGCCAACCATCGTCCAGCCTCCGTTGGTTCCATTCTCGGGATCGAACACGGCGGTGCCACCGGTAATGCCTTCGGAGTCAATCCCACCCGCAACCAGTACCTTTCCGTTAGGGAGCAAGGTTGCGGTATGACCCAAGGTTGACAGAGGCAATGCATCTGTAAGCGTCCAGATGTTGCTGAGAGGATCGAATACCTCCGCACTGTTGACGGTGACGTTGCCGGCGCCGCCGCCCGCCACCACCAACACCTTCCCGCTCTTCAGAAGCGTGGCCGTGTGCCTGAAGCGACCGGCGTTCATTGAGCCGGTCACCGTGAACGAACCGGAGTCCGGATCGTACAACTCGGCGCTCGTGGTCGGATTGCCGCTGGCGTCACCGCCGGCAATCAACACCTTGCCATTGGCCAACAAGGTTGCCGTGTGTTGGTAACGAACGGTGTTGAGAACGCCGCTCGTCCTCCACGTCCCGGTTGTTGGATCGTACAACTCCGATGCGGCAACAAACGCGTTCCCGAATCCGCCAGTGACCAATACATTGCCATTCGGGAGCAGGGTCGACGTGTGGCCAGCGCGCGCGTTGTTCATCCCACCGGTGATTTCCCATCTGCCGCCGACCGGATCATAGAGCTCGGCAGTGTTCAGAATAGTGCCATTCGTGCCGTGACCACCGGCGTAGAGCACTTTGCCGTTGGGCAACAAGATTGATGATCCTTCGTCACGGGGGGCGCTCAATGAGCCCGTCGGCGACCATGAGCCGACCGCAGGATCAAGCGTTTCGGTAACATCCAGGGCGGTCAAGGAGTTGTCCAGTCCGCCCACGACCAAGACTCGTCCATCGGAAAGCAACGTCGCTGTGTGAAGCCAGGAGTTGGTGTTCAGAGCGTTCGTATTCGTCCAAGTCCCGGTGAGCAAATCATACACCTCCACTCCGGAAAGTGAAAGGCCCGAAAATCCACCTGCGACTAGGACATCTCCGTTCGGCAGCAAAGTCGCCGTATGAGCTTCCCTTGCGGACTGCATGTCGCTGGCCGAATTCCATGCCTTGGATCCCGGATCATAGAGTTCCGCACTGGCAATTTCGGACGAACCACCGTTGCCGCCCGCGACCAACACCTTGCCGTTCGGCAACAAGGTCGCCGTGTGAGATAACCTTGCAGCATTCATGGCGCCGGCATTTGTCCATGTTCCGGAGGTCGGATCGTAAAGCTCCGCGCTCGAGAGCGTGTTAGTGCCAAGGCCACCCGCCACCAGCACCTGCCCATTCGACAGTAATGTCGCCGTGTGATCGAGGCGTCCGGTGGATAACGAGCCTGTAGGGGTCCAGGTCTGTGTATCCGGATCGTAGAGCTCGGCGCCATTGATCGCGACGCGGCCGCTCTCTGTGCCGCCAGCGACCAGCACTTTGCCGTCGGGCAGCAGGGTGGCGGTGTGCGAACTACGCGAAGTTCTCATTGCGCCGGTTGCCGTCCAATTGCCGGATGCGGGGTCGTACAATTCCGCGCTCGACGAACGCTGGTCGCCATCAATGCCGCCCGCAACCAGCACCTTGCCATTAAGTAACAACGTCGCTGTTTGCGAATGGCTCGCTGCGATCATTGGACCGGTCAGCCGGTTGCTTCCGGTCGCTGGGTCATAGAGTTCCGCGCTACGGGTTGCGCTTTCGCCGTTTCCGTTGATGCCGCCGGCGATCAGCACCTGCCCATCGAGCAGTAAGGTAGCAGTATGAGAACGACGCGCGACGTTGAGCGGGCTGTTCGTGATCCAGGCGGCAGCTTGTGCTGGCCAAATCATGAACAAACTCAACGCCAGCGCAGCGAAGGCCGGCGCGATCCGTAAATTTTTGCCGTGTGTAATGAGTTTCATTTCGTCAGGTGATGGAATGGGTTCTGCCTGCGGTGTTGGCAATTACATGGCAGTGGGCTGAGGCGCATAGGAAAAATCATTGGTTCGCCAACGCAGCTCTGACTTCCTGCAGCAACACTTCGGCAGTAAACGGCTTCTGGATGAAGCGGTCGGGTATTGCCTGGGAAAACCGCACGTCGGTTTGGCTGAAGCCACTGGCCATCAGGATTCGCAGAGCGGGATGAACCGCCAGGCACTGATGCATAAACTGGTCAACGGAAATCGAAAGGCCGCGGTAGTCCGTGATCAGGAGATCCGGCTTTTTCCTGTCCGCCCTTAAGGCTGCCAGCGCCTCCGCGCGATCGTTGAACGTCCTCAGAATGTAGCCGGTCGCTTCCAGGAGCGTGGCGTATAACTTCGTCAGGCACGGCGCGTCGTCCACCGCGTAGATCGACCGCCGCTCCGCTGTCTGTGAAGCGGACGCGGCGGAGTCAGTCTGCCGCAAGAAGAAATGTTCTGACGAGCGCGCCACCGAAAGAGACACTCGGTTCGCGCGGAGGAGTGGGAACCTTGGAAACGACCTGGCGGATGTCCGCGCGGCAAGTGCCAGCGCGAACGGGAATGCTTTAGCGTTGATTTTCATCTTGGGAAATGACCGATCTTTGGTTGCCCGTTGTCCCGGGGCAGGGAAAAGATCCTCTGCCCCGGGAAGCCCCACTCCAAACAGATTTGCGGCGAATTGAGCGCGTGTAGGCTAGTTCCGATTGTGCTTTTCGTGCTCCTTACGAACCTTGGGACCGTGTTTTTGTTTACCCGCGAAGCCGCAATCAGACTGAGCCGCTTGCGATATGATCTCTTCCGCCTGATCCTCGCTGATGAGATCCTGCGCCAGGAACGCTTCGACCGCGTGCGCGACCGTGGAAACGTACTGGCCATGATTTTTCCACGTTCCACCCGAAGCCGGACCGCTGCACGGCGCGAGTTGGTCGATGCTGCATCCGTTTGCGTCCACAATGGCGCCGGCAGGAGTGCCCGGACAGTGATCCAACGAGTCTGCGACTCCATCCGAGTCCGCGTCGGTCTCACCGGAGAGGGAGAACGCCGCGTTAAACGGTCCCTGACCCGTGATGTCCGTCCCGATGCGCAGCCAATCCGGGGCCAGAGCGTCATTGCGAATCCAGCTTTGCAGGTCACCGGTGAACAACGGAGGGGTTGTCGGTTTGGGGGCGGAAAGCCACAGGAAATTGCCGCTGCTCAACAACACCTCGGGGCGGAAGAAATAGTGATCGGCGGGAAGCGAGATGGGCGGATTGAAATTCACCGTGATCAATACCTCTTCCCCGGTTACGGCACCTTCACCGTCAGTTTTCTGGCCGGGACTCTTGTTGATCCCGTTCACCACGGAGTTCAGCGCACTGAAGCTGGGATTCACAATCGTCGCGGAAAAGCTCAGGCTCCCGTCGGAGCTATCGCGCGTCGCCGAATCAATTTCGACATCTGCCGGTGAATTGGTTCGGTTCGGCACGTTGCCCGATGGTGGATTTGCGGAATCACCCGGGAAAACGTGATAGATCTCGATTTCCACGCCGCTGATGCTGCTAAGGGGTGCTCCTAACGGCAGCAGGCCGGTGAATGTGGCCTGACTGATGACGACGGTCTGCGGTACCACGAAATCGTCCGCTGTTTCCGTCTGGATTTTGCCCGGACTGGCCGGACGCGAGAGGGTGGCGATTTTTCCATCCGGATCCCCGGTTGAAAAAGAAAAAGAAGCCGCCGAGGCTTGAGAGACCAGCATGAGCAAAGCCAGCGCGCCGACGCTGGTTTTGTTGGCGGCAAAAGCCGCCAGCGTTTCATTTATCGTTTTGGTTTTGTTTCGTTGTTTCATCATAACATGTTCTTTGGTTCATTTGTTTCCGCGCTTCTGACCGGAGCGAACGGCTCTCGCGACCACGCATTCCCACAACTCGAGTGATCGGTGATGCCGCCGCTCCAAACGAATCAGATTCGCATTTGCGTGGGTTTGAGGAAGAGGAAGGAAAGCAGTTCCAGGAAATGGAAACCTTGGAGTGGGACGATAGACCCGCAGGCTGCTCTCTCAATTCGGTGCAGACTTACTGACAGGTCGTTAGTTTGGACTACACGATGTAATCCACATAACTACGCGTTCCACATGATAGCAAGAGAACCTTCAAACCAACTATGGGTTGACCCCTTCCAGTGTGGCTTCGACTTCTGAGGTTCCTCGGTATTGGCCGTTATCCTCGACCGTTGCCTGGCGGTGTGTTCTGCGATGGAAATCGGCGCGCGATGGGAGGTCATGGATCGCGCAAACGTCCTTGTGGAAAAGCAGGTCGAGCGTCCAATCGAAGGCGACGCGAACCTTCTTGTCCAAGCCAGGCAATTTGCTCAGGTAAATTGTGCGCCATAGCCACCACGCGAAGAAGCCAGAGAAGTTAAAGCCTAAAACCCGCGCCACGCCTGTCCGGCGGCCGATGGAGGCGAGCAACCCGATGGTCTTGAACGAAAATGGCTTTAAAGAACGGCCAGCAAGCGCCCGAGCGATATTCTGCGCCGCTACCCTGCCCTCGCGAATGGCGTGTTGCGCGGTGGGCGGATGAGACTTTCCGGGTTGATTGTTGTCGGGCACGAAGGCACAATCGCCCACCGCCCAGACCCCAGGCCAACCGGGGATTTGCAAGAACTCGTTCACCAGAACCCGGCCGTCTTCCTTCTGGCATGGCAGCGAAGAAAGCAACGGGTTGGGCACAGTCCCGGCCGTCCAAATCAGAGTGCTGGATGGAATCGGAGGGCCTTCTGTTAGGCAGACCTCGTTCTCAGTCATGCGTGTGACCCGGGTGTTCAGGCGAATTTCGACTCCCCTTTGCGCCAGCACCTCCTGCGCATATCGCCCCAGACTATCACCCAGTTCCGGCAGGATCAACTCCCCCGGATGCACAAGCACGACCCGCAGCATCCGCTCGCGCAGATTCGGATAGAATGGCAGCGCCCCGCGCACGAAGTCGTTCAGCGCCGCGACCGTTTCAACTCCAGCGAAACCGCCACCGGCGACCACAAAAGTAAGCAATGACTGCCGGTCGCCGAGGGAACATTCGAAATTTGCCCGTTCGAGACTGCGAATGATTCGGGCGCGAAGCTGGATTGCATCCGGAAGTGATTTCATGGCCAACGCCAGTTCGGCGAAGCCGGGCAAGTTGAAAAAGTTAGTAATCGAGCCCAGTGCGAGCACGAGATGATCGTACTTCAGGCGGTGTGAGTGGTTATCGTCGTTGTGGTGACCGTGTGATATCACCACCTGCTTGATTGGCAGATCGATCCAATCGACCTCACCGACGAAGACTTTGACCCGGCGGAGCAGCTTGCGGAGCGGATTGACAATGTTCGTGATTTCCAGATCGCTGGCAGCGATTTCGTGCAGCATTGGCGTGAACAGGAAAAAATTATCGCGACTGACCAGGCAAATCTCTACCTCGGGCGCGCGCGCCAACAATCTCTCCAAGTGCAGCGCCGCGTAGACGCCCCCAAAGCCGCCGCCGAGGATGACGATTCGCTTTTTGGCCGACTCGCTGGTCGTGCCGTTGTTCATGGAGCATTGCAGGAAGTCGTTGAAGAGGCGAAGACACCAGGCGACAAGATCAGGATGGTTTGATACAAACGCAGCCACCCAAGGCAGATCAGGAACTCGCGAGCTGGAGAGCAGCCAGGATGGTTCATACTCGAGCAAAAACTGCCGGAGTTCGCTTGGCGAGGGTGGGTTGGGCGCCTGTTGGAGTTCGGATGATCCTTCACCTTCATTCTCCCTTTAACGTTCGTATGAAAGCAACCAGTGCTCGCGTCTCCGTATCATTGAGTTTGCCGCTAAACTTTGGCATTTCGCCCTTGATACCATTTTGGATGATTGTGACGATGCGTTGGTCAGACTTCGTCACGCCATGCAAATCCGGTCCTTCGTCGCCACGCGCATCCGTGCCATGACAATGGGCACAATTGAGCATGAACAATCTGTAACCCTGGTTCGCAGGTGTGACTGCAGGTGGAATCACCAACGCTTCAACTGCGCCGGACGCTGCGGGTGGTTTGGGTTGGAATATTTCGGCGGCGGCGAAGGCGATGCCAATCGCCGTCAACCCCGCAACCGTCCCCAGGATCATGCCTTTGAGTTGGAGAGATAATTTCATGCTCGCCCCTTATTTGCTGATGATCATTTCCCCGCCCCAATAACCGGCCGTCATCATGGCCACGAGCGTGAGGGAGGCGAGCGCGAGATAACAACCGTTCGCACGGCGCGAGGCACGTTCACGCACCACCAACCGCCACACGGCCAGTCCGATCAAAAGCCCAAATGCCGGCCAGACGAAATAATGATGGAGTGCCAACAGGCCAGTTCCCATCAGTGTTCCCTTGCTTAAGGCGATTCCGGAAACCACGGCAACCGGTCCTGCCACGGCCGCTGTTAGCAATGAATAAAATCCAACGGCGCAAAACTCGCGACGCCGGACTTCATTACGCCACCAGAATCCAGCGTGGTCGAACAGGACCGAGACCATCAGCAATGCGATCGGAAAGTGGGTCGCGCCGCCGTGCATGCGCGCCCAGAAAGTCGGGTTCATGAGCAGGCTGAGGCGACTTCAACCGAGCGTTGCGTCCACGACCGCAAGGCTGTGGGCGCTCTCGACGTAGTTCACTTCGGTTATTCCCAACACGCTGGGAAGAATTTCCGGCGCAACTTTCATCGGGCCGGGCTTGGGCGCGGCGCCGGGCTTGGGCTGGGGAAAAGCGGTGGACGTGGCGGTGTGGAAGGTCACGGTGCCTTCGACTTTTTGGAATGTCTGATGAATGTGGCCGTTAAGCACGGTGACCGAGCCGAAGCGTTTTAAGTAACCCAGCGCTTGTTCGGCGTCTTGCGTGCCCCAACCCCATTGGGGATAAATCGACCACAGCGGCACGTGGGCAAACACCACAATCGGTGTGCTGCTGGAAAGGCCGCTCAGATCGTCTTTCAACCAGGCGAGTTGGTCCTCGCCCAAAATACCCAAGCCGCCCTCGGCGATATTCATCACGTTAACGAGGCCAATGAAATGGACGCCGCGTTGGTCGAAGCTGGACCAGCCGCTGCCTTTGGTGCCTTTGCCATAGCGCGCGCGGAATTCCTTGCCATTGTCACTGATCACATCGTGTTCCCCGGGCACATAAAAAATCTGACCGGCCTTTGTGGTTTTGAGAAGTTGATCCAGCGTGTCGAATTCCGCTGGCTCGGAAAGATGCGACAAGTCTCCGGTGTGCAGAATGAAATCCGGCGCTGTGGGCAGGCCGTTGATTTTGGCGATGGCCTGCTTGAGGGTGCCGACAACATCGGTGTTGGCCGGCTTGTTAAAACCGATGTGGCTGTCGCTTATTTGAACGAAGCTGAAATCAGCCGCCGAACTTTCCGCAGCCGCCGCGCTGGCCGGGCTTAAAATGTTTGAGCCAAGCACGCCGCCGCTCACGGTCCACAACATTCCCGTTCCGGCCCAGGCCATGCATTTCAAGAAGCCGCGCCGGTCAACGCCGTCGTGCCCGACATTATGGCTGACGTGTTCGGCTTTCGCTGACAGATGGCGGACTTCCGTGACTTTGTTCGGATTGTTTTTCATAACCTTTGAGTTTCTTTGCTGTCCAGACTGTGCGCGGCCGAGATTTATTCCCGGAAACAAAAGCGCTATTTCGGAACTGAATTTTTCTGAGGTCCAAGCCTCGCATTTTATGGTCGTTTTCATAAGAGAGACAATTGTCGGAGGCTCCAGCCCCGAGCAAATCAGATTCGCATTTGCGTCGGTACGAGAATTAGGGGGGGGAAGTAGTTCCAGGACATCGCGACCTCGGAGTGGGACGAAAGGCCCGCACGTGGCTCTCTCAATTCAGCGCAAGCTCACGAAAATTTTCTCACACCGTCGGCCCAAAAACGGGGAGCCTCACCGTAACGGTGGTGCCTTCTCCAAGCTGGCTGCTCACTTCGACGCTCCCTCGATGCAGTTCAACACAGCGCTTTACCATGAGCAGACCAAGCCCGGTGCCCGGACGGGTTCCCACATTGTCTCCGCGATGGAAAGCCTTGAACAAGTGTTGTTGATCTCCGGCGGAAATGCCGATCCCCTGGTCGCGAACGATGCACAACACGTCCGCCGCATCGCGCCTAATCGCGAAATGCACCGTCGCGCCCGGCTCTGAGTATTTCACCGCGTTACTCAGGAGATTGGTGAGAATGTGTCCGAGCAGTTTTTCATCCGCCCTGGCTTCGGACGGGACCGAGGCGAGCGACAATTCGATGACGCACCGTCTGTTGGTCGCCGAAAGCACCTCGTCCACCAGCCGATGGCAAAAGACATTCAAGTCGAGCGCGGCGGGTTGAAAATCCAATTTGCCGGCGTCGAGGCGACTGAGGATCAGAATCTCCTCCATCATCCCGGCCATGCGCCGCGTGTTCCGCGTGATGGATTCCAATTGTTCGCTGCGTTCGCCGAGCGGCATTTTTTCGTAAAAATCGCGCAGCAATTCGGCCGAAGACTGGATGATGCCGAGCGGCGTGCGGAACTCGTGCGAAACCATGGACACGAAATTACTCTTGAGCTGGCTCAGTTCCATTTCACGCGCCAGCGTCCGGTGAAGTTCCGCCTCCGCCTGTTTGCGCTGGCTGATGTCGTGGATGAGCGCCTGGATGACCTGGCGTCCACTCCATTGAATCCGGGTCAAGCTCACCTCCAGCGGTATCGCTCTGCCCCGGGCGGTGCAACTCATCCATTCGAAACGCGCGCTGCCGTTGTCCATGCATTCTTGAATGTATTTGCCGGCCAGTTCCGCCGAGCTTTCGCCATTCGGCTGGAGCGGGGGCGAAGTGTGGCTCGGATGTTTGCCCAACAGTTCCCGCGGGCCCTGCAGTTCCAGAATTCGCAACGCGGCGGGATTCGCCTCAAGGATTTGCCGCTCGTCGTGAAGGACAACGCCCTGGCTCGAGCCTTCGAAGAGCGCGCGAAACTTTTCCTCCGACTCGCGCAGGGTGCGCTCGGCACGTTTGCGCTCGGTGTTGTCGATGATGCTGGCGCGGATCAGATTTTGACCTTCCACGGGCAGGCGCAGCAACCGGACCTCGGTGGGGACAAGAATCCCATCGGCATGCCGGTGAATCCATTCGAACACCGGCGTGCCGCCCGCCAGAGCTTCCTCCATTCTTTCACGGACCAATTCAGCTGAGAGCCGGCCGTTGGGCTGGAGTTCCGGACTGACATCTGCGGGCGTGAGTTCGGTGAGCCTTTCCATCGGCACGCCGTAAAGCGCGCAGGCGTGCTCGTTGCCAAAGCGGAATCGTCCCGTATCCCCGTCAAAAACCACAATCGCTTCAGGGGCGTGCTCGACCAAGGCGCGGAAACACGCTTCGCTGCTCGCGAGCGCCGCGGTGCGTTCCGCCACGCGGCGTTCGAGCGACCGGTTCAACTCCAGCAACTCGAGTTCGGTTTTCTTACGTTCCGATATGTCGCGCGAAGCGACGACCAGGAGCCGGCGACCACCAAGGCGTAGCGGCGTCAGCAGCACCTCCACGGGGAATGGCTCGCCCCCATATCGCTTGGCCATCCATTCAAGGCGTTGGGGGCCTTCTGCCAGCGCGCGCTCAATCCACGCCTGCGCCGCCTCACTCGAAGCGCGCCCGTCCGGCTGCTGCGCGGTCGACAGGCTTTCGATGGATTGGGCCAGTAACCATTCGCGATCGCCGCCACCCTTCATTCTCAGCGCGGCGGCATTGCAGTCAGTGATCCTGCCGTTCTCCGGGTCAAGAATCAGGATGCCATCGGAACTCGCTTCAAAGAGCCCGCGAAACTTCTGCTCGCTCTCGCGCAGCGCCGCTTCCGCGTGCGTGCGCTCGGTAATTTCGCGCGATTCGGTCACGTTCAGTCTCCGGTCGCCCACGCGGACTCGGGTCTCGAAAAAGCTCTCGAACATCACGCCAGACTGCCGCACGCAGCGGCCGCTGGCACTAGCACTTTCGTCCCATTCGCCGGCTGCATGGGTCAGATGATTCACCACCCTGCACTTGAATCCTGCGGCTTGCTCCTTAGTCCCATTGCAGCCCTATCGATTCCCGGGAAGATGACAGGGCGTTAAGCACTAAAACTTATGTCTCCAGATGATTTTGAACAGATCGTGTCCCAGTACTATGAATCGCTTTATAAATTCGCGTTGAGCCTGACGCGCGCCGAGGCCGACGCGTGCGATCTCACCCAGCAAACTTTCTACGTCTGGGCCAGCAAAGGCCACCAATTGCGGGACCGCAGCAGGATCAAGTCGTGGTTGTTCACAACCTTGTACCGGGAGTTCCTGAATATCCGCAAAAAGGCCGTGCGCTTTCCTCACGTCGAATTGATCGACGGCAATGAGGATCTGCCCGCCATCTTACCCGACGTCGTCAAGAGGCTTGACGCAGCCCAAGTGCTTGAGTTTCTCGGGCAGGTCCAGGAACCGTACCGGGCGGCCCTCAGTCTCTTCTATTTGGAAGACTGTTCTTACAAAGAGATCGCTGATATCCTCGAAATCCCACTCGGCACGGTCGGTCCCGTCTTTCCC